>Ga0194120_10001040_pt1 | contig 51652 bp, 50 predicted proteins | sample TA2MahCa65mmetaG_FD_148642 | JGI IMG/M metagenome (GOLD analysis project Ga0194120, IMG submission 148642) | Freshwater microbial communities from Lake Tanganyika, Tanzania - TA2015019 Mahale Deep Cast 65m | ecosystem: Environmental > Aquatic > Freshwater > Lake | place: Tanzania: Lake... | reverse complement strand
CACTGGGCGCTGTGGCTCTGCGCGCGCTGGCCGGTCACCAGCTCGACGCGGCCGTACCGGCCGAGCGCATCGGCGAGGCCCGCGGCGAGCGCCGTGAGCTCGACGCCGGCGTCGCGCGGCAGCAGCGCCAGCGTGCGCGGCGCCAGTCGAGCCCGGCGCTCGGCGCGGCTGTCCTCGACCCGTTCCACGGTCAGGCGCGCGAGCCGCAGAATCGTCTCCGGGTACTGCCACAGCACGTTGCGGCAGGCCTCCGCCGACAACCGGGCCAGGTCCGAATCGCGCAGCGCGCGCACCGTCGCCGCACGCGGCCGCGCGACCAGCAGGCCCATTTCGCCGACGCAGGATCCGGCGCCAATCCGGCCGATCAGCCGGCCGTCGCTCGCGAAGACGCCGAGACAGCCGCTGACGACGAAGTAGACGGCATCGGCCGGCGCACCGGCCTCGAACAGCAGGTCGCCGCCCGGCAGGGACAGCCATTCGAGCTCGGCGACCGCGGCATCGATGACCGGGCGTGGCAGCCCGGCGAACAGCGGCAGCGAGGCCAGCAGGTCCCACGGATTGCCGAGCGGGTTGACCTGGGTTCTGTCGTCGCTCTCGTCCACGCGAATTGCGCCCATGCTGCGCCAGCGGGTTCGTGGCCCGGCGGCACCATAGCACGGCCACTGGTGTGTCACGAACGGCGGTTCGCTGCCAGAATCGCGGCGATGAGCGCGGAGCGACAGCTTCTGGAACGCATCTGGCGGGAGGTCGCGGCGATTCCGCGCGGCTGCGTGGCGACGTACGGCGGCATCGCGCGCCGCGCCGGGCTCGGACGGCGCGCCCGCCTGGTCGGCTACGCGCTGAAGGTCGCCCCGGCGGCGCTGCGGCTGCCCTGGCACCGGGTCGTCAACGCCCGCGGTGCGATCAGCTTTCCGGACGGTTCGGCGCAGCACGCATTGCAGCATCGCCGGTTGCTGCGCGAGGGCGTGCGCTTCCGCGCCGGGCGCATCGACCTCGGCATCTACGGCAGCGCCGAGGCCGATCTCGACGCGCTGCTGTGGCGGCCGCGACCACCCTGATACCATCGCTCGCAGCACAGTCGCGGAGCGGCCGATGCCGGGTCGTCACGTGGTGTTCTCGCATGGCCAGGAGAGCGGGCCCTGGGGCACCAAGATCTCGGTGATGTCGGAGGTTGCCCGCGCCGAGGGCTGGACCGTCGATTCGGTGGACTATCGCGGCATCGCCGACCCGCGCGATCGGATCACGCGGCTGCTGTCCTTCTGCCGCGACATCCGCGGCGACCTCGTGCTGGTCGGTTCAAGCCTCGGCGGTTACGTCGCGACCTGCGCCTCGGCGCTGCTGCACGCGCGCGGTCTGTTCCTGATGGCGCCGGCGTTCTATATGCCGGGCATCGAGGAGCTGACCGCGCAACCGGCGCCGTGCCCGAAGGTCATCGTGCACGGCTGGCAGGACGAGGTCGTGCCGGTGGACCACAGCCTGCGCTTCGCGCGCCAGTACGGCGCGACGCTGCACGTCCTCGACACCGATCACGGGCTGCACAGCGAGCTCAAGTTCCTCAACTACCTGTTCGAGTACTTCCTCGTGTCGCTGGACCTGCCCCGGCCGCAGTGAGCGCCGGCCGGGACCGGATCGCGCTACACTGCCGTCCCGGTCGACGGAGGAGAGGGGCAATGCGGATCCGCAGAGCCGGCCCGCTGCTGATCGCGCTGGCGCTGTCCGCCTGCGGCGGACAGGAAGCCGAGCCGGAAGAACCGCCGCTGGCGGTGGAGGACACCGTGTTCGGCGACCTCGTCGGCACCCAGGACAAGGTCCGCGACCGGACCAACGCCGCCATGGAATCGCACCGCGAGGCGTTCGAGCAACAGCTCGAGGCCGGCGAAGGCTCGGCGCCGGCGGAATGAGGCTGCGCCTGCGCCGATCAGCCGCGCTGCAGCGCGGCGCACTGTGGCTGCTGAGCGGCCTGCTGCGCGTGTTCGTGCGTCCGGCGGTGGTGCCGGAGGACGCCGTCGCGCGCCTGCGCGGCCGCAATCGGCCGGTGCTGTACGTGTTCGAGGAGCCCGCGCTGTCGGACCGGCTGACCGTGGCCCGGGTCTGCCTGAACGAGGGACTGCGCCGGCCGGACCGCCGGCTGCAGATCAACGGCCTTGGCCTCGAGCGCTCGTCTGTGGCACTGGAACGGCGCGCCGGCATGCTGCGGCGCCGGCCCGACCGGCGCATGCCAGCGGAGCTGCCGCAACTGATCGCGGCCGGCGGCGGCGCGGGCGGCCCCGAGCTCGACGTCGTGCCGGTCGCGGTGTACTGGGGCCGCGCGCCGCAGCGCGAGCGCTCGTGGCTGCGCCTGTTCCTGTCCGAGGACTGGGCGCTGGTCGGTCCGTTCCGGCGCCTGCTGTCGATCCTGTTCAACGGCCGCGGCACGCTGATCCGCTTCGGTGAACCATTGCCGCTGCGCCAGTACGCGGTCGCCGGCGGCGACGGCGTGCGCGCGGCGCGGCGGCTGCTGAAGGATCTGCGCGCCGAGTTCCGGCACATGCGTGTGGACACACTCGGCCCGGATCTGTCGACGCGGCGCGTGATCATCGCGCAGGTGCTGCGCACGCGCGCCGTGCGCCAGGCCGTGCGCCAGGAGATGCGCGAGGCCGGCAGCACGCGCCGCGCGGCGCTGCAGGTCGCGCGCCGGCACGCACTCGAGATCGCCGCCGGCTACTCGCACAGCTTCGTGCGCATCGCCGAGAAGCTGCTCGACTGGCTGCTGAACCGGATCTACGACGGCGTCGACGTGCGCAACGCCGAGTATCTCGACCGGTTGCCGCCGCACTGCGCGATCGTCTACGCGCCCTGCCACCGCAGCCACCTTGACTACCTGCTGCTGTCCTACGTCGTGTACCGCCGCGGCTACGCGCTGCCCTATGTCGCGGCCGGTATCAACCTGAACCTGCCGGTGATCGGGCGCCTGCTGCGCATGGGCGGCGCGTTCTACATCCGCCGCAGCTTCCGCGGCGTCAGCCTGTACCCGATCGTGTTCATGAAGTACGTGGACGTGATGATGGGCCGCGGCCAGCCGCTCGAGTTCTTCATCGAGGGCGGCCGCAGTCGCACCGGCCGGCTGCTGCGGCCGCGCACCGGCCTGCTGGCGATGACCGTGCGCAGCTTCCTGCGCGAGCCGCGCCGCCCGGTCGCGTTCGTGCCGGCCAATTTCGGCTACGAGCGCGTGCTCGAGGTGCCGACCTACGTCGGTGAACTGTCCGGCCGGCCGAAGCAGAAGGAGACGGTCGGCGGTCTGATGCAGGTGCTGCCGCAGTTGCGCCAGCAGCTCGGCCGCGTGCACGTCAGCTTTGGCGAGCCGCTGCTGCTGGAGACGGTACTCGACCGCGTGCGGCCGGGCTGGCGCGGCGAGCCGCATGACGACGCCGCGCGCCCCGCGTGGTTCAGCGCCGTGATCGACGCGGTCGCGGCGGAGATCATGCGCCGCATCAACGGCGCCGCGGCGGTCACGCCGGTCAACCTGCTGGCGGTCGCGCTGCTGGCGACGCCGCGGCAGGCGCTGCTCGAAACCGACCTCGAGCGGCAGCTTGCGCTGTACGCCGAGCTGCTGCGCGCGTTCCCGTACAGCGCCGACCTGCACGTCTGTGACGACAGCGCGGCCTCGATCATCAGCCGCGGCGAGCAGATGGGGCTGCTCGAGCGCCGCGCGCACCCGGCCGGCGACGTGCTGCGCATGCTCGAGCGCGACGCCGTGCTCGCGACCTACTACCGCAACAACGTGCTGCACCTGTTCGCGCTGCCGTCGCTGCTCGCCTGCGCGTTCCTGAACAACCCGGTGGTGCGCCATGAGGACCTGCACCGGCTGGCCTGGCGCATCTACCCGTACGTGCGCGAGGAACTGTTCCTGCGCTGGAACGAGACGGAGCTGCCGGGCGCGGTCGACGGCGTGCTGGAAACGCTGGCGCGTTTCCGGCTGCTGCAGCGCGGCGCCGACGGCGCGTCGTGGCAGCGGCCGGCGACCGGCACCGGCGAGGCCGTGCAGTTATCGCTGCTGGCGCAGGCGACGATCCAGATCGTCGAGCGCTACTACCTCGCGATCGCGCTGCTGATGCGCGCCGGCAGCGGCGCGCTGACGGCCGATGCACTCGAGCAATCGTGCGTCACGACCGCGCAGCGCATGGCGATCCTGTACGGCCTCGCGGCGCCGGAGTTCTTCGACCGCGCGATGTTCCGCGCCTTCATCGACCTGCTGCGCCGGCGCGAGGTGATCAGCGCCAGCGCGGACGGCCGCCTGATCTACGAGGCGCCGCTGCTGGCGGTGGCCGACGATGCCCGCTTCGTGCTGTCCGAGCAGATCCGCAACTCCATCCTGCAGATCACACATAGCTGATTCTTTTTGCAGTGCAAAGCTGTGCGCGGCGGCGCTGCCACGCGTGGCCTGCTGATATACTGCCGTCGCCCGCTCGGGCCTGTGCAGGGGAACACCATGAACAACGATGCCAGCCCAGCCCTGCCGCGCGCGCTGCGCGCCGCCGTGGCCGCCGTACTGGTCACTGCCGCTGGCATTCCGGCGGCCGGAGCGGTCGATTTCACTGCCGGCGACTGGAACATCAGCCTCGACACGACGCTGTCCTGGGGCCAGCTCTACCGGGTCGAGCATCCGGATCCGCGGCTGATCGGCACCGCCGATGGCGGCACCGGCCGCTCGCCGAACATCGACGACGGCAACCTGAACTACGAAACCGGCCTGGTCTCGAACGCGGTGAAGGCCGTGTCCGAGTTCGCGCTCGAGCGCGGCAGTTTCGGTCTGTTCGTGCGCGGCTCGGCGCTGTACGACTACGAGGTTGAGGAGCAGCCGACCGCGCGCACGCCGATCAGCGAGTCGGGCCGCGATCTGGCCGGCTCCTACCTGCGGCTGCTCGACGCCTTCGCGCACGGGCGCTGGGATCTCGGCGGCCATGAGCTCGGCATCCGCGCCGGTCGTCAGGTGGTCAACTGGGGCGAGAGCACCTTCATCCAGGCCGGCATCAACAACGCGATCAACCATTTCGACGTGTCGGCGCTGCGCGTGCCGGGCTCCGAGCTCCGCGAGGCCTACCTGCCGCAGGAAATGCTGTATGTCTCGTACGCGCTGACCGGCAACGTGACCGCCGAGGCGATCGCGATCTTCGACTGGGATCGCACGGAGCCGGAACCGGTCGGCAGCTTCTTCGCCGCCAACGACTTCGTGCCGCGCGGCGGCAGCCAGGTGTTTCTCGGCTTCGGCGCCTTCTCGGATCACGGCGTGGACTTCCGGCCGCTCGGCGGCCCGCTGATCCCCGATTTCCAGGCGGTCAACCGCGGCCCGACCGAGGAGCCGTCCGATTCCGGCCAGTACGGCGTCGCGCTGCGCTGGTTCCTGCCCGACTTCAGCCAGGGCACCGAAATCGGTTTCTACTTCGTCAACTACCACAGCAAGCTGCCGCTGATCAGTGGCCGTACCGGCACGCCGGCCGGCATCGCCAATTCGCTCGGCACGCTGACCACGGCGATCGCGACCGCCTATGGCCTGGCCGCGGGCCTGCCGCTCGGCACGGCCGTCGCGATCGCGGCCAATACAGGCGCCAGCACAGCGGCGGGCGCGGGTGGCAACCTGTCACTGGCGACCGCGGCCCAGTACGCGACGATCGCCGGCAACACCGTGCTCGGCGGCGGCGACGTCATCGCGCAGGCCACCAACCTGGCGACGCACGAGTATGCGAAGACGGCGAGCTATTTCACGCAGTACCCGGAGGACATCCGGCTCTTCGGCGTGTCGTTCAACACCCAGCTCGGCACGACCGGCATCGCGCTGCAGGGCGAGGTGTCGTACCGGCAGGACGTGCCGCTGCAGTTCGACGATGTCGAGCTGCTGTTCGCGGCATTGACGCCGTTCGAGGCCGCGGCGCTGGCCGCGCGCGGCGTCGCGGTACCGCCGGTCTGCACGCCGGCGCTGCCGACCATCACGCGCTGCGGCCAGCTCGGCAGGTACGAGGTCAGTCAGGTCGTGCAGGGCTGGGACGTGTTCGACGTCTGGCAGGCGCAGGTCACCGCGACCAGGGCTTTCCCGCCGCTGCTCGGCGCCTCACAGGCGATCGCGGTGCTCGAGGCCGGAGTGACGCACGTGGCCGATTTCCCGGACAAGCTGTCCGGCGGACCGAACGGCCGCGGCCTGCGCTTCAACGGCCCGGGCACTTCGGTTTCCGGCAACGACCTGCTGGCCGGCCGGCACTTCGGCGAAGTCGAGCCGCAGAATCGCTTTGCCGATGCGACGTCCTGGGGCTACCGGCTGGCGCTGCGCTTCGACTACCTCGGCCTGGTCGGCCCGTGGAACGTGAGCCCGCGCCTCGTCTGGTCGCACGATGTCTCGGGCACGACGCCGGGGCCGGGCGGCAATTTCGTCGACGGGCGCTACGGCGCCACGCTCGGTCTCAACGCCAATTACCAGGCGACCTGGGAACTGGATCTGAGTTACACGCGGTTCGGCGGCGCGGGCCGCTACAACGAACTCGGCGACCGCGACTTCGTCGCAGCGACCGTCAAGTACTCGTTCTAACCTCAGCGGCCGGAGCACACCATGAACAATCTCAGGAAAGCCGCATGCCTTGGCCTGCTGTCGCTGCTGTGCGCGGCCGGGCCCGCCAGTGCCGGCGTCACGCCGCAGCAGGCGGCGCGGCTCGGCGCGGACCTGACGCCGATCGGCGCGGAAAAGACCGGCAATGCCGCCGGCACGATCCCGGCGTGGACCGGCGGTATCCGTTCCGCGGCCGAGGCCGGCTTCCCCGGCTTCAAGTCGGGCGGCCATCATCCGGATCCGTTCGCGGCCGACAAGCCGCTGTACCGGGTCGATGCTGCCAACATGGCGCGTTACGCGGACCAGTTGACCGCCGGCCACGAGGAGCTGCTCAAGACCTACAAGAGCAGCTATTTCATGGACGTGTATCCGAGCCACCGCAGCGCCGCTTTCCCGCAGCGGATCTACGATGCAACCAAAGCCCATGCGACGACCGCGACGGTGACCGGCGGCGGCACCGGCGTCACCGGCGCGATCATCGGCATCCCGTTCCCGATTCCGGGCGAGGGTGTCGAGGTCATCTGGAACCACATCCTGCGCTACCGCGTGGACGTCGCCGAGCGCGTGATCGGTCAGGCCGCGGTCACGCGCAGCGGCAGCCACACGCTGGTACGTTTCCACGACGAGTCGATGGTCGGCTACAGCCTGCCCGGCGCGACCGAGGCCGGCCTCGACAACGTGATCCTGTACTTCATCCAGGAGACGCTGTCGCCGGCGCGCCTCGCCGGCGAAATCCTGCTGGTGCACGAGACGCTCGACCAGACCAGGGAGCACCGCAAGGCCTGGCTGTACAACCCCGGCCAGCGCCGCGTGCGCCGCGCGCCGAACATCGCCTTCGACAACCCCGGCACCGGCAGCGACGGCCTGCGCACCGCCGACCAGCTCGACATCTACAACGGCAGCCCCGAGCGCTACGACTGGAAGCTGCTCGGCAAGCGCGAGATGCTCGTGCCGTACAACGCCTACCCGCTGCACAGCGACAAGCTGAGGAACAGCGACATCATCCGGCCGCTGCACATCAACCAGCAGCACGCGCGCTACGAGCTGCATCGCGTGTGGGTCGTGGACGCGGTGCTGAAGCCCGGCCAGCGGCACCTGTACAAGCGCCGCACCTTCTACATCGACGAGGATTCGTGGCAGGTGCTGGTGGTCGACTGCTACGACAACCGCGACCAGCTCTGGCGCGTGCAGGAAGGGCACTCGATCAACTACTACGAGATCCCGACCTTCTGGACCACGCTGGAGCTGACCTATGACCTGCAGGCGGGCCGCTACCTCGCGCTCGGCCTCGACAACGAGGAGCCGATGACGGTCAACTTCAACGCCAGGCGCACGCCCGCGGACTTCAGCCCGGCGGCGATCGCGCGGCGCGGAACGCGCTGATATGCGCGCGGCGGTCGCGGCGCTCGCCCTCGTGGCAGCCGCGCCCGCACTGCCGCAGGACGATGCCGGCACGGATCCGGCGGCGCGGCCCGCGGTCATCGCGCCGCTGGCGTCCCGCTCGCTGCTGCTCGACCTGGCGCGCGCCGGCGACCGGATCGTCGCGGTCGGCGAGCGCGGCCACGTGCTGTTCTCGGCCGACGCCGGCGCGAGCTGGACCCAGGTACAGGTGCCGGGCAGCGCCAACCTGACCGCCGTGTCCTTCGCCAGCGCGGAACACGGCTGTGCGGTCGGACATGCGGGCCTCATTCTCTGCACCTGGGACGGTGGCGCGCAGTGGACGCGCGTGCGCTTCACGCCGGAGGATGGCCAGCCGCTGCTCGATGCCTGGCTCGCTGATGCGGAGCGTGGCGTGGCGGTCGGCGCCTACGGCAGGCTGCTGGTCACCGCGGATGGCGGCCGGAGCTGGGAAGAGGTGCCGTTCGAGCCGGCGCCATTGCCGGGCGCAGAGCTGCCCGCGCCCGCGGCGGATGAGCTGGACGCCGGCGTTGACCTCGGCCTCGAGTTTCACCTGAACACATTGGCCGCCGGGCCCGGCGGCGCGCTGTATCTCGGTGCGGAGGCCGGGCGGCTGTTCCGGTCCGACGATGTCGGACGCACCTGGCGCGAGCTGCCCTCGCCGTACGAGGGCTCGTTCTACGGGCTGCTGCCGCTCGACGGCGCGACGCTGCTGGCCTTCGGCCTGCGCGGCCATCTGTTCCGTTCCGAGGACGGCGGCACGAGCTGGCAGCCGCTCGAGGCCGGCACCGTCGCGATGCTGACCGCGGGCGCGCGCCTCGATGACACGACGGTCGTGCTCGCGGGCATGACCGGCGTGCTGCTCGTCAGTCGCGACGGCGGGCGGAGCTTCACGATGACCCAGCAGGACGACCGCAAGGCGATCGCGGCGGTGCTGGCGGCCGGCGCCGGCGCGCTGATCGTGGCCGGCGAGAACGGCGTGCGGCGTCTGCCGCTGCCGGGAGCGGCGCCGTGAAGGCCGGCGGCGAATCGGCGCTGGTCGCGCGGCTCGAACCGCTCGTCTTCGGCCGGCGCCGGCTGATTCTGGTGCTGTTCGCGCTGGTGACCGCGGCACTCGGCTGGACCGCCGCCACCGGCCTGCGGCTCGACACCAACTTCAACAAGCAGCTGCCGCTGCAGCACGAGTACATCCGCACCTATCTCGACCACAAGGACGAGTTCGGCGGCGCCAACCGCGTGCTGATCGCGCTGGTCGCGCGCGACGGCAATATGTTCACGCCGGAGTTCTTCGAGGCGTTGCGCATTGCCACCGACGAGGTGTTCTTCATCAAGGGCGTCGACCGCGCCCGGGTGCAGTCGCTGTGGACGCCGAATACACGCTACAACGAGGTGGTCGAGGGCGGCATCGAGGCCGGCGACGTGATCCCGTCGGATTTCACCGCCGATGCGGCCGGGCTGGCGCGCGTGCGCGAGAACATCCTCAAGGCCGGCATCGTCGGCCGGCTGGTCGCCAACGACTTCTCCGGCGCGATGGTCAGCGCGCAGCTTCTCGATGCCGACCCGGAGACCGGCGCAGCGGTCGACTACATCGAGATCTCGCGCGAGCTCGAACGCAAGGTACGCCAGCGGCTCGAGGGCGCGAGTCTCGAGGTCGCGGTGCAGGTGCCAGTCTCGGTACACATGATCGGCTTTGCCAAGGTGGTCGGCGCGGTCGCCGAGGGCGCGCTGTCGGTCGTCACCTTCGCGATCGTCACGGTCGGGCTGACGCTGTTGTTCGTGTGGCTGTACATCCAGTCGTGGCGCATCGCGCTGGTGCCGATCGTCTGCTCGCTGACCGCGATGGTGTGGATGCTCGGGCTGCTGGTCGTGCTCGGCTACGGCGTCGATCCGCTCGGCATCCTCGTGCCGTTCATCATCTTCGCGATCGGCACCAGCCACGGCGTGCAGAAGATCAGCGCGGTCAGCGACGCGGCGCAGGCCGGCCTCGGCAGCGAGGAGGCGGCGCGGCGCGCGTTCCGGCTGCTGTTCCTGCCGGCGATCATCGCGCTGCTGTCCGACCTGGTCGGCTTCGTCACCATCCTGCTGATTCCGGTGCAGGTGATTCGCGAGATGGCGGTGACCGCCAGCCTCGGCGTCGCGGTGATCATCCTGACCGATCTGGTGCTGCTGCCGGTACTGGTCTCCTACGTGCCGCTGACCGACCGCTACCGGACTCGCGTGGAACGGCGCCAGCAGCAGCTTGCACGGCTGTGGGACGGGCTCGCGCGCATCACCGGCCGCGGGCCGTCGCTCGTGATCATCGCCGTCGCTGCAGTGATCGGCGTGGCCGGTTATCTGAAGGGCCGCGAGACGCCGATCGGCGACACGCAGGCGGGCGTGCCGGAGCTGCGCGCGGATTCACGCTACAACCGCGACAGCCACCTGATCAGCGAGCGCTTTTCGATCGGCACCGACATCATCAACGTGATCGTCGAGACCGCGGCGGACGGCTGCATCGACTACCGGACCATCGACGCAATCGACCGCTTCGCCTGGCACATGGCCAACGTCGCTGGCGTGCGCGACGTGTTGAGCCTCGCCGGCGTCTCCAAGGTGGTCAGCGCCGGCTGGAGCGAGGGCAGCCTGAAGTGGCGCAGCCTGCCGCGCGACCAGCGCCAGCTCGTGCAGGCGCAGACCTACATTGAGACCAGCACCGGGCTGCTGAATCGCGACTGCAGCGTGATGCCGGTGATGCTGTTCCTTGCCGACCATCGCGCCGAGACGATTGAGCGGGTGGTCGCCGCGGTCAAGGACTACCGCGAGCGCGAGCCGACCGCGGGCGTGAGCTACCGGCTCGCCACCGGCAACGTTGGCGTGATGGCCGCGCAGAACGAGGAGGTCGAGGCCAAGGAGCTGGTGATCCTCGCCTGGCTGTTCGCCGCGATCGTCGCCATGTGCCTGGTCAACTTCCGCTCGCTCGCCGGCACGTTCATCGTCGTTGTGCCGCTGTCGCTCGGCTCGCTGCTGGTGTACACGGTGATGGCGCTGGTCGGCATCGGCCTCAAGGTCAACACGCTGCCGATGGTCGCGCTCGGTGCCGGCATCGCCGTCGACTACGGCATCTACCTGTTCAGCCGCATGCAGGAGTTCCTGCGCCGCGGCGACTCGCTGCGCGACGCCTACCGCGGCGCGCTGCGCGTGACCGGCGCGGCGGTGGTGTTCACCGGCATCACGCTGTCGATCGGCGTCGCCACCTGGGCGTTCTCGCCGCTCAAGTTCCAGGCCGACGTCGGCGTCATGCTCACCTGCATGTTCACGGTGAACATGCTCGGCGCGATGCTGCTGCTGCCGGCGCTGGGGGTGTGGGTGCTCAGGGAGGGGAGGAAGGCGGCAGGGGAGGGGGCGGCGCAGGCGGGGAGCGATGGTCGTGGGAATCGACCAGGAGACGAAAGTTCGATTGCTGCGAAATGTGAGTAGTCATTGGCCCACATGAACCTGCGAACTCCGCGAAGTATGGCAGCACCGTTAGTCGTGTTTGTGGGGTTCGGTGCCAATGCATCAGCAGTATGTCTCGATCCCGGTGATCCCACGGGTACCAGTTACCACTACCCGAGTCTCGAGGAGGAGGCTACAGGCAGCGCTGCCATCGTCGTCGTTCGGGTCGTTCGCACCGAGCCGCTCGGCGACAACAGCTCAGATCCGGAAGGCTGGTCAGCTTTCAACTACACCCTGCAAGTGATACAGGTGTTCAAGGGCGAAGTGTCGAGAAGCTTCGGGTTGCGGGTAGAGAACGACTCTGGTGGGTACCGGATGTGGGACGGCGAGACTCATCTTCTCTTCCTTGCTAACGGCGGCGTGGGGCTGCGCGTTGATCCCTGCGGCAATTCCACGGAAATGCCGCAGGGCGCGGGCATAGTGAAGCGGCTGCGCGCAATACTCCAGAGCCAACAGCATGTCGGCTGACTTCTGCGTCGACCGGAGCACCCGCAGGCTGCGCACTTGGTTCGAGAGTAACCGGAGGCCTTGCCTGAAAGATCGATGGCGATGCAGCATGGCGTCGGACCAGGAGGCTCAATGACGAGAAGTTCCCATTGCGCCGCCGGCATCGCGGCGAGTACCGCCTGCGTCGCCAGCTACGTAAAGTGATGGTCGGCGAGCCGATGGATCGGGGTGACACGGTGTACCAGCAGGTGCTGGACTTCTGGTTCCGGGAGATCGAGCCGGGACAATGGTGGCAGGTCGATCCCGATCTGGATGCCCGACTGGCCGTTCGTTTCCGGCCGCTGCTGGAACAGGCGGCTCGCGGCGAATGGTTCGCGTGGCGCCGGACGCCGGCCGGGCGCCTGGCCGAGATCATCGTCCTGGACCAGTTCTCCCGCAACATCTACCGGGATACGCCGCGGGCGTTCCAGCAGGACCCGATGGCACTGGCCCTGTCTCAGGAGGCCGTTGCGGCGCAAGCGCTGCAGTACCTCGAGCCGCCGGAGCGGGCGTTCCTGCTGATGCCGTACATGCACAGTGAGTCGGCCATCGTACATGTGGAGGCGGAACGGCTGTTCCGCGAGTGGGCGCCGCCGAGCAATTACACGTTCGAGCTGCGGCACAAGGCGATCATTGACCGGTTCGGGCGCTATCCTCATCGCAACCAGGTCCTGGGCCGCGGCTCGACGCCGGAAGAAGTCGAGTTTCTCCGGCAGCCGGGTTCGAGCTTCTAACCGGCGGCGTCGGCTGCTGCGCGCATCATCGTCGCGATCGGGGAACGGTTCGAGCGGGACTGGGCGGGAGCACGATCCATGCACTGGCACACCCGGGTCCTGATGAGCCTCAGCGCCGCCTGCATGGCGGCGCTCGGGATCGGCATTACGTTTCTGCCGCAGGAACTCCTCAGCCATTTCGGCGCACCTGCGGAGGGAACCGTCGTCTTGCTGGTGCAGGTGCTCGGTGCCCTGTATCTGGGCTTTGCCGCGCTGAACTGGATGAATCGAGGCAGTCACCTGGGCGGAATCTATGGCCGGCCGATCATGCTGGCGAACTTCATCGCATGGGCAGTGGCAGCCGTGGCGCTGCTGAAGGGGGCCATCGCCCAGCAGTTCCCGCTCGATATCACCGCCATGGCGGCGATCCATGCGCTCTTCGGCGTCTGGTTCGGGCTGGTGCTGTTCACGCATCCGGCCAGCGACTCGCGCGCCGATGTTAGGCATCCATGACTACTGGCTGTTCGTGGCCGCGGGGATCGTCCTGAACCTGACCCCAGGCCAGGACACGTTCTACATCCTCGGGCGCAGCATCGCGCAGGGAGCGCGCATCGGTGTGGCCTCGGCGTTTGGAATCGGTGCCGGGGCGCTGGTCCATACGGCCCTGGCGGCGGCCGGCCTGTCCGCGATTCTCGCGGCCTCGGCGACGGCCTTCGTCGTGGTCAAGCTGGCCGGCGCCGCATATCTGGTCTACCTCGGCGTGCGTATGATGCTGGCGGACACCGCCGGGGAGCTGGCCGCCGCGCCGGGTGACAGCGCGGCGTCGGCATGGATCGCGTTCCGCGATGGAGTGGTCACGAACGTCCTCAATCCAAAGGTGGCCCTGTTCTTCCTGGCGCTGATGCCGCAGTTCATCGAGCCGGCCAGTGACACGAAGGTTCTCGCGTTCGTCGCGCTCGGGCTCACGTTCATCACGACCGGCACGATCTGGTGCCTGGTGCTGGCGCTCGCCGCCGGCCGGGTGCGACGGCTCTGCGCCAGTCACCCGCAGCGGCTCACTCTGCTGTCGCGCGCGGCGGGCGCTCTGCTGATCGGGCTGGGTCTGCGGCTGGCGGTGAGTCGGGCGTAGCCCGCCGGCACCAGTTGTGGCACTCGTCGTTCTGCTGCGCGGCGTCAACGTCGGCGGTCACCGGACCTTCCGGCCCGCGGTGCTTGCCGCGGAATTGCAGCATCTCCGGGCGGTAAACATCGGCGCGGCCGGGACATTCGTGATCCGGGCGCCGGTCGGCCGCGCCGAGCTGCGCGCCGAGATTGCCCGGAGGCTGCCGTTCGATGCCGAGATCGTGATCTGCGCCGGGCGCGATGTCCTACGGCTGCTGTCGCAGCCGGTGTTTCCGGTAATGCCCTCCGGGCGTGAGGTCGTCCGCTTCGTCAGCGTGCTGGCCGCGAGTCCGCGCGCGATGCCGGTGCTGCCGATGAAGTTCCCGGCCAGCGGCCCGTGGCTGCTGCAGATCCTCGCCCGGGAGCGGCGCTTCATCCTCGGTCTGTATCGACGCCAGATGAAGGCGATCGGCTACCTCGGCACGCTGGACCGCATCTTCGGCGTGCCGGTCACGACGCGTAACTGGAATACGATCACCGCGATCGGCAAGGTGCTGGACGCGGCAGCGCAAGCTCCGGCGCGAGCACCTCGAGAGTGAGGTTCGGGCTCGCGGTCCTGAACCTTGCAAATCTGCCATCATAGTGGCAGATTTGCATAGATGATCGAGCGCGGCCTTCTTCCCGAAGTACTCGCCGCCCTGACCGAGGCGCCGGCGGTGTGCCTCCTCGGGCCGCGCCAGGTCGGGAAGACGACACTCGCGCTTGCGGTAGCCGAGCGTCTCGGCGCCCACTACCTCGACCTCGAGTCGGAAGCGGACCGTGCCCGGCTCGCCGATGCCGCGGCTTACCTGGCGCTGCACCTTGACAAGCTGGTGATACTCGACGAGCTGCATCGCGTGCCGGACCTGTTCCCGGTGCTGCGGGGCCTGATCGACCGCGCCCGACGTGAACGGCGCGGCCCGGGCCGCTACTTGCTGCTGGGTTCAGCGGCGCTCGACCTGCTGCGACAGTCGGGTGAGTCGCTGGCCGGCCGGATCCAGTTCCTGGAACTGACGCCGTTTCACCTCGGCGAGCCCACCGGGCGGCCGATCGACCGTCTCTGGCTGCGCGGTGGCTTTCCCGATAGCCTGCTCGCAGCCAGCGACGCACACAGTCTCCGCTGGCGGCGCAATTTCATTCGCACCTATCTCGAGCGCGACATCCCGCAGTTCGGTCCGCGTATCGCTGCCGAGACTCTGCGCCGCTTCTGGACGATGCTCGCGCACCGACAGGGTGCGCCGCTCAACGTCACTGAGCTGGCGCGCAACGTCGGTGTCGACGTCAAGACCGCAGCGCGCTACGTGGATCTGCTGGTCGACCTGCTGCTCATCCGGCGGTTGCCGGCGTGGCACGGGAACATCGGCAAGCGCCTGGTCAGGTCCGCGCGTCTGTATGTGCGCGACAGCGGACTGGTTCATGCACTGCTCGGCATCGAGGACCTGGAAGATTTGCTGGCTCACCCGGTGATCGGCAATAGCTGGGAGGGCTTCGTCGTCGAGAACTTGCTCGCGGCGGCGCCGGAGGGGACAGCCGCGTACTTCTACCGTACCACTGGCGGTGCTGAAATCGACCTGTTGCTCAAGCCGCCGCGGGGCAGGCTGTGGGCAGTCGAGATCAAGCGCAGCACCGCTCCCACGGTGACGCGCGGGTTTCACGAGGCTTGTGTTGACCTGAAGCCGGCGCGCCGCCTGGTCGTGTATCCGGGCGCCGAGCGTTTTCCGCTGGGCAATGGCGTTGAGGCCGTGCCGCCCGCGGCGCTTGCGCTGGATCTGGCTGCAGCCGCGGAGGAGTGGCAACCATGACCCTGCGCATCGTTCGCCTCGGCAGCCCGCGCGCCCGCGACGAGGGCCTGCGCATCGGCACGGTACGCCGCCCGCCGCGCGGCGTGCCGAAGTCGCAGTTCGCGAGCGGCAACTGGTACGACGTCTGGTATCCGAACCTGGCGCCGAGCCTGGCGACGATGAAGCTCGGGCTCGCCGCGGCAACACCGGCGCAGTGGCGGGCCTTCGTGAAAAAGTACCGCCAAGAGATGGCCACGCCCGAGAACAGCCGGACCATCGAGTTGCTGGCCCGCCTGTCGCACACGGCCGATTTCTCGGTCGGTTGCTACTGCGCGGACGAGGCGCACTGCCACCGTTCGCTGCTGCGCGAGCTCCTCGCTGCGGCCGGAGCGCGGATCGCGTCGTGAGCACCTTGTCGGGCCGGCGTCGGTGATCCAGGCGGCTGCATTCTCTCAGGAGTGGCTCGACCAGCTCGTGTCGTCCTGGATCGCGGTCCCGCTGTTCGCGCTGTTGTGGCTCGTGGTCACCGGCCTGCTGGCGTCGCTGAGCGGCTGGGCGGACCTCGCGTCGCGCTATGCCGGCGTGCCCATGCTGGACGGCGAGCGTTACCGGTTCGCTTCCGGTGCTTTCGGGCGCCGGTGGTTTCCCGTGAACTACAACGGCTGTCTGTTCGTGCATCTCTCGCCGGAAGGGCTGGGGTTGTCGATCCTGCTGCCATTCCGGTTCCGCAGCCCGGCGCTGCTGATCCCGTGGTCCCGCATCCGTGCCGCCACCGCGCGTCGCATCCTGTGGGTGCCCTCGATCAGCTTCGAAATCCAGGAAAGCTGGTCGTGCATCGCGCTGCGGGGCCGGGCAGGGCAGCGGGCACAGCAGTGGTTCGAGAGCGCCCGCGCCGGCAAGCAGCCCGATGACGGTCCGACGCGGGCCATCCAGTTGGGTAGCTGAGCCGGACCGTCAGTCCAGCGCCGGCTGTCCGCGCAGCCGCTTGCGCCGCTGTTGATGCCGCTTCTGTTCGAGCCGGCGCTCCTTCACGGCCCGGCTCGGCCGGGTCGGCCGCCGCGGCTTCGGTGGCGTCAGTGACCGGGCGATCAGGTCCTCGAGCCGGTCGAGCGCATCGCGGCGGTTGCCCTCGCGGCTGCGTTGCCGGTGGGCTTCGATCACGATCTCGTCGGCGAGCGTCAGGCGCCGGCCGGCCAGCCGGCGCAGGCGCTCGCGGGCCGCGGCATCCAGCCAGGTGGCGGCGCCGACCGGAAAGCGCAGCTCGCAGGCGGTCGCCACCTTGTTGACGTTCTGGCCGCCCGGGCCGGGGCTGCGCACGAAACTGAGGGTGTAGTCACCGGGCGGAATCGCCGGCGGCCGGGCCTTCTCAGGCATTGAGGTCGGGGATCAGCTCGCTCTCGAGCCGCAGGATCTGGTCCTTGAGCGCCAGCTTGCGCTTTTTCAGGCGGCGGAGCTGCAGCTCGTCCACGTAGATGTCCATGGACAGCCGCTCGATGACGTCGTCGAGGTCGCGGTGTTCGATGCGCAGCTCGCGCAGGCGCCGCATGCGCTCGAACAGTTGGGTATTGACGTTGTCTTCGTCCGTCATTCCGGTCGCACCGCTGGCGAAAGCTTAGCCAATCGCCGCGGGCGGCGCCATGCTTTGACGGTGCCGGTGTTGCGTTATTGCAGTAACCGGTCCGGGTACTGACACGAACGGTAGCCAACGCTGAACCGGTTACTGCAATAACGCAACACCGGCACCGTCAAAACAGCGACAACCAGTTCACGCCGGAGTCGGCCCAGGCGACGAAGTGGGGGTTCAGCAGCTCGGGCCGTGCGTTGCAGGTCAGCGGCCGGCCGGCGAGGTCCACGACCTGGCCGCCGGCCTGCTCGACGACGCACTGCCCGGCGGCGGTGTCCCACTCGCTGGTCGGGCCGAGGCGCGGATAGACGTCGGCCCCGCCCTCGGCGACGAGGCAGAACTTCAGCGAGCTGCCGATCGCGATCAGCTCATGCAGGCCGAGGCGCTGCAGGAACGCATCCAGCGAATCGCCCCGGTGGGAGCGGCTGCCGACCACCCGGACCGGGCCGGCGCCGCGCGGCGCCACTCGAATCGAACGTCCGGCACCGTTGGCGTCGGCGCGGAAGGCGCCGGCCCCAGCGGCGGCCCAGTAGTCGCGGTCCAGCGCCGGCGCGTGCACGACGCCGAGCACCGGCCGGTGGCCGTGCACCAGCGCGATGTTGACGGTGAACTCGCCGTTCTTGCTGATGAACTCGCGTGTTCCGTCCAGCGGGTCCACCACCCACAGCCAGTCCCAGGCGGTGCGCTCGGCGAACGGTGCCTGGGCGGTTTCTTCCGACAGCACCGGGATCTCCGGCGCGATCCGGCGCAGGCCCGCCGCGATGATGCGCTCCGACTCGAGGTCGGCCTCGGTCAGCGGCGAGCGATCGTCCTTCTCGGTGACGGTGATCGAGGCGGCGTAAACGCGCAGGATCGCGCGACCGGCCTGGCGCGCGAGCGCGACGACCTCGGGCAGCAGTTCGGTCAGCACAGGTTGCATCGCGCCCTCCGCGGCAGCGCGCGTTATATCATAGGCACGTGCAGGAAGCCGCCAACCCGCCGGACTGGGACCGCATCGATACCGTGCTGCTCGACATGGACGGCACGGTGCTGGATCTCGAGTGGGACATGCGCTTCTGGCGCGACACGGTGCCGCGGCGCTTCGCCGCGCAGCACGGCGTGACGCTCGACGAAGCTCGCCGGACCGTGTATCCGCTGTTCCAGTCGGTGCACGGCACGCTCGACTGGTACTGCATCGAGTTCTGGAGCCGGCGGTTGCAGCTCGACATCGCGGCCATGAAGCGGGCGCTGCGGCATGAGCTCGCGTGGCTGCCGCAGGCGCGTGAGTTCATCGGCCGGCTGCGGGCCGAGGGCCGGCGCGTCGTGCTGGTCACGAATGCCCACCCGGGCACGCTCGAGATCAAGGATGCCCAGCTCGGCCTGCGCCGGCATTTCGACGCGATGCACTCCTCGCACCCGTTCGGCGCGGCCAAGGAACACGCCGAGTTCTGGCCGCGCCTGGCCGAGCGCGAGCCGTTCGACCGGCAGCGCACACTGTTCGTGGACGACAGCCTGCCGGTGCTGCAGGCCGCGCGCGCGCATGGCATCGAGTGGGTCTATGCGATCCGCCGGCCGGTCAGCTACGGGCCGGCCCGGGAGATGAACGGCTTCCCCGCCGTCGATTTCGTGCACGAGCTGTCAGGCGCTGCTCGTGCGCCCGTGGCCGCGACGCCCGGAATGGCCTGAGCCGCCGCCCGGCCGGCGCCGCCGGGCGCGCTGCCGCGCGACCAGGGCCGCGGTTTCCTCGCCATCCTCGAGGTCGGCACGCGGCGCCAGGTGGGCCGGCCGCAGCCGTGGCAGCGCGGCCGGATCCACGCTCCCAACCGGGATCCGGTGACCGATGAAAGCCTCGATCTCCGGCAGGGACACGACGTACTGCTCGCAGCCGAAGCTGACCGCATCGCCGGCGGCGCCGGCGCGCGCGGTGCGGCCGATCCGGTGCACGTAATCCTCGGGGTCCTGCGGCAGGTCGTAGTTGAACACGTGGCTGACGTCCGGGATGTGCAGGCCGCGTGCGGCGACGTCGGTCGCGACCAGCACCGCGAGCCGGCCCTCGTGGAAATCGCGCAGCATGCGCAGGCGCCGGCGCTGCGGCACGTCGCCGGACATCGCGGCGGCGCTGATTTCGTTGGCGCGCAGCAGCCGTTCGAGCCACTCGGCGACGCGCTTGGTGTTGACGAACACCATCGTGCGGGTCGCCTGGGTGGTGCGCAGCAGGTGCGCGAGCAGCGGCGCCTTTTCCTCCATCGCCGGGTAGTAGATCGCCTGGCGCACGCGGTCGGCGGTCACCCGCTCGGGCTCGATCCGGATCAGCTCGGGGTCGTTCATGTGCTCGTAGGCGAGCTCGAGCACGCGGTGCGACAGCGTCGCCGAGAACAGCAGGTTCAGCCGCCGCTCCGGCGGCGGCAGCCGCCGCAGCAGGAAGCGGATGTCCTTGATGAAGCCGAGATCGAACATGCGGTCGGCCTCGTCCAGCACCAGGACCTGCACATGCCGCAGGTCGAACACATGCTGCTTGAAGTAGTCGATGATGCGCCCCGGCGTGCCGATCAGCACGTCGACACCGGCCTGGAGCTGGCGTCGTTGCCGGTCATAGTCCACGCCGCCGAAGGCCAGTCCGAGTGAGTGGCCGGTGTACTGGCCGAGGATCTCCGCGTCGCGGTGGATCTGTACCGCGAGCTCGCGGGTCGGGGCGAGGATCAGCGCGCGCGGCGAGGTCACCGGGCGCTCGGGCCGGGGCGGCTCGCGCAACAGCCGCGAATACAGCGCGACGAGGAAGGCGGCGGTCTTGCCGGTGCCGGTCTGCGCCTGCCCGGCGACGTCGAAACCGGACAGTGCGCGCGGCAGGGACTGCGCCTGGATCGGCGTGCAGCGCTCGAATCCGGCATCGGCGATGCCGCGGGCCACGGGGTCCGGCAGGTGCAGGGCCGTGAAGGAAAGGTCAGCGGTCACTTGAAAATTACCCTCCAACGCGCTACAAAAGCGCCTGAGTATCGCGGTCTCCCGCCATCATCCGCGTCGAACGGCCCGCCGGCGGTGTCCGAAGTCGGACCCTCGGGCAGGCGCCGGTACCTGACAGGCAGGCAGGGCCCCAGCAGCAGATTCGACATTGTGCCGCAACGGGCCCGCGCCCGTCACCGTAAATACCACGGCCAGCAGCGTTGCCGAGAGCATCGTCATCCCTCAACCCACAGCCGACCAGGAGCATCCCGCGTGAGCGGAAACATCGTCCATACCACTGACGCCACCTTCGCGTCCGACGTCCTCGAGTCCAGCGTCCCCGTGCTGCTCGACTTCTGGGCCGAATGGTGCGGCCCCTGCAAGGCCATCGCCCCGATCCTCGATGAAATCGCCGTCGAATACGACGGGCGCGTGCAGATCGCCAAGCTGAACATCGACGAGAACCGCCAGACGCCCGTGCGCTACGGCGTGCGCGGGATTCCGACGCTGATCCTGTTCAAGAACGGCCAGCCGCAGGCGCAACAGGTCGGACTGGCGGGCAAGTCCCGGCTGGCGGCCCTGCTGGATCAGCACCTGTGAGGGGCTATCTCGGCAATCAGGCGCGCGGCCGCCAGAAGGGCCATCGTAATCGCGGCGGCGGGCCGCGCCACAGTCAGGAAGGCCTGCCGGTCGACGACCACGTCGAGGGCGCCGACGGCGACATCATCTCGCCGGAGGAACTGGCCGCCTCACGCCAGTCGATGAACCTGACCGAGCTGAAGAACCGGCCGGTCCACGCGCTGGTCGCCATGGCCGAGAGCATGGGCCTCGAAGGCATGGCCCGGCAGCGCAAGCAGGACGTGATCTTTGCGATCCTGAAGGCGCACGCGCGCGGCGGCGAGGATATTTACGGCGAGGGCGTGCTCGAAATCCTGCAGGACGGCTTCGGCTTCCTGCGTTCGGCTGACAGCTCCTATCTCGCCGGGCCCGATGACATCTACGTCAGCCCGAGCCAGATCCGGCGCTTCAACCTGCGCACCGGCGACTCGCTCTCCGGCCTGATCCGCCCGCCCAAAGACGGCGAGCGCTACTTCGCGCTGCTCAAGGTCGGCGAGATCAACTTCGACTCGCCGGAGAGCGCGCGGCACAAGCTGCTGTTCGAGAACCTGACGCCGCTGCACCCGACCCGCCGGCTCAAGCTCGAGCGCGGCAACGGTTCGACCGAGGACCTGACCGCGCGGATGATCGACCTGATGGCGCCGCTCGGCAAGGGCCAGCGCGGCCTGATCATCTCGCCGCCGAAGGCCGGCAAGACCATGCTGCTGCAGAACATCGCCACCTCGATCACCTGGAACCACCCGGATGTCTACCTGATCGTGCTGCTGATCGACGAGCGGCCCGAGGAGGTCACCGAGATGGCCCGCACCGTCAAGGGCGAGGTCGTGGCCTCGACCTTCGACGAGCCGGCCAGCCGCCACGTGCAGGTGGCCGAGATGGTGATCGAGAAGGCCAAGCGCCTGGTCGAACACAAGCGCGACGTGGTCGTGTTGCTCGACTCGATCACGCGCCTCGCGCGCGCCTACAACACGGTCGTGCCGAGTTCCGGCAAGGTGCTGACCGGCGGCGTCGACGCCAATGCGCTGCAGCGGCCGAAGCGCTTCTTCGGCGCGGCGCGCAACGTTGAGGAGGGCGGCTCGCTGACCATCATTGCCACCGCGCTGATCGACACCGGCTCGCGCATGGACGACGTGATCTACGAGGAGTTCAAGGGCACCGGCAACAGCGAGATCCACCTCGACCGGCGGATCTCCGAGAAACGCGTGTTCCCGGCCTTCAACATCAACCGCTCGGGCACGCGACGCGAGGAGCTGATCACCGCGCCGGACGAGCTGGCCAAGATCTGGATCCTGCGCAAGCTGCTGCACCCGATGGATGAGCTGGCCGCGGTCGAGTTCCTGATCGACAAGATGAAGGACACCAAGACCAACGCCGACTTCTTCGAGTCGATGAAGCGCGGATGAGCGCGGCGCTGCGCCACCTGCGCCGGGCCGACCCGGTGATGGCGCAGTTGATCCGCCGCGCCGGGCCGTGGGCGCCAGTGCGCGAGCGCGGTGGCGCATATGCGGCGCTGCTCGAGGCCGTCGCCCACCAGCAGCTTACCGGCAAGGCCGCGAAGACGATCCTCGGCCGCTTCCATGCGCTGTACGGCGACGGCGGCGGCCCGGCGCCCGAGCAGCTTCTGGCGACGCCGGACGAGACGCTGCGCGGCGTCGGCTTCTCGCGCGCCAAGGTCGCGGCGCTCAAGGACATCGCCGCGAAGACGCTCGATGGCACGATCCCGGAGCGGCGGGCGCTCGCGCGCATGCGCGACGAGGCGATCATCACCCGGTTGAGCGCTGCGCGCGGCGTCGGCCGCTGGACCGTCGAGATGTTCCTGATCTTCACGCTCGGCCGGCCCGACGTGCTGCCGGTCGACGACTACGGTGTGCGCAACGGCTTCCGCATCGCCTACGGCCGCCGCGCGCTGCCCGCGCCGCGCGCGCTGGCGCGCTTCGGCGCGCGCTGGGCGCCGTACCGGACCACCGCGGCCTGGTACCTGTGGCGGGCGGTGGATCTCGAGCGCGGCGGCTGACACCAGCGGCGTCGTCGCGTGCGAGCACGGCCCGGCGCCGGGCGCTCGGGCCTGCTCAGGCGCCGGGCTCGGGAAACTCCTGGTCGAGGATCGTGACCAGTTCCTGGTCGACGCGGTCGCGGAACATCGCCAGCAGGAAACCGAGCTTCGCCTCGACGACGATCTCGTCACTCTCGATGCTGACCGTGCCGTTGACGTTCGGATGCTCGATCGCCAGCACGTCGCCCTGCCAGCGGCAGTCGGCGCCGAACTTGCCGGCCAGCGCCTTCGACATGCGCTCGACGCGCTGCCGCGCAGCCTTGGGCGTCAGCGCGTGCCGGCGGCGCAGGTGGATGAGGGTCATGCGGGCGAGTATAACGCCGGGCTCAGCGATCGAGCGCGCGCCAGCCGATGTCGCGGCGGTACTGCTGGCCGGGCCAGGAGATCTGTGCAGCCAGCGCATAGGCGGCGCGCTGCGCGCCGGCCACGCCGGCGCCAAGCCCGACCGCGCACAGCACGCGCCCGCCGGCCGTCACGATGCGGCCGTCCGCGATCCGCGTGCCGGCGTGGAACACCTTGCCTGGCAGCGTCGCGGCGCGCTCGAGGCCGCGGATCACGTCGCCGGTGCGCGGGCGGTCGGGGTAACCCGCGGCCGCCAGCACCACGCCGAGCGCGGCGCGCGGATCCCATTCCACCTGCACCGTGTCGAGCCGGCCCGTGAGCGCGGCCTCGCACAGCACGCTGAGATCGCTGGTCAGCCGCATCAGCACCGGCTGTGTCTCGGGATCGCCGAAGCGGCAGTTGAATTCGAGCACGTTCGGTGTGCCGTCCGCCGCGATCATCAGGCCCGCGTACAGGAAACCGGTGTAGGGCATGCCCTCGGCCGCGAGCCCGCGGAGCGTCGGTTCGATGACCTCGCGCAGGATCCGCTCGTGCAGCGCCGGTGTGACCAGCGGCGCCGGTGAATACGCGCCCATGCCGCCGGTGTTCGGACCCTGGTCGCCGTCGCGCAGGCGCTTGTGGTCCTGTGAGGTCGCGAGCGGCAGGGCGTGCCGGCCGTCGGCCATCACGATGAAGCTCACTTCCTCGCCGCTCAGGAATTCCTCGACGACGACGGTCGCGCCGGCCGCGCCGAACGCGCCCGCGAACATGTCCTCGGCCGCGGCGATCGCCTCGCCCGCGTCCGCGGCGATGATCACGCCCTTGCCGGCCGCGAGGCCATCGGCCTTGACCACGATCGGCGGCCGCTGCGCGCGGATCGCCGCCGGGTCGAAGTTCGCGCGGGTGAAGGCCCGGTAGCCGGCGCTCGGAATGCCGTGGCGTGCGAGGAACTCCTTGGTGAACTGCTTGCTGCCCTCGAGCCGCGCGGCGGCACGGCGCGGGCCGAAGCAGGCGAGGCCGGCGTCGGTGAAGCGATCGACCACACCGGCGACCAGCGGGCCTTCGGGACCGACCACGGTCAGCGCGACCTGTTCGGTCTGTGCCAGCCGCAGCAGCCCGTCGAGATCGTCGGCGGCGACCGCGACGTTGCGGCACTTCGCCTCCGTCGCCGTGCCGGCGTTGCCGGGCGCGACCAGCACCTCGGTCACGCGCGGCGAGGCGGCCAGCTTCCACGCCAGCGCGTGCTCGCGGCCGCCGCCGCCGATGACGAGGACCCGCATCGAACTCAGTGGCGGAAGTGGCGCATGCCGGTGAACACCATCGCGATGCCGTGCTCGTCGGCGGCGGCGATGACCTCGGCGTCCCGCAGCGAACCGCCCGGCTGGATCACCGCGCGCACGCCGAGTTCAGCCGCGGCATCGAGACCATCGCGGAACGGGAAGAAGGCGTCCGAGGCCATCACGCTGCCGGCGACCGGCAGGCTGGCCTCGCCGGCCTTGAGTGCGGCGATGCGCGTCGAAATCACCCGGCTCATCTGCCCGGCGCCGACGCCGATCGTCATGCCATCGCGGGCCAGCACGATCGCATTCGACTTGACGAACTTGCAGACCCGCCACGCGAACAGCAGATCGGCGAGTTCGCCCGGATCCGGTGCGCGGCGCGTGACGACCTTCAGGTCGGCCGCACCGACCGTGCCGCGGTCGCGCTCCTGCACCAGCAGGCCGCCGCCGACCGAGCGCAGCTCGGCTGCGGCGGGTGCGGTGCCGGCGAGATCGCCGGTGACCAGCACGCGCACATTGGCCTTGCCGGCGAGGACCGGCAGTGCCTCGGCCGCCACCGCCGGGGCGACCAGCACCTCGACGAACTGGCGTTCGAGGATCAGCCGCGCGAGCTCCTCGTCGAGCGCGCGATTCAGCGCGATGATGCCGCCGAAGGCGGAGGTCGGATCGGTCTGCCAGGCCCGCTCGTAGGCCGCGCGCGCGCTGCCCGCGACCGCGACGCCGCAGGGATTGGCGTGCTTGACGATCACGCAGGCGGGGTCTTCGAACTGGCGTACGCACTCGAGCGCCGTGTCGGCATCGGCGATGTTATTGAAGGACAGCTCCTTGCCCTGAAGCTGTCGCGCGCCGGCGATGCCGGCGCCGCGTGCGGACGGATCGGCATAGAAGGCCGCGGCCTGGTGCGGGTTTTCCCCGTAGCGCAGGTCCTGCTGCTTCGTGAAGGCGAGAGCCAGCGTGTCCGGGAAGGCGGCGCCGGCCTGCTGGCGATGCAGCCAGGCGGCGACCAGCGCGTCGTAGGCCGCGGTGTGCGCGAAGGCGCGCGCCGCCAGCCGCCGCCGCGTCGCCGCGCTGACGGGGCCGGCGCCGAGTTCGGCGAGCAGCGGCGCGTAGTCGGCCGGGTCCACCAGCACCGCGACGCGGTCGTGGTTCTTGGCCGCGGCGCGCAGCAGCGCCGGCCCGCCGATGTCGATGTTCTCGACCGCGTCGGCGTAGCCGCAGTCGGGGCGGGCGATGGTGGCCGCGAACGGGTACAGGTTCACGACCACGAGTTCGATCGGTACGATGCCGTGTGCGCGCACGACCGCGTCGTCGACGCCGGCACGCGCCAGCAGCGCGCCGTGCACGCGCGGATGCAGCGTCTTGACGCGGCCGTCCATGATTTCCGGAAAGCCGGTGTAGTCCGCGACCTCGATGACCGGCAGGCCGGCCGCGGTGAGCAGCTTCGCGGTACCGCCGGTGGTCAGGATCTCGAAGCCGAGCCCGGCCAGCGCGCGGGCCAGTTCCACCACGCCAGTCTTGTCCGAGACGCTGAGCAGCGCCCGTCGCGCTACCGTCATGCCTGCCACCCCGCTGCGGGCCGCGCCGGCCCCTGCGACCCGCTCAGGCGACGAGCCCGTGTTCGCGCAGCTTCTTGCGCAGCGTGCCGCGGTTCAGACCGAGGATCGTCGCGGCCCGGCTCTGGTTGCCCTCGGCGTAATCGAGCACGGCGCGGAACAGCGGCAGCTCGACCTCGCGCATGACGAGCTCGTACAGTCGCGCGGGCCGGTGGCCGTTCAGCGTGTCAAAAAACGAGCCGAGCACCTGTTCCGTGTGTTCGCGCAGCGGGATCTGATGGGAGTGACCGTTGACTGGCCGGGACACGAGCGGACGCCGTGTGATCCGCGCCCTGGTTCTTGCGCTCATGAACTGTGTGCCCCGCCTGTCGTCTGGCCCGTCTCCCCGTGCCGGTCACGCCGCCCGCGCCGGCGCCGCAGCGCCGCCCGGACGGAGCGCGCCGACGAGAGCCAGTTGCTCGTCCGCGCTGCCGGTCGTCAGCAACTCCGCCGGCAGCGGCCCCGCTGCCGGGAATTGCCGCCAGTACCAGCCGAGATGCTTGCGCGCCACGCGCACGCCGGTAGCTTCGCCGTAAAACGAGTACAGGGCCGCGAGGTGCGCGCGCATGATAGCACGGACTGCAGCGATTGCGGGTGCCACGTACGAAGTATTCGCGAGCGCTGCGCGGACTTCGGCGAACAGCCACGGGCACCCGCGCGCCGCGCGACCGATCATCACCGCGTCGGCGCCGGTGACGGCGAGGAGCTGGCGCGCGGCGGCGCCGCTGGTGACGTCACCGTTCGCGATCACCGGGATGTCGACCGCGCTGCGGACCGCGGCGATCGTCGCAGTGTCGACCGGGCCGCGCCAGCCGTCCGCGCGCGTACGCCCGTGCACGGTGAGCGCCGCGACGCCACACTGCTGCGCGATGCGCGCAACGGTGGCGGCGTTGCGCGAGGCTGCGTCCCAGCCGGTCCGCATCTTGACGGTGACCGGAACTCCGGCCGCGGCGACCACGGCGCCGATGATCGCCTCGACCCGCGGCAGGTCACGCAACAAGGCCGCGCCGGCCGCCTGCCGGCACACCTTGCGTACCGGACAGCCGAAGTTGATGTCGATGACCTGAGCGCCCAGCGCGACGCAGCCCCGGGCGGCCTCGGCCATCTGGCGCGGATCGCCGCCGACGATCTGCACGACGCGCGGTTCCGGTTCCGTGCTCCAGTCGAGGCGGCGCCGCGACTTCGGCGTATCCCACAGGCGCTGGTCGGCCGTGACCATTTCCGCGACGGCCAGCGCGGCGCCAAAGCGCCGGCACAAGGCCCGGAACGGCGGATCGGTAATGCCGGCCATCGGCGCCAGTGCGACCGGCGCCGCGATTTCCCACGACCCGATCTTCACGGCGCGGCCGGTGGCGGGTCGCCTGCACACCGCAGGCCGGTCGCGGTCAGCAGGCAGACATCGATCTCGAAGCCGACCGCATCGCGGCCGGGATCGACGACCGAGATGGTCGCATCGGCACGCTGCCCGGGTCCGAGCAGGCGGGCCGCCTGGCCAGCCGGCAGGTAATCCGCCGGATCGACCTCGCGGGCGCCGACCACACCGCCGAAGCGATCCTGCAGCGTCAGGCGCAGCAGCGGATAGGCCTGCGCGTGTGCGGCGCGGTTGACGATGCTGGCCCGCAGCACCAGGCGGCCGGGTTGAGCCGCATCCGTGGTTGCCCCCCACTGGCGCAGTTCGAAGGCCTCGAGGTCCACGGGCGCCGCCAGCGGCTGGCCGAGGAGCGCATAGCCCCGCGCGAGCCACGGCCCGACGTCCGGCCGGCGCAACAGCGATTCGCGCTGGCTGTGGACGACCTGACCGGCCAGCAGCAGCGCGAGCAGCACGACCGCGATCGCCCATGGCCAGCGCCGCGGCCGCGGCACTGCTTCCGGCTCGAGGTCGAAGGCGCGCGCGGCGGCCGCGGCGGCCTCCGCCTCCGCCGCCAGCCCGCGGCGCAGCTCCTCCGGAATCACGATGTGCGGTGGCAGCTCGTCCGCTGCGACTGGTGCCGTCGTGGGTTCTTCGATTGCTGCACTCGCGGCGGGCGGCGCCTCCGGTACCTGCTCGGCCGGGGTCTGATCGACGGCCACCTCGGTCGCCTCAGTCATCGCGCCCGCATCGGTCTCGGCGTCGGCCTCATATTCCTCGATGACCAGAATCGGAAACTCGTCCGTCGGATCCAGGTCCGGTACGACGGGCTGCGCCTCCTGATCCGCGGCCGCGGCGTCGGCGCTGAGCGCAGCGGCGATGGCGCCGGGATCCGCGGTCTCGATCCAGTGCTCCACGCTGTCGGCCTCGACGCTGACTTCGATGTTGCCGCCTGAATCAGCGGGATACTCGGTCCGGAACTGGAGAATCGAGGCCGTGGCGACCACCGGCGCCGGTTCGGCCGGTGTCGAGAGCTCGATGACCTCGGTGCCCGGCAGCTCCTCGACCGTGATCGTGTCCACAGTCGTCGCCGCCATGCTTTCCGGCGCCGCCTGGAAGGGTTCCTCGCTGAGCTGTTCGAGCGCGTCGAACGTCGCGGCACAGACTCCGCAGCGGGCCTGGCCGCGGGCAATGCGCAGGGCCTCCGCCGTGATACGGAATACCGTCGTGCAATCGGGACACTGCGTGTACACGATTATTCCCGATTATTCCCGGCGCCTGATCCCGGCGAGGACCGTCCAGTCCTCGCGTCCCCCTTCCGGGGCGATATCAAACCACGGACGGTACGCTGCCGCCACCTCCTTCGCCTGGCTGTCGAGCAGGCCGGCCAGCAGCAGCGCGGCGCCCGGACGGCAGCGCGCGGCGAACTCCGGCGCGAGTCCGATCAACGGACCGGCGAGGATGTTGGCCAGCACGAGGTCAAATCCGCCCGGCAGCCGGTCCGCGGCAGCGACGATGTGCAGCCGGGCCAGCAGGTCGTTGCGCTCGGCATTGTCGCGCGTGGCGATGAGCGCCTGCGGGTCGATGTCGAAGGCCCAGGCGGCGGCAGCGCCGAGCCGCAGAGACGCGAGCGCGAGGATCCCCGAGCCGCAACCGTAGTCCAGCACCTGCAGCCCGACCGGCGGATGACGGTCCAGCCACTCCAGGCACAGCGCAGTGGTCGCGTGCGTGCCGCTGCCGAAGGCGAGGCCGGGGTCGAGTTCCAGCACCAGGGCATCGGGCGCACCAGCCGGTTGCCCGCCGGGGCAGACCCACAGCCGCTGCCCGAAACGCATTGGCCGGAAATCCCGCAGCCATTCGCGCTCCCAGATCCGGTCCTCGATTTGCCGGCTGCGGATCGAGCCGGGTTCGAGTCCGAGGGTCTCAGTCAGCCTGGCCGCGAGCGGGGCGGACTCGGTGCCGCCGGGGAACAGTGCGGCCAGGTGCAGTCGCTGCCACAGCGGGGTCGCGCCGGGCGCCGGTTCCAGCAGTGGTTCGTCGCCCGCATCCGCCAGCGTCACCGACAGCGCCCCGGCAGCGAAGCATGCCGCCTCGGCGGCTTCCACCTGGGCCGTGGTGATTTCCAGCAACAGCTCGTGGAAGGGCATCGGCGCGCGACGCCGGCCTCACTTGAGGCCGAGGCGCCGCTCGAGGTAATGAATGTCGAGACCGCCCTGCTGGAATGCCGCGTGCCCGAAGATCTCCTGGTGCAGCGGCACGTTGGTGCGGATGCCCTCGATGACCATCTCGCTCAGGGCGTTGCGCATGCGCGCGATGGCCGTCTCGCGGTTCTCACCGCAGACGATCAGCTTGGCGACCAGCGAGTCGTAGTACGGCGGGACCGCGTAACCGGAATAGAGGTGGCTGTCGATCCGCAGGCCGGGCCCGCCCGGCGGGTGCCAGAGCCGCACGGTACCCGGCGACGGCATGAAGGTCTTCGGGTCTTCGGCATTGATCCGGCACTCGATCGCGTGGCCGCGCAGCGTGACGTCCTGCTGCCGGAACGGCAGCGGCTCGCCGGCCGCCACCCGAAGCTGCAGCTTGACGAGGTCCAGGCCGGTGATCATCTCGGTGACCGGATGCTCGACCTGGATCCGGGTATTCATCTCGATGAAATAGAACTCGCCGCCCTGGTACAGGAACTCGATCGTGCCGGCGCTGCGATAGCCGACTGCGGCGCAGGCTGCGGTCAGCCGTTCGCACATGCGTTCGCGCTGGGTCGGCGAGATGCCCGGCGCCGGGGCCTCCTCGATGACCTTCTGCCGGCGGCGCTGCAGCGAGCAGTCGCGCTCGCCGAGACAAACCACGTTGCCGTGATGGTCGGCGATGACCTGGAACTCGATGTGGCGCGGCTTCTCGAGATATTTCTCCATGTACACGGTGTTGTTGCCGAAGGCCGCCTGGGCCTCGGTCCGCGCGACGTTGATCGCATTGACCAGCGTCGCATCGCCGTGCACGACGCGCATGCCGCGCCCGCCGCCGCCACCGGAGGCTTTGATGATCACCGGGTAGCCGATGGCGCGGGCCAGGCGGAAGCACTCGTCGTGGTCCTCAGGCAGCGGGCCGTCCGACCCCGGTACACAGGTCACCCCGTGCTGCTTCATGACCCGGATCGCCGAGACCTTGTCGCCCATCAGCCGGATGGTCTCGCTCTTCGGGCCGATGAAGACGAAGCCGCTGTTCTCGACCCGCTCGGCGAAGTCGGCGTTCTCGGACAGGAAGCCGTAGCCCGGGTGGATGCCGACCGAGTCGGTGACCTCGGCCGCACTGATGATCGCCGGCATGTTCAGGTAGCTGTCCCGCGACTGCGGCGGGCCGATGCAGACCGTTTCGTCCGCCAGCAGCACGTGCTTGAGGTTCTGGTCCGCGGTCGAGTGCACGGCGACCGTCTTGATGCCGAGTTCGCGGCAGGCGCGCAGGATGCGCAGCGCGATCTCGCCGCGGTTGGCGATGACGACCTTGTCCAGCATCCGCTCAGCCGATCGCGAACAGCGGCTGGCCGAACTCGACCGGTTCGCCGTTGCGGGCCAGGACCGCGATGACCCGGCCGGAGCGCTCGCTCTCGATCTGGTTCATCATCTTCATCGCCTCGATGACGCATAGCACCTGACCTTCGCGGACCTCCTGGCCTACCTCAACGAAGGGCTTGGCCCCCGGGGCCGGGGCCGTATAGAAGGTGCCGACCATCGGGGCCGTTACCACGTTTTCGTCGCGCGCCGGCGGCGCGGGGGCCGCGGCCGGGACGACGGCCGCGGCCGCAGCACTCGGGGTCAGCGGCGCCGCGGGCACCGCGGGCGCCGGCGCGAGCGGCGGCGCAAGCTGCGAGTATCGGGCAATGCGGACCGATTCCTCGCCCTCGGAAATCTCGATCTCGGCCAGCCCGGATTCCTCGAGCAGCTCGATCAGCTTCTTGATCTTGCGGATATCCATTCAGTCTCCCTGTACAGCCGGGCCGCTGCGCCGCAGGGCGGCGGCGAGCGCCAGCTCGTAACCCAAAGCTCCGAGGCCAGTGATGCAGCCCGCGGCGATGTCAGAAAAATAGGAATGGCGGCGGAATGGTTCGCGCGCGTGCACATTGGACAGGTGCACCTCGATGAACGGCACCGCGACGGCCAGCAAAGCATCCCGCAGCGCAACGCTGGTATGAGTGAACGCCCCGGGATTCAGGATCACGCAGTCCACGGGCTCCCGGGCCAGCGCCTGGACGCGCTCGACCAGCTCATGCTCGGCATTGCTCTGGAAGGTGGCGAGCTCCGCGCCCTGCTCGTGGGCCAGCGCCGCGAGGCGCTGCTCGATCCCGGCCAGCGTCGCCTGGCCGTAGACGCCCGGTTCCCGGCTGCCCAACAGGTTGAGGTTCGGGCCATTGATCAGCAGAATGCGCCGCATGCCGGTCCGCTCCCCATCGGCCACCGCCCGCAGTGGGGGCTCATTCAACCGGACCAGCGGGACTTTGTCCAGATCCGGCAGCGATCCTGCGGCGAACGGTGTCTAACCGGCGCTGCGCCCGGCCGTGCTGCCCCGGCGGTTCGAGTCGCGGTCCCGGATGCCGGCAAGGTCTGCTTCGATGCGCTGCCGCGCAGCGGCCATCGTGAGTTCGCCGCCGTCGATCCGCCGGACCGCGTCGAGGATCGCGTCGGCCTGGGGGCGGTGCAACTCACCGATATGCAGGGTGACGATGCGCCCGGTGCGGTCCGTGAAGACGGTGAAAGGCAGCACGACCGTCGTCACACCGAACGCCCGGGCGGCGTCCATGCCTTCCTGCTCGCCGATCAGCGTCTGATAGGCGATCGGCATCCGCTCGATGAACGCCTGGACGTCTTTGCGGAAGTCCACCGCGATGCCGATGACCTCGGTCCCCTGTGGAGCGAGTTCGGCCGCGAGCTCGTTCAGCATCGGGATCTCGCGGCGGCAGGGCGCGCACCAGGTGGCCCAGAAGTTGATCACGAGCGCGCGCCCGTCCCATTCCGACAGTGAGCGGGGCCGGCCGGTCAGGTCGGCGAGTGTCACGTCGGGCCGGCGCTCCGGAATCACCGCCGCCGGCGCCGCGGCCGGCGGCGGCAGCGGCGGCTGGCGCAGCCGGGTTGCCAGCAATGCGCCGAATCCGGCGGCCGCGAGCAACAGCGCCACGGAGGCCAGCCAGACCGGATTCCTCACGCGTGGCACTCGCGCGCGAAGCGGGCGAGGTGGCCGCGGAACTCATCGGCCGCGACGAAGCCGACCAGACGGAAGTTGCGGCACTCGCGGCCGTGCGGGCCGAAGAATGCCGTGGTCGGCGGGCCGAAGGTGCCGAAGCGCTGCAGCAGGGCCTGGTCCTCCGGGCTGTTTGCGGTCACGTCGGCCTTGAGCAGCAGGAAACCGCTCAGGTCCTGGCGCACGCCAGCATCCGCAAACGTGTACTTCTCCATCTCTTTGCAGGAGGCGCACCAGTCGGCATAGAAGTCGAGCAGCACGGGCTGGCCGGCGCTGCGGGCGGCGGCCAGTTCACGCTCCAGTTCGGTCACTGATGCAACGCTGCGGAACGGCAGCGCCGCGACCGGCGCGCCGAGCAGGCGGCTGTTGCGCAGCGGGTTCAGCGGGTCGGTGCCGCCGGTCGCCGCGCCGGCGAGCATCACCAGGCCCCAGGCGATGAGGAGACCGCCGGCGCCGCGGGCGACGTGCAGCGCCGCGCCGGCAGCGCGGCCCCGGCCGAAGCCGAGGTAGTAGCCGGCGATCAGTGCGAGCATGGCCCACAGCGCGAGCGTGGCCGGTCCCGGCAGCACCCGGCCGAGCATCCAGACCGCGACCGCGAGGAACAACACGCCGAACATCGCGCGGACCGTCACCATCCACGGGCCGGCCCGTGGCAGCAGCCGCCCGCCGGCCACCCCGACCAGCAGCAGCGGCGTCCCCATGCCGAGCGACATCGCGAACAGCGCCAGTGCGCCGCGGGCGATGTCACCGGCCTGACTGATCACGGCGAGCGCCGCGACCAGCGGCGGGGCGACGCAGGCGGAAACGATCAATGCCGACAGCGCGCCGATGAGGACAGTGCCGGTGTAGGTACCGGCTCTCTGGCGGTCCGACCACGCCGACAACCGGGATTCGACCGCTGCCGGTACGCGCAGCTCGAACAGCCCGAACATCGCCAGCGCCAGCACGACGAACAGCAGCGCGAACGCGATCAGGATCCACGGCTGCTGGAAGAAGGCCTGGGCCTGCTGTCCGGCGGCGGCGAACGCCGCACCGGCCGCCGTATAGGTGACGGCCATGCCGAGCACATAGGCGAGCGACAGGCGGAAGCTGCGTCCCGGCGTTGCCTGCGCTCCCTGCCCGGCGACGATGCCCGACAGGATCGGGATCATCGGCAGCACGCAGGGCGTGAAGGCCAGCAGCAGGCCGAAGCCAAAGAAACTGGCCAGCACGACCGCGAGGCTGCCGTGCGCGATCAGGCCGAACAGGCGATCCTGCTCCGCGACCATCGGCGCCTCGCCCGGGACCGGCGCCGCCGCCGGCGGGGGTACATCGATCCGTATCGTCTTCCTGACCGGCGGATAACACAGGCCGGCCTCGGCGCAACCCTGATAACCGACCTCGACGTCGAAAGCCGTGACTCCGGCCGGCGCCTGCACCGGTACCGTGCCCAGCAGCGATTCGAAGTACACCTCGACATCGCCAAAGAACTCGTCGGTCTTCGCGAGCCCGGTCGGCAGCTCCGGAGCGCCGAGCACGACGCCCGGCGTCAGACTGCGCGCCGAAATGCGGTGGCGGTACAGGTAGTAACCCGGCGCGATCTGCCAGTCGAGCGTGACCTGCGGGCCGCTGTCCGCATAGGCCTGAAAGACGAAGGCCTCATCGACCGGCAGGAACTCCTGTTCCCGGGTGACCCCACCGAGCAGACCCTGGGCCGCGGCGCTCGCCGCGGCGAGTGCGAGTCCGACGAGCGCCACGTAACGGACCCTCTTCATGAATGCTCCTGTTCCCGCTCGCCGGGGCCGGCCTGCTCATCGGCCCCGAGCGTCTGACCGACCCAGTCGAGATAGCGTTCCGCGCCACCCGCCACCTCGAGGGCGAGGATTTCCGGGACGTCGTAGGGGTGCAGTTCGGTCAGGCGGGCCGTAAGCTGGCCGAGCCGCTCAGCGGTCGTCTTGGCCAGCAGCAGGGTCTCGGTGTCGCGCTGGATCTGGCCCTGCCACCAGTAGGCGGAGCGCGCCCCGGGCAGCCAGTTGACGCAGGCGGCGAGGCGCTCTTCGAGCAGCCGCAGGGCCAGGCGTTCGGCCGTGGCTTCGTCCGGACACTGGCTCAGCACCACAATCACCTTATTTTTCATCGGCTTAATATATCAGCTCCACGAAGATGCCCGGCGGTGCTTGAAAACGGCGCGGCAGTCCCTATCATTGGCAGCCGACCGGGGAGAGTGCTAACAGTGCTCACAAGCTCCGGCCAACTACCGATTCCGATCGACATTTCCAAGGAGTGATGTTCCATGAAGATCCGTCCGCTTCATGATCGCGTGATCGTCAAGCGCGAAGACGAGGAGCGCAAGTCGCCAGGCGGCATTGTGATTCCCGACACCGCCGCCGAGAAGCCGATCCGCGGCAAGGTGATCGCCGTCGGCAAGGGCAAGATCCTCGAGAACGGCGATATCCGCCCGCTCGACGTCAAGGTCGGCGACAAGATCCTGTTCGGCAAGTACAGCGGCACCGAAGTCAAGATGGATGGCGATGAGCTCCTCGTGATGCGCGAGGAAGACATCATGGCCGTCATCGAGAAGTAAGAGGGCAACATAACATGGCAGCCAAGGAAGTCCGTTTCAGTGATGATGCGCGTGCCCGGATGGTGCGCGGCGTCAATGTGCTCGCGAACGCCGTCAAGGCGACGCTCGGCCCGAAGGGCCGCAATGCCGTGCTCGAGAAGAGCTTCGGCGCGCCGACCGTGACCAAGGACGGCGTTTCGGTGGCCAAGGAGATCGAACTCAAGGACAGGTTCGAGAACATGGGCGCGCAGATGGTCAAGGAAGTCGCCTCGGCGACCTCCGACGAGGCCGGTGACGGCACGACCACCGCGACCGTGCTGGCGCAGGCGATCATCCGCGAGGGCATGAAGGCCGTCGCCTCGGGCATCAACCCGATGGACGTCAAGCGCGGTATCGATCTCGCTGTGACCACCGCAGTCGAGGACCTGAAGAAGCTGTCGAAGCCGTGCAAGGATTCGAAGGCGATCGCCCAGGTCGGCACGATTTCGGCGAACAGTGACGAGAGCATCGGCAAGACCATCGCCGAGGCGATGGAGAAGGTCGGCAAGGAAGGCGTGATCACGGTCGAGGAAGGCTCCGGCCTGCAGAACGAGCTCGACGTGGTTGAGGGCATGCAGTTCGACCGCGGCTACCTGTCGCCGTACTTCATCAACAACGCGCAGAACCAGACCAGCGAGCTCGAGAATCCGTACATCCTGCTGTACGAGAAGAAGATCTCGAACATCCGCGAGATGCTGCCGCTGCTCGAGGGCATCGCCAAGGCGGGCAAACCGCTGCTGGTGATCGCCGAGGACGTCGAGGGCGAGGCGCTGGCGACGCTGGTGGTCAACACGATCCGCGGCATCGTCAAGGTCTGCGCGGTCAAGGCGCCGGGCTTCGGCGACCGCCGCAAGGCCATGCTGCAGGACATCGCGGTCCTGTCCGGCGGCACCGTGATCTCCGACGAGGTCGGCCTGTCGCTGGAGAAGGCCACGCTGAACGACCTCGGCCGGGCCAAGAAGATCGTCGCCGAAAAGGAGAACACGACGATCATCGACGGCGCCGGCAAGCCGGTCGAGATCAAGGGCCGGATCGAGCAGATCCGCCGCCAGATCGACGAGACCACCTCCGACTACGACAAGGAGAAGCTGCAGGAACGGCTGGCCAAGCTGTCCGGCGGCGTCGCCGTGATCAAGGTCGGCGCGGCCACCGAGGTCGAGATGAAGGAGAAGAAGGCCCGCGTCGAGGACGCGCTGCACGCGACCCGTGCCGCCGTCGAAGAAGGCGTGGTGCCGGGTGGCGGTGTGGCGCTGATCCGGGTGCAGCGGGCGCTGGAGAAGCTGACCGGCATCAACGAGGACCAGAACGTCGGTATCCGCATCCTGGCCCGCGCGATCGAGGAGCCGCTGCGCCTGATCGTGCAGAACGCCGGTGAGGACGGCTCGGTCGTGCTGGCCAGGGTCCGCGACGGCAAGGGCAGCTTCGGCTACAACGCCGCGACCGGCGATTATGGCGACATGATCGACATGGGCATCCTCGATCCCACCAAGGTCACGCGCCTGGCGCTGCAGAACGCCTCGTCCGTCGCCGGCCTGCTGCTGACGACCGAGGTCATGGTCGCCGAAGCGCCGAAGGAGGAAGCCGAGCACGCGCACGGTCCTCCGGGCGGCATGGGCGGCATGGGTGACATGGGCATGTAAGGTCGCGCGACCTGATCATCCGCAACGCAAGGCCCGGGAGGCGACTCCCGGGCCTTCTTGCTGAAATGGGGACGCTTCCCTTTTTCGCGTCCGCGAAAAAGGGAAGCGTCCCCATTTCAGCCGAGCCGCGTCCGCACTTCGGCATCCTCGAGTGCGCCGATCGCCTCGATGGCTCGGGTCGGGCGCAGGAACACGGTGAGTTCGGTGAAACGGCCGTCGGCGCCGACCGTGAACAGGTCGATGCCGTGGACGACGGTTGCAGTACCGGTGACATGGCCTTCGAACTGCAGGATTGCCTCGTCATCGGTCGCCCACCAGCGCCGGTAGTGCAGGTCCGGGACGACGGTGATGAAGCCCTGCAGGATTGCACTGACATGCCGCCGGTCGGTCACCGGACGCAGGAAGCGCGGCGTGTGCAGCACGACCGGCTCGCCCACGAGGTCAGCCAGGCCCCCGGCATCATGCCGTGCTACGAGGTCGAGCAGGCGGGTGATGAAGCCCTCGGTTTTTGTGCTCATGTTGCGTGCTCCCCGGATTTGCGCCGCGCGTTCGGTTGCATGCCGAAGAAGGGGAAATGCCGGATCGCCATTGCCGGTAGCCGTGACCGGAACGCCATCCGGGTCCACAGCGCGGCCAGCAGCACGGCGGCGGCCTCGCGCGAGCGGATGGTGGAATGCAGCCGGCCGAACGGCGCGACGTACAGGTCGCGCAGCAGCCGCTCGGCCATGGCCAGGAATGCATCGGCGACCGGCCGGATCGTCTCGCTGGTGCCAGGGCTGCCAGCCGAATGGGCCACCAGCACGCCGGCCAGCAGGCCCACCCAGTGCTGCCACAGCGCCTCCCAGACCGCATGGACCTGGGCGTCGCGGTCCTGCAACTGGTTGAGCACACGCAGTACGCCGGGGGTGCCGGCAAACGCCTCGACCAGCGCGCGCGACAGCAGCAGCAACGCATCGAACGGCCCGCCGGCCGCGCCGGCAGGCTGCGCTGCCGCCGCCACGGCCGCGTCGATCTTGTACAGGCGGTCGAGCAGCACCTTGCGGATCAGCGCGTCCTTGTCCGCGTAGTGGTGGTAGATCGCGCCACGCGTGATGCTGGCGTGTTCCTCGACGTCGCTGAGCCGCAGGTCCTCGTAGCCGAGGCGGTCGAGCAGCCGCAGCGTTGTGCGTTCGATCCGCGCCAGCGTCGCCTTCGAGTCCGCGCGCAGTCCGACCGGGCCCGCGGCGGCCGGCAGCGCATCGGCGGCCGCGACGGGTGCAGGGGCGGCACTGCCGGTCGCGCGCCGGGCCCGGCGCGCCGGACCGTCCAGCGTGGCGAGTACCGCCGGCAGCCGCCGCCCCGGATCGCAGCCGAGCACGGCCCGGTGCCGCAGCACCGTCAGCGTCAGCGCCAGTTCCTGCCGATCCTGCGGCGGCGCACCGCCGCGTGCGAACAGCCGGTACACGTAGTTCTCGGCCAGTCCGCACAGCGCGGCGGCGATCGCATAGAAATCCTTCTTGGCCAGGTGCCCGTAACCGCAGTGCGTACGCACGAAGGCGTGATAACCATCGATGAACCGTTCAGTCTGCTCATGGAAGAAGCGCACCAGGCCCTCTTCCTTCTCGCCGCAGGAGAAGTAACAGTTGAGCAGGCCGGGATCGCGCCCGAACAGCTCGATCAGCTCCCGGTGCGCGACCAGGTCGCGCTCGAACAGCGAGGCCGTGGCCGCGACCGGCAGGTGGGCGTTGTAGTCCTGCACGCCCTCGCGCAGCAGTTGCAGGGTCACGTCGATCTTGCCGTCGAAATAGCGGTAGAACGTCCCGGTCGGCCAGCCGGTCTCGGCGATGATGTCGCTGATGCGGGCGTCGCGGTAGCCACAGCGGTTGATGACCCGGCGCGCGGCGTTGATGATCTGCTGGCGGGTGCGCAGGCCCTTGCTGGTGGGCGGTGGCAGGCGCGGCGCGGCGGCGCTCGGCTCGGTGGCGGGACGGTTACGGGGCATCGGTGCTCTTCATAACACAACTGGCGGCCGCTCCGGGCGGGGCGGCCCCGGCCGGGTCCACAAAACTGAACACGAAGTATGGAAAGGCTTGACAACAACCGAGAACGAAGTATGGTTATGCCACAACCCGGCATGGCCCGCAACGGGCCGGCATGCACACGGAGGACCGGCGATGGACGGATCGCGCTACGACAGGATGCTGGCGCTGCTGCTGGCCGCCGCCGGTACGGCGCTGCCAGCGGCCGCCGGTGCGGCGGTGGACGAGGCACTCGAGGCGGTGATCGTCACCGCGCAGAAGCGCGAGCAGAACATCCAGGACGTGCCGGTGTCGATGAGCGCCTACACCGCCGGCATGCTGGCGGCGATCGGCGCCGAGTCGCTCGAGGACGTGGCGCTGCGCACGCCGAACTTTGCCTACCAGGAGTCCAGCGACCTGAAGTTCGTGCCGGCCGGCATCCGCGGCGTGTACGGCGGCGTCACCGGCGGCGAGGACCAGGCGGTCGGCATGTACCTCGACGAGGTCTATCTCGGCACCGCGACCGCGGCCCAGTTCGACCTGTTCGACCTGGAGCGGGTCGAGGTGCTGCGCGGGCCGCAGGGCTCGCTGTTCGGGCGCAACACCACCGGCGGCGCGGTCAGCTTCACGACGCGCAAGCCGACCGACGAGTTCCGCGGCATTCTCGCGGCGACGGTCGGCAACTACAGCCTGCGGCGGGTGCAGGCGATGGTCAGCGGACCGCTCGGCGGTTCAGGGGTCGCCGGCAAGCTGGCGGCCGTCTACCACGACCGCGGCGGGACTTTCGACAACGTCTATCTCGGCAGCAAGACCAACGACGAACACAACTGGTCGGTGCGCGGCCAGCTCCGTTTCATGCCGAGCGAGGACGTCGAGTTCAATCTGGCCGCGGACTACCGCGAGCTGCGCCGCGAGCCGACCCGCGAAATCGTCACGGACAACTTCCTGTTCGGGCTCGGCATCCCGTTCATGACCTACGCGAGCGACGGCGACCCGCTGAACTACTCGATCGGTCAGGAAGGCAGCAACGTCGAGCGGCTCGAGGCTTCGGTCTGTCGCTGCACGGGGTGGTGCGCTTCGCGAACTTCGACCTGACCACGATCACCGCCTACCGCGAGCACGAGTACTTCATCGAGACCGACACCGATGTCACGCCGATCCGCTGGGCCTACGACGGCGATCCCGAGGACCAGTGGCAGTTCAGCCAGGAATTGCGGCTGACCTCGACCGGCGACGGTCGGTTCGACTGGATCGCCGGCCTGTACTGGTTCCATCAGGATACCGACAACCTGAGCTATGCGCGGCTGGGCCAGGACCTGCTCGCCTTCATCGGCTTCCCGCCCGGCCCGGACCTGTACGCGCGCGGCAACGGCCGGATCGAGGCGGACAGCTACGCCGCCTATGGCCACGGCACCTGGCACCTGAGCGACCGCCTCGACGCGATCGTCGGCCTGCGCGTCAACCACGACCGCAAGGCAATCAAGTACGAGCAGACCGACGAGAGCGGCGGCGTGGTCGGCATCGTCGCGCCGTACGCCAGTTCGAGCAGTTGGACCGAGTTCACCGGTGACGCGACGCTGGCCTGGCACTTCAGCGACGCCAGCATGGCCTACGTCAAGGCGGCACGCGGCTACAAGGCCGGCGGGTTCAACGATGGCCTCGGCTCCGAGGACAACCCGGCGTTCGACCCGGAGTACGTGCTGAGTTTCGAGGCCGGGCTGAAGAACACGTTCGCCGACGGCCGCGTGGTGCTCGACCTGTCGGCGTTCCATATGCGCTGGGACGACATCCAGATCGTTGGCTTCGCCACGGTGGAGCGCGAGGGTGATCTGGTGTTCGGGGTGTTCACCGGCAACTTCGGTGAGGCTGAGTCCAATGGCCTCGAGGCGGAGATCCGCGCCTACCCGGCCGAGGGCCTGCAGGTCTCCGCGGCGCTCGCCATCCTCGACGGCGAGTTCACCGAGGGCGATCCGGTGGATCCGAACGATCCGGACGCACAACCGCGCATCGCCCCGGGCAACCAGTTGCCACTGGCGCCGGAATGGAGCGCGACACTCGCGCTGCAATACACGCACGCGGTGCCCTGGGGGCGATCTCACCTGGCAGGCCGAGTACATCCACACCGGCCCGACCGAGCTGACCGCCTTCGGCCCCAACGGCAACAATCCGGCCGGCCACCGCGACGCTTACGGCCTCGCCAATGGCCGCATCAGCCTGGAGCTGGAGAATGGCCTGAGCATCGCGCTGTGGGGCCGCAACCTGACCGACGAGGTGCAGCCGACCCGCTACCAGGACCTGAGCTTCCCGCCGATCTTCTCGACTTTTCAGGCGCTGAGCGAGCCGCGTACGTACGGCATCGACCTGGTGAAGAAGTTCTGACTGGCCGCCGGCACCGGCGCATTGCCGCCGGTCGCCGCGGCGCGGCCGTCCGGACGCGCCGGGAGCGCAAAGATCATGAGCGACGCACTGACCGCAGCATCGATCGCGACGCCGGCCGGCACCGCGCCGTTCCCGGCGGCGGTGCGCGGCGAGGGCGTATACCTGTGGGACGCGGCCGGCCGGCGCTATCTCGACGGCTCCTCCGGCGCGGTCGTGACCTCGCTCGGCCACGGCAACGCGCGGGTACTGCGCGCGATGCGCGAGCAGGCGGAGCGCGTCTGTTTCGCCTATGCGCGCTACTGGGAGAACCGGCCCGATCAGGAACTCGCCAATCGGCTGGCCGCGCACTGCGGCTTCGGTCTCGATGCCGCGTTCTTCGTCTCTGGCGGCTCGGAGGCGATCGAGACCTGCATCAAGTTTGCGCGCCAGCTCGCGGTCGCCCGCGGGCAGACCGGGCGCTGGAAGGTGATCAGCCGCCTGCCCTCGTATCACGGCAACACGCTGGGCGCGCTCTCGCTCACCGGCGATCCGCTGCTGGCGTCGATCTTCGCGCCGCTGCTGGCGAAGATGCCGAAGATCAGTGCGCCGCTGACCTACCGGCTGCCGGTCGGGCACACGGTCGAGTCCTGGGCGGCGCAGGCCGCTGCCGAGCTCGGCGAGTGCATCGAGCGCGAGGGGCCGGACAGCGTGCTCGCGTTCATCATGGAACCGGTCGGCGGCACCTCGACCGGCGCGCTGGTCGCCGTGGACTCCTATTACCGGCAGATCCGGGAGACTTGTGACCGCTACGGCATCCTGCTGATCCTCGACGAAGTGATGTCCGGCATGGGGCGTACCGGCCGGTTCGTCGCGGCGCAGCACTGGCCGGACTGCCGCCCGGACATCCTCGCACTCGGCAAGGGCATGGGCGCCGGCTATACGCCGCTCGCGGCGATGCTGACCTCGAGCGCGCTGGTCGCGGAAGTACGGCGCATGGGCGGCTTCGCGCACGGCCACACGTACGTCGCGAATCCGTTGAGTTGCGCGGTCGGCTGCGCGGTCATCGACGAACTGCTGGAGCGGGAGCTGCTGGCCAACTGCCGTACGCAGGGCGATTACCTGCGCGCGCAGCTGCTCGAGCTGAAGGAGCGCAACCCGCTGGTCGGCGACGTGCGCGGCCGCGGGCTGCAGCTTGCGGTCGAGATCGTCGGCGACCAGGCTGCCTGCGCGCCGCTGCCGGCCGCTGTCGGCGCGATGGAGCGCCTGAAGAATCTCTGCGCCGAGCGCGGCCTGGCACTCCTGCACCGATCCACTGCCGGCGGCCAGTTCGGCGAGTGGTTCATGGTCTGCCCGCCGCTGATCGTCACGCCGAGCCAGCTCGACGAGCTGGTCGACGCCTTCGCCGGCGCGCTGGCTGCGTTCCGCGACGAGCTGGCGCGGGAAGGGCTGCTGTGATCCACCAGGGCTGCACGCTCGGCGAACTGTTCGTGCGCGCCGTCCGCCAGCACGGCGAGCGGCCGGCGCTGGCCGACGAACACGAGACGATCAGCTATGCGGAGCTGGGCCGGCGCATGAGCGGCTTCGCCGCCGTGCTCAGCGGCGCCGGCCTGCGACGCGGCGATGGCATCGCGATGATCACCGCCAACCGGGTCGACGCGGTGGTGGCGATCGGCGCGGCGATGCTGCTCGGGCTGCGCTACACGCCGCTGCATCCGCGCGGCTCGCTGGACGACCACGCCTTCATTCTCGAAGACGCCGGCGTGCTGCTGCTGCTGATCGACGAACAAGGTTTCACCGAGCACGGGCTGGCGCTGCGCCAGCGGGTAGCGGGCCTGCGCGCGCACTTCTTCCTCGGCGCTGGTGCGGCCGGTCCGTCGCTGAGCGTGGAGATGGCCGGCCTGGCGCCGCTGCCGCTGGAGTGCCAGGCCGCGGCCGACGACATCGTCTCGGTCATCTACACCGGCGGCACGACCGGCCGGCCGAAAGGCGTCGTCCACCGGCAGCGATCGCTGCTGACCAACCTGCTGACACAGCTCGCCGTGTGCGAGCTGCCGGTCGAGCTGAACTTCCTCGCGGTGACCCCGGTCAGCCACGCCTCGTTCCTGTTCATCCTGCCGACGTTGCTGCGCGGCGGCTGTTTCGTGCTGCGGCGCGGCTTCAACCCGGCCGGGTTCGTCGAGCTGCTGCACAGCCAGCGGATCACCGCCACCTTTCTCGTGCCGACGATGATCAACATGATCCTCGATGACGGCGCCATCCACGCCCGCGGGCCGGGGTCGCTGCAGACGCTCGTATACGGCGCTTCACCGATCGCGCCGGCGCGCCTGCAGCAGGGGCTCGCGGCCTTCGGCCCGGTGTTCGTGCAGATCTACGGGCAGGTCGAGGTGCCGAACGTGATCAGCGTGCTGGCGAAGCACGACCACGACCTGGCGCGGCCGGACCTGCTCGCCGCCTGCGGCCAGCCGACACCGGCCAACGTCGTGCGCCTGCTCGATGACGATGGCCGCGAGGTGGCCGACGGCGAGGTCGGCGAAATCTGCGTGCGCGGCCCGCTGGTCATGGAGGGCTACTGGAACCGCCCCGAGGAGACGGCGGCGACCATGGCCGGCGGCTGGCTGCACACCGGCGATCTGGCGCGGCGCGACGCGCGCGGCTTCCTGTACATCGTCGATCGCAAGAAGGACCTGATCATCAGCGGCGGTTTCAACGTCTATCCGCGCGAGATCGAGGACGTGCTCGCGCGCCATCCGCAGGTCGCCATGTGCTGCGTGGTGGGCGTGCCCGACGCGCGCTGGGGCGAGGCCGTGAAGGCGGTGGTCGTGCCGGCGCCCGGCACGCAGCCGGACCCGCAGCAGCTCTGTGACTTCGTCGCCGCCGAAAAGGGGCGGGTGTGCGCGCCGAAGTCGATCGACTTCGCCGCCGCGATCCCGCTGACGCCGCTCGGCAAGCCTGACCGCAAGACCGTGCGCCAGCAGTACTGGTCGGACCACGACCGCAAGGTGAGCTGAAGTGTCCGGTCAGGCAGCCGGCTGGCGGCCGGTGCGCGGCATTACCTGGACCGCCGCGGTGGTGCTGCTGCTCGTGGCGGTGCCGTTGCCGGGCGCGGCAGTCGATCTGGCACCACGGCTCCAGCCCACGCGTTCGGTCTACGTTCCGGCGAGCGGCGGTACGCGCCTGGCGGTCGACCTGTACCTGCCGGACCGCGCCGGGCAGGACCGCTGGCCCGCGATCCTGGTCAGCACGCGTTATGGCCGTCGCGTCGAACGCGACATCCACGACGTGGCGTATTTCACCGGCCAGGGCTATGCCTTCGTGATCGTCGATTCGCGCGGCTCCGGCGCCTCGTTCGGTACCCGCGACACGGAACTCAGCAGCGGCGAGATCGCCGACATCGGCGCGGTCAGCCGCTGGATCGCCCGCCAGGCCTGGAGCAATGGCCGGGTCGCGCTGATGGGCACTTCCTACAGCGCGGATGCCGCGGACCTCGGTACCGGGACGGGCGCGCCGCCGATCCGCGCGGCGGTGATCCGCTTCACCGAGAGCGATCCGTACCTGCATAACTTCTTCCCGGGCGGTGTCGCCAACACGATGCTGCGCGACCTGTGGGGCATGGCGGTGGCCGGCGTCGATCGTTCGGTCGGCTGCGTGGCCGAGGCGAGCGCCTGTCGCGACGTGCCGCAGCTTGCGCCGGTCGACGACGATCCGGATTACGCGCAGTTGCGCCGTGCGCTGCGTGAGCACCTGGCCAACGCGCGCATCGACGTGGACATGCTGGCGATCACCTACAGCGACGACACACTGCCCGGTCGTCCGGTGACGCTGTCCTCGCGCGGCACCCTGGCGCAGATGGCGCAGGTCGCCCGACACCGCGTGCCGGTGCTCTATTCGGGGAGCTGGCTCGATGCGGGTACGGCGTTGTCCGCATTGCGGCGGTATCAGCAGGGCGGGCGGATACCGGCCAGGGTGCTGATCGGCGCTACCGACCACGGCATGCGCCATGGCGCGGATCCGTTCCGCGGAGCCGGGCACCCGGGCGTGCCAGCGCCAGCGCGCCTGCGCGCGCTCGAGCACGACTTCCTGCAGCGCGCACTGCAGGGAGCAGCCGGCCGCGCCCGCCGCATCGACTACGCCGTCATGGGCAGCGAGGTCTGGCGCAGCACCCCGAGCTGGCCGCCGGCCGGCGTGCGCGAGACGCGCTGGCCGCTCGGCGCCGACCGGCAGCTCGGCGGCGACCCGGTCGCCGGGACGGTGCCGTATCGCGTCGACCTGGCGACCTCGACCGGCCGCAGCAACCGCTGGCGCGCGAACATGGGCGTGCTCCCGGATTTTTCGGCCTGGGCCGCCGACACCAGCCGGATGCTCGACTTCGTGTCGGCGCCGGTCGCGACCGAGCAGGAGCTGGTCGGCGAGCCGCGGCTCGAGCTGGAGCTGCGCTCGAGCCACGAGGATGGCGCTGTGTTCGCCTACCTCGCGGTCGAGCGCGGCGATCGGCTGCATTACGTGACCGAGGGCATGCTGCGGCTGATTCATCGCCGCAGCGCAGCGCCGGCGACCGGCGCGGCACACAACTTCGCCCGTGCGGCGCTGCTGCCGATGGTGCCCGGCGAGAGCGCCCGACTGGTGATCGAATTCTTCCCGACGGCCGTGCGGCTCGCGCCGGGTGATCGCCTGCACCTGCTGCTGGCCGGTGCCGATGCCGGCACCTTCCAGCGCTATCCGTTGCACGGTGATCCGGTGTGGAAAATAGCCGCGGGCGACAGCGTGCTGCTGCTGCCATTGCGCGACTGGCAGGCCGGATCGGCCACCGATGCAGTCACTCCCTGAGAGGTCGACCATGTCAGAGCCCGTATTCGTCGCTGGTGTCGGCATGACGGAGTTCTCGAAGCCGGGCGCGGGGCCCGCCTATCCGCAGCTCGGCGAGGAAGCAATCCGCCTCGCACTGGCGGATGCCGGCCTCGGCTATGACGCGATCGAGCAGGTCTATGCCGGCTACGTGTTCGGCGAGACGAGCTGCGGGCAGCGGGTCGTGTACGGCGTCGGCCTGACCGGCGTGCCGGTGTTCAACGTCAACAACGCCTGCGCTTCCGGTTCGAGTGCGCTGTATCTGGCGCGCCAGGCCGTGGCCGCCGGCGAGGTGGACTGCGCGCTGGCGCTCGGCTTCGAGCAGATGGCGAAGGGCGCGATCAACGTCGCGACGCCGGACCGGCCGAACTCGTTCGATCGGCACGTCGGCCGGCTGGTCGCGGCCGGCGGTCGCAGCGATGCGCCGGTGCTGCCGCAGTTCTACGGCTTCGCGGCCGCCGAGTACATGGAGCGCTACGGCGCGACGCCGGAGACGTTCGCCGCGATCGCGGTCAAGGCCCGCCGGCACGCGGCGCACAATCCGAAGGCCGTGTTCCGGCAGCCGCTGTCGATTGCCGAGGTGATGGCGAGCGAGCCGATGGCGGGACCGCTGACCCGCCTGCAGGCCTGCCCGCCGACCTGTGGCGCCGGCGCGGCCGTCGTGTGTTCGGCCGGGTTCGCGCGGCGGCACGGACTCGGGCGACTGGTGCGGATCGCCGGCCAGGCGATCCGCAGCGACGGTGGCCACCCGTTCGACGGCGACAGCATGATCGAGCTGGTCGGCGCCGGCATGGCGCGGGCGGCCGCGCTGGCCGCGTATGCGCAGGCCGGCGTCGATCCAGGCGACGTGCCGGTGCTCGAGCTGCACGACTGCTTCACGATCAACGAGCTGCTGACCTACGAGGCGCTCGGGCTCGCGGCGCCGGGTGAGGGCGGCCGGCTGATCGCCGATGGCGACAACAGCTACGGGGGCCGTCACGTCACCAATCCCTCGGGCGGGCTGCTCTCCAAAGGGCATCCGCTCGGGGCCACCGGACTCGCGCAGTGCTATGAGCTCGTCACGCAGTTGCGCGGCGAGGCCGGCGCCCGGCAGGTCGACGGCGCCGGCGTCGCGATCCAGCACAACTTGGGCCTCGGTGGCGCCTGCGTCGTCACCGTCTACGAAAGGGCGGCTGCCTGAGCGGCCGGACCCGTTCCATCCACAGCAGGAGAAACCGCAAATGAGCCATCGCAAGGCATGCTCGGGCATCATCGCGGCGGCGGTCGCACTCGGCCTGTCGCCTGGCGCCGGCGCGCAACAGGCTACGCTCGACGAAGTGCTGGTCACCGCGCGCAAGCGCGCCGAGGACGTGCAGGACGTGGCGATCTCGATGTCGGTACTCGACGCCCGCACTCTCGCCGACCTGCGCATCAGTGACCTGTCCGGCATCGGCGCACTGCTGCCGAACGTGGTCACCAGCGGCGGCGGCCAGGCGGCGAGCGTGTTCAGCATCCGCGGGCTGTCGACCACCGGCAACAACCCCGGCTTCGAGACCGGCATCGGCCTCTACATCGACGAGGTTTACGTGGGCAAGTCCTTCGCCTTCGTCACGCCGACCGCCGGCATCGAACGCATCGAAGTGCTGCGCGGCCCGCAGGGCACGCTGTTCGGCCGCAACACGATCGGTGGCGCGATCAGTATCGTCACACAGTCGCCGCCCGAGGAATTCGCGGCGCAGGCGAAGCTCGGCGCCGGCGACTACGAGCGGGTCGAGGGCAGCGCCAGCATCGGCGGGCCGCTCGGCGGCGACAGCACGCGCGGCCACCTGCTGGTGCACTACGTGGACCAGGAAGGCTATCTGAAGGACTTCATCAGCGGCGCCGACTACATGAATCAGGAGGCGCTGACGGTGCGCGGCAAGCTCGCCACTGAATTCTCGAACAGTGCCCGCGCGGTGTTCAGCGTGGACTACTACAAGGACGAGAACAACGACGCGATGATGGACATCCGCGGTGGTGCGCTGGCGGCGGCCGACCCGTTTCCATTGTCGCAGCGGCGCATCGGCACCAATTTCGCCAGCTTCAACGAGCGCGAGGCCTGGGGCGCCTCGGCCCGGCTCGAGTTCGACACGGCGATCGGCCAGCTCATCTCGATCACCGGCTACCGGCGGCACGAGGTGGAGGGTCTCGCGGATCAGGACTTCAGTGCCGCCGACATTTCCTATACGGGCCGCCACCAGGAGCATGAGCAGTTCAGCGAGGAACTGCGCCTGCAGTCGGACCGCGACGGCGGACCGGACTACATCCTCGGCGCGTACTTCTACACCGAGGATCTCGACGCGCTGACCACGGCCTATCTCGGTAACGACGTGTTCGCCATGTTCCTGCCGCCCTTCATGCTGCCGTGGTCGGAGTCGGTGAATTCGGCGGCTGCGGTGGACGCCGACGCCTGGGCCCTGTTCGGCAGTGTGAGCTTCCCGCTGGCGGAGCAGTGGTCACTCGACGTCGGTGCGCGCTACACGAAGGAGGACAAGTCGCTGGCGTTCTCGCAGACCCTGAGCGCGGGCGCGTTCATGACACCGCTGATGGGACTGGCCGTGCCGATCCCGGAGTTCAGTGAGAACCTCGACGAGGACAACTTCTCCTGGAACGCCACGCTCAATTTCCAGCCGAGCGACGACGTTCTGGCCTACGTGAGCGCCGCGCGCGGCTTCAAGGCCGGTGGCTTCAACGCCACCGTGATCGGCACGACCCCGGATGCGCTGAGCTTCCGCGCGGAACACGTCGACAGCTACGAACTGGGCCTGAAGACGAGCTGGCTCGGTGACCGCCTGCGGCTCAACATGGCCGCGTTTCTGATGGACTACGAGGACAAGCAGGAGCAGACGGTGGTCGGGGCCTTCTTCATCGTCAACAATGCGGCCAGGGCCGAGAGCAGGGGCTTCGAACTCGAGCTGATCGGGCGGCCGACAGCGGGGCTGACGCTGACCGCCGGGCTCGGCTATACGGATGCCACGTACGACTCGTACCCCGACTGCAGCGTCGGGGGTGTCGACTGCAGCGGCAACCGGCTGCAGAACGCGCCGGAGTGGTCCGGCAGTTTCGCGGCAGCGTATGAGCGGCCGATCGGCAACGACCTCAAGTTGTGGCTGAGCGGGAGCCTGACCTTCCGCGACGACGGCTTCGTGCAGGTGACCAATGACCCGGCGTTCCTGCACGAGCAGCGCTCGCTGGTCGGCGCGCGGCTCGGCGTCGGCGCCGATGACAACCACTGGCGCGTGACGCTGTGGGGCTCGAACCTGCTCGACGAGGAGTACGACGAGCTGGCTTTCGACTTCCTCGGCACGCAGTACGCGCTGCTTGGCGCGCCGCGGACCTGGGGTATCGAGTTCGAGGTCCGTACTCGGTGAACCGCCGGGCCGCGGCGCTCGGCTGGGCGCTGCTGCTGGCGGCTCCGGTCGTGATCGCCGCCGCGCCGGCGGGTCCGCGCGCGCAGCTCACCGGGCAACTCGTCCGGCAGTTGCAGCCGGTCGTCGACAACCTGCAGCGTTACGGTGCGCTCGGGGTCGTGCTCGCGCTGGACGGGACCGCGCTGGGTCGTATCCAGGTGACCGGCGGGTACGTGGACCGCGAGCGGACTCTGCCGATGGACGCCGGGCGCGCGTTTCAGATCGGCAGCCAGACCAAGATGTTCACTGCGGCGGCGATCCTGCTGCTGGCGCGCGACGGGCGCCTGTCGCTGGATGATCCGGCGGCCAGCTTTGTTCCCGGCGTGCCGAGCCTGGCTGATACGACGCTGCGCCAGTTGCTGACGCACACGAGTGGTCTCGGCGATGGTGTCGCGGCCATGGACGTGCCGCATCCGCCGCCGGAAGTAGCAGTGAGCTTCCGCGAACTCGTGTTCCTGTCGGAGCTGGCCGGACGCCGCTTCGCGCCGGGCGCGCGCTTCGACTACAACAACTTCGGCTACGACATCCTCGGCGCCGTGATCGAGCGCGTGTCCGGCCGGCCGGCCGGCGAGTTCATCCGCGAGCGGATCCTCGTGCCACTCGGCATGCGGGGCAGCGGCTCGGGGTCGGCTGGCGCCTGGCCGGCAGTGCCGATGGCGCGCGCCTGGTTCCCGCACGCTGAGCGCAGCATCGAGGTGACCGGGCCACGCGACCTCGCCTATGCCTACACGGCGGGGGACATGATCGCGACGGCCGGCGACCTGCTGCGGTGGCTGGATGCGCTGCGCCGGCCCGATGATCCGGTTGGGCTGGATCTGGCCGACTTCCTGCAACAGCCGGTCGCCACTGGTGAGCCGGACATGCCGCGCTATGGCTACGGAATCATGGTGCATGATTTCGGCGGCCGCGAGGTCCATGGGCACGGCGGCTTCATCCAGGGCTACATGAGCTTCTGCGGTATCGTGAGCGGCAGCGAGCTGCGCTTCTGCCTGCTCGCCAGCCTCGACGGTCGTCCCGGCGTGGACTATCGGCGGCTGCGCAATCAGCTCACCGCGGCCCTGGCCGAGGCGCTGGCGGCCAGCGAACTGGCCGGAACCCTGCGGCTCGCCGCGCCAGCGCCGTAGACAGGAGAAGTCGATGAGGATCAAGCGATGCTGGCTGCCATGCCTGGGAATGCTGCTGGTCACACTGCCGGCTCCGGCCGCGACTCCGGGCTTCGATGCGGCGGCCTTCGATGCCGCTGTCGCGAAGGTGATGCAGGACTGGCGCGTGCCGGGACTTGCCGTGGCGGTCGTCAACCGCGACGGCGTGATCCACCTGCGCGGCTACGGCACGCGCGAGTGGGGGCGTGACCAGCCGGTCGATGCGGACACGATCTTCGCGGTCGGTTCGAACGGCAAGAGTTTCACTTCGGTGCTGCTCGGCGCACTGGTGGACCAGCAGCGCCTGCGCCTCAATGATCCCATCGGGCGATACCTGCCGGCGTTCCGGATGGCGGATCCCTACGCGACGGCCCACGTGACCTTCGAGGACGCACTCGGCCATCTGAGCGGACTACCGGAGCAGTCCGGCCTGACGGCCTGGTACCTCTTCGGTCTCGATCGCCGCGAAATGATCGCGCTGGTGGCCGGTATGCCGCTCGCCACCAGCCTGCGCGGCGGCTTCGCCTACAACAACACCATGTTTACCGTCGCTGGCGAGGCCGCGGCCGCGCTCACCGGGCTCGATTACGACGAGGCCATCCGCCGCTACCTGACGACGCCGCTCGGCCTGTCGCGTACGACGACGACGCTGGCGATCACCCGCACTGACGCGAACGTCGCGCGCCCGCACGCCTTCGCCGCCGGGGTGCCAGTGCCGGTGCCGTATCACGATGTCACGGGCGCCGCCCCGGCCGGGTCCGCCAACTCGACCGCTCGCGACATGGCGCGGTATGTGCGCATGTGGCTCAACGATGGCAGCCTGGACGGTACGCGCGTGCTCGCGCCGGAAACGGCCGCCGCGGTGCAGCGGCTGCGGCGCACGCTGGCGCCGGGTGAGATGCCCCACATCCGCCAGTTGTTCGGCGCGCTGGTCGATCCGGCGCTGGCGCAGGATCTATTGAGCCTTGCATAAATGCCTTGCAACTGTTCCGTATGCCGTGAGTCCAATCCGATGTACATTCCCGGACGGAGCGAGCATGCGGAAGTCAGAGAAGGTTGGTCGGGAGCTGCAGCGCCGTCGCCTGCGGGGCGGGCGTCTGTTGCTACGCGGCGA
>Ga0194120_10001039_pt1 | contig 51677 bp, 36 predicted proteins | sample TA2MahCa65mmetaG_FD_148642 | JGI IMG/M metagenome (GOLD analysis project Ga0194120, IMG submission 148642) | Freshwater microbial communities from Lake Tanganyika, Tanzania - TA2015019 Mahale Deep Cast 65m | ecosystem: Environmental > Aquatic > Freshwater > Lake | place: Tanzania: Lake... | reverse complement strand
CAGGTGACCACTCCGAGCGGGGAAACCGAGCACGTGGCGGGAACCAACAACGTGTCGGAACGCATTCTGCGCGGTCCCGCTCAGGATCGGAAAACGGGGCGGACCAGCAAGACGACGCGCGGCGCCCGTCGCCGCACGGTCATCAGCAGCGTCTTGGAATCGGTCCGTCGATACGTGCCGAAATTCACGTTGGCGGATGCGATCCAGGAGATCGTCCGCTGGCAGACCGCCGGAATCAGTTGCTTCCAAGCGCTGTTGAATCAACTCACCGGCCGTCACGGCGGCGATTCCGATCGGGCGTCCCGCAAATCCGTGCTTGACGAACGGCTTCCTGTTCCGGCCGGCTAGCGACGCCGCTCGTCGGCCGGCTGGCCAACGAGCGGCGACCTTCTTCCTGGAACGCTTCCTGGTCCGCACTCCTCCCGTATCGCCATCCCACCGGCGCCTTGCGACATCGCTCCACCCGCACAGTCGGCACCGGCGTCGGGCCGCGCGGCCTTGCGCGCCGCGAGCCCGTTCCATCGCAACGCCCCGCTTGCCGCTCATCGTCTGACATCCCGCAACCATCCGCTTCGCGGCGCTTGGTTCCATCATCGCCCCCTCTCCGTTCGAGCACGAGCACGAGCACGAGCACGAGCACGAAGGCCCCCCCTCGAGATTATCGCCGAACGCGGCCATCGGGCGCCAGGCCTTCCTGACGGCGCCGTAGAATGGACAGCTACAGCCCGAGTTGCAGCAAGCGTTGGTGGATGCCATTGAGTCCGTTCAGCGGAACGCCGCCAACTTGAAGTCATCTCCGGCGTCCGAGCTGCAAGAACTCGTCGCCGCGCTGAATGCCGAGTACATTGCGCCTTCCGGCGGCGGTGATCCCCTGGTCAATCCGTCCTCCGTGCCGACCGGCAGAAACCCCTACTCGATCAACGCCGAACAGACTCCATCTCCAGAAGCTTGGCAAGTCGCCAAGAAGCTGGTCGATCAGATGTTATCGGCTCATCGGACATCTCATGCAGATCAGTATCCTCGACAGGTGGCCATCTCGTTCTGGGGTGGAGAGTTTATTCGCGGCAAGGGAACGGAGATTGCTCAAGCCCTGTACCTGATGGGTATGCGGCCTGTCTGGAATTCGCGTGGAGTGGTTTACGATGTCGAGGTTATCCCTTCCGCGGAACTCAATCGGCCTCGGGTCGACGTGTTAGTGCAGACCTCTGGACAGTTCCGCGATGCGGCTGCGTCCCGCATTGCCCTCCTCGACAAAGCTGTTCAGATCGCCAGTGCCTTGGAGCCTGACGATCAGCCCAATTACGTTCGAGACGGGACGGAAGAGACGGAACTGGCACTGAAGGCCAAGGGAGTTTCCGCGAAGGATGCAAGGGACTTTGCCACAGCTCGCGTTTTCGGTTCGGCTTCCAACAGCGGCTATGGTACGGGGATTATGGGGATGGTGGAAAAGGGGGACACTTGGCGGGATGCTAGCCAAGTTGCCCGGCAATACATCAATAACATGTCAGGCGTCTATCGCGATGGCGATCGCTGGGGGACAGTCTTGCCGGGTTTGTTGGAAGCACAAATGCAGGGGGTGGATGCGGTTGTTCATCCGCGCAGCTCCAACACTTGGGGACCACTTTCGTTGGATCACGTCTATGAATATATGGGCGGAATCACCTTAGCCGTTCGAGAAACAACAGGCAATGATCCCACGGGATACTTCAGCGATTTGAGGCAACCGGGCCGGGCCAAGGTAACCACCTCCGTCGGTGCCATTCGCGAGGAAGGTCGCACATCGCTTTGGAATCCCAAGTTCATCCAGGGGCTGCAGCGCGAAGGGCCGAGTGCGGCGGCATCGCTGGCGGAGACGGTTCGAAATATGTATGGCTGGAATGTCATGCAACCGGCCGCCATCGGTCACGACATGTGGGACGAGACCTATCGTGTGTATATCGAAGACAAGCATCGCCTTGACATGCGAGAGTACTTTGAGCGGAGGAATCCCTATGCGCTCCAGGACATGACGGCGGTCATGTTGGAAACCGCCCGGAAGGGGTACTGGCAACCCGACTCGACGGACTGCGGAAACTGGCGCAGTTGCACACGGAACTTGTTGCCAGCCACGGTGCGGCCTGCTCCTATGAAACATGCGGTAACGCGGCCTTTCGAGAGTTTCTGCGGCAACAGCTCAATGCACCGGGTTATGATCCCAATCCGCAAACGCTTGCCAAGTACCAACAGGCTCTTGCTTCAGCCTTGAATCCCACTCAGACAGCTCCGGAGGTTCAGGGCATTGAACTCAATGAAATCGAGGATCGGATTGCCGAGCAACCTAAACAGGAACCATCAGAACGACCAACAGGGTTGATCCTGGCCAGTTTTCTGTTTGTCGCCATTGTGCTGAGCCTTGGAACAATACAACGGTCCAAGAGAAGTCCTTGAAGGCTGAACGCAATGAGCCCGATCGGGTCATTTCAGCGGCCCAGGCGGTCGTCATGCGGCGGGGGCCGTTCGTCGTGAAACAGGTCGAGGGGGACGGGCGGCGGCGATCCACTTCAGCCTGATCGCCTCGTGCAAGAGGATCGCCCTGGAACCGCACGCCTATTTGGTGGACGTCCTGAAGCGGCTTCCGTCGACGGCCGGATCGGAATCGGCGGACCCGATGCCCAATCGCTGGAAGCCTCGGACCAGCACGTTGACGGACCTTCGATGGGAATCGATGTCCGGTGACAGTCCGTTCCCGCCGGATTCGTCACACAATGGGCGGCTGCATCAGCTTCGGCGCAGCACGGCGATGAGCGCCACGATCAGGACGACGGCCACGCACGAGAGCACGGCAACGACGGCGATCCACTGCGCGCGTCGGCGCCGTTTGAGGTCGTTGATGCGGGCGAGTTTGCCCGCCGCCTCGACGGCCCGCGCGACCGGCGCCGGAACGACGTGCGCCGGAACGACGTGCGCCGGACCTGGGGCGGGAACCACCGCGGGCAAATAGCCAGTGAGCTCGTCGCCGGCGCGGCGCCATTGGCTCCAGTCACTGCGCCACACGAGCGCATCGACGGGAACGCGCCCCTCACCGACCCACTTCTTCATCGTCGCACCGTCGGCGGGACCGTATTGGCCGCCGGACGCAGGTCGGACATGCCAAACGACGGCCGCGCCTTGGACAAAGGGATCGGCGGCGGGCGTCTGAGGCATTGGAGCGGAAACCGATTGTGGATGGCGTGGAACCGATTCCGGCGCCGGGTCGCGGGAACGGCGAGCCGTTTCCCCTCGATCGGGCACGGGCACGCTTTTTTCCTCACCGCCTCGCGCGCGGCGGGAGGTCCGGCTCGTCTCATTCGCGACGCTCGGCCCTTCGTCGGCGATCGCCGTGGAGGAACCGGGACCGGCGCCGCGGAGCGCTCCGTTTGGGGTCGCGCGCTGCGGCTGGGCGCCGTGGCTGGACGCCTTATTCACCCCTTCCGCCGAGTATTCCTGGTCGGTCCGTCCGTCCGACTCAGGTTCCGCGTCGGCCTCGCCGGCAACCGCGAGCCCACTGCGTTCCGGAATCCAAATACTCGAGTGGCATTTGGGACAAACGCCCCGCTTGCCTCCAAGGAAATCCTTCACATGGAGTCTTTCGCGGCATTCCGAACAATGAAAACGGATCCCCATCGGGCGACTCACCGAAATGCGGACGATCGATCCCGTCCTTGTTCCCGCTCGCGACGCTAGGCCGGATACGCCGTTTATTATAATGGCCGTCCCATCTCTGAAAAGAAAATCACGGACCGTTGAGCCCGGGATCTTGGAGCGAACATCGCGTCGAGGCGGAGGTGTAGCGGATATGCCGGATGGCGGAGCCGAGCTCGGGATCGGCCGCGTCGCGGAAGTGGGCTGAGCCCGACGCCGTACCGGTCCTCCACCGAACCCATGCGGATTGGGTGAAAAACCCGCCTGTTCGGCCGAGCCGAAAACGGGCACAATCCGAAGGGTCGCGCGAACCGATCCGAAACGGCGTCTCAACGGCGGGGATCGCGGCTTGGCAGTGCGCGTTGTCCTCCAACGTGGGTTCACGAAATCGCAAGGGTGGGCATGACAAGGCAACGGAATCGGGATGACGATTGGAGTGAGCTCGTCGAGATCGCGGTCACCGGAGACGTCGGCGAGCGCGCGGCGGACATTTCGAAGGAACTGCTGGCCGTCCCGCCCGGAGGCGAGTGCGTGCTGTATTTCGATTCGCCGGGGGGGAGCGCCTACGGCGCGATTTCGCTGTTGTCGATCCTGGCGCTCCGCGACGTGCGGGCGATCGGCGTGGTCGCCGGGGAGTGTTCCTCGGCCGCGCTCTGGCCGCTGGCCGCATGCGCGCGGCGCATCGTCACTCCCTACAGCGTGCTTCTCTTTCACCCCATGCGGTGGCAAAGCGAGGAGAACGTACAGCTCGCCGAAGCAGCCGAGTGGGCGAGGCACTTTGGCGTTCTTGAAGATGAAATGGAACGCCTGCTGGCGGCGTATTTCGGTGCCCCGTTCGAGACGATCCGGGCCTGGATGAGGCCGGGGAGGTACGTCACGGGACGCGAATTCGCTTCCGCCGGACTCGCCGAACTTATCGAACTGGAACCCGGTCGCCCCCTATGGAGCCATGTCAATGCGTTTCGCGGAAAGCGGAGCGCGTCCAAGCCGACTCGCGGGCGCTGATCGTTCCGAGGGCCACGCGAAACGTGTTCGCGCGTTGGATTGTCGCGCGGCGACCGGTGTCGTTCCGCGCATGGCGCGGCGTGGTCGTCGTGCTTCCGCTGTCGCTGGCCTTGTCCTGCCGCAATGCGACGCGCGGTGATCCGCAACAGGACATTCGCGCGTCGATCGAAATCCACGGTTCACTGAAACGGACCTTCGAGACGCGGCATGACGGGCTCCGACGCGAACTCGCTCGACTGGTGGGCGAACAGGCGACGCCCTCGCAAATGACGTCGAATACCGGGACGATCGTTGGATCGGAGCCCGGCATCGGGCCGATAGGCGTCGGGCCGCCCCGCGAACGGAACGCGGCGACGGGCATGATCGACGCGATCCCCGACGCATTGTGCCGCTCGCTGCAGCGGCGATTTCGGGACGCGTACCCGGAATCGGTCGCGCGGATCGCGGACGCGTCGGGCCATGCCGCGTGGTGGAGGCTCCTTGACGCGCACGTCGCGGAAATAACGGCCTACCGGAACGCCGTCTTCAGGCCGGAATGCGACTTCGGATTGCGTTTCACGCACGGCCTGCTTCTCGACGCGACCGTGTTCGACCGGCCGCTCGTCGGCAATCGGCTCTTGGCCTTGTCGGCGATTCGCGGAGTCGTCGAGGACCGGGTGGCGGACGCGATCGGTGAACTCGGCGCCATGTTCCGCGCGATCGAATTCACCGCGGGAGCGAACCACATGACGGCACGGGTCGCCGCGGCGCGGATGCGATCCGAGGCGTTGCGGGTCGTCGCGTTCCTCGCCGAGAGCCCGTTCGCGCGCGACGCGGACCTCCAGGCCGTCCACGCCCTGCTCGCCCGCCACATCGGCGCGATGCCGGCGGAGAGCGGCGCGTGGCGAGGCGAGCGCGCGATCGGACTTCACGCTTATGAAATGGCGCGCGCCGGCCAGTGGCTCTCGCTGCTCCCACACGGCGAATTCTCGGACATCCGGTCGACGGGAATCGAGTCGTTCGGCGACGGCGTGCTTCGGCACGTCGATGACGACGAGTGGTGCTATTTGCGCATCATGCGGGACCTGGTCGACCTCGCTCGACGGCCCTATCACGAGCGCCGCGCGCGGCTTGACGCCATCCGAGGGGAACTCGATGAGCCGATGACGGGAGGCGGACGTCCCGTCGTCGCGAAACGCCTGCTCGACGACGTCGAATGGATCCAGCGCGCCTTCGCGCGGGAGCAAGCGATGGTCGACGGATGGCGCCTCGCGTTCACGATCGCGACCGGAAACGCGGCTCCGGCGGATCCGGTGAACCCCGCGACCGGTCGGCCGTTCGCGATGCGCGTGCAGGCCGACCACGTGACCGTATGGGACATCGATCTTCCCGAGGACGCCGTCGATCGCGACGCGATGGGGCGGGACACGACGGCCATGATGCGTTGGTTTCGCGTATCCGAACCGATTCGCGTGAGGCGCATCGCCGCTCGGAGGCCATCGACCGTTTCCTCGCGGTCCGGTTGGACCGACCGCCCCTAGTCCGATCCTCGTCCGCCGCGGTCACGGGGTCGATGGCGGCCGTCGTGCGGCTTCCGCTACTGTCGGAATCGGCCGTGGCACGCGTTGCACGCGGCGTCGATCGAGCCGACCGCCGCGACGGTTCGATCGAGGTCCTTCGCGCGGGCCGCGTCGCGCAGATCGCGCGACGCCGTCTTCAATTGCTCGGCGAACGCCTGATAGGCGCCGTCCTCACCGTCGCTCATGCCCGGTTTGCGGAGCACGTCGGCGATGGCGGCGAAGAGCTCGCCTTCGCGCGCCGCGACGTCGGCCCCGTCGGAGAACGTCTGTTGGTCGGTGGTCGCGTCGCGGATCGTCTTCTTCAATGCCGTATCCATCCTTCGCATCAGGAGCGTGCGTTCGCACGTATCTCCCCAGACGTTTTCCGCCGTTCGACCTTTCTCCGACAAGGGCATTCCTTCGATCAAGCGGCCGAGATCGGCGGCGCGCCGCCGGACTTGTTCGAGCACGGCGGGCGAGCCCGTATTGCAATTGGACGACGCATCGGCCATCGCGTCCCTCGCACCGGCCGCGTCGGCTTTCCAGCGGATCTCCTGGTCGAATTCCCCGATGATCGCAAAGAGCATGGCGGCCGTGGCGAGCTGAACTCGGCTTGTCTTGAATCCGTCTCCCGAAAAGGCCGCGGGATCGGATGTGGCCTGGTCCAGAGTCGCCTTGATCGAGGTGATCTCCGCCTCGATCGCGGAACTCGAAATCGTCGCGCTCCACGCGACTCCGTCCGACGAGGCGGTCCTGGGCGCCGGTGGGGACGCGGCAGGCGCCGGTGCCGGCGCGGCGGCTTTCGGCTCGGAGGCCGGCGCGGCGGTGCCCGAGGATGCCGTCCCGCCGGGTCGCGCGCCCACGACCACGGCGAAGACGTCCAAGAAAAACGCGCGCTCGGTCTCTTCCTTCGAAAACTCCCTGGGACGCGCGCGAGGTTTGGCGGAACGGCCTCGAGCGGGCCGCGCTGTCGATTGCCCCGCGCACCAGAAACAGGGGGGAAGGATCAAGGCGAGCGGGAGCAGCCAGGCGATTCGACGAACCATCATCGGAACGATCTCCGCATGCGCCGCGGACAGGCCCGACACTCCGTCGGCCGACCACGGAACCGATTGCCCCATTATCATCGGGATTCGCGGCATCCGCCACCGAGGAGCTCGCCGGGCCGGAAAGTGGGTTATCATGGATGGCCGGCGGCCCATTGAACGACCGTACGGCCCCAGCGATGCCTCGAGAATCGACTTCCACGCCATGACCGAAACATGCCAAGGCGACCGGCGCGCGTTCCTGACCGGAGGCTCCGCCGGGCGTTCGGTTCGTCGCGCCCCATGCACGCCGGAACCTCTCGATGTTCCGAATGGGCCATCGTACTTGATCGAGGTTTCTCGGCGCGCGATGGCCTGCGATTTCCAAGTCCTCCTGAATGCGTCGGGGCATCGCGGCGCCGAGCCGTCCGCGGTCACGGCGATCGAGGAAATCGAACGACTCGAGGCACAACTCACGATCCACCGCGCGACGAGCGAAATCTCCGACGTGAATCGGCGTGCCGCGAGGGAACCGGTCGTCGTCGAACGGCGGCTCTTCGCGCTGATCGCCCGAGCGATCGACCTCCATCGGCGCACGGGCGGCGCCTTCGACATCACCTCCGGGCCTTTGTCGCGGCTGTGGGGATTCACGCGCCGAGCGGGCCGGATGCCGAGGGGCGAGGAGATGGAACGCGCGCTGGATTCCGTCGGGTCCGACCGACTTCGCATCGACGCCGAGCGATCGACGGTCGCGTTTGAATCGGCCGGCATGGAACTGAATCTCGGAGCGATCGGCAAGGGCTACGCGCTCGACCGCGTCGCCGAGCGGATGCGAGCGGACGGCGTCTTGGATTTCCTTGCCCACGCCGGGCAAAGCAGCGTCGTGGCGGTCGGCGATCGAGCCGGCGAATCGGGATGGTCGATCGGGCTTAGGCACCCGCTGATTCCCGACCGGCGGATCGGTACACTGCGGCTCGTAAACGAGGCCCTCGGCACGTCGGGCGCCGCGAACCAGTATTTCCATCACGAGGGGAAACGGTACGGGCACGTGATCGATCCGCGCACGGGATGGCCGGCGGATCGACTGTTGTCGGCGACCGCCATCGCATCCGATGCCGCGTCGGCCGACGCGCTCGCCACGGCGTTCTTCGTCATGGGACTCGACGACGCGACGGAATTCTGTCGGAACCACGCGGGAATCGGCGCGATGCTCGTGCTCGCCGGCGAGCGATCGGGGAGCCTCCGTATCGTGCTCGTCGATATCGAACGGCAACGGTGGACGTCCGACCCGTGGCTTGGCGCGGACTCCGACGTGGAAATCGTGGAATCGGGAAAATCCCTCGGAAATTGATCTGCCCGCCAAGCCGGACTTCCGATAATATCCGACAGGGGTCAGCCCGTCCCCACACCTCGTACGGCCTCCAATGCAACGGCGGGACGCTTGCCTTGAGGTGGATCATGCGGCGAAGGAACGCCCACGTCATCGCGTTGATGCTCTCGTATTCGCTGACCTCGGCGGCGGCCGGTCAGGAGCGTCCGGAGCTCGACTCCGTTACGTCCAAACAGAAATGGGTTCGGTTCGCCGTGGTCCAGGGGCGCATCCTGGTTGTCGCTCCGCGGCGGGAAAACGGCGTCCTGTCATCGCCCGACGACGCGCTCGTTCGCGAATCGTTCGGGGTCCATGCCCGCGGTTCCGAAACGCTCGTCCACTACGAGCGGACCTGCTCCCGCTGCGCCGTGCGGTTCCGATTCCACAACGCGCGCGCATTGGATATCGAACGCGTTCCGACGGAGGCCGGCGATACGGCGCCGCTTGCGTTTCATCAACCGGCCGCCGGACCGATATCGGTTCAAATCGGACAAGGGACGGGAGCACGGCGCGTCGCCTTCCCGTCGATCTGGCACCTGCTCCTCGCCGAACCTCGATGGGCGCGTGATGAGGTCGTCCCCCTTTTGCAGCGGCTCCGTCCGGATTGGCGGTTCCTCGATGACGCGGCGGCCATTGAAACGGCCTTGCTGTGCTCCGAACCGATCCCGGCGTCGGAGGCGTGGGCGCGCATGCTGGGGGACCTCGGAGAATCCCGGTTTTCGGTGCGGCAAGCGGCGGAGCGCCGACTCCTGGCGGAGGGACCGCGAATCCTGCCGTTTCTCGAGCAATTGGATGTCCACGCATTGAATCCCGAACAGCGCGCGCGGGTTGCTTCGATCCGCGCCGCGCTCGACGGCGGCATCGAGGATTCGCCGGCTCGGGTCGTCGCCTGGCTCGAAAACGATCCCCGACTTTGGTCCGACTGGCGCGAGCACGGAACGCCCGAACACAAGACGCTCGCCGCATTGCGGCTCGCGCGTCTCGCGTCGCCGTCCGACACGGCGGGATCGTCGGAGGCTTCGCTCGTCCGAACCGGAGCACTCCGCCGCTGATCGCGTCCGCGCGCGGACGCTCATCCTTTTTCGGCGGGCGGCGCGAGCCCGCGAACGACCCACGGGTAGATCGCGGGGATGACGAACGACGTCAAGAGCGTGGACGTCACGAGCCCGCCGACCACGACGGACGCGAGCGGCCGTTGGAGTTCGGCTCCGTCGCCGCGCGAAAGGGCCATCGGCACGAAGCCGAGCGCGGCGACGAGCGCGGTCGTGAGGATCGGCCGCAATCGAACGAGTGCCGTGACGCGCGCGGCGTCGGGTGGGGCGAGCCCATCGCGCCGCGACTGCTCGGCCGCCGTGACCCAGACCAGTCCATTGAGCACGGCGACGCCGAAGAGCGCGATGAAACCGACGCCCGCGGAGATGCTGAACGGCATCCCGCGGACGGCGAGCATGAACACGCCGCCGCTCGCCGCCATGGGAACGGCGAGGAAGATGAGCAGCGCGAGGCGAACCGAGCCGAACGTCGTTTGGAGCAGCAGGAAGATGAGCAGCAGGACGAGCGGCGTGATGACGGCCAATCGCCGGCTCGCCGACGTCAGATTCTCGAAATCTCCGCCCCAACGGATCTCATAACCGGGCGGCAGCGGAACGCGCCGAGCCACGGCGTCCTGCGCCTCGCGCACGAATCCCGCCACGTCCCGACCACGGATATTCGCCTGGATGAACGTGCGTCTCCGCAACGACTCGTGCTCGATCGTGGGCGGCGACTCCTCGATCGCAATGTCGGCAACCGCCTCTAGGGGAACGGGCGTTCCCTTCATTTGCGTGACCGGAAGCTGTTTCAGCAAATCCAGGTCCTCGCGCCAGGACCGCGGGACTCGAACCAGGATCGGAAACCGCGCGCGACCCTCGAAAACCTGTCCGACCGTGTTTCCGCCGATCGCGGACACCACATCCATCACGGCCGCCGCATCGAGCCCATACCGAGCGAGATCCTCGCGCCGGGGTTCGATCCGCAGGGTCGGGAGGTTCGCTTGGTAGTCGGCCTTGACGTCGACGGCGCCCGGGACCGCATGCAGGACGGACTCGATTCGTGTGGCGAGCCGGTTGAGCGAATCGAGGTCGTCGCCGTACAGCAGGACGGCGACATCCGCCTTCACGCCGGCCACCAGTTCGTCGACTCTCATTTCGATCGGTTGCGTGAATCCGAACGAAACACCCGGGACATTGGATTCCAGAGCCGCCGACAGTTCGGCGATCCGTTCGTCCCTCGACTTGGCCTTCGGCCATTCGTGGTTTGGGTTCAACATGACCCACACGTCCGTTTGATGGACGCCCATGACGTCGTTCGCGATCTCGGGGCGCCCCGTCTTGCAGAACACGGTGCGCACTTCGGGGAATTCGAGGAGCGTTTTCTCGATGCGGGTCGACATATCGATCGAGCCTTCGAGCGTGGCGCTCGGAAGCCGGACCGCCTCGACCAGCAAGTCCCCCTCGTTGAGTCTCGGCATGAACTCGGCCCCCAACCGCGCGGCGACCGGAATGCTCGCCGCGAAGAGTCCGGCGGCGATCAGCGCGGTCCAGGCCGCGTGTCGGATCGCGATTCCGACGAGCGGTCGGTATGCAACCAGGATCGCCCGGATGAGCCAGACCTCCTTTTCCTTCATTCGGCGCGGAAGGACGAGCGACGCGAGGGCGGGCATCAAGGTCATCGAAAGGACAAGCGATCCCGAGAGGGCGAACAGGACGGTGAGGGCCATCGGCCGAAACAGTTTTCCTTCGGTACCTTCGAGCGCGAGGATCGGCAGATAGACGACCGCGATGATCAACTCGCCGAACATCGTCGGTTTGCGGACTTCGATCGCCGCGTCGCGGACAATCCGCTTATGATCACCGCGTCCTTGATGGTGGGCGACGCACCGGATGCAGTTCTCGATCATGATGACCGAACTGTCGACGATCAGTCCGAAGTCGATCGCCCCGAGACTCATGAGGCTCGCCGTGATCCCCGTAATGGCCATGCAATTCGCGGCCCACAGCATCGAAAGGGGTATGGCGAGCGCCACGACGACGCCGGCGCGGAGGCTCCCGAGCAACACAAGGAGGATGACGACGACGAGCCCGCCGCCTTCGATGAGGTTTCGGAAAACGGTATGCAGTGTCCGTTCAATGAGCGCGGCTCGATCGTAGATGATGTCGACCTCGACGCCAGGCGGCAGCGTCGCGCGGATTTCCTCGATCCGCCGCTTCACGCCTTCGACGACGACGCGGGAGTTTTCACCGATGAGCATCATGGCCATGCCCGTGACGATTTCACCTCGGCCATCCCGCGTCACGGCGCCCTGGCGCGTCAGGGGCTCGATCGAGACGCGCGCGATGTCGCGGAGCAGCAGCGGCGTTCCGCCGGGATCGCGGCGCAAGACCGTCTCGGCGATGTCCCGTTCATTCGCCAGGAGCGATTGGCCTCGAATGAACCGCTGTTCGTCGTGGTGCACGACATAGCCTCCACCGGCCGTCGCGTTGTTCGCGCGCACCGCGTCGAACAGCTTCTCGAACGTGACGCCATGACTGTTCATGCGGTCCGGATCGGGCTGGATCTCGAACGACTTGTAATGACCGCCGTGCGTGTTGACCTGCGTGACGCCGCGGACTTCCTTCAGCTTCGGCGCGATGTCCCATTCGAGCAGCGTGCGGAGCTCCATCGGCGAATATCCTACGCCCCGCACCTCGAATTGCAGGACTTCGCCGAGCGCGGTCGCGAGTGGTCCGATTTCGGGCGCTCCGAACCCCTCGGGAATCCGCGATGACGCGGAGAGCAGCCTCTCCGAGACCAACTGCCTCGCCCAGTGGATGTCGGTGCGCTCCTCGAACACGATCGTGAGTACGGAGATGCCGAGTTTCGAGACGCTGCGGAGCTCCGCGATCCTCGGCAAGCCGATCATCGCGGTCTCCAACGGATAACTGACGTATCGCTCGACCTCGAGCGGAGACAACGATCCGCAGTCGGTCACGACCTGAACCTGGATGTTCGTGAGGTCCGGTACGGCGTCGACCGGAAGATGGACCGCGGAATAGACGCCGGCGGCGCCCATCAGGATCGCGAGCGTCAGGATCAGGACGCGATTTTCGAGCGATAGGTCGATGAGTCGTTCGAGCATGACCGCGTTCTCTTGGGGAGGGGTTTCGGTGGGGCGGTGATCGATGCGGGGTCGTGGATCGCGGAGGGCCGACCGCAACGCCCCGCGCTCGACCGTCTACTCCGTTTCCTTCTCCAGGAGCAACGCCGACTTGAGCAGGAACGTGCCCTCGGTGGCGACGTCCTCTCCTCCGTTCAAGCCGCGGACGACCGCGACCGTACCGTCCCGGATGCGGCCACACTCCACATCGCGCCGCGCGAATGCCCCGTCCCCACGCCGCACGAACACGAACGCTTTCCCTTCGTGCCGCACGATCGCCGATTCGGGCACGAGAATCGCGTCGGCGTCATCGGCGAGCGGAAGGGCCAGTCTCGCGAACATGCCAGGCCGGAGCATCCGGTCGGGATTGTCGATGGCGGCGATCAACGGAATCGTGTTGGAATCGGGTGACGCGGCGCGGCCGAGAAAGAGGAGGCTGGCGGCGATCTTCTTCTCCGGCGCGCCGGGAAGCCACGCTTCGACGGCGTCTCCCGTCGCGAGGCGGATCGTGAGCCAGTCGCGCTCGCGGATCTCGGCGCGCACCCACAGGCGGCTCGTGTCCGCGACGCTGAATACGACATCCCCCTCGCCCACGCGCGACCCCGGCGCGAACGCGCGGTGCTCGATCGTCCCGCGAGCCGGCGATCGGATCGCGTATTCCGATAGATTCGAATCGTCCTCACGCGGCCCTGCGTCGGACTCCTCGTAGCCAAGCAGACCCGCGACGCGCTGCCGCGCGACGTCGAGGCTTCGCCGGGCATCGTCGAGTTCGACCTGGGACTGATCGCGACGGCGCTGCGCGTCGAATCGGACCTGTTCGCACAGCCCTCGAAGGGCCGCATCCGCCGTATCCCGTTCGCTCTGCCGCTGTGCCAGCGTCGCGGTCGGCATGCTCCCGGCCTCCGCCAGCGGCTTCGCACTCGCCAGAAGCGACTCGGCCAGCGACCGGCGCGCGTAGGCGGCCGTCAGTTTTTCGCGGGCGTCGCCGAGCGTCTGGTCACGGAATTCGCCCTCCAACTGGGCGATCGGGCGCCGTTGCTCGATGGCATCGATCAGCGCCGACGCGTGCTCGAACGCCTGATGATCCCATTGGAACTTGCGGAGCGCGAGCGCCAGTTCATCTCCGTGCCGCATCACGACCGCCCGCGCGTTTCCGACCTCGGGGCTGCTCAGCCATGCGAGCGGTTGCATCGGCTGAACGGCGTCGCCTGGTTTCACCAGCACGCGTCGGACGACGCCTTCCGTCGAGGCGCGCACGTCGACATAGCGCGTTTCGTCGTAGGTCAGACGCCCGGAAACCGGAAGCACCGGATGCAGTTTGCCGTGATCGACGGCATGCGTCTTGACGCCCGGTACGACCGTGACCGTCGCGGCGGCTTGGTTCCGATCCGGTTCCCGTTCCTCCACCGGCATGTCGCCGCGCGAGCGGCCGCTCGGTGTCCCGACGACCGCGCGGAAAGACCATCCCAGGGCAATACCGGCGATGACCCCGCCCGCGACCAGAAGAGCTCCTTGATACACCGGCGCGCGTTTCATGTTCGATTCCGCGGGAAATGGGAGCGTCGGAAAGAACCGCACGCCGCGCGCCGGGGCGCAAGGCGAACGGGAAGGGGAAAGGCCGACCGTCGCGCGATCGAAGGCGTCGGACGCCGCGACCAAGCGGGCGATCCGTTCGAGATCGCTCAGCAGAGCGCCACCAAGAGGAGGCTGCGCGCCGTCACGCGGCCAGAGAAGGAATCGAGCAGGTGCCGAGGCCGGCGGCGGCCCATGCCCGTCGACGGCGCCAAGTCCGACGGAACGTCGATCCGCCATCGGCCCGGGCTTCGAGCGGCGGTTGCTTCGAGAACCGGATCCCCGTCTCCCCAATCCATGGCGCACGCGTCCGGATCGCTCGTCTCCACCGGCGTGATCGAGTCGTTCCCGCCTTGTCGGAACTCCGACAGGAACACAAAGTGCACGTGCCATCCCAACTGCGTGGCTGAAACCCAGTCCAACACCGATGCCGTCCCGCGCACCGCGCGGAGATGATGGCGGACAATGTGGCCCGCGAGTGAAGTCGGCGTGGCACGCGGGCTCGAACGGCGGCGCATCGCCCGATCATCCATGGAGCCGTGCCGCGAATCGGTCGATGCGATACGCGTCGGCGGGGCGGGGAGCGCCGCGGCGCGCGGCGATAGGTCCCCGAGCCTCGGAGAAACGTCATTGGGCAACTGGTGCTGGTGGACCCATGGCACGGGCGCCTGCCATAGGGCGACGACGGCGACGACGCGCGCGGCCGCTTGCGTCAATCCGCGAAGTCGGTTCGTTCCAACGCGTCCCATCCGATGAACACCCGTGCTGATGGACCGGACTTCCACCTTCCTTCCAGTCTCGCCAACGGATTCCGGAAGTCAAGGGACGGCTCGCGCCACGATCCGCCTTTCGCGCGTGTCCCGCCGATCCGATCAGTCCAACGGCGCGAGAGCCAGTCGCCGGAGCGCGTCGAGGCAACGCACCACGTCATCGGGGGAAATCGACTTCCACCGCGCGGCGCGGTGCGTCAGGATCGCCAACTTGAAGACTTCGAGCGCATCGGCCACGTCGTCCGGTACCTCCGGCAGGTCGGCAAACGGCTGGAACCGGGCGCCGTTCGATGCGTCCGGGCCATCAAGATCGCCGCCATCGACGCGCTCGGCCCATTCGTCGCCCGCGTCCTCGATCGCCGATCGGGCTTGGGCCGACCGGTCCGCGTCCGCGTCCTCTTCGCCCGCGCGTCCATCGGCGGAATCGATGCGGTCGCCGCTCGACGAAGGTCCGTCGACGATTTCGATGGCACCGAATGAGCGGTCGCCGTCCGATTCGAAATCCTCGTCGAGCTCCTGTTCCGCCGCATTCGGCGATTCCGTGATGAGCCCGAGCGCCTCGGATCGCATGTCCCGCATGCGCGCAATCGACCAGCCGTTGCGCAGCGCGCCTTCAAGCCACATTTCGGCGTCATTCCATTCGGACGCGGCGAAAAAGTGGCTCCAGTAGAGACCCTCGTATTCCCGGTGTACGTTTCCAAATCGCTGATGGACGCGGCGCAGGCGGCCCACATGCTGACTCGATACACCGCCCACGCGTGTCGCCCACGCCTCGTCCGAATACGCGGTCGGGTCGGCTCCCGAATCGACCATCGCCTCGCGCCACTCCAGAATGACGCGCCCTTTTTCCCAATTCGTTTCACTGACAAGCCGGTTCCATCGCCCGACATAGACCCGGGACGCGGCCTCGATGTCCCAAACGCGGTTCCGATCGTCGAACGCGTCCACGACATCGGTCGGAGACGCGGCGTCCTCGGGCCTGTCCTTCGTTTCGTGTCGCTGATCCATCCACCGACTCCCCGGACTTCATGCCTACATGTGCCAAGTTCCGTGACTGGCGAGACGCGTCCTGGCCTCCACGCGCCGCGGGCTCCGCTCCGATGCGTAACCCGTCGATCGGCGAGGCGGGAACCCGAGTCGCGTCGAGTTCGCCGCGTTCGGGTGGTCAACCTACCACGGGAAACGGCGCGTCGGGAGGAAAACCAACGACGGTCCGTAACTCGATCGCGGATCGCCGGTTGAGTGCGCCTCCGCGCAGCCGGGGACTGGGGATAATCCGTCGATCGTTGGGAATCAGCGGAGCGCCGCGCGCGGCGCGCTCGCGAATGCGGTCGTCTTGTGCGATCCATCACAAAACGGGCCGTTCTTCGAGTTGCCGCATCGACAGAGGGCGACTTGAGGCTTGCTCGCATCGAGCGGGAACGGGTTGCCTTCCCCATCTTCGACTCGAATCGAACCTTCGATCAACAACGGTCCATTGTCGCGAACTCGGATGGTGACGTTCGACATGAGGGGGCCCCTCCCGCGCTGGCCTGGTTCGGATCGGTTCTTGATGCGATTCGCACGATATCCCGCCATCGGCCTCAACAGGGGTCGTCGCCGTCGCGCGAACGAATCCCCCACACCGTCACGATAGTCGATCAACGGCCGACGCCAAGTGGGAGGCCGATGTCGGAGCTCGCCCGCCGGGCCCGCCTTCCCGAGCTCGGCAAGAAGGCTCCGAGTCGTTTCGTTTCCGGATCGTAACGCACGTCGGGTATACCAAGAACAGGCCGGTCGGTCGACCAGAACGCGAGGCGTTATCTGTGGTGGGAGGGCCGTCTTCATGAAGTCGTATAGCCCCATTTCGCCTCGCACGGTCCCTGGATCGATCCATTCGGCCCCGCCTGGATGCGAATCGTGCGGCCCGCGGCTTCGAGTTTCCGAGGAGCGACCCAACGAGGTGGTGATCGGCCGTCCAGATTCTCGATCCATGCGATGTGGCCCGCCGTGTTGCCGCACACGAGGTCCTCGCCGCAGATCAAATCGAGATCGCCGTCGGCATCGAAATCCGCGAAATTCGGCGACGGCATCCCGTAGACGTCCACGGCCCCCGCCGACGTGGCCACGCGCGCAGGCGAGGCAAAGGTCGGCTCGGCGTCCGTACCCGTGTTCCTCGCCCAATCGATGTACCCGTGAAGCGGTCCCCGAGTCCACTCGCCCCGTTCATTGAAGGCGTTGTCCCATCCGTAGTCCGACCAATCCCCAACACCGACGATCAGGTCGTGGGGTCCGTCGCCGTGGAAGTCGACGAGTCTCCACTGATTGGCGCGGATTTTTCCGGTGTGGAAATCCGGCGCGACGCCAAGCGGCCTGCGTTCGACACCCGGTCGGTTCAGGAAATCCGTCAGCTCCCCGCCCGGCACAAGAACCCTCGGCTCGCCCGCGACGTAGGAAACCTGCACGTTGGGGAATGCCGTCGCGATCTTTCGGGCCGGCTTGAAGACAGGCAGTTTGGATGAGCCCGACGGATCGCCGGGATTCTCGAAGAAATAGGTACCCTGATAGGGAACGTCGGGGCAGGAAACAACGAGATCGAAGTCGCCGTCGCGATCGTAATCGATCGGCATGGGCCACGCCCATAGACCGACGCCCAGGTCGACGGTAAGTCCGGGATTCCGGTAACGGACCGGTTGCAGTCGCGATTCGGCCGACGCGGCGCGGTCGTCGTGCGATCCGACGGCGACCATGACGCATGTCCACGCGAACACGGCGGAGTGGATTCGGAATGAGTGGATTCGGCATGAATGGATTCGGCATGAATGGATTCGGCATGAATGGAGTCGGCATGAATGGAGTCGGCATGTGGAACGGCGGATCCTTGTTGGCGCGCGCATGATCGGCATCCCGCGGCGGGCTGAGTGACTGGACCGTGGCATCGATTATGCGGGCCGGTCGCGTTTCCCGCGAGACGCCAAGCCGTTCCGGGCGCGGGAAGCGCCATCGCCGAGCGGGCGGTTCGGCGCGATCGGAATGATCCGATCAATACGGGCAACCGTCGTGGCGCCGCTCCGCGCGGTCCGCTTGTAGGGCTTATCCGGATTCCCGGCGGCGAAGTCATGAGACCCTTTTTTGACCATGTCGGAATCGTGTCCTATATTCGACTTGGCCGGAGCTTCGGCCTCCGCGAGCGGAGGCGTTCGCGAGGGAACCGGCCGTGACGGGGCACCGCGGGGGAAGCGGCGGGAACCCACGGGGGTTTCGGCCGATCCGCTTCCGGACGAACCGATGGACCGAGACATGCGCACCAGGACTTCGCACCGCCTCCTGTTCGCCCTGGCCGTTCTGATCGGCCTGCTGCCGTTCGCTCCGTTCCGAGCGGCCGCTCAACCGGCGTCCGCGGTATCCGGATCGCCGAGCGTTCCCGGCGCGCGTTCGCCGATCGAAACGGTCCTGCAGCACGGCATGCGGCTGGAAACCGAGCGGCGGTGGCAGGACGCGTTGGCCCATTACGAGAGCGCGCTGCGGAATGATCCCGGACGGCCGGAGCTCGAACAACGGCTCGACGCCGTGCGCGTCCGCATGGACGTCGCGCGGCGATACGCGGACACGAGTTTCGTCGATGGGCTGCGCGGCATCGGCGCTCGCGACGCGCTCGAACTCTATGACGAGATCCTCGCGAAGATCCAGACGCATCACGTGCAGGCGCCGGATTGGAGGCAGCTCTACCTGCATGGGCTCGCGACATTCGAAGCGGCGCTTGACGAACCTTGTTTCCTCGCCGCCAATCCGAACGTCCATTTGAACGAGACGGCCGCTTTGCGCGGGGAATTGCACGGGCAGGCGGTCCGATTCCGGATCCGGGATCGGCGCGACGCGCACAATGCGGCGGCCTACTGCGCCCAGTGGGCCGAACAGAAGATCGGCGTCCCCGGAACGTCGGTCGTCCTCGAATTCACGAGCGGCGCGGTCGGCGCGCTCGACGAATACTCCTCCTTCCTGACCGGCGATCAGCTTGACGAGGTCTTTGCGCAGATCGAAGGGAACTTCGTGGGGCTCGGCGTCGAACTCAAGTCCGAGGATGGTGAACTTCGGATCGTGAACGTCATCGCGGGCGGGCCCGCGGAGGACGCGGGCATTCGCGTGGGCGAGCGGATCGTGGCCGTCGATGGGCGGCCGACGCGCGCCGAATCCGCGGAATCGGCCGCCGATCTGCTCAAGGGCCCCGAAGGCAGCCGCGTCGAGCTGGTGGTTCGGGGAATCGACGGACAGGAACGGCGGCTCGGAATGGCGCGGCGGCGTGTCGAGGTAGCCTGCGTCGATCGCGTGTCGATGCTCGATACGGGCCAGGGCGTCGGCTACCTGCGGCTGACGAGTTTCCAGAAGTCGACGAGCCGCGACGTGGACAACGCGCTGTGGCAGCTCCATCGGCAGGGCATGCGCGCGCTCATCGTCGATCTGCGAGGCAATCCGGGCGGCCTGCTGAGCGCGGCGGTCGACCTCGCCGACAAGTTCATGGCGCAAGGCGGAATCGTATCGACGCGCGGACGCAGCGCGGGCGAGGACTACGACTACCGCGCGCACGCCGCGGGCACCTGGCAATTGCCGCTCGTCGTGCTCATCGACGGCGACTCGGCGAGCGCCAGCGAGATCTTCGCGGGCGCGATCCACGATTCGCGGCGCGGCGTGGTGGTCGGCCAACGGAGTTTCGGGAAGGGGAGCGTGCAGGGGATTTTCCCGCTGCAAGCCGCGCGCGCCGGCGTGCGTCTGACCACGGCGAAGTTCTATTCGCCAAGCGGCCAGCCGATCAGCAAGCGGGGCGTCGCTCCCGACGTCGTCGTGCAGTCGGTCGCGAAACCCGCCGACGGCGCCGTGCTCGACGAACGCGACGATCCCGTGCTGCGGGCCGGCCTGCAAACGGCCCGCGAACAGTTCACGCAACGCTAGACGCCCCGATGCGACACATCGCCGGCTCGCACCGCGTGAGCCGGAAAGGCCCGTTTCGAACGGGCGCCGCGCGGGGCTTTTCTTTTTCGCGCGCGGTCTCCATACTTCGAGCGTCGTCGGTTCGCCCACGCCGGAAGGCGCCGCGGAGCGTGTACGCCGCATGTATTTCCGTCTAGGTCAGTTCGTCGCCCGCCGCCGTTGGCTGATCGTCTTCGCGTGGTTCGCGCTGGCGATCGGCGTCCGCGCCGTCGCGCCCGACTGGGAACGGGTGACGTATGACGGCGACATGGCGTACCTGCCCGAACGGTCGTCGAGCGTGATTGGGGAAAGGCTGCTCGACGAGGCGTTCCCGCACGATCACGCGCGGAGCTCCCTTGTCGTCGTCCTATCGCGGCGCGAAGGGCCGCTGACCGAACCGGACATCCACGCCGCCTACGATCTGGCCCGGCGTTTGAAGTGCCTTCACGGAGCGGCCGCGTTTTCCCGGCTTCTGCGGTTCGAATCGGAGGCGGCATCGGCCCGCGCGGCGGGCGACGCCGCCGGGGCCGACACACTCGACGAACGCGCCGATCTGGCTCGCGGCGAGGCGCGCGAAGCGCTCGACGAAGCGGCGTTCCTCGACCGATCGCTCGTCGCCTTCCGCCGCGAAACGCCCGGCGCGCCCCCCACCCGCATGCTCGCCGAAATCTATTGGAACCGGGCGATCCTCCTCGCGCATCTCGACGAACGCGGCGCGGCCGAGCGGGACCGGAATCGGGCGACCGCCATCTCGCCCGAACTGGCGGACGCCCCCGAGCGGTGTCTGCCGGCGGGCGCCGGGGAACTGCCGATCATCGACGTGTGGACATGGCGCGATCCGCTGTTCGGCGGGAAGCTGATCAGCGAGGATCGGCGCGCCCGCTTGATCTCGGTCCGAGTCGCGAATGAGTTCCTCGCGATGGGCAACCAGGATCTGCTCGACCGCGTGGCCGACGAGATCGACGCGGTCCGCGATACGCTCGACGACGAGCAGCGTTCCGCGTTGTCGCTTGACGTCAGCGGATCGACGGCGGTCGGCGGCGACATGCTGCGCGCGGCGAAGGAGAGCATCGACGATACCGAACGGTTCACCGTGCTGCTCATCATCGTCATCCTGGGCTCGGTCTATCGGGCTCCCGCGCTGGTCCTGTTGCCGCTCGCCTCGATCGGCGTTTCGCTCGTCGTTTCGACCGGGCTGGTCGCCTGGCTCGCCGACCGGCCGTTCGAACCCCACGCCTTTTGGTCGTTCAAGGTCTTCACGACAACCCGCGTCTTCATCGTGACGATCCTCTTCGGAGCCGGAACCGACTTCTGTCTTTTCCTCATCGCGCGGTACCGCGAGGAGCTCGCTCGGGCGGCGGACATTCCCCGCGCGATGGCCGCGACGCTCGGCGGCGTCGGCGATGCGATCGCCGCGAGCGCGCTGACGACCATCGTCGGGCTCGCGATGATGGGATTCTCCGAGTTCGGGAAATTCCGTTACAGCGGACCGGTCATCGGCCTTTGCCTTTTTGTCACGACGATCGTCTGCTTGACGCTCACCCCCGCCCTGCTCGCCATCATCGGGCGCCGCGTCGATTGGCCGTTCGCGCCGAGGGTATATCGCGGAGAATCGGCGCGTGTGCCGAGCGGCGCGGGGATCTGGCGGTTCGTCGCGGAATGCGTGACGCGCCGGCCCGGCCTTGTCCTCGTCTCCGGCCTGCTCCTCATGGCGCCGCTCGCCGCGCGGGGCGTCGTCGCCGCCGACCATGTGACCTACGACATCGTTCGCGGACTCGGCGCCTCGCGACCGAGTCGCGTCGGCGCGGAAACGATGCGGAGGCATTTCCCGGTCGGCGAGAGCGGACCATTGACGCTCGTGATGCATCGGCCGGGCGCCGATTTCGAATCGGAACAGGGACGCGCGAAGGTCGGCGGTTGGGTGCGCGAACTCTACGCGGTCGACGGAGTCGAATCGGTGCGGAGCATCGTCGATCCGCTCGGCGCCTTCCCGCCCGGCCGTACGATCGGTCTCGCCGGCGAAGAGGACCGGATGCTCTGGGTCGCGAGGCCTCATCGAAAAACGTCGGCCGTCTTCATCGCGGGCACGTCGCGGTTCCCTCGGGACCTGACGCGGATCGACGTCGTCCTGCGCGATGATCCGTTCTCGCGCGCCGCGCTCGATACGCTCGAACGGATCGAAGCGATGTGGAACGCCCACGCGCGGGATCCCGGCTCGTTCTGGAACGGGTGCCCGCCCGCGTTCGCCGGTTCGACGGCCTCGGTGCGCGATCTCCGCGACGTGACGCTCGAAGATCGCAAGCGGATCGAGCGACTCGTGGTGATCGCGGTCTACCTCGTGCTGGTCGCCATCCTGCGCAAGCCGGTGATCAGCCTCTACCTGATCGCGTCGGTCCTGCTGACCTATCTGGTGACGATCGGCGCGACCGAGCTCTTCTTCCGGCGCGCGTACGGCGAGGACTACGTCGGGCTCGACTGGCGCGTGCCGCTCTATCTGTTCGTCATCCTCGTGGCGATCGGGCAGGATTACAATGTGTACCTCGTGACGCGCGTCGACGAGGAGCAAAAGAGGATCGGGCTCATTCCGGGCCTCCGATGGGCCGTGGTCCAAACGGGAGGGATCATCACGAGCTGCGGGATCATCATGGCCGGGACGTTCATCGCGATGACTTCCGCCGCGTGGGGCGGCGCGGTGCCCGATCGCCTGTCCTGGCTTCGCGAACGACTCGGCGCCGACGGCGGCCTGCGGGCGATCGTCGAGCTGGGGTTCGCCCTCGCGCTCGGCGTCTTGATCGACACGTTCCTGGTTCGCACGTTGTTGGTCCCCGCATTTCTGACGCTCGCGTGCCGTTTCCGCCGCGCTCGCGGGCTCTCCGGTCGTTCGGCGACGGGGGAACCGGACCCCGGACCGCCGTCGCACGCCCGGATCGCGCCAACGGAGCCCCCTCGATGACCCCCAAGGAAACGCTCGCCCTTTGCCGCGAAAAGGAAGTGAAGGCCGTCGACTTCCGGTTCATGGACTTTCCCGGCCTTTGGCAACACACGACGATTCCGGTGGGACACCTGACCGAGGACGTCTTTGAGGACGGACTTGGCTTCGATGGTTCGAGCATCCGCGGCTGGCGGGCGATCAACGAAAGCGACATGCTGATCGTGCCGCAGCCGAACACGGCGTTCCTCGACCCGTTCACCGACGTGCCCACGCTCGTACTCATCTGCAACATCCAGGACCCGATCACGCGCGAGGACTATTCGCGCGATCCCCGCAACGTCGCCCGCAAGGCGGTGAACTACCTGCGGGGCACGGGAATCGCGGACACGGCGTATTTGGGTCCGGAGGCCGAGTTCTTCGTCTTCGACAACGCGAGGTTCGACCAGCGCGCGAACGAGGCGTTCCATTTCCTGGACAGCGTCGAGGGCGAATGGAATCGCGGCCGGGACGAGCGGCCCAACCTCGCCTTCAAGATCCGGCACAAGGAAGGTTATTTCCCGGTTCCGCCCGCCGATCACTTGATGGACCTCCGCACCGAGATGATGCAGGCGATGATCGCGTGCGGGCTCGACGTGGAGTGCCACCACCACGAGGTCGCGACGGGCGGCCAGTGCGAAATCGACCTGCGCTACGCCGACCTCCTCCGGATGGCCGACCAACTCCTGATCTACAAATACGTCGTCAAGAACGTGGCGCGGCGCCGCAACAAGACGGCGACGTTCATGCCCAAGCCGCTGTTCGGCGACAACGGATCGGGCATGCATGTCCATCTGTCGCTCTGGAAGAACCACCAGCCGCTCTTCGCCGGGTCCGGATACGCGGGGCTCAGCGAGACGGCCCTCCACGCGATCGGCGGCCTGCTCCGGCACGCCCCGTCGGTGCTCGCCTTCTCCAATCCCACGACGAACAGCTACAAGCGACTCGTCCCGGGCTATGAAGCGCCGGTGCACTTGGCCTATTCGCAGAGGAACCGGTCGGCGGCGTGCCGCATCCCGATGGTCAGTCCGGACCCCAAGGCGAAACGGGTCGAATTCCGGTGCCCGGATCCGAGCTGCAATCCGTATCTCGCGTTCTCGGCCATCCTGATGGCGGCGATCGACGGGATTCAGAACAAGCTCGACCCCGGAGCGCCGCTCGATAAGGACATCTACGACCTGCCCCCCGAGGAATCGCGGGGCGTTCCCAAGACGCCCGGCTCGCTGGACGAGGCACTCCGCGCGCTCGAATCCGACCACGATTTCCTCCTTCGGGGCGACGTATTCACGCGGGACGTCATCGACACATGGATCGCGTACAAGCGCGCGGCCGAGGTGGACGCGATGCGTTTGCGTCCGCACCCCTACGAGTTCTGTCTTTATTTTGATATCTAGGACGTGCGGCGCGCGCCGCGTCCGCGGCGGGTTCGAGCGCCGTCGCGGATGGCCGTCGCGAAAAACGGAGACGATCGCATGCCCATCACAGCCGAAACGCTCGGCGAACTCGCCCGCTGGGACACGCCGACGATTTGCAACGTGATCGAGCTGTTCGACATCCGGCCCAGGGATCAAGGCTACATGGATCATCGGATCCGCTCGGCGTTTCCCGAACGGCCTCCGATGGTCGGATTCGCGGCGACCGCCGGATTTCGATCGGCCGCTCCGCCGGGGACGGGTGACGCCTACGGCAGCATCGAGAAACAGCTCGAACAGTTCGCGTCGGTGGACGGACCGCCCGTCGTCGTCTTCCAGGACATGGACGATCCTCCCGTCGCGGCCGTGTTCGGCGAAGTCATGTGCTCGACCTACCAGGCGTTCGGCGCGGCCGGGTTGGTGACGAACGGCGCCGGACGCGATCTGCTTCAGGTCGCCGCGCTCGGCTTCCCCGTATTCACCGGCTCGACAATCTGTTCGCACGCCTATTGCCATATCCTGCATGTCGGACTTCCTGTCCGAATCGGCGGGTTGGTCGTACGGACGGGCGACCTCCTGCACGGGGACGCGAACGGCGTCACGAATATCCCCATCGAGATCGCCACCGAGGTCGCGGCGATCGCCGGCGAGTTCGTCTCGGCCGAGGAACTGATGCTGCGTTATGTGAAATCGGACGAACCGAAACGCGTCGAGCGGTTCCGCGAACTGCGGGCCGAATTCCAGTCGGTCGCGGGTCGGCTTCGACAGCGCGTCGCGCTCAAGGGAAAGGACCTCGCATGATCGTCGGTGTTCCGCGGGAGATCAAACGGGACGAGTACCGTGTCGCCATGTTGCCCGTCGGCGTCGAGGAGTTGGTTCGGGCTCGGCACCGCGTGCTGATCGAAACAGGAGCCGGAACGGGGTCCGGCCTCACCGACGCGTCGTACGCGGACGTGGGCGCCGAGCTCGTCGAAGGGCCGGATGCGATCTTCGGGCAGGCCGACTTGATCGTCAAAGTCAAGGAGCCGCAACCCGAGGAGTATCCTCGGCTGCGCCCTGGCCAGATCCTCTTCACCTACTTCCATTTCGCGGCGAGTCGCGAGCTCACCGACGCCATGCTCGCCGGTCAAGCGACATGCGTCGCCTACGAGACGCTGCGCGACGACGCCGGCCGTTTGCCCCTGTTGACTCCGATGAGCGAGGTGGCGGGGAGGATGAGCATTCAGGAAGGCGCGAAATATCTGGAGCGGCCGCAGATGGGGCGCGGCATTCTGCTTGGCGGCGTACCCGGCGTCGCTCCCGCCCACATCACGATCCTGGGTGGAGGCGTCGTCGGCGCGAATGCGGCCAAGATCGCCGCGGGATTCAACGCCGACGTCGCCATCCTGGACATCAACATGGACCGCCTGCGCTACCTGGCCGACGTCATGCCGCCCAACGTCAACGTGCTCTACAGCGATCGCCACACGATCCGCGAGGAACTCAAACTCGCCGATCTCGTCGTCGGCGCCGTGTTGATCCCCGGCGCCAAGGCGCCTTCGCTCATTTCCCGCGAACACCTCAAGTTCATGAAGCCCGGCAGCGTCATCATCGACGTCGCCATCGATCAAGGCGGCTGCGTCGAGACCAGCAGGCCGACGACGCACAGCAGCCCGACGTACATCGAGGAAGAGGTGGTGCATTATTGCGTGACGAACATGCCGGGCGCGGTCGGAAGGACGAGCACGTTCGCGCTCTGCAACGTGACGCTTCCCTGGGTGCTCCGCATCGCCGACCTCGGCCTCGATCAGGCCGTCCGCCGCTTCGCGCCGATCGGAACGGCCGTGAACATCCACGCGGGCCGCGTCACGAACCAGGCGGTCGCCGAGACGTTTTCACTCGCGTTCGAGCCGTTTTTCCGTTCCTCCTGACGAATCAATCCTTGAATGTCCGATGTTTTCCGGGTGCCGATCGGAGCCCCGCGAGCCCTCGGACGATGGAGTTGGAACCATGCGTGCGCCGGCTCTTGTGGGAATCCTCATGGGGAGCGACAGCGATTGGCCGAAGATCCGCAAGGCGCGCGAAGCGCTCGAGGAATTCGGCGTGCCTTCCGAGGCCCATGTGATGAGCGCGCATCGGACGCCGCGCGCGGTCGCGGAATACGCGAGCGGGGCGGCCGATCGGGGCATCCGCGTCCTGATCGCCGCCGCCGGCGGTTCGGCCCACCTCGCGGGCGTCGTCGCCGCGCACACGACGCTGCCCGTGATTGGTATCCCCGTCCCGACCGATGAGCTGGGAGGTCTTGATTCACTCCTTTCGACCGTTCAGATGCCTGGCGACGTGCCGGTCGTGAGCGTGGCCGTCGGCATGGGCGGGCCCCGCAACGCGGGCCTCTTCGCCGTCCAAATCCTGGCACTCTCCGACACCGCGCTCGCCGAACGGCTTCGCGCATTCAAGGAGAGCCTGGCGAAAAAGATCGCGTCGAAGGACGCCGCGTTCCAACGTATGCTGGGCGGCGCCGAAGATGGCGCCAAGCCCGCCTGATCGCCCCCGAAACGGTTCGCCATCGGACTCGCCCACTGTCATCGAGGCGCCATGGACGCGGAGATTCCAAAAAAGGTCGAATCGGTTCGTTGGGTCGGCGATACGTCCGGCAGACTCGTCCTCGTCGATCAAACGCGTCTGCCGCTGGAGTTCGTCGAGCGGACCTGCGAGGAGGTTTCCGACGTATGGGAGGCGATCCGCGCGCTGCGGGTGCGCGGAGCGCCCGCGATCGGGATCGCGGCCGCGTATGGAGTCTGCCTGGGTATGCGTCCCCACGTCGCGGCGCCGCGGCGCGCGTTCCTCGAATCGCTCGATTCGGTGCACGCCTATCTCGCATCGAGCCGTCCGACGGCTGTGAACTTGTTCTGGGCGCTCGACCGCATGCGCGATGCGGCGCGCCGAATGCCCGACACCGAGCCGCTCGACCCGCTGCGCCGACTGCTCGACGAAGCGACGGCGATCCACGCCGAGGATCGCGAGACGTGCCGTGCGATCGGACGGAACGGAGCATCGCTCTTCGCCGACGGCCAAGGCGTCCTGACGCATTGCAACGCCGGCGGATTGGCGACCTCCGAATACGGAACCGCGCTCGCCGTCCTCTTCACCGCGCAAGACCAGGGTAAGCGGCTGCGGGTCTTCGTCGACGAAACGCGACCCTTGTTGCAGGGCGCTCGGCTTACCGCCTGGGAACTCGGCCGGCGCGGCATCCCGGCGACATTGATCTGCGATTCCATGGCGGCGCAGGTCATGCGAGAACGGAAAGTCCACGCGGTCATCGTCGGCGCCGATCGCATCGCGGCCAACGGAGACACCGCCAACAAGATCGGAACCTACGGACTTGCCGTCCTCGCGCATGCGCACGGCATTCCGTTCCACGTTGCCGCGCCGTGTTCGACGTTCGATTGGGATCTGCCGGACGGTGATGGAATACCGATCGAGGAACGCGCCGCGGAGGAGATCACCGAGGGCTTCGGCCGGCGCACCGCGCCGTACGGAGTCGACGTCTACAATCCGGCGTTCGATGTGACACCCGCTCGGTTCATCTCGGCAATTGTGACCGAGCGGGCCGTGATCCAGCCCGTCACGGCCGAACGCATCGCCCGCGTGCTCGGCTCGCGATAGAGCGTCCTCCCGGCCACGCGCTCCGCCCTTTGCCGCATCGTTCGCGAACCGGGTATGGCCTCCGGGATCGGGTCCGGCCACGACGACGCCGAAGCCGCGTTCGTCCGCGCCGTTTCGCGAATCGGGTTCATCCCCGGATTGCGGGGATTCCGCCCGGGAATTCAAAAACGCGAACGGTCCGCCGGGCGCTCGTTCGGCAAGACCCATGAGCGATCGGCATGCCGCAGAACCGGCCGCAAAGGAAGAAAGCGAGCCACTACGGCGTCAATCGTCGCCGCAACGGAGGCATCGCCACCCGTCGAGACCCCCGAGGTTTGGTTGACGATACATCGTCCAATCTGCTAGACTCGCCCCTTCTTCTCGGCCGAATCGGCCCCATCAATGCTTGGAATCGGTGAAAGAGAACTCACGACATGGCGAAAAAACCGGCTCGCGGCGGAACGCGGATGATCTACTACTTCGGCAAGACGCGCACCGACGGCAAGGGTGTGTCGAAAGCGATCCTCGGCGGAAAGGGCGCCAATCTCGCGGAAATGACGAGCATCGGATTGCCCGTCCCTCCCGGTTTCACGATCACCACCGAAGTCTGCGATCTCTATTACAAATCGGGTCAAAAGCTCCCCGACGCCTTGATGGAGTCGGTTCGATCGAATATCCGAACTCTGGAAGAGGAGCTCGGCAAGCGGTTCGGCGACGACCAAAACCCGCTCCTCGTTTCGGTGCGATCGGGCGCGGCCGCGTCGATGCCCGGCATGATGGACACGATCCTCAACTTGGGGCTGACCGACCAATCGGTGCGCGGTCTCGCGAAGGCGACGGGCAACGAACGATTCGCGTTCGATGCCTACCGTCGGCTGATCAACATGTTCGGCGACGTGGTGATGGAGGTCCATCACGATCGGTTCGAGGCGGAGTTCCAACGCATCAAGCAGCGGTACAAGGCCCGATTGGACACGGACGTTCCGGCCGAGGGGCTCCGGGAACTGTGTCAGGCGTACGCGGAGGTCTATCGATCGCACACGGGCCATCCGTTTCCCCAGGATCCGATGGAGCAGCTCGAGCGGGCGATCGAGGCCGTTTTCCGAAGTTGGCGGACGCCTCGCGCCGTTCGGTACCGGGAAGTCGAGAATATCCGCGGGCTGCTCGGCACGGCCGTGAACGTCCAATCGATGGTCTACGGCAACATGGGCGATGATTCGGGCACGGGTGTCGCCTTCACGCGCGATCCGTCGACGGGCAAGAACGAATTCTACGGCGAGTTCCTCGTCAATGCTCAGGGCGAGGACGTCGTGGCGGGCATCCGAACGCCGTCGCATGTTTCGGAAATGAGGAAATGGAACAAGGTCGTCTACAAGCAATTGCTCGACATCAAGGAGATTCTCGAAAAGCACTACCGGGACATGCAGGACATCGAGTTCACGATTGAGCGAGGCACGCTCTTCATGTTGCAAACGCGCACGGGCAAGCGCACCGGCGCCGCGGCGGTCAAGGTCGCGTGCGACATGGTCGCGGAGGGGCTCATCGAGGAACGAGCGGCGGTCGTGCGCATTCCCGCGAACGATCTGACCCAGCTCCTTCTTCCGAGTTTCGACGGCGCGGCGAAGCGCGCCGCGCGCGAGTCGGTCTTGACGAGGGGTTTGCCCGCGTCGCCCGGCGCCGCGGTCGGAAAGCTGGCGTTTACGGCCGAGGAGGCCGTTCAGCGGGCGCGCGACGGTGAGGCCGTGTTGCTCGTCCGCAAGGAGACGAGTCCCGAGGACGTCGACGGCATGCACAGCGCGGTGGGAATCCTGACCAGCACGGGCGGCATGACGAGCCACGCGGCGGTCGTCGCCCGGGGATGGGGCCGATGCTGCGTGGCCGGCGCGAGCGAAATCGAAATCAACGAGAAGGCCCGCAAGATCACCGTCAAGGGAAAGACGTTTTCACACGCCGACACGTTGTCGATCGACGGTTCCACGGGTGAAGTGATGGCTGGGGCGGTGCCGACGAGCATTCCGAAATTGTCCGGGGACTTCGCCAAGGTCATGGCGTGGGCCGACAAGTACCGCCGTTTGGCCGTCCGCACCAACGCCGATACGCCCGCCGACGCGAAGCGGGCCCGCGAATTCGGCGCTCAGGGGATCGGTCTTTGCCGAACCGAGCACATGTTCTTCCAGGACGACCGTATCGCGGCGATGCGCGAGATGATTCTGGCCGAGGACGAACCGGCTCGCCGCAAAGCGCTCGACAAGCTCCTTCCGTTCCAGCGGCAGGATTTCATCGGCATTTTCACCGCGATGGCGGGGCTCCCCGTCACCGTCAGGCTGCTCGATCCGCCGCTGCACGAGTTCCTCCCGCACGAACCGAAGGCCCAGGCGGAACTCGCGAAGATCATCGGCGTTTCACCGGCCCGCGTCAAAGCGCGGGTCGCACAGTTGCACGAAGCCAACCCGATGCTCGGCCACCGCGGTTGCCGGTTGAGCGTCACCTATCCCGAGATCCTCGAGATGCAGGTGCGGGCGATCGTTGAGGCGACGATCCACTGCGGGAACAAGAAGGTCGACGCGCGCCCCGAGATCATGATCCCGCTCGTCGGCATGGCCGCCGAACTCAGGACACTCCGCGCGTTGACCGAATCGACGATCGCGAAAGTCGTCGCCGAGAAGAAATGCAAACGAGAGCTCGATATCCTGATCGGAACGATGATCGAGGTCCCCCGCGCGGCGCTGACCGCGAACGAGATCGCGGAGTTCGCGGAATTCTTCAGTTTCGGAACGAACGACCTGACTCAGATGACGTTCGGCTTCAGCCGGGACGATATCGGCTCGTTCCTGCCGGACTACTTGAGGCGCGAGATCCTGCATGTCGATCCGTTCCAATCGCTGGACGCGGCGGGCGTCGGACAGCTTGTGCGAATGGGTGTCGCGAAGGGGCGGGCCGCCCGGTCCGGCCTGAAGGTCGGCATTTGCGGCGAGCACGGCGGGGATCCCGATTCCGTCAAGTTCTGCCACGGCGCGGGACTCGATTACGTGAGCTGTTCGCCGTTCCGGGTGCCGATCGCCCGTCTCGCGGCCGCCCAAGCATCGCTCGAACAGACGACGAAGACGGAATCGGTCGGCGAATAGGGACCCGGTCCGCCCGTTCGCTTCGAATGAGGATCCTTAACGATGTCAGCGCGCGACCTCTATCGTGAAGCCGAAATACTCAAGAACGAAGGGAAACTCGCCGAGGCCGTTGTGAAATACGACGAGGTGCTCGCCGAGGATCCTTCGTTCGCGTTGGCGTTGCACGCGTCGGCCGTCGCCTGCGCGGCGCTCGGCGAATACGAACGGGCGATCGAGTACGCGCAGCGCGCCTGCGCGCTCGAACCGACCGATCCGTTCGCCTTCATGTCGCTCAGCGTCACCTTCCGGCGCGCCTTCGAAGGGACGCGGATCCATCGGTATATCCAGCTCGCCGAGGACGCCATGGCCCGCTCCAACGCGTTGCGGATGCCGTAGGCCGCGTTCCGCGCCCGGTGTCCGGGCGAGGAAAATCCGGGCGAGGAATCGGGCGGCCGAAGTCGTGTTGGAGGTCGATCGGGAATCCGCTAGACTGACGGCCCTATCGACCCACGCGATCGATGCGATCGCAGTCACGTCTTCGACCGAACAGGGAGGGAACCCATGGCGACGACACGGATCCCGTTGAGCCGATCCGAAGAAGGCCTTCGCAACCTTGAACGGAAGCTCGACATGAGCACGGCCGAGATCGGGTTGACGGTCCGGACGACGAATTGCCTTGAGGAGAAGGGCATTTTCACGGTCCGCGAGCTGCTTCAAAATTCGCGCGACGATTTGCTGGGCATTTCCAATTTCGGCGAAAAGACGCTCGAGGAAGTCTACCAGGCGCTCGAGGCGATCGGATTCCATCGCGCGAACCGTTCGACGCATGTCGCAAAGTAGCGTGGGCTTAAGCCCATGCGATTGACTTCGCGTCGGCTGAAGCCGCCGCCACCGTCTTGACTTTCCCCTGCGTCGGCTGAAGCCGACGTTACTTTGGGTGGTGTTCGGTATCGCACGAGGCGATCAAGGGCCGTCCGTGGATCGACCACCATGCGTCGAATGTGGCGCGGCGTTGCGAACGGCCCGAAGGCGTTTTCGCCATCGGCGCGCGTCCGAGCGGCGAAGCACGCCCTCGTATTGCTCGAACGCCGCCGCCGCCGCGCGCCGCGACCCGCAACGCGTGGATCGGCTCGACGTCGCCGTTCGCCCTCCGAGCCGCGCGACGCAGCAGGCGGCGAACGTCGCGAACGCGATGCGCGAGCGAGCGGCGAACCGCGTCGGTCATCGACGATCGACTCGACAATCGTGGGATCCGTTTCATCACCGAGCCCGTCCCTCGATCCAACGAACGGAGCTATCCCCGAGGACGCCCGTCCGGCTATCATGGGGTCACGCGACTATTGTGATTGGAGGGACGGAAGGTATGGATATTCTGGCTTCCTTGACGGATGCCCAGCGGGTCGCGGTCACGCACGTGGAAGGGCCGATGCTCGTCCTCGCGGGGCCGGGGAGCGGAAAAACGCGGGTGGTGACGCATCGAATCGCCCACCTGTTGCGGGAAGGCGTCTGGCCGTCGCAGATCCTGGCGTTGACGTTCACCAACAAGGCCGCCGATGAAATGTCCCGGCGGATCGAACGCATGGCGCCCGGGCGGCGCGTCTGGGTCTCGACGTTCCACCGTTTTTGTGCACGCCTCCTGCGTGAGTTCGCGCCGCTTGTCGGACTCGAAGCGAACTTCTCGATCTACGACGCGGACGCGAGCGTCGACGTCGTCAAGCGGGCGATCGACGAGGCCGACGTGCGGGCGAAGTTCGTGACGCCCGACCGAATCGCTCGCCGGATCAGCGCGGCGAAAGGCGACCTTGTTTCGGCCGAGCAAATGGCCGAATGCGCGCGCGATCCGTTGACGACGCAGGTCGCCCATGTCTATCCCGTCTATCAAAAGCTGTTGCTCAAGGCGAACGCCGTCGACTTCGACGACCTGCTCGTCCATGTCGCCACCCTGCTGCGCGACAACGAGGCGCTCCGCTCGGCGCTCGACGGCCGCTATCGGTTCGTGCTGGTCGACGAGTATCAGGACACGAACGCCGCGCAATTCGCCATCGTGCGAGGTCTTTCCGTCGACCATCCGAATCTCGCCGTGACGGGCGATCCCGATCAGTCGATTTACGGATGGCGGGGCGCGAGCATCCGAAACATCCTCGATTTCGAGTCCAAGTATCCGAAGGCCCGCGTCGTTCGGCTCGAAGAGAATTTCCGCAGCTCGCGGCGCATCGTGGGCGTGGCCGCCCATCTGATCGCGTTCAACAAGAATCGGAAGCCCAAGACGCTGTTCACGCACAACGCGATCGGCGAGCGGGTGCGTCTGGCGCGCTACGCGTCGTGGACGGACGAAGCGCAGGACATCGGCGCGCGGATCGCGGCGGAGGTCGCGGCGGGCCGCCGGCCCGGCGACTTCGCCGTGTTCTTTCGGATCAACGCGCTGAGCCGTTCGATCGAACAGGCCCTTCGAGTCGCCGGCGTTCCGTATCAGGTGGTGCGCGGGCTCGAGTTTTACAAGCGACGCGAAATCAAGGATCTGCTCGCCTACCTGCATCTGCTGAATAACCCCCGCGACGACGAGGCGTTTCGAAGGGCCATCCAGACGCCGCCGCGCGGAGTCGGCCGCCAGACCCTCGCGCGACTCGACCTCTTCGCGCGCGACGCCGGCATGAGCCTCCCGCGCGCCGCGCGGGAACCCGCACTCCAGGGCCTCGTCGGCGCCCGGCCCGCCGCCTCGCTCCGCGCATTCACCCAGCTCGTGGACCGGCTCGTTTCGCGGGTCGGCTCGCCCGTCGAACAGATCCTCCGGGCGATCGTCGAGGAAACGGGGTTCCGCGAGTACCTGAAAGAGGCCGAGGATCTTCCCGACGTCGATCGATGGGCGAACGTCGAGGAGTTCCTCAGCGAAGCGCGCGAGTTCGACGCGAATCAGTCCGAGGGGCCGTGGCTCGAGGCATTCCTCGAACGAGCCGCCCTTTTCAGCGACACCGATCAATGGGACGCCGAGGCGTCGCGCGTGTCGCTCATGACGCTGCACGCCGCGAAAGGCCTCGAGTTCCCCTCCGTGTTCATCATCGGCCTCGAGGAAGGTCTGCTGCCCCATGAACGGAGCCGATATGACGCGGATGGCCTCGAAGAGGAGCGACGCCTCTTTTTTGTCGGCATCACCCGCGCGCGGGAATCGCTCCAGATCAGCCACGCGGATCTCCGCATGTGGTCGGGAAACTCCAGGTACACGGTCACCAGTTCATTCTTGAGCCAGCTTCCCGTCTCCGACTTGGAACTCGCCGGATATGGACCGTTTGGCGCTCGCCATCGCGCGAACGCGTCGCCGGGGCGTGGGGATCCGCGGCCCGCTCCCGGTTCCGACGCATGGGACGCCATCGATGAAGAGCCGCCCGACGATGTGGTTACGGTCGAGGTGAACGAGCGAGAGGGCCGTGCGAAAACGAAGCCGTCCGACGACGGCGGCGCGACGCGCATCCGGACGGCGTCCGATTTGGGCGGCGCCGGGACGGCGCGCCGAGCGAAAGAGGCGTCGCGGCGAGAGAAGGCCGAGCGATTCTCGGAGGGAATGCTCGTAAAACACCCCGACTATGGGTTGGGGCGGATCGTCGCGCTGAGCGGATCGGGCGCGAAACGCATGGCCACGATCCGATTTTTCGCGGAACCCGATCGGGACCACCGCTTCCAACTCGCGTTCAGCGCGCTGATTCCGGTCGGCGCGCCGACGCAGTGACGCCGCGATCCGACCCGCTCACTCCTCCCGCCTTCCCCGCAATGCCGTGTGTCCGCTATCGCTCCTGGAATGACCATCCATGTCGAAGGCCTACCCCAAGATCGCCGCTTTGCGGGACGTGACCGCCTTTCGCGAGCGGCTCCGAGCCTTGCGCATCGCGATTCCGGCGGATGACCGCATCCTGCGAGCCGACGAGGAATCGCCCCTGGCGCGACCGATCGATGTCGGCGGTTTTCGAGTGGGGAACCGATGGTGCGTCCATCCGATGGAAGGATGGGACGCGGGTCCGGATGGTTTTCCATCCGAGCTGACCCTTCGGCGATGGCGCCATTTCGGGATCAGCGGAGCGAAGTGGATTTGGGGCGGTGAAGCGGCCGCCGTATGTCCCGAGGGCCGCGCCAATCCGCGGCAAACCATGGCCACCCCCGGACACCTTGAGGGCCTGAGCTCGCTCCGCGAAACGCTCGCGAACGCGCATGTGGAACGATACGGCTCCGACGACGGCCTCTTCGTCGGGCTCCAGCTCACCCATTCCGGGCGATTCTGCCGACCGAACTCGAACCGCATGGAACCGCGCATCGCCTACCACCATCCCCTGCTCGACGCGAGATTCGGCATCGATCCGCGCGACGATTCCGTGGTCCTTACCGATGACGAAGGTCACCGGGTGATCGACGCGTACGTCGCGTCCGCGCGCGCGGCGCGGCGAGCGGGATTCGCGTTTGTCGACGTCAAATGTTGCCACGGCTATTTGCTGCACGAGTTCCTGAGCGCGAGGCGCCGAACCGGTCCGTTCGGCGGGGATCTCGACGGACGTTCGCGCATGCTCGCCACGATCGTGGACCGCATCCGCCAGGAGGTCCCGGGACTCCAGGTCGTCGTACGGATGAGCGTCTTCGACTCGCCGCCGTTCATCATGGGCGAGATCGCCGGACGACCCGTGGACTACGCGCATCTGGCGCCGTATGACTGCGCGTTTGGCGTCGACCCGAATGACCCGCTCCGCATCGACCTCGATGAACCGATCCGGCTCATCGGCAAGCTGCGATCGATGGGAGTGACCGCGATCAACGTCACGTGCGGAAGTCCGTACTACAATCCCCACATGCAACGGCCGGCGATCTTCCCGCCCAGCGACGGATACGCGCCGCCCGAGGACCCGCTCGTCGGCGTCGCGCGGCAGATCGACGCGGCCCGGCGCTGCCAGGCGGCCTATCCCGATCTTCCGATGGTCGGAACCGGATACACGTATTTGCAGGACTACTTGCCGCACGTCGCCCAAGCGGTCGTTCGAGACGCTTGGATCGGGTCGGTTGGAATCGGGCGGATGGTGCTTTCCTACCCGGAACTGCCCGACGATTGCCTTCGCCTCGGAAAACTCACGAGAAAAAAGGTCTGCCGCACGTTCAGCGATTGCACGACCGCGCCGCGAAAGGGCCTGGTTTCCGGTTGCTTTCCGCTCGATCCGTTCTACAAGAATCGCCCCGAGGCGGACGCGTTGTTTGACGCGAAACAGGCCGACGAACGACACGGACAGACCGACGATTGAACAACACAAGGGGTGCGGGATGGACACGACGCTGGGTGTGGGGCTGATCGGTTCGGGTTTCGTATCCAGGATCCACGCCGAGTCGCTGTCGGCGTGCCCTCGCGCCCGGCTGCTCGCCGTCGCCTCGCGATCGACGGCCCGCGCGGCGGGACTGGCGGACCGGTTCGGGATTCCCGAGGCGGTGAACGATTACCGAGCGTTGCTCGAACGGCCGGATATCGACATGGTCGTCATCGGCGTTCCGAACGATCTTCACGGTCCCATCGTGGTCGACGCGGCCTTGGCCGGGAAACAGATCGTGATCGAGAAGCCCCTCTGCCTGAATCTCGCCGAGGCGGACCGGATGATCGCGGCGTGCCGGTCGGCGCGGGTGAAGCTGATGTACGCCGAGGAACTCTGTTTCGCGCCGAAATACGTGCGACTGAAACAGCTCGCCGATTCCGGCGCGCTCGGCGCGCTGACCTTGATCAAGCAATCCGAAAAGCACGACGGTCCGCACGCCGATCATTTCTGGGACGTCGATCGGTCGGGAGGCGGCGTCACCATGGACATGGGCTGCCATGCCGTCGAGTTCTTCCGGTGGATGCTCGACCGGCCGCCCATCCGATCGGTCTACGCGCAGATGAGTACGCAAGTGCACGGCAACCGGACGCGCGGGGATGACAACGCCATCCTGATCGTGGAATTCGCGAACGGAGTCGTTGGGATGGCCGAGGAAAGCTGGACGAAGCCGGGCGGAATGGACGATCGGGCCGAGCTCTTCGGCTCGGCGGGCGTGGCATACGCCGATCTGCTGCGCGGCAACGCGATTGAAACCTACAGCGCCGTCGGTTACGACTATGCGGTGGAAAAGAGCGGTTCGACGGTCGGATGGAGTTTCCCGATCTACGAAGAGGCGTGGAACTACGGATTCCCCCAGGAGATGGCCCACTTCGTCGATTGCGTGCTCGACGACCTCGTTCCGCGCGTGACGGGTGATGACGGTCGAGCGGTACTCGAAGTGATTTTCGCGGCCTACGAATCCGCGCGAACGGGCCGCAAGATCGCATTGCCGTTTTCCAGCGATGCGAGACGCCCGATCGACCTCTGGAAACCCGCCTGATCGCCCTACGGATGCTCCGCGTGCCCGTTTTGTGTCATCCGGCGACCGTGAGCCGCGATGAATGCCGAAATATGAGATCCCCCGCGTGCGAGGTTCCGATGCGAGCGATGCCGAGACGATTCTGTGGAGTGTGGACGCCTTCGATGGCGGCCGATCGAGGGCCCGCGGTCGGCGTCGGAACGCGGCGCCGAGCGGCCTTCGCGTCGGTTGCGATCGTCGTCGGGATCGCGGCCGGCGCGGCGCTCGCCGTCGCGACTCGTTCGGCGCGAGCGGATGGCGAGCTTCCCGTTCGGGATGGGCTTGACCTTTGGCTCGACGCGGCCGGGATCAACGCGGCGCGGGCCGCCGGCGGCCAACCCGCGCTGGAATCCGGCGCCTCGCTCGACGCATGGCCCGATGCCTCGGGTCATGATCGGCACCTGACGCAATCGGAACCGGCGTCGCGCCCGACGCTGCATGCCGCGGAAGGCGGCTGGTTTGTTCGATTCGACGGCGACAACGACGCGCTGCGCCGCGCCGCCGAACCCGCCGCTCGGGAATCGCTCACCGTCTTCCTTGTCGCGGCGCCTCACGCGAATCCCGGCGATTTCCGGGGACTCTTGGCCACGAACGCCCCCGACAAACGCGACTATCAATCGGGCCTGACCATCGATCTCGGGCCGGGTCCGACCCTGTCGTTCGAGCAACTCAACGTGGAAGGCATCGGATTCGGAGGCGCGCGGAACCTGCGTCAAGGCGCGGACCCTTTCGGAACGCTCCACACGATCGAGGCGGTTATCGACGGCGCCTCGCGCGAGGTGCGGCTCTTGATGGACGGCAAGCCGGAGGGCTCGCGGCCGTTCGAACGGTCGCCCCTATCGCTCGAACCCATCACCATCGGAGCCCGGTTCTACACGAACGGCCCCGGGGAACAGATCGTGCGCGGGTTTGCCGCGGCGGATATCGCCGAGATTCTCGTTTACGGACGCGTGCTGAACGCCGCGGAATCCGATGCGGTGCGCGGCTATTTGAAGTCGAAATACGCGAAACTGGCCGGCGTCCTGCCAAGCCTCATTCCCCGTGAACGGCGACTCGGCATTCCGCTGGTCAAAGTCGAGCATCCGCCCGACGTGCGGATGCTCTTGCCGGGGTTCTCGGTTCACGAACTGCCCGTCGCCGTCACCAACGTCAACAACGTTCGGTTCCGAGAGGACGGCAAACTGGTCACGCTCGGCTACAACGGCGATGTGCACCTGCTGAGCGACACGAATGGGGACGGTCTCGAGGACCGCGCCGAGCCGTTTTGGAAGAACGCGGGGACCATCCGCGGACCGATCGGGATCGTCTTGACCAAGGCCGGCGATCCGCGCGGCCGCGGGCTGTTCGTTTCGAGCAAGGGAAAGGTCTCCCTGATCGTCGATACGGACGGCGACGACCGAGCGGACAAGGAAATCGTCGTCGCGTCCGGATGGAAGGAGATCGCCCAAAACGTCGACGCGGTCGGGCTCGCCATGGACGCCGGCGGGAACCTCTATTTCGGTCTCGGTACGGCGAACTACGCGAACGCCTACCTGATCGACGACCAAGGAAAAGCGGCGTACGACATCGGAAGCGAGCGGGGGACCGTCCAAAAAGTCTCGGCCGATTTCAGCAAGCGGGAGACGGTCTGTACGGGAATCCGTTTTCCGATCGCCTTCGCGTTCAATGACCGGGGCGACCTTTTTTGCACGGAGCAGGAGGGCGCGACGTGGCTTTCGAACGGCAATCCGTTCGATGAACTGCTGCACATCCGCCCGGGCCTGCACTACGGGTTTCCGCCCCGCCATCCGCGCCACAATCCGGGGGTGCTCGACGAACCATCGACGTATGACTACGGTCCGCAGCACCAATCCACGTGCGGCATGGTGTTCAACGAAGGCGTCCATGGCGGCCCGGTGTTCGGTCCCGCCTCGTGGAGAGGGGACGCGATCGTCTGTGGTGAATCGCGGGGCAAGATCTGGCGCACGCGCATCGTGCCCTCGCCGTCGGGATATGTCGCCGACTCCCAGCTCATCGCATGCCTCCAGATGCTCACGGTCGACGCGTGCGTCGCGCCGAACGGGGATCTGGTGGTCGCATGCCATTCCGGGCCTCCCGATTGGGGAACCGGACCGACGGGAATCGGCAAGGTGTTTCGAATCCGTCCGGATGCGGGCACCGTGCCGCGCCCGATTGCGGCGTGGGCCGAGTCGGATCGTGAAGTGCGGATCGCGTTCGACGGCGCGCTGGCCCCCGAGATGCTCAGCGGTATGGGCCAACGGTTGCGGATCGAGTTCGGCGCGTATGTGCGGGCCGGGGACCGATTCGAGAACCTCATGCCGCCGTATGCGGTCGTGCAGCGGCAGCGGATCGCGCCCCGATGGGAACTCGCCGTGCTCGGCGTTTCGGTCACCAACGACTGGCGAACGATGGTGATCCGAACGGCGCCGATGGCTCCCGGCTCGCACTACGCCGTCACGATGCTCGATTGGAATCGGGCGAACGCGGGCGACGCCGTCCCGTCCGATGCCGCGATCGACGTGGACTTCTCCCTTCATGGAGTCGCCGCGACATGGCGGCCCGCCGAGGGGACGGCCGAACCGGCGTGGTCCGGCCGGCTTCCCCATCCCGACATGGCCGTCGCGCGGCGCCTTCTCGAAGGCAGCGCGCACCACGAACCCCTCTGGCGCGCCCTCGCCCTTCCAGGCACGCTGACGATCGAGGCCCAGGTCGACCTTCGCGATATTTATCGACCGGCGGTCCAGCCCGGCGCGACGATCGATTACGAATGGCCCAAGGAGACCGCGACTCTGAGGATCGCGGCGGGCCGGCCGATCGTCGTTCGGACGGGCGGGACCGAAACGACCGCCGAACCGGCGACGGCGACGGGTTCCATTTTCGAAGCGCGCATCGAAGCGGGCGAAACGCCGAACGCGGTCCCCGTGACCGTATCGATCGCGACGGGAAATGGAAGTGACCGATTTCTGTCATGGTCCGTTTCAACGAACGAGAACGCCGAGCCTCGCCCGATCGCCGTGCGGCGCTTCCTGCCTCCCTGGATCGACGCGAGCCCAAGCGCCGCCGATCCGGTTCCATCCGGTCCGCCGTCCGTCCCGCCCGAATTGGCGGGTGGAAACTGGGGACGGGGCCGCCGCGTATTCCGGAGCGAGGCGGCCGCGTGTTCCAAATGCCACGCGGTCACCGGCGACAAGGCGACGATCGGCCCCAGCCTGAAAAACCTCATCCATCGCGACTACGCGTCGGTCTGGAAGGACATTGTCGACCCGAGCTTCGCGATCAACCCCGACCACGTGGGCTACGTCTGCGTCCTGCGCGACGGAAGGACGCTGACGGGCGTCGCGCGGACCGACGGGGACGACCTATTGCTGGGCGATGAAAAAGGCGCGACCACCCGGATCCGCAAGGGCGACGTCGAGACCATTCGCCCCGCGACGGCGTCGGTCATGCCGAAAGGACTCCACGAGCAACTCACGCCCGATCAAGTCCGCGACTTGATGACCTATCTACTGACGCCCGCGCCCAGCATGCCGCTCGACGCGCCGCTCGACGCGCCTCCGATCCGCACTCCCGAGGAGGTCGAGGCGGCGCTCGCGGGCGCGGTTGAACCGGCGACTCCGCCGCGTCCGCTTCGCGTCGTTCTGGTCGATGGCGTGAAGGACCATGGCCCCGGCGAGCACGACTATCCCGCATGGCGCCGCGCGTGGCAGCAATGGCTTTCCGCCGACCCGACGCTCACCGTTTCCGAGGCGCGCGACACGCCCGACGACCCGTCATGGGAAGCGGCCGATATCATCATCTTCTTCCAGAAGGGAGCCTTCGACGCCAAACGGTCCGAACGTCTCGATCGATTCCTCGCGCGCGGAGGCGGCGCCGTCTACATCCATTGGGCGGTTAACGGGGATGAGCGGGCTCGCGAATTCGCGAGGCGGATCGGCCTCGCATCGCGCGGAGGCAACATCAAATACCGACACGGCCCGCTGACGCTCGATTTTCACAACACCGACCACCCCATAGTCCGCAATTTCAGCCGGCTGAGCCTGTACGACGAAAGTTACTGGCTGCTGAGCGGCGATCCGGGAAAAATCACGTTGCTGGCGACGAGCGCCGAGGACGGCGAGGCCACGCCCCAACTGTGGGCGACCGATCACGGCAACGGACGCGTTTTCGTCAGCATTCCCGGGCATTTCAACTGGACGTTCGATGATCCCCTGTTTCGGATCCTCTTGCTGCGCGGGATCGCCTGGACGGCGAAGGAACCGGTCGATCGGTTCAACGATCTCGTACCGCTCGGTGCCCGCATGTCGTGGTAGGACGAGCGTCGCCGATGCCGCGCGTCGTACGCGCGGCGCGTTCCCGGACGGCGGAACGGGAATCGACCGAGGCGCGGAATCGCCCTACTTCTTGCTTGCGACGCGGGTCGCCGATCGGTCGCCCACCGACTCGGCGACTACGCCGAACCGTTGCCGAAGCGAATCGTCGACATTGGTCAGCCGCGCGACGAGCCGCTTCATGCCGGGCTGATTCACTTCGGCCTGGTGCGAGATCTGCGCCAGGAACCGGGTCGTCTCGGCGAAGTTGTGGTCCGCCGTCTTCCCGACCAGCGGATGCAGGCTTTTTGCGACGAACTCCGCGCCGACGTTGTCGAGGCTGACAAAAACATCGAGGCGATTGGAGACGAGCGACCGGCCGCCTTCGGTCGATTCGTATCCGGACCGCAGGAGGAGGACGCATCGGCCGTTGATCCGGCGCCGGAACATGGGGCCTTCATAATATCCCGTCCCGTACACGATGTGTTTGTCGCGGCTGCCGTACACCAATTCGATGTTGCTCGTCGTTCCCGCGCCGTCGGTCGCGTCGAGCGCGTAGGGCGCGGTCCGTTCCAACCGGACTTTGGTGATTCCCATCAGTTGCCACATGTTGACGACAACCTCGGGATACCGCACGAGCAGCAGGTAGAGCTCCGGATCGCAGTCGATGGTCTCGACCGGCAGTCGTCGATAAAGGGTCGGCTCGCGGACGACCTCGATCAATTGCGTCTTGACGTCGGACCGCAGTTCGCCGAGCGGCAGTTCGCGGACGGCATCCTCGTAGGCGTCGCGGCTCGTGGATGCCCGGCTCGCGTCCTCGACGGCCGACGCGCGGCGCGGGGTGATGGACGCGCCGAGCACCGCGCACCATGCCGCGGCAAGGCGCGGGAACGCGCGCCGCGACATCGGTTCGCCGGATCCGATCGGTCGGTAGTCGGTGCTTGCGGCGGGGCCAGGGTCCCCCCCGGACCGCGTTCCAAAACCCGGCATGCTTCCCCCCGGAATCCGTTGATGCTCGCGTCTGCTGGACACTGTGCCGGTCAGAGGGATTCTTCGGTTCGGCGCGCGGCGTGACTCGAACCAAATTCGCGCGCGGCACGATTGGGAATCGATTCGCCGGTTCGGTTTCGAGGAAACCGGTCGCGGTCCGCCCCGTTTCGCGGCATTCGGGCGCGAGCGCGGCTCGATGCGCGTCCACCGGACTCGATCCAGGAGATCCATACCGGCCATTTCGCCCAGTTTCTCTTGCCCGGCGAGCCTCCGCGCGGCACAATCCGGCCCCCATTTCCGGCCGGCCCCCATTTCCGGGGCCGAGTCGCGTGTCGGCGCGTGTTGGGCGGCACGGCATGCCGCCCGCGTTTGGCGCGAGGGCGATTCGCACGAATAGACCTGGGACGTCCTGGCCATGTTCGACGAACCCCAACGTCCGATGACGCGGAATCCGAGCCGTCTTCGGCCGCGGCATGTGCGGCGTTCGGCGTCGTTCCCGATCGCCGATCGCCGGCCCGTCCCGACTCCCGTACCCGACGCTCCGCGCGAGACGCCGCCCGGCCCTCCCGCGCCAAGACGAGTGGCGAGGCTCCTTCAAGCCATGCGCCGCGTTCCCAAGCGCGGGGTCGTTGCCGGGGCGCTGCTTCTCGGAGTGGGCTTGTTGGGCTACGCGTGGGTCAAGGCCCCCGTGCGAATCCCCGTGGCATGGATGCCTCAATCCTGGCTGATCGCCCGGTGGCGCACGGCGTCCGCATTGGCGAATGAGGACGACGCCGCGGCCCTCGTCTGGCAGTTCCCCAAATTGGGGCACGTCGCGATTCCGATCCTCGTCGACCAATTGTGCGATCCAAGGCCCCGAGTCCGGCAGTCGGCTGAGGCCGTCGTGCGCAACGAGGTGAACCGCTGGTCCACACTGCCGCTGAACGCCGCCTCGCGCAACGTGGAGTCCTTGGTGGCACGCCTTCGACAACAGGTCGATCGGCTTGATCCGTCCGAACGGGAATTCATCGAGTCGATCGTCATGCGACTGGTCGTATGGCCGCTCGACTCCGACGCCGTGGACACGCCTCAGATTCTGGAAGACTGCGAAGTCGTCCTCGGCACCCTGTATCGTCGTTCGACCGAGAGCCATTCGACGCGGGGACGCGCAACATCGGGAGCCTCGATCGACGCGAGCTTTCCCGACCGCCCCGGTGAGACCGTCGATCGCGGAGAACCGCCGGCGGAGTCCTCCGCGACCCTCGACGACGTATCCGGCCCGCGACCCGCGATCGGCTCCCATTCGTCGATCGGCGATATGACGGACTCGGGCGGTCCGCTCGAACCTTCGCCTTCCCCAACCGATGCCGAGCGGGGAGTTCCGGGGTCGTTCGACGGCTCGGACACCGCACGCCGCGCGCTTCCGCCGCGCACGTCACCGGCCGGCGGGCGGTTCTCGCTGAGTGACGCCGACGATGCGGCGGAGAACGACGGGCCGGTCGAGCTCGGCGATGGCCCCGTCCAAGACACCCGATCGGGGCCATCGCACGCGGCACCGAGTGCGTCATGGCTGCGCGACGCGACCGACGAAGGCGTCGTCGAACGGCTTGCGGACATCGAGGCTTCGATCGCGATCGCGGCCGCGCGGGAACTTCACGCGCGAGGCTATTCGCCGTCGACCATTCGAGCCATGGAGCGGCTGGTCGATTCCGATCCGGCGACGCGCGCCGATGGATTGAAGGAACTCGTGCTTCACTCCGAGTTCAACGCGGCCGAGTGGATCTTGCGAATGAGCCTTGATTCCGATGCGAATGTGCGGCGCGTTGTTGTCGGGTTCCTGGCCGGAGGAAACGACCCACGTTTCGCGCGGCGCATCCGCGAAATGGCGTCGTCTGAACGTGACCCGGAAGTCCTTCAAGCGCTGCGGACCGCGACAGGCATTCGACGACGGGAGTGAGCGACCGCGGCCCGCCGCGGCGGAACGACGAATCGGCAAGGGAAGTCAACCACAAACGGCTCTGCGCGAATGGCGGCCCGATGGGAATGCGAACGAGCATGCGAAACTTGGAAAAGGACGGAAACATGATCTGCCGTATCGCCGTGACGCTCGTCTGGGTCGCCACGATCGCCTTGTCGGGCCACGCCCAACAAGGCGGTGATGGAACCGCGGGGCCCGCGACCGAAGGAACGGGCAATCGACCCGCCCCTCCATCCGTGCCGGAAAAGGCATTCGTTCAAACGAAGGTCGCACTCGCTCGCGTCGGCCCCGGAATGGAACACTATCCGACCGACGCCTTGACGATGGGGGAATCGGTTGAGGTGATCGAGCGCCGGGACGGATGGGTCGCCGTTCGGCCACCCCAAAACGCGTTTGGATGGATCGAGGCGGACCGCTTGCAACCGGTCGATGCGCCGTACGCGGACGTGGTGTCCGATGATACGCCCGTCTGGGTTGGTTCGTCGGTGACGGCCGTCGACTCCCATGACTGCCAGGTCCGCCTTCGCCGAGGCGAGCGCGTCGAGATCCTCGCCGAAAAATCGGTCGTTCGTCCCAATGGCCAATCCGCGACCTGGCTCAAAGTCGCTCCGCCGGTCGGCGAACGCCGATGGGTGAAGGCCGACGAACTCGGCGACCAACGGCCCGCACTGGCCGCTCCCGACGAACCAAGCCGTGTCGCGGCGCGGCCCTCGGAAGACACGGGCGAGTCCCCGGGTCGTTCGATCGAGTCGGAACCGGAGCGGTCGGTGACCGGGCCCGCGACGCGGGAACGCCGTGCGTCGTCCGAGGTCGCCGCGTCCGAGACACACTCAAGACCCGGGCAGGCCCGCGTTCGAAGAGAAACCCATGATTCGCTCGTGTGGGTCGAACGAGGCTCGAGCTCGCCCGTTCCACCGGACGGCGACCCGTTCGAGGTATCCGAATCCGATCCGGCGATCGACCTGAGGACATTTGAAGATCATTGCACGTTCCTGCAACTCAAGATCGCGCGGGCCGCGGCGCGCGCGGCGAGCTTGGGGTCGCTGAGGACGCTGCGCCGAAACGTCGACGAACTGACGCGGAACGCGGCGGGAGGCGATGAACAACGCAAAGCGAAGGAACTCGCCGAGTCGATCAACGCATTGATCGCGCTTGCCGAGCGGCGGGCCGAATCGATCGAACCCGCGGGATACTCGGCGGACGGGTTCGCTCAACGCGGTCCCGCGTCCCGCGACGACGATCGCTTGATCGCGTCGCGCGGGAACGGCTCGACCGAATCGTCGACGGCCCCGGATCCCGCGTCCTACGCGGCGACAGGATGGCTGATGCCCGTTTCGGGTTCGTCGCGAAAATCGCCGCCATTCGTGCTGATGGACCGCGACGGCCACCCGATCGCGTTCGTCACGCCGGTCCCGGGTCTCAATTTGCGCCGGTATGTCGACGAGGAAATCGGCATCGTCGGCGAAACGACGTTTCCGGTCCTCGATCGTAAGCATGTCGTGGCGCATCGCGCGGTGAAGATCGCCCGTCACCGCGACGCGCCCGCCGAGACGGCCCGCCCGTCCGCGCCTTGGATCCGGTTCCGCCAGGCTCGCATTCCGTGAGACGCGGCATGTCTGAAGGAATTCGTCCCGATCTTCGAAGGCGGTTTCCGCCGCCCGCCCGTGTGCCCCGACTACGTTCCTTCCGTCGTCCCTTCCGCCTCGCCACCCTCGGCGCCCTTCGGCCGCACAACCACCGTGCGCTCGACAACGAACCGGACATCGCGCATCGCGCGTTCGATCGCCTCGACGTCGTTTTCGCCATGGGCCGATTCGAGCCGGCACAGCAAACGATACAGGTCGTCGAATCCGTGGCTGCCCGACGCGCCCTTGAGCTGGTGGACCAGCGTCGCAAACTCGGTCGACGCGCCGTCACCCAAGGCTCGCTCGATCCGAGTCAACCGGCTCGGTAAGCTCGCGACAAACGCATCGACGATCTCGACAAAGTCGGGGTCCGCGGCAAGCGGCGAAACGAAATAGGCCCGATCGTCGGCACCAAGGTGCCCCGTCCCGCTCGAAAGCGGCCCGCTTGCGAACGCCGCGTCTCCGAACGTGCGATCGGTACCCATGATCGTGTCCCCACCCATCGTTGCTCGGCGTTGGTTCGGGTGGCACACACCCCTCCGCCGAGTGGATTCGAGGTCGCAGTGCCCACGTTTTTCCGAAGGAAGTGTAGTTCGAACCGGCCGTTCGGCGCGTTCCGAAATACGCGGCCGGCCCGCCCTCTCCCGGCGTCCGCCCGCCTTGACCCGATCGTCACCCCTCCATCCGTCACAATCTGATCTAGGCAGTGTGGGAAGACCTGATAAACCAGGATGCTTGGTTAAGACGCGGAATTTGGCGGACGATACCCCAAAGGACATCAGCGAGGTGCTGATCACTCCAGCCAATCGACAGCTGAGTGCCGCCGAAAGCAATCACACACGAATCGGGGCCGAGCGGGTGGGTGGGGAGTTGTTTCACCGCGATAGCGTTTCTTGGTTGTGAGGAGCTCTTTCCATGAAGAGTCGAGCGATCTTCCCCGCGGCGTTGGCGGTCGGCGTGCTGTGTTTGGCCTCCGCGTCCAACGCGCATGCGTTCGAGTTACTCGATCGCATCCTGTCCCACGGCGGCTGCGGCTGTGACGCGGCTCCGTCGTGCTGTGCGCCGCGATGCGGCCACCGGCTGCATTTCCATCTCAATCGTTGCTGCGAACCGAAGTGCGGTTGCGAAGTCACCTGCGGCGTCGAGCCGAAGTGCGGCGTGGCGCCGTCGTGCGGCTGCGACAAGGCGTGCTGCGATCCGTGCTGCCGTCGGACGCCGATCCGGGACCTTTTTGCCCGCGCGAAGTGCTGCCGTCCGAGCTGCTGCGAAGCGACCTGCGGCGCCGAGCCGAAGTGCGGCGTGGCTCCGTCGTGCGGCTGCGACAAGGCGTGCGATCCGTGCTGCCGTCCAAAACGTTGCGGCGGTTTGCTGAAGAAGATCATGAGCTGCCGTCCCTCGTGCTGCGAGCCTGCTTGCGGCGTCGAGCCGAGCTGCGGTTGCGGCGCCTAGTGTGTTCCGCGGACCGATCACAAAGCCCTCGCCCACTTCGCGGGGGCTTTGTCGTTTCTTGTCCGTTCCAAGGAACGGAATTACTTGACGGCGGGAGGCCGTTTGTGGGAACCTGGATGCGGTGGTCGAGTCGGTGGCGGTTGGGACGGGAACGGGAGTGATGCGCATGGACCGTACGTCGCGCGGGTGGGCGTGGATCGTTCCGCTTGTCGGGTGGGTCGTCGCGACGATCGGGCTCGGGCCGGTTCGTCTTGCGGCGAGCGAACCGGATCGGTCGGGGACGACCGCCGCGGAAGCGGAACGGACGATCGACGCGCATGTGTCGGCCGGGGAGTTCGGGCCGGCGATCGAGGTCGCGGCGCGGCTCACCGATCGATCGGAGCGCGACCGGTTCTGGGAGCGGATCGCTTTGGCCCAGTCGTCGGCGAACGTGCCTGTCGGTTCGCAGGCGACACTCGCGCGCATCCAGGACGATCGCGCTCGGACGCGCGCGGTCGACGCGATCCGCGAGCAGCCGATCGGCGGCGCTCGGGGTGGCGTGACCGAAGCCGACTTCGACCCCCTGATCAACCTGATCACGAGCACGATCGCGCCCGATTCGTGGGAGACGAACGGAGGGAACGGGGCGATCGAGCCGTTTGTCGCGGGAGTGTACGTCGACGCCGAGGGCGTATTGCGTCGGATCGAGGATGCGGAGCCCGAACGGCTCGACGCGCTGCGCCGCGTCTCCCGCGGCCGTTCGTCCACCGGCGATCCGCGGACCTTCTCCGAACTCCGCAAGGTCTCGTTGACGCGTCTGGAGCGGGAAGTCCAACTGCGTTGGATGGCCGGGCAGTCGCCCGACGAGGCGATGGGCCGTCTCGCCGGCCTGACGCGCATCCGATATGTCTTCCTGTATCCCGACACGCGTGACATTGTGATCGCGGGCCCGGCGGCGGGTTGGACCACCGATGCGCTCGGGAATTCCGTGAGTGATCGCGACGGCGCGCCCGTGCTGCGGCTCGACGACCTTGTCGTACTCATGCGGGGGAGCGCGGACGCGGACGGCGCGTTCGGCTGTTCGATCGATCCGCGTCCCGAGCATCTGGAGCGGACGCGCCGGTTCCTCGACGCGTCCGCGGCGACTCCCCTTCGCGCGGATCGCCGCGACGCGTGGATCGGCGAACTGCGTGAGCGGCTTGGCCGACAAGACGTTTCCGTTTTCGGAATCGATCCGAGGTCGAGACCGGCGCGCGTCTTGGTCGAGGCCGATTACCGGATGAAGAGGGTGGGCATTGGACTGGAACCGGGACCGTTGGGCGTTCCGAGCTATCTGGAAATGGCGGCCGCCGAGGAGGCCGGAGAATCGATGGCCGTGCTGCGCTGGTGGTTCGCCATGCATTACGACGCGGTCCGCACCAACGCCGACCGGTCCGCGTTCTCGATGGAAGGTCCCGCCGTCCGCGTGTTGAGCGAGAACGAGTGGCTCACCGAGCGGGGACGGCGCGTTCCGACCGGCGGATCGGACGACAAGAGCCAACGCTTCGCGGACGCGTTCAATCGCCATTACGACGCGATCGCCGCGAAGTATCCGGTATACGCCGAGCTGCGCGGCCTGTTCGATCTGGCGCTCGCCGCCAGACTCATCGACCGCGAATCGCTGCGCGACCGGGCCGACTGGCACGCGCCCCATTTTTCGGACGCCGAGCGGTTTGTCGTGCCGAACGACGCCCCGCCGCGCGAAGTCGATTCCGTCGCGAATCATCGCGTCGTGAACCAGAAACGGATCGTCGCGGCGGTGAGCGGCGGCGTCCATGCGCGACCGTCGCGCTGGACCGATCCCCAGGCCATCCAGGCCGACTCGACGGGACGCGTCGCGTACGAATACCGCAATCAATCCCCGGCCGAGCGACGCGTTCCCGAACGGAACTGGTGGTGGGACTGACACAGGCCCCGCGCGCCGATCACGACGAGACCCGTGTCATGATTCCGTGTCATGATTCATCGAGGGGCGAAGCGACGTCGTCGTCGTCCTCGATCGTTGCATCGGCCCACTGGGCGCGGGTCTGCGCGTCGACACGCGTGCGACGGTGCAGATACAGCTTGATCGGCACTTCGCCGAACGAAAGCTGATCGCGCAGCACGCCGAGCAAGTACCGCCGGTAATCGGGGGCGAACGCTTTCGGTTCGTTGCACATCAGGACGATCGTCGGCGGCTGCGAACTCACCTGCGTGGCGTAGTAGAGTTTGGGACGCCGGTTCTCGTAGAGGGGCGGCGGGTGCCGCTCCACGGCCTTCCGAACAAGCTTGTTCAATTGCCCCGTGGAAATCCGCTCGCGGGACTGCTTGAACAGCATTTGAGCGTGATTGAGGAGCGCTTTGACGTTCTTGCCGGTCTGGCCCGTGATGAACGCGATCGGCACATGCCACATGTTGGGAAAACTGTCGCGGATGTAGCGTACCCACCGCTCCGTCGGGAGCTTACCCACGAGCAAGTCCCATTTGTTGACGACGAAGACGCACGGCTTGAACTGATCGAAGACATAGCGGCAGAGCTGCTTGTCCACCTTGCTCACGCTCTGCGACGCATCGAAGAACATCAGGACGACGTCCGCTCTCCGAATACTCCGCTGCGCGCGGTGCATCCCATAGAAATCAATGTCGGTCCGCACGCTCTTCGTCTTCCGAATGCCGGGCGTATCGATCGCGATGAACGCCTTTCCGTCGAGTTCAAACCGGACGTCGACGCTGTCGCGGGTCGTTCCGGGAATCTCGCTGACGATGACGCGATCGCCTCGGTAGAGCGTATTGACGAGCGTGCTCTTGCCCGTGTTCCGCCTGCCGACGATCGCCACCTTCATTTCCGGCTCGGCGAGCGACTCGCCGTCCTCCGACGGCGCGGGCAGGCGTTCGAGGATCAGGCCGATCAGATCGTCACGATTCCGGTTCTGATGCGCGCTGACCCGGATGAGTTTGCCTCGGCCGAGCTTATAGAACTCGTCGGCCTGCGAATCGAGCGAAGGGGCATCGGCCTTATTGGCGACGCAGACGATCGGCCGATCGACATAGCGGAGTCGCCGAGCCACTTCCTCATCGAGGGGCGTGATGCCCTCCCGGGCGTCCACGACGAACAAGACGATATCCGCCGTCTCGAGCGCCGCCTCGATCTGGGACTCGACTTCCTTGGTCAAGTCGTCGACATCGGTGACGCCCATGCCGCCCGTATCGACGATTTCAAAGAACCGCCCCCCCTCGGACATGAGATGGGTGAGCCGGTCGCGGGTCACGCCGGCCATATCGTCGACGATCGCCAACCTTCGGCCGCTGAGCCAGTTGAAGATGCTCGACTTGCCGACATTCGGTCGGCCCACGATAACCACTTGCGGAACGGGCATTCCACCATCATAGGCTACGCGTGCGACTTTGCTCAACCCAACCCAAGGGTCGAGCCTACCTTGTCGTTTGGCCTTCCGGCCACGATGATGGTTCCATCGCGGCCAAGACGCAATCGGGGTCGGACGGCCCGCCCATTTCCGTAGGGACGGCGGCTGGGCAAGGACGAGCCGACCACAACGAGCGGGTACGGATGTGGACGAGGAATCGCAGCGGATCGGCGCCTGGCGGCGGCTGCTCGCCGACCAACTCGAGAGCCTTCGCAGGGCGGGGGTTGAGCAAATGGCCGTGCGTCAAACGGCGGCGCCGCCCGCGGCGTGCCCGCGCGACGGAAACGGGACCGCGGCCCCGCCCCGCGCGAACGAGCCCCGCGCGAACGAGCCCCGCGCGAACGAGCCCCGCGCGAACGAGCCCTGTTCGGA
>Ga0194120_10001038_pt1 | contig 51731 bp, 54 predicted proteins | sample TA2MahCa65mmetaG_FD_148642 | JGI IMG/M metagenome (GOLD analysis project Ga0194120, IMG submission 148642) | Freshwater microbial communities from Lake Tanganyika, Tanzania - TA2015019 Mahale Deep Cast 65m | ecosystem: Environmental > Aquatic > Freshwater > Lake | place: Tanzania: Lake... | reverse complement strand
GGTGTAGCTCAGTTGGTAGAGCAGCTGATTTGTAATCAGCCGGTCGCGGGTTCGAGTCCCATCACCAGCTCCATATAAATCAAGGCCTTAGATGAAAGTCTAAGGCCTTTTTTTATTTCCGGTGCTACGGGCTAAAAAAGTAGCCAATTTAATCAGTCACCATGAAAAGTAACGTTTAAGCTTTTGGCTTACAAGGGCTTTGATTGCAATTGACCAAGACCTAAGGACTGATGGCGTCTTTCCCGTTTCTCTTGTAACCCAAATAGGTAAAGGTAAATACTCGGGGTCTTTGCCAAACCCCAAGTCTGGAGTTTCACTTGTCTCTGATTCCTGGTTCACACTGCACCTCTCGAATTGGAGTGATAAATCTGCTGATCGATTAAAAATCTGCGCGGAAAACTGAGCGGAAAAAACATTGAAATTCCAGATCCCGCATAGCTCAAAGCCTGACTCTCCGTCATAAACGGGGGATGGACACAATTAAACTTGATTAACGACACCATTCCACCCGCAACACGCTAACACGCGCATTCGGTAATCTTCAAAATCTGTGAAGCCATAAACCCACCAAGAAACATGGCGAATCCATTCAAATAATTCGCACTCGAAAATTCAGAACCAATTGATTAGTCAATTATAGATCGGCATTCCACTCAGTTACATTTTGCCAGGGACTATATGGTAATTAGCAGCAATTACTAGCCAATAAGTGATTGCCTTGATTTTAAAGATCCGTAGATCCAAATACACGCTGACACGCAAATAACTCCAACACCGTCAGCAATCCAATCGTAGAGTTCGCCCTGCCTCCAGCCAGTATAGGATTGCAATAATTCAATCACCGCACCGTAGAGCACTAAACAAAAAGATATCATTTTCAATTTTGACCTGTATATTAAGTTGGCCATCATGGTCAAGAAAGCAAAAACAAAAGCATGTTGCGCTTTGTCCCACCAATCAAAAATTTCGTTCGCCAAATAATTGCCGGGAACCAGAAATAAGACCGTGAAGCCCAGAACCAGGGTCCAAAACAACAAAAATTTTAAACAACTATAAAAGCTCAAAACTCTCACCACCTTAACTATGTCGAACATCACTATATACAGATAATAAACCAATAAATAAGGATTTAATTGTTGTGTTTTAAGCTACTCTGATGCTTTCAACTATGCGTACAACCAAGACCATCCTGAAGAAATGAGCAAAGACTTTAAAAAATTCTCACCAGGAACAAAATTTTTAAGCTATTGATTTATATTAGTTTGTAATAAAACCTATCAAACAAACTATCCATCTGTTTTGAGCACATGGCTAAACCTGAAAGATGCAACTTAATCAAACTACCCAAGGATCAACTATTCAAGCAATGAAATTCATGCTGTTGAACTCCAATGTTGGTCATTGAGTAAGCATGGTATATGAACTGAAAACAGCAATTACACCTCTAACTCTTTGTACAGTATCCATGCTTTCAAATGGTTTTAGATTCATAAAATGCTCTTTCTGAAAAGCCTGCCCTTATTATCATATCCGTTCAAATCAACACTCACGCATTCCCACCTCAACTTAACCACTAATCCCATAAAAAATTAACAGTTATAGACCCCTAATAGTTTTAAACTAACATTGCTGTAATCAACAATAATAAGACGACGCATCATAAAAAGTTTTCAATTTCAGTTTTATTTGTATAATAGTAACTGGTATTTTATTTTTTCGTTTGGAGAAACGTAGTGGACTTTAATAATAAAACCCCTGAAGAAATTCAAAAAATTATTGCTGATGCTCAAGCTGCATTGATTGAAAAACAAAAATCAGAACGCAAAGAAACCATTGCCAAAATTAAAGCCCTTGCTGACAGCATAGGTGTGACAGTGACTATTCATGAAACTGGTAAAAAAGCTGACAGACGCCAATCTTCTGTTGCAATTAAATACCGCAATCCTCACAACCAAGCCGAGACTTGGACAGGCCGTGGTTTAAAACCAAAATGGGTCAATATGTTGTTGAGTCAGGGTTACAGCTTGGACTCATTGGCAATTTAATCAAGACTCTCGCCCTCTGAAAAAAATCCCGCGCATGCGGGATTTTTGGAAGAATCATGACAAGATCTAAGCCCTACATTTTGCAGAATGTTGGGTTTACGACAAAATTATTCCATTCAAAACAATTGATTTTTTCTATATAAATCATATAGATATTCAATTATTAAAAATTGGTATGTTTCATGCAGTAACTCTGGCATCCAAGCCTAGAGGTACTTCCTATGCAATTACCCGTACTGAATGATACCCCGGTCGCAAAAGGCGGCTGTTCTGCTAGTTCCTGTGGTTCCACCGACAATCAACTGGGACATCTGTCTGACGAGATACGCGCCAAGGTCGAAAACCATCCGTGCTATTCCGAAGACGCTCACCATTACTTTGCCCGCATGCATGTTGCTGTGGCACCGGCTTGCAACATTCAGTGTCATTACTGTAATCGAAAATACGATTGCGCCAACGAATCAAGACCTGGAGTCGTTTCTGAACTACTCACCCCAGAGCAAGCAGTTAAAAAAACCATGGCGGTGGCGGCAACTATTCCGCAAATGACAGTACTGGGTATCGCCGGCCCCGGTGATCCTCTTGCCAATCCTGAACGCATTGGAATTTCGTTTGTCGTAATTCTGTAATAGCTCAAAACTAAAGTAGCAGTGTTTTTTAATTCAAGCGAATCAACACAACTGAATTTTTTCACTTCTATACTTTGATCATTGGATTAAGGTGACCGTTACACCTAAAAATCCTAACGTATTTACTTTTGAGCCTATTATCGTAAAAGGCAATTAAGTCTCGATTTATCTTTGTTGTGATTAAGATCGTCACATCGAAATGTGACGATCTGTATCTGACCGAATACTGATGAGTTGTTTATCTACCTATCAGATAAACAACTCAACATTCTTTAAGCCAAATCCATCTCAAACCCTAGTTCCTGTCGTTCAGCTAGAACCAAAAATTGTAACAAGCCACTCCAGCATCAAGAATTCAAGATGCTTAGTGAATGTCTTGATTTAGGTCAAAGCATTCAATCCAAGCCTATGCCAAGCTTTGCACATTTCCATTTTTCAGAATGGCAGTGTCATGGCATCTGTACTAATTAAATTTATTGATGGCTACAAATCCGGTTTGGTTGAAATTCGTGAAATCGAACAATATCAGCGACTAATGATTGGCAAGGATCCAAGTTGCGACATCCAATTGGATGCCGAAGACGAAAGTGTGATCGACTTTCATTGCAGCATAGTCTATGACGGGCATGCTTACCATTTTCAGAAAATTGACGGCCAAACTAAAATTAATGGCAGTCGCATTAGTCATTCTATTCGTCTTAAAGCAGGCGATAGAATTAGTGTCGGTAAAAATCAAACCCTCTTCAGTTTTGACAGCATCCCCCAAATCACTGAACTCCCAGAAACCGAACAATACAAAATCAAGCGCGGTTTATTTAGAAGGGTTTTGAAACGCGGCTAATCCTCAAGCCAAATTTGCAAACCAACTCCTTAGCATGCCGACCAACCCTCTCCTGAGCTGAGTATTTGTAGAAATTTAAAATCGCGGTAATCTCAAACTGCTGTTTTTAAATGGCAAATTACAATTATGCCCGGGAGGCCGCCATGTCCAGATCTTCTTTGTCTTTAAAGTGCTTTCTCAGCTTATCAACACTCAGTCTCATGCTCATTGCGGGTCAGGCATATGCCGACAATGCCAGTGAAAAACAATGTTTTGATGATGTTCAGGGCAAAATTGCCTGGGATAATTCAAAAAACATGAATTGGGATCCTAAAAACGTTCAACAATTATGTAAGGGTACTGTAAAACCCTCACAACCCGGTCAATGCTTTAATACGGTTATGAATGGCCACATCAATTGGGGCCAGGGTACAGACTGGGAATGGCAAAACGCTATTAACCTGTGCTCGGGTAGTAATGATGCTGAAAAAACCGTTCAGTGTTTCAAAAATGCGATTGCTGCGGAGAAAGACTGGCAAGAAGCCATCATGACTTGTCAGCGTGATGGATAGGCTATAACTTGACTCATTGATCTAAACCGGTGAACCGAGTTCACCGGTTTTGACATTGTGTGTTTGATACATTCAGCATCCAGTCAGACACCCATATGGTTAACAATGACTGGTTTACCGTCCATTCAAATAATTTACTTGTCGGTAGCTAAAGACTTCTTTTATCAATATCCCCCTAAGTAGAAATAAAATAAAACCACCCCCAAGACCTGTGTTTCACATGTTTCAATCCACGCGCCTGCGTGAGGCGCGACTGTTGCATTATTGGCCCAAGATGGGGCTAATGGTTTCAATCCACGCGCCTGCGTGAGGCGCGACGGCGGTAAATGTTCAGCGTCACCGATAAGCGCAAAGCTTTAGAAAATTGATTAGAACCACCAAGGCTACTCCCAAAAAACCACCCTCTGCCTGTGCAGATTACTATGCTTAGTAAAGCTGGGGGGACCCAAATCAGATTTAGGGGGGGTGCGGGGTACTGGGGGGGGTACTGGGGGGGGGTGCTTGGCAGAAATCGATAAGGGGTATGGGGGTACCCAGTATGCGGAACGATCAGCTTTATTTTTATGACGCCAAGTGAGATTTGCTTGGACATGTTATTGTGCTGTTCATTTTGGAATGCCTAGTTCATTTAATCGGTTGAGCCGAATTTCGCGGCGCGGTTAAACATCAATAATCCCAGTACAGCAAAACCACGGCTTTCACTCTTTAATGACCACAGCGTGACCCGTCCTGTCTATTTTGTCAGTGACTGTTGCTATTTGGCAAGTTTTGCAGGCTTACTGTTAGGAGATTGATCGTCGAGTTGGGTGGATTTCAACCGATTTTAGCGGTTTATATGATCCTAAAGAATTTGAAATGATCTGAATAGTAGCTGAATGTCATGATTAATATCCGCTTTGGATTTGGCACGGAATTAGCTTGTCATAAAGCTGTAATAATTTTTGAAAGGTTTAAATATGAATGGCTCTTATCTTAAAAAAACTGCAGTATTCAGTCTAATTATGATCGGTGTTCAACCTGTTACTCATGCTGCAGAAATGGCTGAGGACAGCGGGGCATGGATACAAAGCGTTGCTGAAGGTAGCTTGGGAGTAATTGATCCATCTTGGCAAAAGTCACGTATATGGTTGGAAACTCAGTCACGCTTTGATGGTGATTGGTCGCATTGGTATCAAGGAATGCTAAGAACTGCTGTGGGTTATTCATTAACTGAACGCGCAACAATTTGGGCTGGCTATACCTTTTTACCGACTCAAAATCTGACCCATAATGCTGCGGGTGTGGCCACTGGCAATGGTGTCTATCGTGGTCAACAGGATATTTGGCCGGCTTTTCGTTACGTTTTACCAACCGAATTTGGCACGCTGTCGTTCAGATCGATGTGGGAAAGTAATTTTGTGGCGAATGAAGTGCGGCAAAGACCGCGTCAGATGATTAAGTTTATGCATCCGTTTGAGTTTGAAAAGCGCCTGAGTTTTATCGCATGGGATGAGGTTTTTTATCGGGTCAATAAAACTAATTGGGGAGGGAAAGCCGGTTTTGATCAGAATCGTGCCTTTGCTGGTTTAGGGTGGACCTTCAATCCTAATGTCAGAACTGAGTTAGGGTATATGAACCAATATCTCGATATGCTTAAAGTGGATGGTACGGAAAATTTAACCATGCATCATCTGGCAATGGGTTCGGTATTTGTCAGTTTTTAATGGGAGTCAGCAAAGGATTTTGTCGGTAATAGTCACGAAACTGTTGATAAACGCCAGGTAGTCAGCAAGCTCCCCAACAGTAGCGTAATGCAGTTTAATTTTGACCCCATTCCAGACTAACGGATGATAAACCGCCAAATCGGTAACATTGACCACTTTATCCGCATCGACGTACAACTCGCCCAGCAAGTAATAAGCATATAAACACCATTAGCAACAACTGTTTTTAGACGCAAAGCTTAGAAAAATTTATTAGAACCACCAAGGCTACTCCCAAAAAACCACCCTCTGCCTGTGCAGATTACTATGCTTAGTAAAGCTGGGGGACCCAAATCCGATTTAGGGGGGGTGCGGGGTACTGGGGGTGCTGCTTGGCAGAAATCATAAGGGGTATGGGGGGGGTACCCAGTATGCGGGTGGATTGCATTCGCCAGTGCTCTAACTGACGCCTACCGCAAGTAGTTGGTGTTCTATTAAAAGTATTGCATGTTGTTGTGGACTTTTATTTTTAACTGCAACAAAAATGCAACAAATCAATAAATCACCACCTCTAAAATATCATAACCAATTGATTTATATGGCGTCCCGGAGACGATTCGAACGTCCGACCTGCCCCTTAGGAGGGGGCTGCTCTATCCTGCTGAGCTACCGGGACTTAGAAAAAGTTAAACTAGACCTTAAAAAGTGCATCCCTGCCACCTGTTGTCTGGGATGTTCACAAAAATACGCCACAAGTTGACCCGCAAAAAAACTTAGCGAGTAATCACTAAGCCTAAAGTCTAATATAGATCCATAAACTAAAACAGCGAATATTTTTTTGACCACAAGTTCTTTAAATCAATCTACTGCCTGTGCTATCGATATGCTTAATTAAGGCTGGATTATTAATCGCGGAATAAGCGATCACGCCAAAAAATAATGGCAGATAGGTGTCTTCTTCTAAATCAAACTGCAGTGTGGATGCTAGATCAGCATTGACGTTTTTGCCTTTAATGGCGATGTCAACATCGGAGGCGTCCTTGTAGGTATTCATTGCCCGGGATCCAAATAAAATAGCTCCTCTACTTCGGAGTAGCGTTTTAGGATGTCAACAATTTCCGCAAGTTGTTGTTCACTTAACCCGTATTTCATAATTGGTCTTTCAAATCTGAATACAGTTTGCTGGCTAGGGGATAAAACTCTCCCGTAATATAGAATACGGTTTCTTCTAGAATAACTTGATTGTATGAATAACTGGCTAGGTTGCGTTTTTTTAGGGCTAACATCCAGGCTTCTGCGTCACGAATCAATTTTGCCTGAAATGCTGTGCGTATCGTCTGTTTGGGATTACTAATCTCGACAAAGCCTTCGTTTTCCAAATAATCTTTCATACAGTTCCAGGCCAGTTCATAGCTAAATTCGAATGCCTGCACCAAAGCCATTTGAACCACTTCATCGTCAGGCTGACTGTCATAACGAAGCATAATACGCGTCAAAGCATTAAAGGCATTTTCAAAGTTATGGAAGCGCTGTTGCCAGCTAATTTCGGTGGTCATGATCATAAGGCCAATTATGAGACGTTTAGCTGATTAAGATAATGCATGGCACTCATAAGAACAACCCGGCTCAAACAGAGTTTTTGGTATCATGCCTTCCCCCGTTTCACCAATGGATTTGCATATGACTGATCTTGCTACTCTAAGCCAGCATGCCCGACATATTCCGGAAGCTTTGCAAGCACATTCACAGCAACTGATCCAACGATTCATCGAAACATTGAGTCCGTTACAGTTGAGTGTTTTTGAACAACCGCAAATTGCGCTCACGGCATTGAAAGTCTGTATTTGCAGTGAATTTGTTCGTGATAGCTGGTTACGGCACCCTGATTTAATTCAATCCTTAGTTAATAGTGGTGATCTTTTTTCTGCCTCGAGACGCGATCAATATCCTGACCATTTCACAACAAACTCGTTCAGCGATGAAGCGGAATTAGCCAAAGCTTTGCGATTATTTCGTCGTCGAGAAATGGTCAGAATTGCCTGGCGCGATTTAGCGGGCTGGGCAGATTTGAACGAGACACTCTCTGACTTAAGTGCGCTGGCCGAACTTTGCATCCAAACAGCACTGAACTTTAATTACCAAAAAGCCTGCCAACGCTGGGGGACACCGACTCTCGCAGACGGTAGACCTTTTAATATTGTGGTGTTAGGAATGGGGAAACTGGGCGCCTGGGAGCTAAATTATTCGTCTGATATTGATCTGATTTTTGCCTATGCCGAACAAGGTGAATTGAACGGCAAACAGGAAATTAGCTATGGCGAATTTTTCACCCATATCTGCCGTTCCTTGATCAAAATGCTGGATGAAACCACCGTGGACGGTTTTGTATTCAGAACCGATGTTCGCTTGAGACCCTTCGGCGATAGCGGTCCGCTGATTATGACTTTTGACGGAATGGAAAATTATTATCTGAGCCAGGCTCGCGAGTGGGAACGCTATGCCATGATTAAAGCCCGTCAGGTGGCCGGCGATTTTGAATCCGGCCAGTATTTGCAAGCGATGATTAAGCCATTTGTCTACCGTCGCTATCTGGATTACGGCGCGTTCGATGAATTACGTAACCTCAAACAACAAATCACTCAGGAATTGCGGCGTAAAGACCGCATGGATAACGTCAAACTGGGCCCTGGTGGAATTCGGGAAATTGAATTTATTGGCCAGGCGTTTCAGTTAATACGCGGCGGACAGGAAGTCACTCTTCAGCAGCGTGAAATCCAGGTCATTTTGGCAGAGTTAGACGCACTCAAGCTCATGACTTCTGACGATGTGGCAAACCTGCAAATGGCCTATCGCTTTCTGCGCCGGGTCGAAAACCATATTCAGGAGTACCAGGACCGTCAGGCTCACGACCTGCCCAAAGATCCTCTGGCACAAACCATTCTCGCTTATTCCATGGATTTTGAGGACTGGCCGAGTTTCAAAAATGAATTGGATGAAATTCGTGCATCGGTTCACGCTATTTTTGAGCAAGTATTTTCCATCAATAATGAGGCGGACAGCAAACAAACCCTCAGCCAGTTAATCTGGTCCGGTGATGATCAGGCTGTCGAGTTACTGGGGCAAATGGATGTTCAAGACGCGGATCAGATTGCCAAAATCTTGCGTGATTTTCGAAACACGCATGCGGTGAAACGTTTAACCAGTAAAGGCCTCAAGGTGATTAACCGTTTGATGCCCAAATTGATTGATCAATTGCCCAGCCTAGCAAAACCGGCCGAAAGCCTACAACGCCTGACACAGCTTTTTGAAGCAGTCGCAGGTCGAAACGTTTATCTAGCTTTGCTGGCTGAAAACCCCGGCGCTCTGGATCGATTATTACAACTCGCCAGCGCCAGCCCTTGGATTTGTAATTATCTGGCTCAATACCCGATTTTGTTCGATGAGTTACTCGATAGCCGCGCCCTATTCGCCCCTTTACAACGTAGCGCGTTGGTTCAACAACTGAGCCAACAACTTGAGCAAATTGATACGAATGACGACGAGCGTTTAATGACTGCCCTCAGGCAGTTCAAGCATTTAAATGTCTTGCGCGTGGCCGCTGCCGATATTATGGGGGTCATTCCTGTGATGGTCGTCAGTGATTATCTCACCTGGATTGCAGAAGCGATTGTTGAACAAACCTTAAAACAAGTCTGGCAAGGTTTGGCCCATAAACATGGCATTCCCGAGACTTGCGATGCTGATCACCCCGGGTTTGCGGTCATTGCTTTTGGTAAGTTTGGAGGCATAGAACTGGGTTACGGTTCCGATCTGGACCTGGTTTTCCTGCATAACAGCCATGACAGTGATGCCATGACTGACGGCGAAAAACCGATCAACTGCGGGATGTTTTATTTGCGTCTGGCACAAAAATTCCGTCACCTATTTGAAACGCGCATGCTGTCAGGCGTTTTGTACCCAATCGATATTCGTTTAAGACCCTATGGTGATTCTGGCCTATGGGTGAGCCACATTGATAATTATCTGAGTTATTACCAGCAGCATGCCTGGACCTGGGAGCACCAAGCTTTAGTCAGGGCGCGATTTGTGGCGGGTGATTCGCGTCTCGCCGAACAGTTTACACAGATTCGACAACAGGTTATGGCGCTACCCCGCTCAAAAGACACTTTAAGATCTGAAATCAGTGAAATGCGTGAAAAGATGCGGGCGCATCTGGGGTCTAAGGATCAAAATTTCTTCGATCTAAAACACGGCGCGGGCGGTATTACCGATATAGAATTCATAGTGCAATTGGGTGTTTTGGCGGCATCCGCCCAATTTCCTGAGTTGGCACGCTATACCGATAACGTAAGATTATTAGAAGGTTTAAACGCCTGCCATTTTTTTAGCGCTGAGGATAGTGCGGTTTTAAAACAAGCTTATTGCAGTTTTCGTGACTTAGGTCATCATTGTGTACTGCAAGATCAGGCAGTATCAGTGCCGAATGATGAATTGATTGAATTGCGCGTGGCAGTCCAGCGTATCTGGCAAAAGTTAATGGTATAGAACATGATAAAAGCTTCAGTAAAACTCAGTTTCAGCCTGTTATTAGTCGTTGTATGGCTTGGCGGGTGTTCGTCACAACCTGAAAAACCAAGTCCTGAAATCGCACATCGCGATTCTGAAATCAAATTAGGCCCGCCATTACGCCTGCGCAATGACAGCAATGTTTCCGTTTATCCGACTGAGTTTGAATATTTACCCGGCTGGCATTATGACAACCATGCTCAGGCTTTTCATTCATTCCGTCGTTCTTGCGACAGTTGGCAAAAACAACCCGGTTCAAAACCTTTATCCGGTATTTTTGATCTGGGCACGCTTGGTGACTGGCAAAAACTCTGCGCAATCAATGTTGCTAACGGCCAGGAAAAGCAGTTTTTCGAACGTTGGTTCAAACCCTATGCAGTAGCAAATTATGGTAGCTTTGATGGCTTGTTTACCGGCTACTATGTTCCAGAATTACACGGCAGTTATCATAAAAGTGCGCGTTATCACGTTCCTCTGTATGCGGTTCCTAAGGATCTGGTCAAACGTGGAGATCGCATTGGTCGCCTGCACAACGGCGAGTTTATTCCCTATTACGATAGATCCGAAATTCTGGCGGGGGCTTTACAAGGCAAAGGAGCAGAATTGCTGTGGGTGGATAACGAAGTTGATGCTTTTTTCTTAGAAGTGCAAGGTTCAGGCCGGGTGATTATGGATGATGGCCGTATTCAAGGGGTGGGCTTTGCCGGCAAAAATGGTCGTGGCTATTATGCGATTGGTAAAACTTTAGTGGACCGGGGCATCATTGCCCGTGAGGATATTTCTATGCAAACTATCCGTGCCTGGATTTTGCAAAATCCGGATGAAGGGCGGCAGTTAATGTTACAAAACCAGTCGGTGGTATTTTTTAAACTTAGCCACGCTCACCCAAGTGAAGGTCCGATCGGCTCTATGAGTACGCCGTTGACACCGCAACATAGTATCGCGGTCGACAAAAACTATCTGCCCATGGGAGTGCCATTGTGGCTGGATGTGGATCATCCGACTGATAATGGCCAGCGTTTAAGACATTTGGTGATGGCTCAGGACACCGGGGGGGCTATCAAAGGTTTGTTACGGGGTGACTTTTTCTGGGGTCACGGCCAATTGGCGGAGTCAGCAGCCGGTGTGATGAAATCCAGAGGCCGCTATTTCATTCTGGTGCCCAAGCACATCAATATTGGCTAATCAGTGATCTTGATCTTTATCTTCCAGAAAATCACGATAATTGATGGAAATTTTTAAACCGGCAAAACGTCCCGACATTTTGACCAGTTCTGTGGTTTTATGATCAAACATTAATTTAACTTCGCTCATAGCTCTATCCTCGTAACCTTCTTCAATTTCATGCGCGTCAAGCTTGAACTGATAGCGATAAATTTGCCATTTTTCTTCATCAATAATTTCTAAGGGTTCCCCCATATGCTTAACCACGACAGATTTCTTAGGCAAATCGGCCGCAATTTTTTCTGTTAAAGCGGCTTTGGTTTTTAATTGTTTTTTATCTTCATTGATTTCACCACTCCCCAAAGATCGAAACGAGGCCTCAAGAAACTCGGCGGGGGCAATTTGCAGAAACATTTTTGAAAAAAGCCAGTCATTCACCCGATTTTCTTGGTCAAAACTCAAATCACAATAAAAACTGATTTCAGGTTGAACCAAGGCATTGTCTTTATCAACTTTACGAAACAGATAACGCCAATGTTTGCTGCCATCTGCTGATACTTTTTCAGTACTTGGACGTAATCGTGCCAAAGCGACAAAATCATCGGTCAAAAGTTTGGGTTTTTTGAAATGAATTGTGAATTCATCTTGAGCCGTAGAGCTGAAATACTGATCAAATTCGCGCATCTGCAAATAGGTCTGCCAAGCATGTATCCACTCCAAACAGCCTGTCATGCTGAGCAGTAGCGAAAAAACCAAAACCAATCGTAGACCGCGATGTTTAAGATTCATAAGCATTCTCAATGCAAAATAGTGGGCTTGTTAGGATCAAAATCAGCGTTGTGCAATATTCTCTCTACATCGACATTGTCGAACCTATACTTCGCACCGCAAAACTGACAATCGACTGCAATTTCACCGTGATCTTTTAAGATAGACTCCAGTTCTGAACGTCCTAATGCCACCAGCGTGGTGGCAATTTTGTCGTTGGAACAGCCACACTTAAAGCGTACCGGATCGGATTCGTACAATCTGACCTGTTCTTCATGAAACAAACGATGCAACAGTGTTTCACAATCCAAGTTCAACATTTCCTCAGCCGTCAGTGTATTGGCGAGGATTTGCAGGTGATCCCAATCCTGTTTATTGCCATCACCCGTCCCGGGTAATTCTTGAAGGAGTAATCCAGCGGCTCGCTCCGAGTTGGCAAACAACCATATGCGTGTCGCTAATTGCTCGGATTGTTGAAAATAGTTTTCTAGAACCTGATTCAGGTGATCAGCATCAACCCCTACGATGCCTTGATAACGCTCACCATTCTCTGACTCTATAGTCAAAACCAAGCGACCACTCTCTCCCACCATTTGTTTCAGATTGTCACCGGCAACCGTTTCTTGGCTGCGGACTAAACCGCGAATATGTTGCTGATTGTCGGCATGGGCGACCAAGGCGGTTAAATCACCTTTACCTTGTAACTGCATAATCATAGTGCCTTTAAACTTTATCGTCGCCGACAGCAACACTACAGCCGCTAAAGCCTTCCCAAGTTCAGCTTCCACAGCCGGATTCACCAGGTCCTGATGCTGTTTGGCCTGAAGAAAACTGTCGTTTATCTGCACCCATTCGCCGCGGACATTGTGGTGTTCAAAAATAAATCGTCTTAAGCTGTCGGCTGCACTCATATTTAATAAGATTTGTGGAAAACTAGCGGCGATTATAATCCGCTGCAAGTTGCTTTTGAATTTTGGATGACGGTTTATGTTGAATCTTTTTAAAAAAACCCAACTACCTGGCCCTGAGCAGGCTTTACCTGGCCGAGCAACGCCGATGCCGGTCCCTGCTTTACATTTAGTGACGGGACAAATTTTACAGCCACCATTCCCCAAGCATTTGCAACAAGTTCTACTGGGTATGGGCTGTTTTTGGGGTGCCGAACGTAAGTTGTGGCAGCAACCCGGTGTTTTCACAACCGCTGTCGGTTATGCCGGCGGTTTTACGCCTAATCCCTACTACGAGGAAGTCTGTAGCGGTTTAACGGGACATGTCGAAGTTGTTCTGGTGGTTTTTGATCCATTAACAATCCGTTTTGAAAGCCTGCTTAAACTGTTTTGGGAGTCTCACGACCCCACTCAAGGTATGCGCCAAGGCAATGATGTGGGTACGCAATATCGATCAGTGATTTATTGCCAAGACCTAGATCAACAGCAGTTAGCGGAAGCCAGTCGGAAACGCTATCAATCAGCCTTAGACGCAGCAGGATACGGTGTAATAACTACCGAAATCGCACTGATGCCCCACTTTTATTACGCAGAACCCGACCATCAACAATATCTCGCTAGCAACCCTCAGGGATATTGTGACCTTAAAGGACTGGAGGTGTGTATTGAATAAAATCTGAATGTCATACTCAACAAAGCTTATAGGAAGAATCGCTAAGGCATTATCAAACTTAAACTAATTTTAACGCTAATAATGCTAAGTATTTTCTGATTGACTTTTAAGCAAAAATCCTTGAAATTACGCATTGGTGTGGCTATCCCATTGACACTCAGCGTGCTGAAAGGGTCCAGCAGACGGTCATCCAATTAGAGCTTTAAAACTAATATTAGTCTTAACAACACAAAATCGTATTCTGTTTAACCCACAGATTACCAGGAGGATACATATGAAGAAGCCTGTAAAAAACTGGCTGCTTGCATCAACTGTAGCTACTTTACTCGCTGCACCTACTGTTTCTACTGCAAACAGTGACCTTGAAAAGTTGACTCAAAACCCAGCTAACTGGGCTACTTGGGGTGGTGATTATGCTGGTACACGTTTCAGCAAATTGACACAGATCAACGCACAAAATGTTAAAAATCTGCAACCTGCTTGGTCTTTCTCGACTGGCGTTTTGCGTGGTCATGAAGGCGGTCCTTTGGTTGTTAACGGCGTACTGTTTGTACACACACCGTTCCCCAACACCGTTTACGCAATTGACCAAAAAACTAAAGCTGTTCTTTGGGAATTCACCCCTACACAAGATGCTGACGTAACAGTTCCTGTTATGTGCTGCGATACCGTAAACCGTGGTTTGGCTTATGGCGACGGCAAAATCTTCTTGCAACAATCTGATACCGTATTAACCGCTTTGGATGCCAAAACCGGTAAACGCGTATGGAGTGTTCAAAACGGCGACCCAAAATTGGGTATGACCAACACCAACGCACCTATCGTTGTTAAAGACAAAGTCATCACTGGTATTTCAGGTGGTGAGTTTGGTGTTCGTGGTTTCTTAGCTGCTTATGACATCCGTTCAGGCCAATTGGCTTGGAAAGGTTACAGCATGGGTCCAGATAAAGACACTTTAATCAAACCAGGCAAATCTACTGCATGGCAAGATGGCAAAGTGACAGCTCTTGGCGCTGACTCAGGCATCAGCACCTGGAAAGGTGACCAATGGAAAATTGGTGGTGGTACAACTTGGGGCTGGTACAGCTATGACCCAAAACTGAACCTGGTTTATTACGGTTCAGGTAACCCATCTACATGGAACCCTGTTCAACGTCCAGGTGACAACAAATGGTCTATGTCTTTGTGGGCTCGTGACGCTGACACCGGTGAAGTGAAATGGGTATACCAAATGACTCCACATGATGAGTGGGATTATGACGGTATCAACGAAACCGTTCTGGTTGACCAAGAAGTAAAAGGCAAATTACACAAAACTATCGTGCATTTTGACCGTAACGGTTTTGGTTACACCCTGGATCGTGAAACAGGTGAACTGTTAGTTGCTGAAAAATTCGACAAATCAGTTAACTGGGCTAGCCACGTTGATCTGAAATCTGGTCGTCCAGAAGTTGTGCCTGAGTTCTCTACAGAAGCTCACGGTGAAGACGTAAACACCATTGGTACTTGCCCTGCTGCGCTGGGTTCAAAAAACCAACAACCTGTTTCTTACTCACCTGACACTGGCTTGTTCTACATCTCTGGCAACCACTTGTGCATGGAGTATGAACCATTTGAAGTGTCTTACACTGCAGGTCAACCATACGTAGGTGCTACTCTGTCTATGATGCCAGCAGGCGCTGACGCTATCACAGGCAAAAAAGACGGCACAACCAACCTGGGTCAATTCACAGCTTACGATGCTAAAACTGGCAAAATCGTTTGGTCTAACAAAGAACAATTCTCTGTTTGGTCAGGCTCTGTTGCTACAGCTGGCGGCGTTGTATTCTATGGCACCCTGGAAGGCTACTTAAAAGCTGTTGATGCTAAAACAGGTAAAGAATTGTACAAATTCAAAACCCCTTCAGGCATCATTGGTAACGTTAATACCTGGGAATTCGAAGGCAAACAATACGTAGGCGTTCTGTCTGGTATTGGTGGCTGGGCAGGTATCGGTATTGCTGCTGGTCTGGATGATGGCTCATCATCAACTAACTCAGAAGGTTTGGGTGCGGTTGGTGCGTACAGAAGCTTGAGCTCTTACACCAAACTGGGCGGTACTTTGACTGTATTCGCACTGCCAAGCAACTAAGATCTGCTACTTAGATCTTTGAGCTGAACAAGGCCTTGACCGAGCAATCGGTCAAGGCTTTTTTATTTATGAATGACTACGAAAAGCATTCGGCACTCCATCACATCGCTATTTCTGATTGAGAGGAAAGCTCATGAAACCATCTAAACTAACTGCTAGACACTTTTTATTATTAAGCTCACTCAGTCTACTCAGCGGCAGTTTAAAAGCAGAGGAAAGTTTTAAGGTCTGTGCAGACCCGATCAACCCGCCCTATTCGACTAAAGAACAAAGCGGCTATGAAAACAAGATTGCGCAGCTATTTGCCTCGCAATTAGGGCAAAAACTGGAATACACCTGGCTACCTGACCGTATTGGTTTTATTCGCAACACCTTAAAAGCGGAAAATGATAATGGTCAGGGTTATAAATGCGATGTCGTGATGGGGGTTCCGGTTGGCTCAGAATTAACCGACACCACTTCGGCCTATCTGCACTCCAGCTATGTGCTGTTGATTGCCAAAGGCCGTGGCTGGGACGATATTAAAGACCCTATACAGCTCAGCCAACTCGATCCTATGCGTCAGGACAAATTAAAGATTGCGATGTTTGATCGCGGTCCAGGTACTGATTGGCTCCAACAAAATGGTTTATTAGAACAAGGCGTCCCTTATCAAAGCATGACCGGAGATAGCGAGCATAATATAGCGATGCAAATCGCCGGCGAAATCCAGAAAGGCACCATCGATATGGCGATTTTATGGGGCCCTATGGCCGCCTATGTTCAAAACCAGGGTTTAAAAGAGAGTTATATCGCCATTCCCATGCAATCTACACCCAGCATTCGGTTTGATTATTCAATCGCTATGGGCGTCAGACAAAGTGACGGTAAACGCAAACAACAACTAAATGCTTTGATTGAAAAAAATCGCGAGCAAATTGCCCGTATCATCGCGACCTACAACATCCTGCAATTACCGATTACTAACGGTAAAGCTGACAAGCAGGACCAAGATTGATACCGAGAAGCGCTAGAGCCTGAGACTCTAGCGCCCGAACATCCGGATTCTATGCGCAACAAATTCAGCCATTTCCGGCTGTAGTTGCGCCCATTCGAATCCCCAACTCCAATTCCCTTCTACTGTTCCCGGCGTGTTCATTCGGTCGACAGAACCTAATCGCAAGATATCTTGCATAGGAATAATCGCCAGATTGGCTACCGAAGCTAAGGCCGCATGGATTAGCGCTTGGGGCATAGGCAAACTGGACCACCCCAGAAAATCATAGATGGCTTGTTTTTCATGGTCCGACAAACCAGAAAACCAACCCAAAGTCGTATCATTATCGTGGGTACCGGTATACACCACGCTATTCGCCTGATAATTACTCGGAAGATAGGGATTGCCGCTATTGCCATCAAACGCAAACTGTAAGATCTTCATCCCTGGCAAGTTAAACTCATCACGCAGGGCTTCCACTTCATCGGTAATAATACCCAAGTCCTCTGCGACCAAAGACAAAAACGGTAATTCCTGCTCAATAGCCTCCAGCAGGGCTGCACCTGGCGCTTTAACCCAAGACCCATTGATTGCCGTGGGCTCAGTGCCCGGAATCTCCCAAGCAGCTTCAAAACCCCGAAAATGATCGATACGTAAAATATCAAACAATTCGTATTGACTCTCCATCCGCTCTAGCCACCAGCGAAACCCGGTTTTTTGCAAGTATTCCCAGTCATAATGCGGATTACCCCACCGCTGACCGAACTCGGAAAAATAGTCAGGCGGCACCCCTGCCACCACATCCATTTCACCCGACTGATTTAATTTAAATACCTGACGATTCGCCCAGACATCAGCACTGTCATAAGCGACAAAGATTGGAATATCGCCAAACAGCAAGACGTTATGCTGTTTGGCATACGCCTTAAGCTGATTCCACTGTTTGAAAAATACAAACTGCTCAAACTTAATCGTCTCAATTGCCGTTTTAAGCAACTGACGTGACTCGCTCAAAGCCGGCTCCTGACGCTGTCTCAAGCCTTCAGGCCATTGATTCCAGCTTTGATAAGCAAACAGATTACGCAAGGCCACAAACAGCGCAAAATCATCCAGCCAACCCGCTTTGTCCTGACAAAAGTTTTGAAAGGCTTGATGGTCAGCCAAACTGGCATGCGACTGAAAACCAAAATAAGCTTTGCTTAACAAACAAGATTTACTACAGGCACTCTGCATGTGAACTTGAGTACAAGCATCTTCAGCACTCAGCCAGCCTGACTCGACTAGCAAATCGATACTGATTAAAGCAGGATTACCGGCATGAGCCGATAAACATTGATAAGGGGAACCATCACCATGGGGCATTCCCAAAGGCAGGGTTTGCCAGACAGTTATACCGGTATTGTGGAGAAAATTAACAAAATGATAGGCTTCATGCCCCAGATCACCACCCAATCCCTGGTTGGGTAAAGAAGTAATGTGCAATAAAACGCCGGCGCGACGTTTGTCTAGTAAAGCACTCATGCATAGCCTTTGATGCAGGTTAAAAAATCTGGAGATCAGCTAGACACCTCTGGAACAAGAGGTGTCTGAATTTAGTCACACAATCGGACTATCGAACAATGTGTCGACGTTGACCTAGCATATCAGGAGTGACAAGTACGACGCCACCAGCACTGACATAAAAACGTTTTTCATCTTCAGCTCTATCTTCACCAATCACCGTACCCTCAGGAATATTACAGCCTTTTTCGATAATCGCTTTGGTAATCCGGCAATGGCGACCAATATTGACATCTGGCATTACCACTGAGTCTTTAACAGTCGTGTAAGAGTTCACCCTGACCTGAGAAAACAGCAGCGAATGCTTAACCGTTGAACCCGAAATTACACAGCCACCCGAAACCATAGAGTCAATTGCCTGACCACGTCTATCATCATCATCGAAAACAAATTTAGCCGGCGGAGTCTGGGCCTGATATGTCCAGATAGGCCACTTATCATCGTATAAATTCAAATCGGGTTGCACGCCAATCAATTCCATATTGGCCGCCCAGTAGGCGTCAATGGTCCCCACATCACGCCAGTAGCTTTGCTCACCACTTTGTAAATCGAGGAATGGATAGGCGTTAACACGATATTTGTGAATAACAGAAGGGATAATATCCTTACCAAAATCACGACTCGAACCCGGCGTATCTGCATCTTTAATCAACTGCTCAAACAGGAAAGTTGCATTAAAAATGTAAATGCCCATGGAGGCTAAGGCACTGTCTTCACGACCTGGCATTTTCGGCGGATTGGCTGGCTTTTCGACAAAGGCTTTAACCCGGCGATTGACATCCACATCCATCACCCCAAATTCTTTGGCATCCTCCAAAGGTACTTCGATACAACCGATGGTCAGATCAGCATCATTAGCAACGTGGTCAGCCAGCATGGCTGAATAATCCATTTTGTAAATATGATCACCGGCCAGCACCAAAATGAATTCAGGATTACGGATACGCAGAATATCGATATTCTGGAAAATCGCATCGGCAGTGCCCTGATACCAAGAATGTTCATCATGGCGTTGCTGAGCAGGCATTAAATCGACATATTCTCCAAACTCGCCACGCAAAAAACCCCAACCCTGCTGAATGTGACGAATTAATGAATCTGCCTTGTACTGAGTTAGAATACCGATTTTGCGGATGTCCGAATTGATACAGTTGGAGAGCGGGAAATCAATAATTCGAAATTTGCCGCCAAAAGGCACGGCTGGTTTTGCGCGCCAGTCCGTCATCGCCTTTAACCTAGAACCTCTACCACCAGCTAAAATCAGAGCTATGGTATTACGGGTAAGATCATTCACCCTTCTCGGTTTTTTAGTGGGTTCTACAACTGACATGCATTCATCCTTTAGTGAGTTATTTAAGGCGATAAAACGAGTAATTAGCTTTTTCGAACGACTTTCACTTGCCGCGTGTCGTCATTATCGTTACTCTTGAAACAAAAGTAAAAAGCTAGCTTAGCAACATGAAAAATCCCTAGCTTCAAAAAACAATTGCACTATAACTGAGGCTCTACTACATGAACAAGCCAAGCCGTCAAAAACTGCTTGATTCTGATTTAATCAAAATCTCTGAAGCCAAACACCACGACCCATTTTCGGTCCTGGGCATGCAAAACGTCCTTGGTGAAGATCTGATCCGGGTCTATTTACCTTACGCCGAATCTGTCTGCGTGGGTGATGACCGCGCCAAAATGGCACGCGTGCCAGATAGTGATTTTTTTGAACTTAATCTCACGGAAGCATTGCCCGAGCATTACACCATCCACTGGCAAGATAAAGACGGTGCCCAGCATACGGAAATCTACCCCTACAGTTTTCAGGCCATCTTGCCAGAATTTGACCGCCATTTATTTGCCGAAGGTCAACATTGGCATATTTATCAGAAACTGGGTGCACATTTACGTAGCGTCGACAATATTCCCGGTGTCTATTTCGCTGTTTGGGCGCCGAATGCGCAACGTGTCAGTGTCGTCGGTGAATTCAATCGCTGGGATGGTCGCTGTCATCCTATGCGTAGCTTGGGTGGTAGCGGTATCAGGGAGTTATTTATCCCAGGACTTAGCGAAGGCTGCATGTATAAATTCGAAATACTCAACCGTCAATCCGGGCAATTACTAGTCAAAACCGACCCTTATGGACAACAGTTTGAGTTTCGTCCACAAACAGCCGCAATTGTTACCGATCCCAAACGCTATCAATGGTCTGATCAAAACTGGATTAGCAACCGCGAACAACGCGACTGGCTTCACAGCCCCCTTTCCATTTACGAAGTGCATTTAGGCTCCTGGCAGCGTGATGATCTGGGTAATTTCCTTAACTACCGCCAGCTGGCTGAGCAATTGGTTAGCTATGTCAAAGCACTTGGCTTTACTCATATCGAATTATTACCGATCACCGAACATCCGCTAGACGCCTCATGGGGTTACCAGACTACCGGTTACTTTGCACCAACCAGCCGTCATGGCAGTCCGGATGATTTCCGTTATTTCGTTGATTACTGTCACCAACATGGCATCGGAGTGATTCTGGACTGGGTACCCGCACACTTTCCGAAAGACAGTTTTGCCTTGGGACGTTTCGATGGCAGCCCTTTGTATGAACATGAAGATCCTCGCAAAGGTGAACATCGCGACTGGGGCACATTAATCTATAACTACAGCCGGAATGAGGTGAAAAATTTCCTATTGTCCAGCGCTGTGTTCTGGCTGGAAGAATTTCATCTGGATGGTCTTCGTGTTGATGCGGTGGCCTCAATGTTATATCTGGATTATTCGCGGGAAAACGGCGACTGGATTCCTAATTGTTATGGCGGCAACGAGAACCTGGAAGCAATCGATTTTCTGCGCCACCTCAATAGTGTGACCCATCAACATATGCCAGGCACATTAATCATGGCCGAGGAGTCCACGTCCTGGCCACAAGTCACCCGACCAACCTGGACCGGTGGTCTGGGTTTTTCAATGAAATGGAATATGGGCTGGATGCACGACATTCTGTCCTATATGCAACAACAACCTATTCACCGTTCTTACCATCATGACCAACTGACCTTTGGGCTTTTATATGCCTTTAGTGAAAACTTTATTTTGCCGTTTTCCCATGATGAAGTCGTGCACGGCAAAGGTTCTTTACTGAACAAAATGCCCGGTGACGAATGGCAGCGCTTTGCCAATCTGCGCTTGTTATACACCCTGATGTTTACTTATCCGGGCAAAAAGCTGCTATTTATGGGCTGTGAATTTGGTCAAGGTACTGAATGGAGTTTTAATCGTAATCTCGACTGGTATGTTCTGGAATATTCACATCACCATGGCATGCAAAGTCTGATTAAGGACTTAAACAAACTCTATGTTGAACAACCCGCCCTGCATCAATTGGATTTTGATGGCAGAGGTTTCGAATGGGTGGATTGCCATGACATTCAACAATCCATTATCAGCTATCGCCGCAAATCAGAACATGATGAAGTATTAGTCGTACTGAACTTTACGCCAGTTCCACGTAAAGCTTACAGAATTGGTGTTCCTGAGCCAGGCACCTATAGCGTCATTCTGAATTCGGACTCAGGTTTTTATGCGGGCAGTAACGTCGGAGACAGCAGTGTCAGCAGCGAAGAACAGCCTTGGATGAACCTCCATCATTCTATTTGCATTAATCTGCCACCATTAGCCGGTGTCGTTTTAAAACGCCTTAATTCATGATGAACAAAATACTTTTCGCCAGCAGCGAAGTCCACCCCTTAATCAAAACCGGTGGACTTGCCGATGTTGCCGGTAGTTTACCGATCGCACTCGCCGAATTAGGGCAAGATATTCGCATTATCATGCCCCGCTATGATGCGATTAAACTGACCGAGCCCGTCATAGAAGTCTCCAGACTACGCGTCAACAATTGTGACGTCGTTATTCAAGAAACCCAGTTACCTGATTCTTCAGTTAAAGTCTGGCTGGTCGATTATCCTGAGTATTTTGGCAAACTGGGCAACCCCTATGTGGATCAAAACGGCGAAGCCTGGCCAGATAGTGCCGAAAAATTTGCACTATTCTGTCGTATCAGCACCGAAGTTGCTACCAACCGGGCAGGCCTGGACTGGAAAGCCGATTTAGTCCATTGTAATGACTGGCAAACCGGACTAATTCCTGCATTACTCTCTTTAGAAAGCAATCCACCTGCCTCTATATTTACCATCCACAACATGGCCTACCAAGGCCTGTTCGACAGCAGTACGTTTTCCGATCTTAATCTGCCAGGAAAACTCTGGAAGCCTTCGGCTTTGGAATACTTTGGGCAGTTGTCTTTCATCAAAGGGGGATTGGCTTTTGCCAATCGCATTACCACGGTCAGCCCAACCTATGCCGAAGAAATCCAAACAGCAGAGTTTGGTTATGGTCTGGAAGGTCTGCTGCAATATCGTCAAGACAGCTTATCCGGAATCATCAATGGCATTGATACCGAGATTTGGAATCCCTCTCACGATAGTGCCTTAGCAAAATCCTACTCGATTAAAACACTGGCCGATAAACAACTCAACAAAACCGCTCTGCAACAAAGCATGGGCTTACCCGTTGATTCGCAAATCCCCGTCTTTGGCTTGATTGGACGACTCGTCGAACAGAAAGGCATAGACTTGGTGATTGCTTGCCTGGAATCAATGTGCGAACACCCTCTGCAATTTGTGTTACTGGGTAGTGGTGAAAAACATTTTGAAAGTGCTTTGCAAGCTTTGGCCAAAGTCCACCCCACTAAAATCGCGATCAAGATTGGCTATAACGAAACACTTGCACACCAAATCGAGGCCGGATCCGATGTTTTCTTGATGCCCTCACGCTTTGAACCCTGCGGGCTTAACCAAATGTATAGTCAACGCTATGGAACCTTGCCCATTGTACGGCGAACAGGTGGCCTAGCCGATACCGTCACAGACACTTTGCCAAGCACGATTCAGAACGGCACCGCCAGCGGTATTGTATTTGATGACGCCAATGCCTCAGCGTTGATGGAAGCAATTAAACGCACACTGTTTTTGTTTGAAAATAAAGCCACCTGGCAACAAATACAACGCACAGCGATGAGCAAAGATTTTTCTTGGCAAAACAGTGCTCAGCAGTATTTAGATTTGTATCAATCTATTATTGCGTGATCATTCAAACCCTAAAAGACCCGCCTAAACGGGTTTCAGGGTCTAGGAGGTAAGGCAGCCTTGCTTAAACTAGCAACCATAGCGCAGGACGTAAGCTTATTAAACTTTTCAAAAAACTCCACCCGCCCCATGGGTATGCGGAGCACCTTTGTAGCTGATTTGATGTTGACCGTCTGATCCCTACGTGGGCACGGGGAACGCTTGTTCAGGATTATCAGAGTGTATCCATATAAAAAAGGCGTCCTAAGACGCCTTTTTTGATACCCAAAATTCTTTTCAGAATTAATCGTAGTGATAATGCTTACGCAGTGGTTTAACCACTTCCCAGTCACTGTCCAGTCCTTCGTGGAACCAGACTAAGTCGCCAGCAACAATTTTGACGGTTTCGCCACCTTTAGGGGTCACCAGAATTTCGCCTTCCAACACGTAAGCGGTTTCGGTTTCGTCAAAATCAATCGGGAATTTTGATACTTCTTTTTCCCAGATTGGCCATTGGGCAACGCCCAGTTCTTTTAAACGTTCTTCGCTGGGGTTGTGTTCAATCGTAATCAAGCTCATAGTTTTCCTTGTGAAAATTGCCTTAAGGCAGGTTAAATCAATGCGTCTGTAGTAGCGAACGCGCCAATTGAATAATGCTTTCGGCTGTAATTTCGCCGATGGAAAAATCATTTTTATCCAGCTTGAAGGGGTTTACCTTGGAGGGAGACTTTAACACCTGATTGATTGGCGTCTGATAAACCCGACTCACCGGCGTTGGCCCAAACAAAGTAATCGAGGGACGGTTTAGCCCCCATGCCATATGGGTAGGTCCAGTGTCGTTACCTATGATTAAGTCAGCTTGGGAAATGACTGCTTTAAGATCATTTAAACTGAGTTTAGGTAAAACTTTGGCTTGAGTATAAGTCGCTATCCATTCAGCATCTTGAAGCTCCTGTGCATTCCCCCACAGTATCAGATGATTGGCCTCCAAGCCTTGAATCACTTGGGCAAATTGCTGTTTAGGGTAATTTCGACTTGGCCAGGTCGATCCAATCACGTACAGTACATTGGGTTGATCTGGACTTAAGTAATCATCCAGTGATTGCTCGGGCTGTTGGTAAAACAAAAACGGCTTTTTAGCCATTATTTGATCACGAGTCACCGTCACACCGAGTGACTGGGTTAGCACCTTCACATTACGATCGATCGTATTGGCATCATAAGGACATGCCACATGATGCCGATAACAACAGGCCGCCAGCGATTCACGAATAGAATGACGATCAAAGCCGGTACACTGAGCTGATAATCCTCTTGCCACCAGCGCTGATTTGATCAAACCTTGAGCATCGATCACAAAATCATACTGTTCTTGTGCGTAGGTTCTAATCTTGGCGAGTTCTGATAATAAAAGACTTTTATTGGTTTTAAGCGCTTTCAGATTGACCGGCAACACATGGCGGATATCGGGATTATCTGCTAGGACCGGGGCAAATCCCTGCTCCACTATCCAGTCGATCTCTGCTTCTGGATAAGCCTCTCGGATGAATTGTAATGCCACCATGGCGTGGACGATGTCACCCAGCGCCGACAACTTAACAATCGCTATTTTCACAGTGACTGGATCCCAAGCGCAGCCATGACGTGTTCTGGCGTGATGCCGCTTAGGCACTCGGTATGCCCCAAAGGACATTCACGTTTAAAACAGGGTGAACAGGCGAGTTGCCGATTGAGAACTCGGGCCTCTGCATTGAGAGGCGGTGTAAAACCAGGATCAGATGAGCCATAGAGGGCAACCAGAGGTTTACCCAAAGCTGCAGCAACATGCATCAGTCCGGAATCATTACTGACGACCTGATTGGCCAGCGATAATAAATCCACAGCTTGTCCAAGCGAAGTCTCACCTGCAAAGTTACGACAGTGCTCTCCAGCCTCTTGGGCAATCTGCTGAGCAACTGCTTGATCTTTTTCGGAACCTAATAACCACACCTGCCAACCTTCACGGATCACCAGTCTGGCAAGTTCAGCAAAATGCTCGATCGGCCAACGCTTGGCTGGACCGTATTCCGCACCGGGACACAAGGCTAACACAGGTTTGGATCTATCCAGTTGAAAGTCCTGCTGGATTTGCTGCTGCTGTTGTTGAGAAATACTCAGCCTCGGAGCTTCATAGTGAGGCGGCAGCGCTTCAGAATCCGGCAAACCCAGTGCAACAAAACGTTGCACGGTCATGGTCAACAAACGTTTGTTGAGTCTGAAAGCTTGGTTTAACAAGCCCCAGCGACATTCACCCACATAACCACGTCGAAAAGGAATACCTGCAAACCAAGGAATCAAGGCTGACTTCCAAGAATTCGGTAACACAATGGCCAAATCATATTGGTTTTGGGCTAATTGGCGTCCGAGGCGGAAACGGCCTGGCAAATCAAACTGACCATGGCCTAGGGGCATACTGATAGACTGATTCACTTCTGGCATACGCTCTAGCAAGGCTAGGGACCAGCCTGGAGCCAGAACATCAATGAGAGAATCGGGATATTGTTGTTTTAGGGTGATGAAAAGACTTTGTGCCATCACCATGTCACCGACCCAGGATGGGCCGATGACCAGGATTTTTGCGGGGCTTTCCTTCACCTTAACGGACTAGGCTTAACCACTCACGATGGTCTTCACGACGACCATTAACATAATCAAAATATAAAGCCTGCAGTTTTTCGGTAATCGGTCCACGACTACCTGAACCGATGGCGCGACCGTCGTATTCACGAATCGGTGTAACTTCTGCCGCCGAACCAGTGAAGAAAGCCTCATCCGCGACGTAGACTTCATCTCGGGTTATGCGTTTTTCGATCACTTCATAGCCTTGCTCACGGGCAATAGTCATCAAGGTATCACGGGTAATACCTTCTAAAGCAGACGTGGTCTCGGGTGTATAGAGTTTGCCGTTACGCACAATAAACAGATTTTCACCACTGCCTTCGGCAGCAAAACCTTCGTGATCCAGCAATAAAGCTTCATCATATCCCGTGGCTAAGGCTTCCTGCAGCGCCAGAATCGAATTGATATAGTTACCATTTGCTTTGGCTTTGCACATTGTGCTGTTATGGTGATTGCGGGTATAGGAAGAGGTGCGGATACGAATACCTTTTTCCAGGTTCTCGGCTCCCAAGTAAGCGCCCCAAGTCCAGGCAGCAACCATCACGTGTACTTTCAGATTATCCGCACGCAAACCCATGCCTTCGGAACCGAAAAAGCACATGCTACGAATATAGGCGCTATCCAGGTTGTTTTTAGCAACCGCCTCACGATGCGCAACATTAATTTCGTCTTTACTAAACGGAATTTTCATGTTCATGATGTGCGCAGAACGATACAAACGATCAGTGTGCTCTTGCAAACGGAAGATAGCCGTGCCGGCGGGACCCTGATAGGCTCGCAAACCCTCAAAAACACCCGCACCGTAGTGCAAAGTGTGAGTCAAGACGTGGACTTTGGCTTCGCGCCATTCAACCCACTCGCCATCGAGCCAAATCCAACCATCTCTATCATCCATCGTTTTCATGCATTCAACCTGTTTTCTTCAAAAATCAACCTAGGATTGTACTATAAAGGCTATGGCCATTTAAATCGAGACCGCGCTTAGGCTTGATTCTCAATGTGTTTTTTCAATTCTTTAGGAATCGAAAACACCACTTTCTCTTCTATTCCTTGGTTTTCACGAATAGAGGTTGTGTCCCCCCCCCATTCTTTTAATTTGCTAATCACTTCTTGAACCAAAACTTCTGGCGCAGAGGCACCCGCAGTGACACCCACTACCTCAACACCTGCAAACCAACTTTGATCCATATCTTTGGCGGTGTCGATCAGGTAGGCTTGTTTACCTAATTGTTCAGCAATCTCACGCAGACGATTCGAGTTGGAACTGTTAGGTGAACCCACCACCAAAATCAGATCAGCAATTCCCGCTAAGTCATGCACAGCATCCTGACGATTTTGGGTGGCATAACAAATATCGTCTTTCTTTTGTTCTTTGATCGACGGAAATTGTGCGCGTAAGGCATCCACCATCACTTTAGTATCGGTCATGGATAAGGTGGTCTGGGTGACATAAGCTAAATTATCCGGATTACTAACTTTTAGATTCTTAACATCTTCAGGTGTTTCGACCAGATAAATATCGCCATGTTCAGTACATTTTTCATACTGTCCCATGGTGCCTTCAACTTCCGGATGTCCCGCATGACCAATCAAAATCACTTCTCTATCCTGTTTGGCATGTTTGGCAACCTGCATATGCACTTTCGTTACCAAAGGACAGGTCGCATCAAAAACAGTTAATTGACGCTCTTCTGCTTCACGCTGTACCTGTTTGGAAACACCATGAGCACTGAAAATTAAATACGACCCTACCGGCACATCACTGAGTTCTTCAATGAAAATTGCACCTTTCTTTTTTAAGCCATCGACCACAGTACGGTTATGAACCACTTCATGACGCACGTAGATAGGCGCACCGAAAGTATCGATCGCTTGATCAACGATTTCTATCGCACGGTCAACGCCGGCACAGAATCCACGGGGGTTAGCGAGTACTATTTGCATATTCTTGACTGTTTTACTAGGTTGAGATGTTAGGATTCTAATCCAATTTTGTTTCGGCGACGAGAATTCCGTCGTGATCCGCGTATAAATACTGATCTTTCTTAAAATTAACCCCGGCGAAGCTTATTAAGATATCGCGCTCGCCCCTATCATGCTTGGCAGCCAGCATAGGATGAACATTAAGAGCACATAAACCGATTGGGAAAGATTGCAGTTGTTCTGCGTGTCGCACACAACCGTATACCAAGATGCCTTGCCATTGATTAGACACCGCTAAACCGGCTAATTCGGCATCGATCAATGCACAACGTTTGGAGCCACCACCATCAACGACTAATACTCTGCCCTGTCCTGGTTGATCCAAAATCGAGCCAATCAAATGATTGTCTTCAAAAACTTTAACTGTCGTGATCTGACCGCTAAAACGCTTAACTTCGGTAAAGGAACGAAACAAAGGTTCAGCAATCTGTAAACCATGGAGGTGAAGATCGCAAATATCAGCCGTTTTGAAGCTCATCTTTTAGCTCCTCGATCAGAAGTAACGCGCCAATAAGCCATAAGCCATCGGTGTCTCCGGCACAGGAATGCGTACCTCATAACCACCACCCAGCGCTTCTTGCAGCGGATTGCCGTATTTATCAAACATCGCTTCGACAGTGATATCGCGATTACCACCTGGCAAGATCATTTCGATTTTGTCGCCCACAGCGAATTTGTTTTTAACATCAACATCGGCCATTCCGGTAGCCGCATCGTAATGGGTAATTTCGCCACAAAACTGTTGTTGATGACTTTTAGAAAATCCAGACAAATAGTTTTGATGCTCATGGGTGTGGTGGCGTTGATAAAAACCATCGGTATAACCCCGATTAGCTAGGTTATCCAAAACGCCTAATAATTCGGGCTGGAATGGGCGTCCGGCTAAAGCATCATCAATTGCCTGACGATAAGCTTGCGCAGTTCTGGCGACATAAAAATGAGATTTGGTTCGACCTTCGATTTTAAGACTGTCCACACCGATGGCTACCAAGCGATGTACGTGTTCGATAGCACGTAGATCTTTAGAGTTCATAATGTAGGTGCCGTTCTCGTCTTCCATGACTGGCAATAACTCACCTTTACGCCCTTCTTCTTCCAGAAAATACACCTGATCAGCCAGCGGGTGACGCTCAGCACCCCCGCAACTCGCAAAGGCATTCTGCTCATTCAAATCAGACATCGACAGAACCTTACCCTCGGCCGGAAGAAAATCACCTTCAGCGTTTTCCACAGCCGGTACGGTATCGTATTTCCAGCGACACGAATTGGTACAAGTGCCTTGATTCGGATCACGATGATTAAAATACCCCGACAACAAACAACGACCAGAATACGCAATACACAACGCACCGTGAACAAACACTTCCAGTTCCATGTCTGGACATTCCTGGCGAATTTCGGCGATCTCATCCAAAGAGAGTTCACGCGACAAAATTACCCGTTCTACGCCCATGCTTTTCCAGAATTTAACACTGGCATAGTTAACGGTATTGGCTTGTACTGACAAATGAATCGGCATTTCCGGCCATTTTTCACGTGTCAGCATAATCAAACCCGGATCAGCCATAATCAAAGCATCTGGCTGCATGGCAATAATCGGCTCAATATCCCGTAAATAGGTTTTAATTTTGGCGTTATGCGGAATAACGTTGGCAGCCAGAAAGAATTTTTTGCCTAGGCCATGGGCTTCTGCAATCCCTTTCGCCAGATTCTCTGCCATAAAATCATTATTACGCACTCTAAGGCTGTAACGCGGCTGACCGGCGTATACAGCATCAGCACCAAAAGCATAGGCATAACGCATATTGCGTAAGGTACCGGCTGGGGAAAGTAATTCAACGTGTTTCATAGCAAGATTAATATTAAAAACAATTTAGATTTTAGCATGATAGGCTCATTTTCAGCGCTATCGGGACAGTGATTAAAAAATCAGATGGAGAACCAGATTGGCCAACAGCGCAGCTAAAACATCGTCAAGCATAATGCCTAAACCACCGTGAATACGTTTATCGACCCATCGAATCGGCCAGGGTTTAACAATGTCAAATAAACGAAACAGTACAAAACCAGCCAGAAGGATGGGCCAGGAAAAACTAAAACCGAGCATGGTGATTAATAAACCGGCTACTTCGTCCCAGACTATACCGCCAAAATCATGAACCGCGAGCTTGTCTGCAGCATACTGACAAATCCAGACCCCTAAAACCGTCGCCACCAGCGTCGCAACCCCGTAAACAGTGACATTGTCAGTCGCCATCAACAGCAGATAAAGCGGAATTGCTGCGATAGTCCCCATAGTCCCAGGCATGTAACGTGACAATCCTGAACCAAAACCAAATGCCAGAAACAACAGAGGGTCGCGCAAAATTTGCCGTGCAGTTAACTGCGTATTCCCATAAGCAGGTTTAAGCAAAGTGTTCATAGCCTGTTCCCTGTATGGTTTGTATTTGGCCTGACTTAAAGACACGTAACCCCCGATCCGCCTCAATCTGGCCAATTTTCACACAACGTTCGGGGAGCAAATGCTGTTGATCGGGAGACACACTAAAACATAGCTGATAATCATCCCCTGCAACGAGTGGCATTTGCCAGTCGCCAGTCGCCTCGATATAGCGAATGACTTCTGCTGACAAGGGTATGGCATCCCAATCGAGTCTGGCCCCCACGCCACTTCGAACTAAAATATGCCCTAAATCGGCGATTAGACCGTCCGAAATATCGATACAAGCACGGGCGATTCCACGCAAGGCAAGACCGAGTGCCACTTGTGGCTGTGGACGCTCCAGCGCCAACAAGGCACGGGATTCTTGAAGGGGATATTGATTCAGGCGAATTTTCAAGCCTAATCCGGCGTCACCGACAGGACCGCTGAGGTAAATCAAATCGCCCGGCTGGGCAGCAGAGCGCAGCAAAGCCTGCGATGAGGGAACGAAACCCAGTGCCTGTACCGTTAAACTCAATGAGCCTGAAGTGGTATCCCCGCCTACCAGATCAACCGCATGACTTTGGGCTAGTTGCATAAAGCCCAAAGAAAATGCTTCCAGCCAGCTGTGATCAATTTTCGGCAGGCTTAAGGCTAGGGTTACCGCAAACGGTTTGGCCCCCATAGCCGCAAGATCACTCAAATTGACTGCCAACAATTTATGTCCAAGAGCTGCCGGATCAACATCTGGCAAAAAATGCACACCCTCGACCATGGTATCGGTCGTTATAGCCAGTTGCTGATTGGTTGGCAGGTTAATCAGGGCGCAATCATCACCAATACCGAGCGCCACCTCAGAATTCAGTGGTTGATGACAGGCGAAATAACGCCGTATGAGATCGAATTCGGCCTTAGCCATTCACTCGGTTTTGGCCTTGTTTGGCAGAAATCTCAAGCGCACGCTGCTTTTGACTTAACTTGTCCAGAATACCGTTAATGTATTTGTGACTGCCTTCGGCACCAAAAAACTTGGCCAGATTGACACTTTCGTTGATGATGACTTTGTAAGGCGTATCCAGACGATTAATGAGTTCGTAGGCGCCAATGCGCAATATTGCACGTTCAACCGGATCAATTTTTTCGACTGGTCTGTCAACAAATTCAGACAAGGCCTGGTCAATACGATCAAGTTGCTGAGGGACACCATGAAAAATTTCTGCAAAATAATTTTTTTGCGCACCTTTTAAATGCTGTTCTTCAAGAAAATATTGTTCAATACTGTGAATACTTGAACCTGACATCTGCCACTGATAAAGAGCTTGCACCGCACATTTACGGGCATTGGTTTTTGCTTCACTCATTGACTTAAACCGCAGAACCCAAATGTTTGAACAAGCTGACCATTTCAATCGCTGACAATGCTGCCTCGGCACCTTTATTACCGGCTTTAGTTCCGGCACGCTCAATAGCTTGTTCAATGCTATCAACTGTTAAGACACCAAAACTAACAGGTATATCGTATTGCAGTGAAACATGAGCGATGCCTTTAACGCATTCACCGGCCACATATTCAAAATGCGGGGTGCCACCACGAATTACGGCACCCAACACGATAATGGCATCGTATTGATTACTGGCAGCGACTCTTTGCACCACCGTAGGTAACTCGAAAGCGCCCGGTGCCTTGATCAGGGTAATGGTGTTTTTGTCGGCACCATGACGAACGAGCGCATCAATCGCACCGTTTTCCAGTTGTTCCACGATAAAACTGTTGAATCGAGAAGAAACAATACAAAATTTGCCACCTTGTGCGGAAAAATTGCCTTCAATGGTAGTAACTGCTGACATTTGCTAAGCCTATATTTTTTAAAAGATTAAAACGCGGTTTCAATGTGTTCGACCACTTCCAGATCGAAACCCGATAAACCAAAATACTTTTTCTGGGCACCCATTACTTTCATTCTGTGCACACCCAAATCTACCAGAATTCGCGATCCTGTACCCGTAGTGCGCCAATCATGATCTTGATCAGTATGCGGTTTAACGCCTAAGTCTTCAAGCTGATAACTGTGAATCAATTCAACTAAGGACTTGTTATTCTCTTTTTGCCGAATCAATACCAGAACACCGCGACCTTCTTCGGCAATCCTGCGCATAGCTTCACGAACAGGCAAAGCGCAATCACTGCGTTTAGAAAACAATACATCATCACATAAGTTACGGGCATGAACACGAACTAGAACCGGCTCGTCACCCGCCACATCGCCCATCACCAAAGCCAGATGCACATTGTCATCATTACGGTCCTGATAGGCATACAAACGAAAATCGCCAAATTCAGTGGGATAACTACATTCACTGATACGTTCTAAAGTATTTTCATGCTGGATACGATAATGAATCAGATCCGCTATGGTACCAATCTTTAAATTATGCTGACGGGCAAATACTTCCAAATCGGGACGTCGTGCCATCGTGCCATCATCATTCAAAATTTCAACAATGACGGCAGCGGGCTCCAAACCTGCCAGGCGCGCAAAATCACAACCAGCCTCGGTGTGACCGGCACGATTCAACACCCCACCATCCTGCGCCATCAAAGGAAACACATGACCCGGTTGCACCAAATCACCGGGTTGCGCATTGTTAGCAACTGCGGCCTGAATGGTTAAGGCTCGGTCAGCAGCCGATATCCCGGTCGTCACGCCTTGAGCCGCTTCTATGGATACGGTGAAATTCGTTGAATAAGGGGTTCGATTATCACTAACCATTAAAGGTAAGCGTAATTGTTGGCAACGTTCACGGGTCAGCGTCAGGCAGATCAGCCCACGACCATATTTGGCCATAAAATTGATGTCTTCCGGCTTGGCGAATGAGGCTGCCATCAATAAATCACCTTCATTTTCCCGGTCTTCATCATCCATGATAATGACCATTTTTCCTTGGCGCAGATCGTCAATAATTTCTTCTATACTATTCATTTAATAAAACCGGCACTCATCAAAAGGGCTTCCGTAATAGGCGTTTTGTCAGTCATACCCTGATTACCTTGTAATAAACGTTCTAAATAACGCGCGAGAATATCGACTTCCAGATTGACTTCATCCCCGGGATAACTGGTTCCCAAGGTCGTTTCTTCCAAAGTATGTGGAACAATGTTGACGCTGAATGAACTACCGGAAACTGAGTTGACGGTCAGACTGATACCATTAATGGTAATGGATCCTTTTTCGGCAATGTAACGAGCTAACTGATCTGGGACTGCAAAACTGAAGCGAATCGATCGTCCATCCGGCGTTTTCTCAAGAATTTTCCCGACCCCATCGACATGCCCGCTGACAATATGCCCTCCCATACGGGTACTTGGCGTAAGCGCCAGTTCCAGGTTAACCGGCGCCCCCAGCTTCAGAGATTTTAAGCTGGTTCTGGAAAGTGTCTCATTCGAAACATCAGCCACAAAATGATGCGAGCCCAATTCGACAGCCGTCAAACAAACCCCGTTAACAGCAATACTATCACCCAGATGAGCATCGCTTAAATTTAACTTGCCGGTATTGATGGTCAGTCGACAATCCCCCCCGCGAGCCTGAATATCGGCAACTGAGCCTATTGCTAAAATAATACCTGTAAACATGACAACCTATGCTTCAGTTTGAGTAAATGTTAAACGCAAATCGGGACCTATCTGCCGGCACTGTTGCAGGCTTAATACGGTTTTTTGCGACATTTCGGTCAAAACCGGTAATTGAAACAGACCCCGTGCCTGATCACCCAACAAACAGGGTGCCACATAAAACAACCATTCATCGACCAAACCCGATTTGAGCAAACTCGCGTTTAATTTGGCACCAGCTTCAATCCAGACAGTATTGATCTGTTGACGACCCAGTTCTGTAAACACTTCGCCTAAATCCAAACCATCCTGATGCTTTGCGACCGTAAAAATACGACAACCTGAGTGTTCAAGTGCCCGAATTTTCTCACTATCACGATCCGGTGTCGTAAACACCCAAACTGGCCCAGGTGTTTGCAAAACTTTGGCAGTAGCAGGCAGTTTTAGTTGTGAATCTAAGATGACTTTCACGGGTGCTTCGCAATCAAAATTCACTCGCGCATCCAGACCGGGATCATCCACCAGCACGGTGGAAATTCCAGTAAGAACAGCACTGCTGGCAGCACGATACTGGTGTACATCTGATCGGGATTGTTCAGACGTAATCCATTGGCTGGTTCCATTTGCCAGCGCAGTACGACCATCTAAACTCATTGCCAGCTTACTTCGCACCCAAGGCAAGCCTGTCTGCATACGCTTAAAAAAACCCCGATTGAGGGCTTTAGCCTCTTGTTCGAGCACGCCTGACTCGACCTCAATCCCTGCTTCGAGCAAACGCTTTACACCTTTACCAGATACCAAAGGATTAGGGTCGCGCATAGCGATCACAACCCTGACAACGCCTGCTTGGATCAGGGCTTCTGTACAGGGTCCCGTGCGTCCCTGGTGGTTACAGGGCTCTAGTGTGACATAAGCCGTTGCGCCGGCTGCTAATTCAGTTTGAGAGAGCGCATGAACTTCGGCATGAGCCTGTCCAGCCCGTTGCGTCCAACCTTCAGCAATGACACGCTGGTCCTTCACTAAAACACAGCCAACAGCAGGATTTGGATCGGTCGTAAATTGTCCGCGTTGAGCCAGCTTTAAGGCTTGCGCCATGTACTTAAAATCAGGATTACTCATCTCTAGCCTGGAGATTAGCAATCATCTCAGTAAATTCACTGACATCTTCAAAACTACGATATACCGACGCAAAGCGCACAAAAGCCACGTGATCAAGATGATTAAGTTCTTTCATCACTAACTCACCCAATTCATAGGCAGGAATTTCACGTTCACCTTTGGCCATTAAAGCTTTTTTAATTCGACTGACTGCAGCTTCAACTGCATCCGCTTGCACAGGTCGCTTTTCTAGCGCACGCTGCATACCCGCACGGAGTTTATTTTCATCAAAGCTCTGACGCGCACCATTGCGTTTGATTATTCTGGGCAAGCTAAGTTCAACCACCTCAAAAGTAGTAAACCGTTCTTTGCAAACTGTGCATTCGCGACGGCGTTTGACCTGTTCACCTTCATCGGCCAAACGGGTATCAACAACCCGAGTGTCTTGTGCAGAACAAAAAGGACAACGCATGGTAGATAGAAAGGCCGTTTATAGAGTTGCTAATTTTATTACAGAATGCGCATTTACCGAAATCAGCTATCCGATTACGATCGAAAAAATCCAGGATCATTTTTAAAAAACCCTTAACATACACATCTCACGCACCAATGCTAAGCACATGTTTATACATGATTTTTTCAAAAAACAATCCCTCGGATAAAATTTTTACACCCTCTTTAACTTAAAAAACAAAATAAAGTTTTGACACGAAACAAATTTGAGTGTAAAAAATGCCCCGTCGACCAAGAATAATACTAAATTCGACAAGCAATCTGATTGCGCCTTCTCAACGAAGGCATCATTATTAAAATTATTAAAAAGAGGATTTAAAAATGGCTGAGCAACAAAAAGACAATACAACTTTGGTTTTCGTAGTAGTAGTTGCGTTGGCAATCGGCGGTGTTTTACTGCTGAAAAGCCGCGAAACCGAACATTTGAAAAACAGTGGCCCAACTACAGCCGCAGCTGAAGCAGCAGCTTTTAAAGCACACAAAAAAGACTTCAACAATGACATCCTGAGCCAAGCGAAATAATTTTTCTGTAAGGCTAACTTAAAACCCCCTAATGTATACGTTAGGGGGTTTTTTTGTGCTCGGCGCTTTTGTTAAGCACCAACGGAGCATTAGATTCAGTCAGTAATCAGTTTTAATCGTAATAAGTGAACTCGGCGATCATCGGCACGCAACACTTCAAAATTGAAACCATCAATATCGATTTTTTCGCCTTTTTTAGGAAAATGCTCTAAGCGCTGTACCACCAGGCCACCCACCGTATCGCATTCATCATCCTCTAATTCAGCAGAAAAGTATTCGTTGAACTCTTCGATTGGGGTTAAGGCATTTACGACAAACTCTTTATCGTTGCGCTTATAAATATATTCTCTGGTTTCGTCCTCATCATGCTCATCTTCGATTTTGCCGACGATCTGCTCAAGAATATCTTCTATGGTCACCAGACCGGCAGCATTACCGTATTCATCAACCACAATGGCCATATGATTTCTTTCGGTGCGAAATTCTTTTAGCAAAACATTGAGACGCTTGCTTTCTGGAACGACACTGGCCGGACGCATGATTGCCGAGACTTTAAGCTTCTTGTTATTTAATGCGTGGGCTAGAAGATCCTTGGCGAGTAAAATACCTATCACTTTACTGCGATCTTCCTCGATAACGGGAAACCGTGAATGCGCAAATTCGATGACCAACGGAAAAATACTTTCTAATTCGGCATCTCCGGCCACTACCACCATTTGTGAACGCGGAATCATAATATCTCTGACTCGCATCTCGGCAACATGCATTACACCTTCCATCATGGCTAATGCTTCAGAATCTAGTAGCTGTTTTTCCTGGGATTCACGCAGAATAGCTAATAAATCTTCTTGATCCTGTGGCTCCCCAGTCAAAAAGTGACTGATACGTTCAATCAGTCTTTTCTGATGGGGATGACTACTCGGGGGGTTACCGTCACTCATGACTTACTCTCTGTCCAGATAAGGATTATCAATATTTAAGGTACTTAAAATCTTAATTTCAAGCGCTTCCATCTCTTCGGCTTCATCATCTTGCAAATGATCATAACCGATCAGATGCAGGACACCATGAATTAGAATATGGGCCCAATGATCAAACAAGGCTTTATTTTGCTGCTGGGCTTCTTGCGCTATTAAAGGCGCACAAATCACCAGATCGCCCAACAAATCCATTTCAAAGCCTTCCGGAGCTTCAAAGGGAAAACTCAATACATTCGTTGGACCGGATTTATGGCGATACTGTAGATTTAATTCAGCACTTTCAGATTCATCCACCAGTCGCACTACAATTTCACTGTCCTGCTCGCTGTCTTTTAAGACTGCATCCACCCATAGTTGCATCATTGCCGCTGTCGGAATCTCTGCAAACTCGGTCGCAAGCTGAATATCAAGATAATTCATGCTTTTGCTGCAATTCGTATTGATCGTAGGCGGCAACAATACGCTGAACCAGCGGATGCCTAACCACATCACGTACCCCAAAAAAGGTGAAACTAATTCCCTCAACGTCTTTTAAGACTTTAAGCACATGTTTAAGCCCGGACATTTTTTCATTGGGTAGGTCAATTTGAGTCACGTCGCCCGTGATAACCGCTGTGGAACCAAAACCAATCCGAGTCAAAAACATTTTGATTTGCTCTACCGTGGTATTTTGCGCTTCATCAAGAATGATAAAAGAATCATTTAGGGTTCTGCCGCGCATAAAAGCCAACGGCGCTACTTCAATGACGTTTTTTTCTAGCAGTTTTTCAACCCGTTCAAAACCCAACATATCATATAAGGCATCATACAAAGGTCGTAAATAGGGATCGACTTTTTGAGCCATGTCACCCGGCAAAAAACCCAGCTTTTCACCGGCTTCAACGGCAGGTCTAACCAAAATAATGCGGCGAACCGATTCGTTTTGCAGGGCTTCAACCGCGCAGGCGACCGCCAAAAAGGTCTTACCTGTTCCGGCAGGACCCACCCCAAAATTGATGTCGTGATTAAGAATTTTATGCAGATAATCCTGTTGATTCTGACCACGACCCTTAATCACTCCCCGCTTGGTTTTGATACCAATGACAGGCGTCTTATTCTCGGCAGCCTGTGGATGCATCAACTGATCAATACTCGAAGTCTGCAAACTTAAGTGTACTTGTTCGGCATCAATCTCTTCGCGCTCAGTTAATTCATATAACTTGGTAATCACTGCGCAGGCTTCTAAAACAGCCGCTTCATCACCAGACACACGAAAATGATTACTGCGGTTGGCGATTTCGACATGAAGACGCTGTTCAATGTGACGCAGATTGGCATCCAAATGCCCGCAAAAATTATTCAACCGATGGACATCAACCGGGAATAGACTTAATTCTTGGGAAAAATGTTTATGACTCACGATGCTAGCGTCTGGATTTTATCAAGAGAAGACTCCACTAAGCGTCCACGCAAGGAATTGGGTAAGGCTTCGGTAATCAGGACATCGACAAACTGCCCGGCTAATCGAGGATGTGCGGCAAAATTGACCACTCGATTATTCTCAGTTCTGCCAGTCACATGCAAGGGATTTTTCTTGGATACACCCTCAACCAAAATCGTTTGCACAGTTCCAATCATGCCCTCGGAAATAGCCATAGTCATTTCAGTCAGCCGCGTCTGCAGACGTTGAAGACGTTGCTCCTTAATTTCCACACTGACATCATCTGCAAAATTGGCTGCTGGCGTGCCTGGTCTGGGACTAAAAATAAAGCTGTAGGAAAAGTCATACCCCACTTCTTCAATAAGCGCCATCGTCTCTTCAAAATCCTGCTCGGTTTCACCCGGGAAACCAATAATAAAATCGGACGAAAGACTAATACCCGGTCTGACCGATTTCATTTTACGAATGATTTCAAGATAATCTTCTCGTTGATGGCCACGTTTCATTTCCGCCAGAATACGATTGCTGCCACTTTGAACCGGCAAATGCAAATGATTCACTAGTTGTGGAATTTCGGCATAGGCTTCAATAATGTCATCCGTGAATTCCAGGGGATGAGAAGTCGTAAAGCGAATTCTATCGACACCATCCACTGCAGCCACAAAGTGTAATAACAAAGCAAAACTGGCAATATCCCCGTCTTCCATAGCACCACGATAGGCGTTGACATTTTGCCCCAGCAAATGAATTTCACGCACACCTTGTTTAGCTAAGGTTTCGATTTCAGCGATCACATCATTCAAAGGCCGGCTGACTTCTTCACCGCGTGTGTATGGCACTACACAGTAGGTACAATATTTACTACAACCTTCCATCACCGAAACATAGGCCTTAGGGCCTTCAGCGCGCGGCTCAGGTAATGCATCAAATTTTTCAATTTCAGGAAAGGTGATATCGACGACGTGTTTCTGGCCGTTGCGGGCCTGATTCAGTAATTCAGGCAGTCGGTGCAAGGTTTGCGGACCAAAGACAATATCGACATAGGGTGCGCGTTTCTGTAAAGCAGCACCTTCCTGACTGGCGACACATCCACCTACACCAATAATCACCTCTGGACGTTTATCTTTGATTTTTTTCCAACGACCAACCGCAGAGAACACTTTTTCCTGTGCCTTTTCTCTGATAGAACAGGTATTAAGCAACAATACATCCGCTTGCTCTGGGCTGTCTGTTAATTCCAGGCCATGTGAAGCCAGCAACACGTCCCGCATTTTATCGGAATCGTATTCATTCATCTGACAACCATTGGTCTGTATGTAAAGTTTTTGTGCCATGTCGAACGTATAACCTCTACTGCTCTAAAACAAAAAACCCCAGTCTTACGAAAGGGGCTCAACAGCTGTCATTATAAACCGTATCACTATCAACTGCTTGTTAAATATGGAAAATTGTGACATTTTTGCTCTATCCTTGATAACGGGTAGGATCTGTTACGCCCAGACCTTCAAACCCTGCTTTTCGCAGACGACAGGAATCACACACACCACAAGCTTTGCCCTCTTTATCAGCTGCATAGCAAGACACGGTTAAAGCATAATCAATTCCTAGTGCCAAACCTTGACGAATAATCTCCGTTTTACTGAGATCGATTAAAGGGGTATGTATGTTAATTTGCTGCCCCTCAACACCGACCTTAGTCGCCAAATTGGCCATTGTTTGGAATGCTTGAATGAATTCGGGTCGGCAATCAGGATACCCTGAATAATCAACAGCGTTGACGCCAATAAACACATCATGACTACCCAAGACTTCAGCCCAACCTAAGGCAAAAGCCAGAAAAATGGTATTGCGAGCGGGGACATAGGTCACCGGAATCCCAGCCTGTGGCTCCACGGGTACCTGAATAGCCTGATCCGTTAAGGCCGAGCCCCCAATACTGGCCAAACCCAATGGCATAATTTTGTGTTCAATCACTCCATAATGCTGGGCAATCGCTTTGGCGGCATTCAACTCAGCGTTATGGCGTTGACCATAATCAAAACTCAGGGCGTAACATTGAAAGCCCTGCTGTTTTGCAAGCGCCAAAACAGTAATCGAATCTAATCCACCCGATAATAAAATGATGGCCGATTTGCCATGCCGATTATTTTCCACGAGCATCATTCCAGAGATATTTATGTAATTGAATTTGGAAGCGAACCGGTAAGCGATCGACCAAAATTTTATCGGCAAGCTTAACTGCTGGCATAGTCAGTTCAACCGGTGAAAACAAAACCTGACAACGCTCGCTTAGCTTTAATGCCCGAACTTGTTCCACCGACCACCGATAGTCGTCTTCGTCCGCAATCACAAACTTAACCTGATCCTGTTCAGACAGGCAGTCGATATTGCGGTACAGATTGCGGGCAAGTTCTCCAGAACTAGGTGTTTTTAAATCCAACACTTTAACCACCTGTGGATTTACACCAGAAACATCTATTGCACCGCTGGTTTCCAGTGAAACCTGATAACCCAAAGCAATTAACTGATCCAATAGTTCCAAACAAAGCGCTTGCGCGAGCGGCTCACCGCCAGTGACCGTAACGTAGCGACAGTCATATTCGGCAATCCGGCGCAAAATTTCTGCCAATGCTAATTTTTCACCACCGTTGAAGGCATAAGCTGTATCACAGTAAGTACAGCGCAAAGGACAGCCAGTCAAACGAACGAATACAGTCGGAACTCCGACTGTATTGGTTTCGCCTTGCAGAGAATAAAAGATTTCGGTGATTCGAAGGGATGGATCCATTCAGACTATGGCATTACCGCCAGCTTTTTAGCTGCCAGATTGGCAGCCGGTGTTCCTGGAAACGCATTGACTACTTGAGTCAGATATTCTCGGCTTTTGGGAATATTCTGTAACTCAAATTCAATGTATCCGAGCTTCAATAGTGCATCCGGTACTTTGGCACTCTGCGGATATTGGGTGAGCACTTTGATAAACGCAGAACGCGATTTATCAATTTCACGATTAACTTTATACGCCTCTGCCAGCCAATACTGGGCATTGTCAGCGAATTGACCACTTGGAAAATCTTGCAAAAATGATTCGAACAACTTAACAGCCATCGCATTTTGACCACTACGCAATGCTTCATAAGCTTGTTGATAGCGATCTTTGTCATTATTCGCAATCTGTGGGGCTTGGGCCGATGAAGCCACAGCAGGCTGCGTCGCCACTGGCGCAGCAACTGCCGGATTTGCTGGAGCAACTGCCGGGGTTGCTCCGACAGGCGCAACACTGGTTGTCGGAGACGTTGGCGTCACAGCACTTGAAGCATTCTGAATACGACTATCCAAATCCAGATACATATTTTTTTGTTTACGTTGCAGATCGCTGATCGTTTGCGATTGCTCTTCAATCATGCCACGCAATTGCTGAACTTCGCTTTGCATCTGTTCCATGCGGGTAACCAAATCCAGTATTTCAGGATTTGGCTGTGCCACTGGAGCTGCCACCTGATTATCTGAATTATTTCCTTCAAACCAGGCGTAGGCTGGAGTCGTCAGACTCAAGCCTACTATAGCCATTACAAAACCGGCATTTCTCATTGATAACCTAATTCAACGCGACGGTTTTGAGACCAAGAGGATTCATCATGGCCATATGCCACAGGTTTTTCTTCACCATAACTGACAACTTCAAGTTGTGAAGCAGAAACACCTTGTGAACGCATCATTCTTTCTACTGATTTAGAACGTTGCTCACCCAAAGCAATATTGTATTCACTAGAACCACGCTCATCAGCATTACCACCCAAAATCACGCGTTGTTTAGGATGTGAAGCCAAATAACGAGCATGAGCAGCAACGATAGACACATACTCTTGTTTAACTTGACTACTGTCCAATTCAAAGTAGATAACTTGTTTTGACAACGGATTGTTAGGATCGCTGAATTCAGGACCTAAGTGTGAGGCAGAATTGAAACCGTTTGAACCAAACTGGCTGCCAGACAATGAACCATCGCTGTAACCGCTAGTCGAGGCATCGGCCCCCAAAGTATCACCTAAACCTTCTTTTTCATCGGAACTACAACCGGTAACCAATACAGCAGCCATTGCCAGAACCAGATATCTTTTATCTAATCTCATTAATTTTCTCCATTAAATATTTAAAAGCATTACCACTTTTTTAATTCTACCGCATTCGATCAAGGCGCCCAAGCAGGTTCGCGAATTTCACCGGTTTCAAAGGCAAGTTTTTGCTGAACTGCTCCATCGGTTGACGCTACAGCCAAAGTTGAGCGGGGCCCACTTTTTGCCGCAAATAATACCATGCTGCCATTAGGTGAAAAACTGGGTGATTCGTCAAGACGTCCACTGCTTACCACGTTCACTGTGCGAGAAGCCATGTCCATGACCGCAATTCGATAATCCCCACCATTAGCAGTTACCATGGCTAAACTTCTACCGTCTGTTGAAAAACGGCCACGAGCATTGTAGTCACCTTGGAAAGTCAAGCGACTTGATTTACCACCTGAACTGGGAATGGTGTACAACTGGGGTTTACCACCTTGATCAGAGGTGAACACAATTGTGCTGCCATCTGGCGACCAAGTTGGCTCGGTTTCGATGGACATGCCACTGGTTAAACGTGTCAAACCACGATTAGACAGATTCAATATATAAACGTCAGGACTACCGTCTTTAGACAATGTAATCGCTAAACGACTACCATCGGGTGAAAACGCAGGCGCTCCGTTGATACCAGGATAAGCGGACACACTTTCACGCTGCCCAGTGGCCAAGGTCTGGACATAAATCTCCGAACGTTTGGTATGAAACGATACATAGGCAATTTTAGCGCCGTCTGGTGACCATGCCGGTGCCATAATAGGTTCAGGCGATTCAGCAATGGTTCTTGGATTAAAACCGTCAGCATCAGCCACCTGCAACAAATACTGTCTGCCTTGTGAGCGAACAGCGTTGGTGACGTAGGCAATACGTGTATTGAAAGAGCCTTTACGCCCAGTCAGTTTTTCATAAATCAAATCACTGATGTGATGGGCTGCACGACGCAGTTCATGGGCACCGGCCGTAAAACGATAGCCCATCAACAAACCACCGTTGTTGACGTTAAATAATTGAAATTCGATATTGAATTGATTACCGTTACCAATCACCTGACCAATAACCATGTAGTCTTGACCCAGAACCTGCCAGTCTTTGAAGTTAATTTTTTGTGCTTCAGTCGGTTTGGTCAGCATATCGTCTTCAGCTAGGGTTTTAAAAAAACCGCTACCACCCAAATCAGAACTGACCACATCTGATAATTTCACATTACCTATTGCGCCACCCTGACCAAAAGGCACAATAGCAATCGGCACAGCCGTTTGTGCCCCTTTAGTAATCTCAATGGTTAATCCGGCAGCATGGGCCACAGAAAACAGACTGGCCAACAGCACAGTGATTGAAATTCTTGCAAACAGCATCATATAAAGTTCCGTCAATTAATTATTCGGGCTTAAACACAAAAGTAAACGTTCTAAATTCTTCATTAAATAAAGCTTTATCCTGCGGCACAGGCAAGGGTGATGCCTTGTTCACTGCATTTTCCGCAGAGCGATCAAACACAGTATCACCACTACTACCAACGACCGTTGCCTCAATGACTTCCCCACTCGGCAGTAATTTCACCTGAATGGTACATTTTAGACCCTGGGTGGCGGTCATTGGTCGTGTCCAAGCAGATTCAACCTTACGCGCAATGGCTTGTTTGGCCGCCAGACTTGCTTGCTGGTTAGCCTGAGCTTTGGCGGCTGCCTCGGCTTTGGCCGCGGCTTCGGCGGCAGCAGCTGCCGCAGCCTGCTTTTCTTGCTCCGCTTTAGCTCGAGCAGCCGCTTCCTGACGCTCTTTTTCAGCTTTTTCTGCAGCAGCTTTGGCGAGTCGTTCCTTTTCGGCCTTTTCAGCAGCTTGCTGTTTCTCTTTATCGGCTTTGGCTTTGGCTTTGGCATCAGCAGCCGCTTTATCTGCTTTGGCCTTAGCCTCTGCAGCCGCCTTTTCTTGTTCAGCTTTCACTTTTGCTTCTGCCGCAGCCTTTTCCTGCTCGGCTTTGGCTTTGGCCGCTTTTTCAACCGCTAATTGTTTCTCTTTATCCGCTTTAGCTTTAGCGTCAGCAGCCGCACGCTCCTGTTCGGCTTTAGCCTTAGCCTGTTCAGCAGCGGCTTTTTCCTGTTCTGCTTTAGCTTTTTCTTGGCGTAATTTTTCGGCCTTTTCCTGAGCCAATTGTTTGTCTTTCTCGAGCTTTTCCTGATCTTGTTTCTGTTTCTCTAACTGCTCTTTTTCAAGCCTAGCTTTTTGCAAAGCCTCTGCAGCCAGTTTTTCCTGCTCCAGTTTTTTGGCTTCAGCCTGTTGTTCTTTTAGCTTGGTTTCACGCTCAGCCGCTTCTTTGGCTTTTTCAATTTCTTGTTTTTTTAGCGTATCGGCCTGTTTTTGTTTTTCCTCAGCCTGCTTTTGTTTTTCAACCAGTTCTTTGGCTTCTTTGGCTTTTCTCTCTTCTAGAGCTTGTTTTTCTTTCGCTTCGGCGGCTTTTTTTTGCGCATCGAGTTCGGCTTGTTTTTTCTGTTCCTCAAGCTTTTTTTGTTCTTGTTGTTTCTTGAGTTCTTCCTGCTTTTGTTTTTGTAAAGCTTCTTCCGCTTTTTGCGCCTCTAATTCCTTGCGTTTGCGGGTTTGCTCGAGAATTTGTTGGTCATTTTTAACGGTATCTTCAGCAACCGGCTTAGGCTCTGGTTTTACTTCAGGCTTCTTAGCCGCCTCTAGTTTGTCCATTTCAGCCTGAATTTGATCGCTATCCAAAACAGTAGCCTCAATAATTTCAGGCATAGCTTCAGCCTTGACCAGTTCCGGCTTAGATTCAAAGCTAAAGCTAAACAGCATGACAATGACGAAATGCAGCGTTATTGCCAGTAAAAGTGATGGACCGAATTTATGCATGCAAGTAAATTTATTTCTCGGCAGGAGGTGTCGTCATCAGACCCACTTTGGGGGCACCCGCATTTTTTAGGGCCGCCATCACGGTGACTATCTTGCCGTATTCGACCATATGATCGCCTCGGACATATATTTGCGTCTGTGGCTTGTTTTTCATCACTGTGGCCACCCTGGTATACAAGACATCCTCAGACACCGGTTCGTCCTGTCGATCACCGATATCAATATAAAAACTACCATCGCGCTTGATAGAAACAATCAAAGGAGGTTCGTCTTTTAAATCGACCGCCGCGGCTTCCGTCTGAGGTAAATCGACATCAACCCCGGTCTGAACCAAGGGCGCAGTAATCATAAAAATCATTAACAATACAAAGGTGACATCAATATAGGGAACGACATTGATCTCGGCCATTGGTCCGCGACGTTTACGAGACTTTCGATTGCTTCCACCTACATTCATTTGCTGTGCGCCTGTCTTTGCAAGAGAACAACGAACTCATCGATAAACAACTCATAACGGCCCGCCAAACGATCCAAACGTGTCGAAAAGCGGTTATAGGCGATAACCGCAGGAATCGCGGCAAACAAGCCTATCGCAGTTGCAATCAAAGCTTCAGAGATACCAGGCGCGACATTGGCTAAGGTTGCATTTTTAATTTCGCCCAAGGCTCTGAAAGAATTCATGATCCCCCAAACAGTTCCAAACAAACCAATATATGGACTGGTCGAACCCACTGTTGCTAAGAACGGTAAGGTTTCATCTAGTCTGTCTAGTTCACGCGCTAATTCGATACGCATCGCACGTTGCGCACTTTCTACTTGAACCACTGGCTCCACATCGCCTTTCTGGCGCATACGAGCAAATTCGCGGTAGCCTGCCAGGAAAATTTTTTCAATCCCTTCAGGATCAAAGCGATCATTGGACATTTTTTTATAGAGCTCGGCTAAACCAACGCCCGACCAAAACTCATCTTCAAAATCATCAGTCACCTGAATAGACTGTTTTAACTCTTTACGTTTGGTAAATATAAAGGTCCAAGAAGTAACCGAAGCCGATAACAGTATGAACATGACAAACTGAACGACAACACTCGCTTCTTTGACTAGATGTAATATGGATAGATCAGTATTCATCAGGTTAGTTTTTCCAGAATGAAAGGGGGAATAGGTTTAGGTTTTAATTTCAGAGCATCAATACAGGCAATCCGAATGTGTGCCTGACAAAGCACTTCATCATGACGCATCAGCGTTTGTTCAAACATCATCCAGGTTTTTCTGCAATCGGTAATTGTAGTAACGATGTTTAAAAAATCATTAAATTTTGCTGGTTTTAAATAATCGATCTGTAAGGAGCGGACAGCAAACAACACCTCGCTCTCTTCTTTAAGCTGATCCTGCTCAAACCCCAAATGACGTAACATCTCGGTTCGCGCTCTTTCGAAAAAATTCAGATAATTGGCATGATAAACCACACCACCAGCGTCCGTATCTTCATAATAGATCCGCACTGGCCAAAAAAAAGGATTCATTCGAAATAATTAAAATTTAAATAATTCATCTGATTCAACAGCTTTTGTCGGTGCCGAAATACCAAAGTGCAGATAAGCTTTGTTTGTCACGACTCGCCCACGCGGTGTTCGCATCAAAAACCCTTGCTGAAGAAGATAAGGCTCTAAAACGTCTTCAACTGTGGATCGTTCTTCACTGATAGCTGCGGCCAAAGTATCCAGCCCCACTGGTCCACCCTGGAAGTTCTCTATCATCATCAACAACAGTTTTCGATCTAACAAATCAAAACCTTGTTGATCAATTTTGAGCATTTGCAGAGCTTGTTGCGCAATCAAGCGGGTAATAATGCCATCCCCTTTAACTTCAGCAAAATCCCTGACCCTTCTAAGTAAGCGATTAGCGATGCGAGGAGTACCCCGAGAACGACAGGCAATTTCCTCTGCGCCTTCTCGCTCAATTTGTATACCCAACATAGCCGCCGAGCGACTCACAATACGCGTTAAATCTTCATGATTGTAAAATTCCAGCCTCTGAACGATGCCAAAACGATCGCGCAGTGGTGAGGTCAATAAACCCGCTCGTGTTGTCGCACCAATCAAGGTGAATGGCGGCAAATCTAGTTTAATCGAACGTGCTGCAGGACCTTCGCCTATTATAATATCAATTTGATAGTCTTCCATAGCCGGATACAGCACCTCTTCAATTGCAGGGCTTAATCGATGAATTTCATCGATAAAAAGCACATCGTGTGCCTGCAAATTGGTGAGCAAAGCTGCTAAATCACCAGCTTTATCGAGGACGGGCCCCGAAGTCTGCCGAATATTGACATTAAGTTCTGCTGCAACGATATTGGCCAAGGTGGTTTTACCAAGACCCGGTGGACCAAAAATCAGCACATGATCCAACGCCTGAGCCCGCGATGTCGCTGCTTTGATAAAGATTTCCATTTGCTGACGCAAATCGGGTTGGCCGACATAATCTTTTAAATATTTTGGGCGTATCGCCCTGTCTTGTCTTTCTTCATCATACAGACTACCAGCAGTCACCAGACGATCGCTTTCTATCATCTAACGGCTCCTTTCAAAGCTGCACGAATATAGGCTTCTGAACTGTCAAGCGTGTCTTTAATTGCTTGTATCATCTTGGCGGCGTCTTGCGGCTTATAACCTAAAGCACATAAAGCAGAAATCGCTTCCTGACGAGAACTGTGACTGGGTAATGGCGTTTGAACTGTGACCGCACTTGAACGCGGCTGATCAGACAACTCCAAATCAGGTAAACGATCACGCATTTCAATGATTAAACGCTCGGCTGTCTTTTGTCCCACCCCAGGAAGCCTGACCAAGCCCTTAACGTCATGATCCTCAACACACCGGTAAAATTCAGCAACCGATTGCCCTGAAAGAATAGTCAACGCTAACTTAGGGCCAATGCCATTAACTTTAATTAAAGCCCGGAACAAGAGTCGCTCTGTTTCAGTGGCAAAGCCAAACAAAATATGCGCATCTTCACGCACAATAAGATGGGTAAACAAACTGACGGATTGCCCTATGCCAGGCAAATCATAGATGGTGGTCATAGGCGCTTCAATTTCGTAACCCACGCCATTCACATCTAAAACAAGCTGTGGAGGGGTTTTGGACAGCAAAGTCCCGCGTAAAAAGCCTATCATGCTCCAACCTGGTTATATCTATCCATAGATTGCTGATGATGAATATGACACATGGCTATTGCGAGTGCATCACTGGCATCCATAGGCATTTCACCTTGTATCCCTAATAAGACTTTGATCATATGCTGAACCTGATGTTTGTCCGCGCTCCCCTTTCCGACCAGCGCGAGCTTAACCTGTCGAGCAGCATATTCATAAATCGGCAGGTTTTGTTGCATAGTAGCACACATTATCGCACCTCTGGCCATTCCCAGCTTCAACGCTGAGTCGGCATTTTTATGCATAAAAATCTGCTCGATCGCGACCTGATCGGGTTGATAAATGTTGATAAGTTCAGACACACCGTCAAAAATTTTTTTAAGCCGATCAGGCATACTATCTTGTTGCATCCTGATACAGCCACTGGCTATGTAACGAATGCCATTGGAAGTTTGATCAACAACGCCATAACCCGAAACTCGGGAACCAGGATCAATACCGAGTACTCTTGTCAAAACCTAGTCCAAGCTAGCGATGATTTCATCACTAATATCGGCATTAGAATAAACCGACTGAACATCATCAAGGTCTTCTAAACGATCAAGTAATTTAAGCATTTTTTCAGCATTCTCTGAATCAAGAACGGTCTTGATATCGGCATGCATGGTAATTTCCGCGCTTAAAGGCGAAAACCCAGCAGCCACAATAAAATCTTTAACCGTTAAATAATCTTCAACCGTAGTCAAGACATCCCAAGTATCATCATTTTGCACGACATCATCAGCACCCGCCTCCATCGCCACTTCCATTAAAGTGTCTTCATTAATATCAGCACTAAAACTAATGATGCCTAATTGACGGAAAAGATAGGCAACAGACCCATCAGTCCCCAAATTACCGCCCGCTTTAGAAAATGCGTGTCTCACATCAGCAACCGCACGATTACGATTATCGGTTAGACAATCCACCATCACCGCCGTGCCACCAGGGCCATAGCCTTCATAGCGCACTTCTTCATAATGAACACCATCGAGAGCGCCAATCGCCTTTTTAATGGTGTTATCAATGGTATCGCGCTTCATGTTGGCACCGAGCGCTTTATCAATTGCAGTGCGAAGACTAGGATTATTAGCCGGATCGCCCCCGCCTGAACCTTTAGCAGCCACACTGATTTCACGAATTAATTTGGTAAAAACCTTACCGCGCTTAGCATCCTGCGCACCCTTACGATGACGAATATTCGCCCATTTACTATGTCCTGCCATTCTCTAACTCTTAATAGTGCAATTGCAGCAATTTTAACATTGGCTATCCATCAATTCGAATCAGCCTGTAATAAAACCGGTAAAACTGCCAACAACGATGGATCTGCAAAAAATCGGTCAGCCTGTGCTTCAACTAAATCTCGCCTGACTACACCGCCAAAGCCAATGACTGTTGCACCTGCATGCTGGGCTTCTAAATCCGTTTTGCCATCCCCCACCAGAACCATGTTAAGTGCGGCTGAAGGGTTGATTTGTCGGCAAACGGCAGCCTTACCACCGGATTGAGCAAGAGGCGATTGACGATCAAAATCTAGATAATCACCATTAACATCAAAGAAAATATCAACAGCGTGAACTTGAGAGGCCGGAATATTCAGCCGGGTGGCCAAAGGTAAAATCGCCTGACGTAAACCACCGCTGATAATATGAACCTGTTTATTCGCGGCCAGCAATGCGGCAAACACCTCTGTAACACCCTCGACGATTTCATCTATATATTGATCGGCTAATTGCGATATAGCGTGTTGATTGGGCTTGATAACATCCAGACGTTTAGCATAAACGTCTTCAAGGGCAACCTCACCGTTCATAGCTGCATCTGTTAACGCAGCGACTTCTGCAAAAACATGACAGGAACGCGCGAGCTCATCTATGCCCTCAATACGACTTAAAGTACTATCACAATCAAAACATACAATATCGAACGGCATAATCTTCCTATAAAAATAAGTGATGTTAATTGAATCAAAACCCAAGTTATTGACTAAAATGAAGAGAAATCACGAATCTGGTATTAGTCATCAATGCGAATAAAAAATAAAATCATCATAGCTGCTTTGATTGCAGTTTTAAGTTTTATCGCTTTAATTAAAATCAATCATCACAACAGTATCAAAAACATAGAATTTAAAACCATTAATGACTCAATTCAGGATTTACAGTCACTAAAAGGCAAACCGGCCTTAATAAGCTTTTGGTCGACAGACTGCAAGAGCTGTATCGAAGAAATCCCAAATTTAATCGAATTGCATCAAAAATATGCCAAACATGGATTTAGAATAATCGCGGTAGCCATGGAATATACGCCACCTAACCAAGTGGTAACGATGTCGGAAGCAAAACAGCTACCCTACAGTATAGTACTCGATCCCAATGCAGCAATCGCACACCATTTTGGTGACATTCGTCTGACACCCACCACTTTTTTGATTAACCCAGCGGGTGAAATTGAAAAAAAGATTGTGGGCAGTTTTAATCAACATGAAATCATGCAAAAACTTGATACCTGGTTAATACCCTAGAACCTTTCACAGGCTTGCTGATGGATGTGAGCGTGGTCTGGCGAGGGAATCTTCAGGCATAAAAAAAGCCCTTCGAGTGAAGGGCTTTTAAATAAGAGCTTGGCGATGTCCTACTTTCACATGGCAACCTGCCACACTATCATCGGCGCTAAGCGGTTTCACTTCCGAGTTCGGGATG
>Ga0194120_10001037_pt1 | contig 51775 bp, 56 predicted proteins | sample TA2MahCa65mmetaG_FD_148642 | JGI IMG/M metagenome (GOLD analysis project Ga0194120, IMG submission 148642) | Freshwater microbial communities from Lake Tanganyika, Tanzania - TA2015019 Mahale Deep Cast 65m | ecosystem: Environmental > Aquatic > Freshwater > Lake | place: Tanzania: Lake... | reverse complement strand
ATGCGATTTTCGCCCTGGCGCTCGGGCATCTCATCGACGCATGGATGAATGCGGAAGGACGCGCGCGCCGCGGCGCCGCGATTCTGTTCGGCCATGTGCTGATGCAGATCGCGCTCGGAATCGCGACCTTGGTGTTGGTCGAGCCGCCCTTCGCCGGCGCGCCGCATATCGCCCTGGCGCTCGCGCATCAGGCGATCGGCATGGCGGTTCTGGCGGTGGCGACGCTGCAGGCGCGACGCCTTGCGCAAGACGTAGTTACGCACTGAGGCGGCGGCGTGAAAAATTTTGCGATCCTCGATCTTCCCGGCCCGGAATTCCTCAATGTCTTCGGGCTCGTCGTCATCATCGTTCTGGCGGCCGTTTATCTCTGCATCCGCCTCGCGGATCGCACCGATCGGCGTCCGCCGCCGCCTGTGCCGCAAAACCCGGATGCGATGGAAGTCGCCTTCCTGCAGGGCGGCGTCAATCAGGTCATCCGAACGCTGATCTATGATCTTGCGCAGCGCGGCTTTATCGCTCTCGCGCCCAAGGATCACGTGATTCCCACCGAAAGCCAGCCGCAACCGGGCGAGCTCAATGCGATGGAGACGCTCCTGCTTGAAGCCGCGCAGGCGAAGCCGAAGGCGCATGTGCTGTTTGAAGATCGCAGCCTGCGGCGACGGCTTCTCGAGCAGCTCGCGCCGATCCGCGCCAAACTCGCGGCGGAGGAGCTGATCAAACCCGCGTCGGTGAAAATCTGGCGCCGGCGCGCGCAGATCGGCGGAACGCTGATCATCGTTGGCGTGGCGCTTGCGAAGATCGCCGTCGAATGGTCGAAGGGTCCAGCGAACCTCGCCTATCTCATCTTTCTCGCCGCCGCTTCCGTCGCCGCGCTTTTCGCGCTCGCCTATGTGATGACCAGAACCCACGCGAGCCGTCGCGGCCACGCCTATCTCGAAGCGATGCGACTCGCCTATGGTGAGCGCTTGCAAGCGGCGGTCGCGCACATCGGCTCGCCGGGGCCGGAGGCGCGCGCGTTCCATGGCGCGGCGCTGTTTCTTATCGGTCTTTACGGATTCTCGCCGCTCAAGGGCACGACCGAGGCGATGTTCGCCGAAACCTTCAGCCGCGGCTCGCAAAGCCAGGGCTCCAATTGCGGGTCGAGCTGCGGCGGCAGTTGCGGCGACGGCGGTGCGAGCGGTGGCGGCGATTGACGCGCCGGCACTAGGCTCCGGAATCGGCTATCGCCCGCAGTTTCGCGCCGATCTCTTCGCTCATCGAGACCGGATCGATTTTCTCGAGATCGTCGCCGATCACTATCTCGACGCAACGCGAGAGAAACTCGACGAACTCGACCTTCTAAGATCGCACTTCCCGCTCGTCGCGCATGGTCTCGATCTCTCGATCGGCGGCGCCGACGGCGTCGATCCGCGCTATCTCGGTAAAATCGCCGCGTTGATCGAGCGCATCGATCCGCCCTGGTGGAGCGAACATCTCTGCTTCACGCGCGCCGGCGGCGTTCGAATCGGCCATCTTGCGTCGCTGCCCTACACACAAGAGGCGATCGATGCAGTCGCGCGCAATGTCGATTATCTGCGCCGGCGCATCAAGACGCCGCTGATTCTGGAAAACATTAGCTGCGTCGTGCGCGTTCCCGGCGCCGAAATGGACGAGGCTGAATTCCTGACGCGCACGCTGGAAGCGACAGGATGCGGCTGGCTGTGCGACGTCGCCAATATGCATGTCAATGCGATGAATTTCGGCTTCGATCTCGATGCGCAGTTCGAGCGCTGGCCATGGGAGCGGCTCGTGCAAATTCACTACGCCGGCGGACGCGCGCGCAACGGCCTGTTGATCGACAGCCATGACGCGCCGACGAGTGATGCGGTTTGGACGCTTTACGAGCGCGTCGTGGCGCGCGCGCCGGTCAAGGCCGTCCTTCTCGAGCGCGACGAAAATATTCCGCCGTTCTCCGAACTGATCGGGGAAGCGGAGCGGGCGCGCGCAACGCTCGTGGAAAATCGACGATGGCGTTAGCCGAAACCCAGGCGCTGTTGGCGCGCCTATTCACCGATGATGATCTGCGCCGCGAATTCTTCGAGGCGCCGATCGCCGTTTCGACGCGTTTCGGCCTAAGCGCTAATGACGCGCAACGCCTCGCGTCGCTCGATCGGCGTGAAACGGACGCCTTTGCGCGGAGCCTCATCGGCAAACGCACGCTCTATGCGCGCAGGGCGCTGCCGCTCACCGCGCGCGTATTGGGCGACCGGTTCGACTCGCTTCTGGCGGAGGCGATCCGCGGGCGCGCGAGAGACGGAAGCACCCGCGCAGACGCGGCGGCGCTTGTCGCCCTTCTCGACAGGAGTCTCGCGCGGCGCGAATTGGCGCCGGTCTGGATTGTCGATCTCGCGCGCTTCGAACTTGCCTTCGTCGAGGCGGGGCGTTCCGGCCCGTCGTGTTTTCATCGAAGATTTGACTTCGACGTAGCGTCAATCGCAGCGTCTCTCGCCAAAGGCGGCGACGTCAGCGCTCTTCGTCGGAGAACGGTGGGAGTCTGGGCGCGACCGCCGCGCGGCAGGATGCGCTGGCGGCTGTTTAGCCGTTAAGCGCGGCGAAGCGCTTCGGGCCTTTCGCCGTGGCGGCGGTCGGCGACAACGTCGATCATCCGCTCGGCGCCGCGATCCCTCGCGTCCTGGCTTTGAGTCTTGGCGAGGTCTTCGCTCGCTTCCTTGAACTGCGCTTCCGCCTCATCGAGCTGTCCGCGCAGTTCGTTGATCGAGGCGAGAATATTCTCGCGACGCGCGCGCGCGGCGCGGGCGTAGGTCGGATAGGCGAAATGATTGAGGTCGCTGATGTTGGCGCGCCGCTCTTCCTGGCCGATTTCGCGTTCAAGCTCATTGGCCATGCGCGTGAATTCGGCGATCATCCCGTTGAGCTGGACAACACGCCGGCGTTTTTCCTCGGCCTGAAATCGTTTCAGACGGACAAGCGTATCCCGCGACTTCATGCGACAAGCTCCGTTACGCGACTTATGCGAAACAAATTGTTAACTCCGCGAGACAGGGCTTAATATGCTGAGCGGAAGTTGCTCCTTTCTTACCGGATGTGATTTTTTTGCAGGCTGTGGCCGTCGCGCCAGCCCGACGCGCGATCTCAAGCCGGGGGAGCGCATTGGCGACGCTACTGTAGCGGCGGCTTGCAGCGGCGTCCGCTCTGACCCTACGCCGGCTCCTTGGCGCGCGCCTTCGACGCCGCCGCGCCGCCATAGCGGCGGTAAATGAAATCGGGTGCCGGCGCCTGCGACTCGACTTCGGCGTAAGCGGCGAAGCGCGCATGGTCCGGCGAGAGATGGCAGGCTGGATCGGTCGCCGCCGCGTCGCCGACGATCGCGAAAGCCTGACAGCGGCAACCGCCGAAATCGATCTCGCGGCGGTCGCAAGAGCGACAGGGCTCCTTCATCCAATCCGTGCCGCGGAAGGCGTTGAAGGCCGATCCGTTTCTCCAGATGTCGGCAAGCGGTCGCTCGCGCACGTCGTCGAAGGCCAGACCCGGCAAGGTCTGCGCGGCGTGGCAGGGCAGGGCTTTGCCCGATGGCGTCACCGCCAAGATCGAACGGCCCCAGCCGCCCGTGCACGCCTTCGGCCGCTTGGCGTAATGATCGTGAATAACGAAATCGAAGTTGAGAACGCCGGCGAGACGCTTCTTTGCTTCGTCGACAATTCCGACCGTCTCCATAAAGGTCTCACGCGTCGGAATGAGCGCGGCGCGATTTATCTGCGCCCAGGCGTAATATTGAATATGCGCGATCTCGATGCGCTGCGCGTCGACCTCGACCGCGAAATCGATGATCTGCGGCAGATGCGCGATGTTCTGACGGTGCATCGGCGCATTGATCGTCAGTCCCATGCCGAATTCGCGCGTCCAGCGCGCCACGTCGCGCTTCCTGGCGACGCCCCCCTCAAAGCCGGAGATGCGATCCGCGCTCTTTGGAACGACATCCTGGATGGAGACCTGCACATGATCGAGGCCGATCTCGGCGAGACGCTGCAATCGCTCTCTCGTCAGCAGCACGGCGGAGGTGACGAGATTGGTATAGAGCCCGGCGTCGACGGCATGCGCGAGTATGTCTTCGAGATCCCGCCGCGCGGTGGGTTCGCCGCCGGAAAGATGCAGCTGCAGCGCGCCGATCGACGCCGCCTGGCGAAACGTTTCGCCCCATTCGTCGGCGGTGAGCTCCGCATTCGATCGCTCGAGCTCGAGCGGATTGGAGCAGTAGGGACATTGCAGCGGGCAGCGATGGGTGAGTTCGGCGAGCAGCCCCGCAGGTCCGCCGGCAAATGGCGCGATCGAGGCGGCGAAGTCGGAAGGCGCCGGCGCGGCGAATTGATCGGCCCCGTCGCGCAGCAGTCGCTTGTCGGCGAGCCCTTGCAGTAGAGCGCTCACGTCTCGCGTGATGATGTCGAGCGGCGCCGCATATTGCTCGGCAAGCCGGGCGCAGAGATCGGCGAGGCGCGTCGCGCCATCGATCGCGCGCAGGACAATGAGTCCGATCGGATCGAGCTCATAGGCGCGCTCTGGCGCGAGAATGACGGTGCGCGCACGCGCGCGGTCTTCGTGCAGCCGCGCATAGCGCGTGAAGGCCGGACGCGAGTCGGGGCCGATCACGAACCGCGCGGCGTGCGCCTCAGACATTCGCTTCTCCTGGCCGCCATGCGCCGGGCGGGATCAGCGCCGGCGTGACGTAAGCGTGATGTAAGGCGTCAAGCTGCGCCCACAAGACGTCGCATTTGAACCGCACGGCGCCGACGCAGGCCTCCTGCTCGGCGCGAGTCCTGGCGTTGTCGAGCACGAAACCCAGCGCGAATTCGGAATCGCGCGGCGCCTGGCTCAGCCGACGCTTGAAATAGGCCATGACGCCGTCGTCGACGAAATCGTAGTTTTCGAGCATGCCGGCGATGCGTTCGCGATGGATTGACGGCGCGAAGAGTTCCGTCAGCGAAGACGCCACAGCGACAGTGAGCGGCTGTTCGACGACGAAGCGCACATAAGCTTCGACCGCGAATTTGGTCGCGGGCAGGGCCCCGCGGCGCGACGTCACATAATCGCGCGAAAACCCCAGCGCGTCGGTCAGTACAAGCCAGCGCTCGATGCCGCCGCCTTCCTCGCCGAGACCGTCGTGATCATGGATGCGGTGAATCCATTCGCGGCGCAGGTCGCGGTCGTGGACGCGGCTCATGAAGGCGGCGTCCTTGCGCGGCACCGCCTCCTGGTAGCAGTAACGGTTGAGCGCCCAGGCGGCGACCTGGTCCTTGTTGAGCTTGCCGCCGTGCAGCAGCTTATGAAATTCGTGCTTGTCGTGATAGCGCTCGGCGCCGACGGCGCGGATCGCGGCTTCGAATTCCTTGCGGGAAAGCGGCGCGGCCTCGCGCCAATCGATGGCTACGATCTCGTTCACAGCTTGACCTCCATCCCATCCTCGCCGATCTCCCAGCCAGCCGCCTGGGCGATCGCATATTCTTCCGAGAACTCGTTGAGAAGCGGATTGGAATTGTTGATGTGCACGTAAATTTTGCGCTCGACGCCAAGCGGCGCGAAGGCGGCGATGGAGCCGTCGGCGCCGCTCACATTGATATGGCCCATGCGCGAACCGGTCTTGCCGAGCAGGCCCTGCTCGATCATCTCGTTTTCGTGAAACAGCGTGCCGTCGAAGAAGACGAGCCTGGCGCCGCGAAGTCGATCGGCGAGCGATGCATCCACCTTCGCGCAGCCGGGGATGTAGAAGAATGAGTCGCCGGTCTCGGCTTCGATGATCTCCAGTCCGAGCGTGTCGCCCGCGCTTGTTCCGAAGTTCGGCGCATTTGCGTTTTCGAGATAGAGCGCGATCTTGCCCGGCACCGGAAAGGCGCGGATGGCGAGCCCAAGATCGAGGCCGGCGCCTCTTATCGCGACCGCTTCGTCCATATGCAGTTCGATGCGCGGCACCAGCGGCGTCTGCAGTATCGTGAAGATCGGATTGGCGCCGAGCGCGTCAAGAACGCGTCCAGCGGCGTAAAGGCTGAACGGCTGCGCTTCGCGCATGTTGAGCAGGCCAGCGACATGATCGACGTCGCCGTTGGTCAGCGCCACCGCCTTTATCGGACTCGCCCGCAGTCCATCGTCGGCGCCAGGCGCAAGCTCGGGCGCGGCCGAGATTTGCTGCCGCAGGTCGGGCGAGGCGTTGAGCAGAAGCCAGTCGACGCCGTTAGCGCTGACCGCCAGCGACGACTGCGTACGTGGCGCAAAACCCGGCGTTCCCGCGCGAACCGCGCGGCAATTGCCGCAGTTGCAGTTCCATTGCGGGAAACCGCCGCCGGCGCCCGCCCCCAAGACCTTGATCCGCATTCGCCTTTCCGACATGGCGGGCGCGCCGCGACGTCGAATCTCCCTTACTGTTGTTTTCTTGGCGCTGTATTTTCTTGGCACTATGCGCAGGCGGCTGGCCTTCGCGCAAGTGCGACCGTTTTGCGCGCCCCCATGAAATTATGAGACTTTTTCCCTGTCGCCGTGGGCGGTTCGCCCCGGTTTCGTCGCTTTCTCAGGTCAAAAGGGTCGCGGGGGAGGCCGAGGCCTCACATCGAAGCGCGCCACGTCTCGAACAGGCGCCGGATCGAGCCAATCAACTTGCGCAATTTATGGATGAACAGCTTCACGCGCTCATGCGCGCTTCTTGCCGCGGCGTCGCTTGCCGGCTGCGTGTCGGACGGCATGCGCATGGTCGACGGCCATGTCAACAATGCGGTGTCATTAGTCTCTGGTCCGCAGGGCGAGCCCGCCAACGTCGCCATATTCGTCGCGTCGACACGACGCTCGGAAGGCGCGGCCGACGACGGCCGCGCGCATTTTTCGCTGACGTCGATCGGCGTGCCAATCAACCATCGCGCTGGAAGCGTTGAACGGCCAAGCTTCGGCGGCGCCGATCGGCGACGGCATTTCACGGTGCTGTCGAAGCGCAATATGGATGAACAGGAGTTCCGCGACGAGGTCGCCTCACATGTTTCCGGTCGGGTCGGCAATTCGCGCGACGTGCTGCTTTTTGTGCATGGCTTCAATACGAGCGCCGAGGACGCGCGCTATCGGCTGGCCCAGATCGTCGCCGACGGACGATTCTCCGGCGTTCCTGCGCTCTTTGCCTGGAATTCCCGGGGCGGGCTGTTCAACTATGAATCGGACAAGGAAGCCGCGACGGTCTCGCGCGACGCGCTCGAAAAGCTCCTCGTCGATCTGTCGCATGCGCCCGGCGTCGGACGAATCCATGTGCTCGCCCACTCGATGGGCGCCTGGCTGACGATGGAGACGCTGCGCGGCGTCGCGCAGTCCGGCCATCCCGACCTCGACGGCAAGCTCGGCGAAGTCATGCTCGCGGCGCCCGACATCGACCTCAATGTCTTCCGCCAGCAGATCGCGCGCGTCGATCCTCGGCATGTGTCGGTCTTCGTGGCGAATAATGATCGCGCCCTGTCGCTCTCGTCGCGCATCGCCGGCGACCGTCCGCGTCTGGGCGCGATGAACCCGAACAATCCTGAAGACAGGGCGGAGCTCGATCGGCTCGGCGTCGCCGTGCAGGATATTTCGTCCTTCTCCACCGACTTCGTCGGCCACGGCGCCTTCGCCGAAGCGCCCGACGTGGTGCGAACCATCGGCGCGCAACTCACGGCCCCGCGGCCGGCCGAGGCCGACACCCAGGCCGTCATCGACGCTAGCGGCGGAACGGCCGTTACCGCCGCGCCGCCGCCGTCCGTCAATCAGAAGGTCGAGGTTCAGCCTTTGGCGCCGCTCGCCGCGCGCTGAGCTTGCTGTCAAGCTAATTCTTCCTATTTTCTTACGAAGCCACTATCGATCTTGCTTAGGCATGAAAATGTCGGACACCGCCACTCTCTCCGCTAAATTTCAGATCTCGATTCCAAAGGCACTTCGCGAAGCGCGCAAATGGAAGGCTGGTCAGGAGTTCGTCTTCATCCCTAAAGGATCCGGCGTGCTGCTGGTTCCCGTTCCTGAACGCGATCAGCTGGCAGGGATCGCAAAGGGAGCAAGGCCGGAGAACTACCGCGATCGCAAAGACCGCTTTTGATCACCACTTGCTGTTGCGCCTATGACGCCTCTGTAGGCGCCGCCTTTTCCGCCTCGGCCTTCGCCAGTCTGTTATAGCGCCGCACGCTCAGCGGAATGGCGGCGAGGAAGGCGACGCTCAGCACGGAAAGCAGCTCCATCGGATAGATCGCGAGCAGCAGCGCCGTGACGCCCACGCCGAACAGCACGGGAATGACCAGATCGCGCGGGATACGGCCGATGCGTTTGCCGGAGAAATGCGGAATCCGGCTCGCCATCAGAAAGGCGATGCCCAGCACATAGACGATGTAGAAAGGCGTCATCGCCTTGGACGCCGGCAGCTCCAAAACCGAAAAATGCAGGTAGAGCGGCAATAGCACCGTAACCGCGCCGGCGGGCGCCGGCATGCCGACGAAGAATTCCGCCTGCCAGGCGGGCTTGCTCGGATCGTCGATCATCACATTGAAGCGCGCCAGACGCAGCGCGCAGGCGATGGCGAAGACGAGCACGGCGAACCAGCCGAGTCCTTTGATTTCATGCAGCGTCCACAGATACAGCAGCAGGCCCGGCGCGACGCCGAAATCGACGAAATCCGACAGCGAGTCGAGTTCCGCGCCGAAGCGCGAGGTGCCTTTGATGGCGCGCGCAAGGCGCCCGTCCAGTCCGTCGAGCACCGCCGCCGCCATTATCGCGGTGACGGCGGTTTCGAACCGTCCTTCGATTCCATAGCGGATCGCGGTCAGCCCCATCGACAGCGCGAGCAGCGTCACGAGATTGGGCAGAACGATGCGCAGCGGAATATTGCGGAAACGAAGCCGACGCCGTTCCGAAGGCGTCAGCGAGCCCTCTTGCGCGTCATGCCCGGAGAAGAACGGATCAGCCATATCCCTAATTAACCCGCCTTGAAGGAGAGCGCGGCCGCGCCGGCGATCATGTCGGCGAGAATGGTCTCGCCGGCGATGGCGCGCGAGCCTACCGCGACCATGGGCCGCGCCGATGACGGCATGTAGACGTCGACGCGCGAGCCGAAACGAATGAGGCCGAAACGGTCGCCGACGCCGATCTGTTCGCCTTCCTTGACGAATCCGACGATGCGGCGCGCCACGAGCCCTGCGATCTGCACAACGCCGAAACGTCCGTACGGCGCGTCGATGACCATGCCGCTGCGCTCATTGTCCTCGCTCGCCTTGTCAAGATCGGCGCTGAGGAACAGGCCCGGCTTATAGGCGATCCTTGAGATGCGGCCGGTGATCGGGGCGCGGTTCACATGCACGTCGAAAACGCTCATGAACACCGAAATGCGCTGCATCGGCTCGGCGCCGAGTCCGAGTTCGGCCGGCGGCAGATGGAAGCCGACCGCGCTGACCACACCATCGGCGGGCGACACGATGAGACCATCGCGCAGCGGCGTGATGCGCTGTGGATCGCGAAAGAAATAGGCGCACCAGGCCGTGGCGATGAAGCCGATCCAGCCCAGCGTCGGCGACAGCCAGTCGAGCAGGAAAGCGGCGACCGCGAAACCGGCGATGAAAACATAGCCTTCCGGATGGATCGGAACGAGGGATTTGCGGACGGAATCGATGATCGACATGCAGGCCTGCTTTCGTGGCGCGTCGACGAGCGCGCGTCTCCTTTGCCATGTTGCGGCGCCAGAGTCACGAAGGTGCGGGCTCGTTCAGGGCAACCGAAGGATGCGGCAGGCTTCGCCTTTCGCCGCCGCCGGCGCGCCGGGCTCCCGGATCAACAACGCCTGGGATTGGACCAACTCAGTGAGCAGCGACGAATCCTGCAGCGGTTGCGGCGTGGCGACGAGCGCTCCGTTTTCGTCCGTCGCGAGCCGCGCCCGCATATAGTCGCGCCGCCCCTTATTGGCGGGGAGGGCGCTTCCTGCGAATGCGAGTTCGGTCCGGTCGGCGCCGGCGTTGGGATCGCCCTGTAGGGCGCGCAGCAGCGGCGCCAGGAAAATCAGCGCACAAACGAAAGCGGCGACCGGATTGCCGGGCAGACCAAGGATTCGCGCGTCGCCCAGCGCCCCGTGGATCAGCGGCTTTCCCGGCCGCATCGCGATTTTCCAGAAGTCGAGCGACATGCCCTGACGCGCCAGAGCGGGCCGTAGCAGGTCGCGGTCTCCGACCGACGCGCCGCCGAGCGTGACGAGAACGTCGGCGCGCGCCTCGCGGGCAAGTCCGACGCCGCGTTCGAGTTCCGTGAGATCGTCACGGAAAATGCCGAGATCGACGACCTCGGCGCCGGCGTCTTCGGCGATCGCGGCGACCGCCAGATTGTTGCAGGAGATGATTTGCGAGGGCCCGGGCGCGGCGCCGGGCGGAACGAGTTCGTCGCCGGAAGCGATGATCGCCACCCGTGGGCGGCGGGCGACCGGAACGGCGGCATGGTTCATCGCCGCGGCGAGCGCGAGTTCGGCTGGGCCGAGGCGGGTCCCGGCGGAGAGCGCGACCGCGCCTTCACGAAAGTCGAGACCGGCGTTGCGGATATGGTCGCCGGGCGGCGCGATCGCCGTCAGCGCGCCCTCAGCGACGCGCGCGTCTTCTTGCAGCAATATTGCGTCGGCGCCGGCGGGAACAGGCGCGCCGGTGAAAATGCGCACGGCTTCGCCGGGTCCGAGCGCCGCGCCATAGCCATGACCAGCAGCGCTTTCGCCGACGATGCGCAGCGGGCCGGCGGCGAGCTCGGCGGCGCGCAGCGCAAACCCGTCCATCGCCGACACCGCGACCGGCGGCTGAGTGCGGCGCGCGACGAGGTCGGCGGCCAGCGTGCGCCCCCGCGCCTGCGTGAGCGGCGCCGATTCTTCGCCAAGGCGCGCGGCGCCAGCGAGCACGCGCGCCAGCGCGTCCGAAACCGAAAGCAGCCTATCCACGCGAAATCTTATCCCCGGTTCGCGACGCGGCGGCAAATGAAAGCGCCGAGGCTCTCGACCGCGAGCGCGACCAGCACGATCACTGTCGCAAGCGTCGCGTCAATATCGACGCTGGGATAAGCGAAGGTGAACGCCACGCCAAGAGCGATCGCGAGCAAAAAAACGGCGATGACTCGGGGAAGCGACAATTTCATTTCGGAGCCTCCCCGCCGTTCTTTTTGGCCTCGGCGAAATGCGCGATGTCCGCCACCGCCGCGCTGACCGGCTGCACCCAATCGGCGGCGGTCAACATGACATTGAGGAGCTGGAGACGGAAGTCGGAAAGACGCTCGCCGTCGGAGAAGTCTGGCCGTTTCACCTGTGCGGCATATTCGGCGACGAACAGCGGAAAGGCGCGCGGACGCACATTGGTCAGATCGACGAACAGGAAGGGCGGCGGCAGGGGCGAAAGATCGCTGACCTTGGTCGCGTAGGTGAGAAGATAGGGACCGCCGGAAAGATCATTCGCGCAAAGCTGCGCAACGGCCGGCGCCGGTCTGTCGCACAAATGATACAGCAAGCCCTGCGCCATGGCGAAATCATAGTTCTTGTCGAGAAAGGCTTTGATCGCCGCCGCGTCGACATCGGCAGGGAACGCGGCTTGCCTGCCCGCGCCCGTCTTGGTCGGCAGGTAGAGAATATTGATCCGCTGCTTCGACTCCGTCACGTTTGAAGCTGCCGGAAAGCGGCCCACAAGCTCGCGCACAAAGGCGATGGCGCGCTCGCCGGGTCGAGGCAGGATGACATAGGAATAGAGGCCATAGCCCGCCGTTTCAGCGCCTGGCTCGTAAAGAAAATCATAGGCCGTGCCCAGGATGGAGGGCTTTTCGGCGGGGCCGCCGCCGCCAACCGGCTCCGAAGGACCTGCCGGGCTCGGCGCCTGGACCGATGGTCCGCGGCGATAGGCGCGCGGCTCGCCGGCTCCAGTTGAGGGGCCCCAATAGGAGGAACCTGGACGACGATAATGATGATAAGAATAGCCCATGCAACGCCGGTAGCAGGCTGTATCGTCGCCGCATTGGCGCCGGCATTCGCTGGCGCGGTCGGCGACCGCGGGCGTGCTTGCAAACAACAGCAATGCGAGGGTGAAAAGAAAACGCCGCATGGCGGCCTCCAGCAATCATTAAATGTGTCGAATTGCTAAGATATCGAGCCGTGGGGCCCGAGTCGAATTATTGCTCGCGGCGCCAGTCGCCGGACTTGCCGCCGCGCTTTTCGACGAGTTCGACGCCTTCGATCCGCATGAAGCGATCAACGGCCTTCAGCATGTCGTAGATCGTCAGGCAGGCGACCGACACGGCCGTGAGCGCCTCCATCTCGACGCCGGTCTTGCCGGTGACCGACGCTTCGGCAAACACGCGCAGACCCGGCAGCGCTTCATCGGGCGTGATCTCGACCGTAACGCTTGACAAGGCGAGAGGATGGCAGAGCGGGACGAGTTCGCTCGTCTTCTTCGCCGCCATAATGCCGGCGATGCGGGCGACGCCGAAGACGTCGCCTTTCTTGGCCTGGCCGTCGACGGCGAGACGCAGGGTTTCGCGCGCCATCGCCACCTGGCCGCGCGCCCGCGCCACGCGCGATGTCTCGGCCTTTGCCGACACGTCGACCATATGCGCTTCGCCGGCGGCGCCGATGTGAGTGAGCGCGCTCAACTCAGGCGCCGGCGGGAGATCTGTGCGCGCCCGACTTGTGATTGGCCTGAGCGCCATGCAGCAGTTCGCGCGCGGCCGCTTCGACGTCGTGCTTGCGCATCAGGCTTTCGCCGACGAGGAAGGTAAAAATATGCGACTTTTCGAGGCGCAGGCAGTCGTCATGGGTCGCGATGCCGCTTTCGGCGACGATGATTTTATCGCGCGGAATCTTCTCGGCGAGCTTCTCGCTCACGTCGAGCGAGACATTGAAGTCGTGGAGATTGCGATTGTTGATTCCAATGAGACGCGTCTCGAGCTTCAAGGCGCGATCAAGCTCCCGCTCGTCATGCACTTCGACGAGCACGTCGATGCGCAGATCATGCGCCGCTGTGTTGAGCGCGCGCGCTTCGTCGTCGTCGACGGCGGCCATGATGATGAGAATGCAGTCGGCGCCGAAAGCGCGCGCCTCATAGACCTGATAGGGGTCGAACATGAAATCCTTGCGCAGCGCCGGCAGATGCGTCGCTTTTCGCGCGGCTTCAAGATCTTCGAGCCTGCCTTTGAATGAGGGCGCATCGGTCAGCACCGATAGACAGGCGGCGCCGGCGGCCTGATAGGCGCGCGCCAGTTTCGGCGGATCGAAATCGGGCCGAATGATCCCTTTCGACGGACTCGCCTTCTTGATTTCGGCGATGAGCGCGATACGGCGCTCGTTCAGCTTTTGCTCGATCGAATGGACGAAGCCGCGCGGCGGATCATGATCGCGCACCTTGCGCTCGAGCGTCGCCATCGGCATGCGCACCTTCGCCTCGGAAATCTCGGTGCGCTTGTAGGCTTCAATCTTTCGTAAGATGTCCGTCATCTGCTCGCCTGCGGCGAAGGCGGGCCGCGACCGCCTCGCTCGAATTCATTCCGTTGACTGCCGGCCTGCTATGAATAGCCGATAAAGGGCCGCAATCCTATCCCGATCGATCAGCGGTCAAATGTCTCGGTTGGAGCAACGGATCAGCGCGTCGAGTTTGTCCCGCGCCGCGCCGGAATCGAGCGCCGCCTCGGCGCGCGCGACTCCGTCGCGCAGATTTGCCGCCCGCCCGGCGACGATCAGCGCAATCCCCGCGTTCAGCGCGGCGATATCTCGATAGGCGTTCTTCTCGCCTTCGAGAACCGCGCGCAGCGCTCTGGCGTTATGCGCCGCATTGCCGCCGACGAGCGCCTGCGTCGTGGCGCGCGGCAAGCCGGCTTCTTCCGGGAAAAATTCGAAGGCGCGGATATCGCCGTCTTCGAGCGCGACGACATGAGTGACGCCGGTCGTCGTCGCTTCGTCGAGTCCGTCGCCGCCATGCAGCAGCCAGACGCGCCTGGCGCCAAGTTCGCGCAGCGCGTGCGCCAGCGGTTCGAGCCAGTCGCGGGAGAAGACGCCGATCGCCTGACGCTCGACCCGCGCCGGGTTGCACAGCGGACCGAGCAGATTGAAAATCGTGCGCACGCCGAGTTCGCTTCTTACCGCGGCGGCATGACGCATGGCCGGATGGTGCGCGGTCCCGGCCATGAAGCAGATTCCGGCCTCGCGCAGCGAGGCGGCGGCGGCGCTTGGAGAGATTCCGACCTTGACGCCGAGTTCTCCGAGCACGTCGGCGGCGCCAGACAGCGACGAAGCGGCCTTTCCGCCATGTTTCGCGACGATGGCGCCGGCGGCTGCGGCGATGATCGCGGCGAGCGTGGAAATATTATAGGTGCCGGCGCCGTCGCCGCCGGTGCCGACGATGTCGATCGCGCCCGGCGGCGCTTCGACCGGGGTCATGGCGGCGCGCATGGCCTCCGCCGCCCCGATGATTTCGTCGATGGTTTCACCACGCAGTCTCAAGCCCATGAGAAAGGCGCCAAGCTGCGCCGGCGTGGCTTCGCCTTGGAAAATCAGGGTAAACGCGGCTTTGGCCTCGTCGCGCGCGAGCGGCGCGCCGGAGGCGAGGGCGGCGAGATAGGGTTTGAAGTCGGTCATCGGCAGTCGCCAACAAGGGGTGGCAGTCGGCAATAGGCAGTGGGCGATAAGTCTATTTATCCCGACAACCGACTGCCTGTTGCCGACTGCCGGACCCTGTCACGCGGCCTTCTCGCGGCGCCGCGGGCCCTCGTTCCATTCCCGCGCAAGATCCAGGAAATTCTGCAGAATCTTGTGGCCGTGCTGAGAGGTGATGCTCTCGGGATGGAACTGCACGCCATGCGTCGGCAGCGTCTTGTGCGACAGCGCCATGATCAGCCCGTCCGGCGTCTCGGCGGTTATCCGCAGGCAGTCGGGCAGCGTGTCGCGACTGACGATCAGCGAGTGATAGCGCGTCGCCTGGAAAGGCCCGTCGAGTCCGCGAAAAACGGCGTCGCCGTGGTGCAGGATCGTCGCCATCTTGCCGTGGATCGGCAAGGGCGCCCGAATAACGTCGCCCCCGAAGGCCTCGCCGATAGACTGATGGCCGAGGCAAACCCCGAAAATCGGCACGCTCTCGGCGGCGGCCGAAATCAGCTCCATGCAAATGCCGGCTTCATGCGGCGTGCAGGGGCCCGGCGACAGCACGATCGCGTCGGGCCCGCCGGCGAGCACTTCGGCGACCGACACCGCGTCGTTTCGATGAACGGTGACGTTCGCGCCCAACTGGCCGAAATAATGAACCAGGTTGAAGGTGAAGCTGTCGTAATTGTCGATGAGCGTGACGTTGGACATTGGGCTGCGGGTCCGGCGCTCCTGGTTGGGGCTCTTTGGCGCGGTTCTAAAGAGTGCAATAGGCCGCCGGCCGGGCTTAGGCAACTGTTCGAGGGCTGTCGTCACGCGGCGCGAAGCGCCAGTCCGGCCGAACGTCTCTGATCATCATGATCTCGGCCAGCGATTGCCGGGTCAGCAGGCCCAGGAGCCGCCCGTCAGCGTCGGTCACGCCGACTGTTTCGCCTCCGGTGAGCTTGGGCAGAGCGGCGTCGATGGTCTCGCCGACGCCGATGGTGACGGGCTCGCGGCGCACGAAGGGCGCGATCGGCGCGCCGGGCTCGGAATCCCGCAGGGCTTCGATGATGTTCGACCGGGACAGGAAGCCGCTCAGACGGCGCGAGGCGTCGACGACCGGAAATTCGTCCTGGGACGTGGCCAGAAGAATGTCGATCGCCTCCCGCACGGTCGAGCCGCGGTCGATCACGGCGATGCGCGTCTCCATGGCGTCGGCGGCTTTCAGACCGCGCGCGGCTTCCGACATCGAAGTCATCTGCGCTTCGCTGGCGGCCGCGATATAGACGAAAATCGCGATGAACAGCAGCAGCGGATTGCCGAACAGTCCGATGAAACCCAAGAGAAACGCAAAGCCCTGACCGATCTGGGCGGCGATGCGGGTCGCGCGTTCCTTGCCGATCCAGATCGACAGAGCGGCGCGGAGCACGCGGCCGCCGTCCATCGGGAAGGCGGGGATCAGGTTGAAGGCCGCGAGGAAAATATTGACCGCGGCCAGCCGCTTCAGAAGATTGACGGATGGATCGCCGATCTCGATCGCGTCGGTGAGGTCGACGGCGCCCAGAAACAGGATCAGCGCGACGGCGATGACGAGATTGACCGCCGGACCCGCGAGCGCGATCAGCAACTCCTGTCCCGGCTTGTCGGGCATCCGCTCCATGTCGGCGACTCCGCCGATCGGCAGCAGGGTGATCTCGGTTGAGACGATTCCATAGCGGCGCGCGGTCAATATGTGGCCGAACTCGTGCAGCACGACGCAGAAGAATATCGCGACGATGAATAATACGCTGTCGCGCGCCGCGACGGCGCCGCCGCGCTGAAAGGCCGCAAAGCCGATCCAGCCCAAGAGCAGCAGGAATGTGACGTGAATGCGCACGGCGGTTCCCTTGAAGGAGCCGATCGTGACGGACCATCTCATGTGGGCGTCCTGGGTCGTGGTTGACAGTGCGTAAGATAGGGCCGGCGGCCGGCTTGCGCTAGGGCGCGGGTCCGGAAACGAAAAGCGCCGGCGAAGCGGCCCTGAGGCGCTTGCCGGCGAGAGACGAGAGAGCAGGCGAAAGACGAGAAAACGCGCGAGACCGGATCAGAGCCGATAACGGACTTGATCCGTCCAGAAACGCTCCAGCCGCGAAAGCGAGGCGTTAAGGCTGCGGAACTCATCGCAGGACACGCCGCCGATCTGCTCAACGGTCAGCGCGTGTTTCTCATAAAGCTGGGCGACGATGTCGTGAATTTGCTTGCCTTTCGGGGTCAGGCTGATGCGCACCGAGCGGCGGTCGAGGCGCGAGCGCGCGTAATGCATATAGCCCGTCTCGACAAGCTTCTTGACGTTGTAGGAAACATTGGAGCCGAGATAATAGCCGCGCGTGCGCAGCTCGCTCGCAGTCAGTTCCTTGTCGCCGATATTGTAGAGCAGCAGCGCCTGCACCGAGTTGACGTCGCCGAGATCGCGGCGATCGAATTCGTCCTTGACGACGTCGAGCAATCGGCGATGGAGGCGTTCGACCAGCGTCAGCGCCTCGAGATACACTGGCCGGATTTCGCCGACGCGATTCTCGCGGGCCGGGGGCATGGTCTTGGTCACGGCGCTCATCGTCTTCTCCATCACGTCGGATGCGTCAGGCATCTCTTGATCGGCGTTTGATGAGGTCAAATTAGATCGAGGCGGATGAAAAGCGGTTTAAGCAACAGGCTGAATCGCGCGTTTACCGCGACGCCGCCGCATTGCGGTGAATGAGAGATGAACCTAAACCTTCGATTTACGCTAATGCGCCGCTAACGAAGCTTGTCGCTCAAGAAGGTTTTGGCGGCTTTCCGTCGAATTTGCGGCGACGGCGGCGTTCGCGCATGCGCTGCGCGTCGACGTCGCGTCCGGCCTCGAAGGTCAGGCCGAAATACATGGCGATCAGCACGGCGTCGACGCCGATCAGCCAATAGCCGCCGATGAAGAATTTCGGCATGCTGAGCGTGAGAAAAATCTGCGCGCTCGCCACCAGCAGCCACAACACGCCGCCCCACGGCGTCGCCAGCCACAGGCCGACGCCGGCGATCAGATCGAGCACCGCGAAGAAAATGACGGCGAAGGCGGCGCTCTGGGGCATGGTTTCGAATATCGAACGGTCGGCGGCGAGAATGATCCGCCATTGCATCAAGCCCTGTACAAGCCAAAACAGGGCGACGATGCGCATGAAGCGCGAGAGCAGGATTCCCCATTTCGCGGCGTCGGCGCCATTGGGTTCGCCGACGCGGATCGCGCGGGAAGGATCGTCGCCGTCGTCGTAGATCGTTGGGCCGTCCATGAGATACGCCGCCGCCCTTTTTGCTGTCCGCGCGCTTATGCGGAATTGTTACTGGCCGCGCCGCGCCGCGCGCGCGCTGCGAAGCGAACCGCTTCCTCGGCGGCGCGAAACAGCGCTTTCGCCTTGTTGACGCATTCGCGGTTTTCATATTCCGGTTCGCTGTCGTAGACGACGCCGGCGCCGGCCTGCACATGCATCTTGCCGTCCTTGACGATCGCCGTGCGCAATACGATGCAGGTGTCCATTTGTCCGCCCGCGCCGAAATAGCCGATGCAGCCGCCGTAGATGCCGCGCTTGTCGGCCTCGAGCTCGTCGATGATCTCCATCGCGCGCACTTTCGGTGCGCCGGAGACGGTGCCGGCGGGAAAACCGGCGGCGAGCGCCTCGATGCAGTCGTGGCGCGCATCGAGTTCGCCTTCGACATTGGAGACGATGTGCATCACGTGACTGTAGCGCTCGATGGTGAAACTGTCGGTGACGCGCACCGTTCCGGTCTTTGCGACGCGGCCGACATCGTTGCGGCCGAGATCGAGCAGCATCAGATGTTCGGCGCGTTCCTTTTCGTCGGCGAGGAGATCGGCGGCGAGACGTTCGTCCTCGGCCTTGACCTCGCTGCGCCAGCGCGTGCCGGCGATCGGACGGATCGTCACTTTGCCTTCGGCGACCCGCACGAGGATTTCCGGACTCGAACAAACGATCTGGAAGTCGCCAAAATCGAGAAAGCATAAGAAAGGCGCCGGGTTGACGCGCCTCAGCGCGCGATAGAGCGCAAAGGCGGGCAGAGCGAAGGGCGCGGTGAAGCGCTGCGACAGCACGACCTGAAAGATGTCGCCGGCGCGAATATATTCTTTGGCGCGCTCGACCATTTCGAGGAAGCGCGCCTGCGGCGTATTGGAGACCGGCTCCTGAGCGTGAAGCTGCGCGTCCATTCCGCCGTCGCGATGCTCGAGCGGCGCCTCCAGCGTCGCGACGACTTTGTCGAGACGCGCCAGCGCCGCTTCATAGGCCGGCTTAGCCACAACGCCCGGTCTTGGCCGGACGGGCGTGACAATCGAGATTTCGTCGCGGACCGTGTCGAAGACGATCATCAGGGTCGGACGCACGAACAGCGCGTCGGGAACGCCGAACTTGTCGTCCTTCGCCGGCGCGAGGCGCTCCATCTGGCGCACCATATCGTAGCCGAGATAGCCGAACACGCCCGCGGCCATCGGCGGCAGGCCGACAGCCTGCGGCACGGCGGACTCGGCGATGAGCTGACGCAAGGCGGCAAGCGGCGCCGCGTCGCAAGGCGTGAAGCCGTTCGCGCCATCGAGCCCGGCGCGATTGATTTCCGCCCTGTCTCCGACGACGCGAAAGATCAGGTCGGGGTCAAGGCCGATCATCGAGTAGCGGCCGCGCGCCGCGCCGCCTTCGACCGACTCCAGCAGAAACGCGGCGCCGCGCCGATCGCGCGTGAGCTTGAGATAGGCGGAGACCGGCGTTTCGAGATCGGCGACGAGGCGCGTGACGATGAGCTGCGGCCGTCCCGCGTCGTATTCGGGTCCGAAGGCGTCGAAATCTGGCTCGAACAGCGCGCCGCTCACCTGTCGCGTTCCGCTCCGGTCGCGGCTTCGAGCGCCCGCTGGTTGATGTCGACGCCGAGCGCCTTCTCCAGGCCGCCGACATATTGCTCGAGCAGGTCGTTATCCAACGCCGGCTTCAATTGCTGAGCGATCGTCTTCGATTCGATCGAATTTGTATCGAAGACAGGGGTCGTCGCGTCGCGAACGAAAAACACCAGCCGTCCATTGTCGACGACGACAGAGCCGGCGTTGCGCGGCGAAACCTCGAAGAATTGTACGATCACATTGGAGTTGAAGTCCGGACGCGCTTCGCGTTTCACCTCATTGGCGCGCTGCGTCTGAACGCCAAGCTGCTTGGCGAGGTCTTCGATCGGCTGGCCAGCGTTCAGCTTGGCGACGATTTCTTCGGCCTTGGCGGCCAGCGCCTTTTGCGCCGCCTCGCCGCGCATCGCCTCGGCGACGGCGTTTTTCACCTCATCGAACGTCCTCTGCCGCGCCGGCTCGACGCTATTGACCTCGTACCAAACATAGCCGCCGTCGCGCGTCGCGACAGTGTCGTTGTCGACGCCGACGTCCGACGCGAAGGCCGCCTTGACGAGGTCCGGACCGGCGGGAAGATTTGCGTTCGGCTTGCCGCTTCGGTCATTGCCGGCGTCGTCGACGGCGTCGTAAACGCTCGTCTCCAGCCCCACCGCCTTCGCGGCTTCGGCCAGCGTCTTGCCGGAGGCGCGCTGATCTTCGATCGCCTCGTGGAGCTTGCGCACGTCCGGCGTCGCGCGCTGCGCGGCGATTTCCGCGCGAAGCTCCGGCTCGGCCTGTTCGAAAGTCTTGCTGTAGACCGCAGGGGTGATGCTTTTGACCTGCGACACGACGGCGCCAAAGGCCGTGTGGATCGGCTCGGTCAGTCCCGGCTGGGGGAGCGCGAAGACCGCCGCCCCGACTTTCGGATCGCCGAAATCGCGTAGCTCGACCAATCCGAGATTCACGTCCTTGGGATTAAGTTTCAGCTCCGCCGCCAGCGCCTCAAAGTCGCCGCCGGCTTTCAGCCTGGCGATCGCCGCTTGGGCTTCCTCGTCGGTCTTGAACACGATCTGCTGCACGTCGCGCTTTTCCGGCGTCCCGTAGCGCTTCGACTTCACCTCGTCGTAAAACTTGCGCGCGTCCTCGGCCGAAACGCTTTCCGGCTTGCCGATCGCCGAAGGGCTGACGACGAGCGTCGTCAGCTTGCGATATTCCTTGGCGCGGAAGCTCTGCTCACGTTCGTCGAAGTATTTCTTTAGCTCCTCATCGGACGGCGCGGACGCCGCGGCGACCAGTGACGGCGGCAGAACGACATAATCGATTGTCCGAGATTCATTGCGGAAGCGGTGGATCGCCTCGATCATCAGTTTCGGCGGCTCGACTCCGGCGACGACGATGTCGGTGATCATCTTGCGCTGATAGGCGTTCTTCTGATCGGCGAGAAAGCCGCGCTCGGTGAAGCCGGCGTCATTGGCGATCTGCTTGAAACGCGCGGCGTCGAATTTGCCGTCCGGGCCCTGGAACACTTTTTCGGACGCGAGCAGGCGTTGGGCGGTCTCATCGCTGACCGCCAGCTGGAGCTGACGCGCTTTTTGATCGAGCGCCACCTCGGTGACCAGACGCTCCAAAATCTGCAGGTCGAGTCCCGACTGGCGCGCCTCCTCATTGGTGATCGCGCGCCGCAGCCGCTGTTGAATGCGACGAAGCTCGTTCTGATAGGCGCTGCGGAAGGCCTCGACCGAGACTTCGCCGGAGCCGACGCGGGCGAGGCGTTGTGACGTCATGCCGCGAAAGACGTCTCCGACGCCCCAGATCGCGAAACTGACCACGATGACGCCCATCACCAGCGCCATGATCGCGCGGCCGATCCAGTTCTGCGAAGCGACGCGCAGGCCTTCTAACATGAGGGGTGCTTCCTTGGGTGCGTTCGAACCGGCTTCCCGGCTTTTGGCGGCGGACTATAGGGAGCAGGCGGCCCTGTTGCAATGCGCCGGACGCCCGGATCGCCGAAGCGTCGAAATGCCCGGTTGCTTTTATATTCCGAAAGCTTGCAGGTTCGCCCCGAGCTGACGCCGCGCCCGAGCCTTGGACATCCGGAGCGGCGCGGGCGAGGCGAAACCCAACTATGGCAGTCGACAATGGAAGACACCGCCGAAACCGGCGCCGGGGCGCCGGCGGTAAAAATCGAGGATGCGCCCGCGGTCGTTCAGAAGGTCCCAGGCGAAACGCCCGTCCATGCGCCCCACCGGGACGTTCGCGGACTGCGCGCCGATTCCGAAGCGATCCGCAAGGCGTTTGAATCGGGCGAATTTCCCTACAAGACGCGCCTAAGCGAAAAGGTTTATCTGCGGCACATGGCGCTGCTGCAGGTGGAGCTGCTGAAAGCGCAGAATTGGGTGAAGGAGACCGGTCAACGCATCGTGGTGCTGTTCGAAGGGCGCGACGCGGCCGGGAAGGGCGGCACGATCAAGCGGTTCATGGAGCATCTCAACCCGCGCGGCGCCCGGGTCGTCGCCCTCGAGAAGCCTTCCGAGCGCGAGCGCTCCCAATGGTATTTCCAGCGCTACGTCCAGCACCTGCCCGCCGCGGGAGAAATCGTCTTCTTCGACCGCTCCTGGTACAACCGCGCCGGCGTCGAGCGCGTGATGAATTTCTGCACGCCGAATGAATATCTCGACTTCATGCGCCAATGTCCCGAACTCGAGCGCATGCTCGTCGGCTCCGGCATGCGCCTCTATAAATATTGGTTCTCGGTGACGCGCGAAGAGCAGCAGCGCCGGTTCCGTTCGCGCATGCACGATCCGCTCAAGCAGTGGAAACTGTCGCCGATCGATCGCGCGTCGATGAACAAATGGGACGATTACACCGAGGCCAAGGAGGCGATGTTTTTCTTTACCGACACCGCCGACGCGCCCTGGATCGTCATCAAATCGGACGACAAGAAGCGCGCCCGCCTCAATTGCATGCAGCACTTTCTGTCGAGCCTCGATTACCCGAACAAGGCGCATAGCGTCGTTCATGGCCCCGATCCGCTCATCGTCGGCGCCAGCGCGCATGTCATCGGGCGCGACGAGCACATTCTGGGCAAGTCGCTCGCGATGGACGTAGAGAAGAAGCGCAAGCGCTAGATGCGGCTACAGTAAGCAGCATCGTCAATCCGCCGCATTCCAGGCATAGACATTCCGCCTAACGCGGGACGTAGCCGCCGCGCTGCTCGACAGCAAATTCGGCTGCGGATCGAAACTGTCTCGGTTACTGCGCTAGGGCGAATTTTGGTCCCGGCAAGCTTCATCTTCAAAAAAATTTAACCACAAAGTTAAGGCCCCGCTTGCACAGCGATTCACCCTTGTTTAAAAAATGAAACGCTGAAGCTGGAAGAGGCGTGAGTCGCAGCCCTTCCCCTTCCCAAAGGGCCCGAGACATGCGCTCGGTCGACTGAGCCCTGACAGCCATTCGGCGGCGCGACCGCCCACTTTCGAGCGCCCCAAAAAGGAAGTCCTATGCTGCGATCTCTTGGTCTTGCAGGAATGATGACGGCTGTACTGTTGACAGCTCCGGCGCACGCCTTTGACGTGATGGCCCCGGACTACGGCGGACGCGTGGAGAAATATCAAGCCAGACTTGCGCGGGCGGAGTCTCGGGGCGAGCATATTCGGATCGGCCCGACCGAGTGCGACTCCTCGTGCACGCTTTATTTGGCGTCGCACAATTCCTGCGTTTCCGAAGGCGCGGTGTTCGGCTTCCATGCGCCCTGGTTCGGCGGGCCCGAGGGGGGCGTCATCGATCCACGCATGACCGCTGTCTTCGCCGCCCATTATAAGCCCGCCTTGCGACGGGTCTTCATGGCGCATGTCTACCGCAACGGCAATCAAGCGCCCGGTCCGATGCTGCGCATCACCGGGCGGCAGCTTGCGGCTTACGGTTACCGACTCTGCTAAGCTCAGGGTAGATCGAGGGGCGCGGAGATTCGATCGGAAGATCGAAGCGCTCCGCGCTCATACCAGCCCTTGCTCCGATTGACGATCCAGACGACGCTCAGCATCACCGGAACTTCAATCAGGACGCCGACGACTGTGGCGAGCGCGGCGCCGGAATCGAAGCCGAACAGGCTGATCGCCGCCGCGACCGCGAGTTCGAAGAAATTGCTTGCGCCGATCAAGGCGGAAGGGCCGGCGACGCAATGCGCCTCGCCGGTCGCGCGATTGAGCAGATAGGCCAGTCCGGCGTTGAAATAGACCTGGATCAATATCGGAACCGCGAGCATGGCGATGATCGCGGGCTGGCGGATGATCTGTTCTCCTTGAAAACCAAAGAGCAGGACGAGCGTCGCGAGCAGCGCCACGAGCGACGCCGGGCCGATTTTCGCGAGCGTTTTCGCGAGACGCTTTTCGCCGCCCGCCGCGAGAAGTCGCTTGCGCATAAGCTGAGCGGCGATCACCGGCACGACGATATAGAGGACCACGGAGAGGAACAGCGTGTCCCATGGCACGACGATCGAGGACAGTCCAAGCAGCAACCCGACGATCGGCGCGAAGGCGACGATCATGATCGCGTCATTGAGCGCGACCTGGCTCAAGGTGAAATGCGGCTCGCCCTTGGTCAGATTCGACCACACGAACACCATCGCGGTGCAAGGCGCCGCCGCCAGCAGGATGAGGCCGGCGATATAGGAATCGATCTGGTCAGCCGGCAGATAGGGCCGAAACAGATAGCCGATGAAGAGCCATCCGAGCAGCGCCATCGAAAAAGGCTTCACCGCCCAGTTGACGGCAAGCGTCACGCCGATGCCGCGCCAGTGACGTCCGACTTCGGCGAGCGCGGCGAAGTCGATCTTCATCAGCATCGGCGTGATCATCAGCCAGATCAGCGCGGCGACCGGCAGATTGACCTTGGCGATCTCGATCGCGCCGATCGCGTGAAACACGCCGGGAACGAAATGGCCGAGGGCGACACCGGCGATAATGCAAAGCGCGACCCAGAGCGAAAGATAGCGTTCGAAGATGGTCATGGCTTACCCCGCAATGGCCTTCGGCGATGTTGCGCCTTCCATATCGCCGATCTCGCGAAGACGCTGGCTCAGCGCCAGTCTGTCGAGACGATGCAGCGGAATGGCGCAGAACTGATCGATCCGGTTGCGCAGATAGCGGAAGGCGGTGGCGAAGGCGCGCTGCTTCTCTATATCGCTTCCGTCGACGGCCGCCGGATCTTCGATCCCCCAATGCGCCGTCATCGGCTGACCGGGCCAGACCGGGCAGATTTCGCCCGCCGCGCTGTCGCAGACGGTGAAGACGAAATCCATCCGCGGCGCGTCCGGGCGAGCGAACTCATCCCATTTCTTGGACCGATAGCCCTCGGTAGGAAGGCCCATCGTCTCCAGCGTATAGATCGCGTAGGGGTTGACCTCGCCCTTGGGATGGCTGCCGGCGGAAAAAGCGTTGAACCGGCCGCCGCCGCGTGCGCGCAGCAGCGCCTCGGCCATGATCGAACGCGCGCTGTTGCCGGTGCAAAGGAACAGCACGTTGTAGATTTTGTCGGTCATTGTCGTCACTCGCATTTGATGCGTGAAAGGGCGTCGGCGGGCGCGCATGCCGCGCCGCCGCAGCAGTCTTCGGCGAGAAAGCGGACCAGCGCGTTGAGCCGCGAAAGATCGGCGCGGTAGACGATGCTGCGCCCGCTGCGCGCGCTGACCACGAGCCTGGCTTGCGACAGGACGTTGAGATGCGCCGACAGCGTGTTCTGCGGCACACAGAGCGCGCGGGCGACGTCCCCGGCCGGCAGGCCTTCGGGCTCATGCCGCACAAGCAATCGGAAGGCTTCGAGCCGCGTCGGCTGTGAAAGCGCGGCGAGACAGGCAAGCGCCGTTTCTATTTCCATAAATCCAGATATATCGAAATAAGTGACAGCGCAATGACAGCGCGTCGCTGACGGTTGCGCTTTCCCCTGCGGATTGTTGCGCGCCCGCCGCTCTGTTACCCATTTCGAACGTCAGGAGCGCTTTGCATGACCCGCCGCCCGCTCGTCGCCGGAAACTGGAAAATGAACGGTCTGCGCGCCTCGCTTGCCGAAATCGAGGCGATGGGCGCCGCTTATGACGAGGCGCTCCGCCTACGGGCCGAATTGATCGTCTGCCCGCCGGCCACGCTGATCGCGCTGGCGCGCGATATCGCGGCGCGCGGCGGCCTGGGGCTTGGCGGACAGGACTGCCATGCCGCGCCCTGCGGCGCCCATACGGGCGACATTTCCGCCGAAATGCTCAAGGACGCCGGCGCGTCTTACGTCATCGTCGGCCACAGCGAACGCCGTTTGGATCACGGCGAGACCGACGCCGACGTCAAGGCCAAGGCGTCGGCCGCCTTGCGCGCCGGGCTTGCGCCGATCATTTGCGTCGGCGAAACGCGCGCCGAGCGCGAAGCGGGCGAAGCGCTGAACGTCGTTGGTGCGCAGATCGAGGCTTCGCTGCCCGCCGATGCGCCGAGCCACATCGTCGTCGCCTATGAGCCGGTATGGGCGATCGGCTCCGGCTTGACGCCAACGGTCGAAGACGTCGCCGAGATGCATGCTTTCGCTCGCGAACGGATCGAGGCGCGGCTCGGCGGCGGCAAGAGCGCGGACGTTCGCATTCTCTACGGCGGCTCCGTCAAGCCGTCGAACGCGCGTGAGTTGCTGAGCGTCGCGAATGTCGACGGCGCGCTCGTGGGCGGCGCGAGCCTCGTCGCCAATGATTTCATTGGCGTCGCGAGGGCTTATTGCTGAGCAAAACTGGACAATCGATCTGGGCCCGATAAAGTCATCCAATTGGAGGAGGCCCGATTTCTCGAAATTGATTGCATGAAGGGACAGAGTATGGACCCGAACGATTTCGGCGCTATCGGAATGCGCGATGAAGACCGCGTTTATCGCGGCTCACGATTCAGCGAGGTTCGCGACGCGGTTTTCGCCAATCCCTATCAAAAGGTATGGGGCAGGGAGGGAGAGCCGCCGCTCCCCTTCGTGATGCCGACCTTTTTCGATGTGATGCGCGAATTGTGGAAGGGCAAGCATTTCCTCACGCAAGCTGCTGGGCGATCGGTCGACTCGCGCGGCGATCTGAGGTGGGGACCTGACCGAAAGGGGTTCAGGCGCATCGTTCATCCTTGGGGGGTCGTGCTGACCGGACTATGGGAAATCACCGAGGACAGCGGCTACACCGGCTATTTCCAGAAGGGCAGTCGGGCGCTCATCGTCGCGCGCTATTCGAACGGCGGCGCGGTGCACCGCGGAAAACCGCGCGGGCAGGGAATCGCCGGCAAGCTTTTCCCGACGACCGACCCAAATCATCGAGAGCCGCTCCCCACCGCGAACTTCTTCACAATCGACGATATCGTCGGCGCGACGACGCGCCACATCAACGATGTCGAATTCCTCAACGCGCCGGATGTCACTCTGTCGAATGATTGGCCGACCTCGCCGATCATCATGGCCGCGGGCGTGGTTTTCACCATCATCGATACGAACGCCACCGAGCGCCAACTCCACGAAATCGCCGAACTCGACAAACCTCCCAATCTTCCGACGCGCGCGCCGCGCTTCATGCGCTTGAAGCTTGCGCCGAACCATCCGCGAATTGAAGGAGAGGGACTGGATTCACGCGACGAATTGCTGGCGATGATGTTCGACAAGGGCGATCCGGCCCCTAAGCGCAACATTGTCTTGACCATCGAGGTCACCGACGATGGCGAAGTGACCGGTCGCACCGGATTCAAGAAGGGGACGTTCCGCGATTGGCGGCGGATCGGCGCGATCACCTTCGATAACGCCGTCGCCTCCTACAACGGCGATCGCGTCCTGCATTTCCACCATCCCTATTGGCGCAAGGATCGCAACGATCCCGCGACGCAGGTACGGCCGGGGCCGCAAACCAGGGAAGTGGAAAAGGCTGAAGCTCTGTAGGCTTGCCGCCCCGCGGGACGCCCGATATAAGCGCGACGCCTGACCTTTCTCCAACGACGAGGCGATGCGCTCTATGGCGATCGAACGCACTTTCTCCATCATCAAGCCCGACGCGACGAAGCGCAATCTGACCGGCAAGATCAACGCGCTGATCGAAAACGCGGGCCTGCGAGTCGTCGCCCAGAAGCGCATCCGCATGACGCGCGAGCAGGCGGAAGCCTTTTACGCCGTGCATAAGGAGCGACCGTTTTTCGGCGAACTCGTCGATTTCATGATTTCCGAACCGGTCGTCGTCCAAGTGCTCGAAGGCGAAAACGCCATCGCGCGCTACCGCGAAGTCATGGGCGCGACCAATCCGGCCAACGCCGCGTCGGGGACGATCCGCAAGGAACATGCGCTGAGCGTCGGCGAGAATTCGGTGCATGGCTCCGACGCGCCGGAAACGGCTGCGATCGAAATCGCGCAGTTCTTTTCCGGCAACGAAATCGTCGGCTGATCGGGAACCGCCGGTCAGGACCGCGCGGTCTGCGGAAAATAGCTCTGCATGATCCTGTCGCGATAGGCGACGAGATTGGGCTTCGAGAGCGCGGCGTCGCGAACGGCGCTTTCGGCCATCGGCGATAGGACCGACGCCACGAAGGCGAAGACGGTGGCGTCGGCGGCGCAGGGCGCATCGCCGAACAGATAGGGCTTGTCGCCGATCAGCGTCGACAGCGCTTCGACGTCGCGTTTGCCGAGCGCGTCGATTTCCGCAGCGCCGTGACGGCCCATGCCCTGCGCCCAGAGAGATTTGGCGATCCGGCGGCGAATGAACCATTTCGCCAGCGGGCGCACGATCGCCGGCGCGCTCTCAAAAAAACGCGCCGGACCGCGTTCGAAATTGGCGTCGTCCATCCAGCGCATGCGGACGATGATCCAATAGAGATGCTCCTCGCACATTTTCTCGACGCACCAGCCGACGGCCTTTTGCGTTTCGCTCAAATGCGCGTCGAAGTCCGCGCCGTATTTCTGTTCGATATGAAAACGGATGAAAGTCGAGTCGGCGACGATGTCGCCATCGTCATCGATGTAGGGCTGCTTGCCTTTCGGCGCCTTGGAGAAGCCGCCGCGGTCTTCGACATAGTCGAGCCCCGCGATCTTCAAGAGAAGCATCGCCTTCGTCACGAAAGGCGATGCGTCGGGCAGTCCGGCGGCGGGACGAAAGCAATAAAGCGTGATGGTCATGAAAGCCTCTTTTGCGCCGCTAACATGTCAGGAACGATAAGCGTCGCTTCATGAGGCGCAAGCGCGCCGATCACCCGATTGCGCTCTATCCGCACGGCGCCCGACGCCACCAGCCGCAGCGCCATCGGATAGATGACATGTTCCTGCGCGAGGACCCGCGCGGCGAGCGTTTGCGGCGTGTCGTCGTCGAGCACCGGCACGGCGGCTTGCGCCACGATCGGACCTTCGTCCATTTCGGGCACGACGAAATGCGCCGTGGCGCCGTGAATCTTCACGCCGTCCGCCAGCGCCCGCTCATGCGTATCGAGACCGCGATAGGCAGGCAGCAGCGAAGGGTGAATGTTGAGCATCCGCCCGCGCCACTGGTTGATGAACCAGGGCGTGAAGAGCCTCATGAAGCCGGCGAGGCAGATGAATTCGATGCGATAGGTCTCGAGCAGAAGTTGCAGCGAGCGCTCGAATTCCTCACGGCCCGCGTAAATCTTGTGATCGACCGCGGCGGTCGCGACGCCCGCGGTCTTCGCCTTGGCGAGGCCGGGCGCATCCGGACGGTTCGAGAGCACGAGCGCGATGTCGGCCGGAAAGCTCGCGTCCTTTGCGGCTGCGATCAGCGCGTCCATGTTGGAGCCCCGACCGGAAATCAGAATGGCGGTGCGCAACCGCCTCACAACGCCAAGGTTCCGCGCGTAACGACCCGCTCCGCGCCGTCGGCGTCGATGATTTCGCCGATGCGCAGGGGCTTTTCGCCAGCGGCGCGCAACGCAGCCTCCACCTCGCCGGCGGCGGGCGCCGAGGCCACGACGACCATGCCGATTCCGCAGTTGAACGCGCGCAGCATCTCGCCTGGCGCGATCTCTCCGGTCGCCGCCAGCCAGCGGAACACCGGCGGAACGTCGAAAGCCGACAGATCGAGCGAGACGCCGAGCCCGCCCGGCAGAACGCGCGGCAGATTGTCGGGAAAGCCGCCGCCGGTGATATGGGCGAGGGCGGCGATATGCGGCGTCGCCTTCAGAGCGGCGAGAAGCGGCTTCACATAGATGCGCGTCGGCGTCAGCAGCGCCTTGGCGAGATTGAGATCGCGCGCGAAAGGCGCCGTAGCGTTCCAGGCCAGTCCGGCGCGCTTCACGATATTGCGCACGAGCGAAAAGCCGTTGGCGTGGACGCCGGAGGAGGGCAGGCCAAAGACGACGTCGCCTGCGCAGACGTCGCGGGGCAGGAGGCGGTTGCGCTCGACGGCGCCGACCGCGAATCCGGCGAGATCATAGTCGCCGCGCGCATAGAGGCCGGGCATTTCGGCGGTCTCGCCGCCAAGCAGCGCGCAGCCGGCCTCGACGCAACCGGCGGCGATGCCCTTCACCACCGCCGCGGCGGCGTTCGGCTCGAGCTTTCCAGTCGCGTAATAATCGAGAAAGAAGAGCGGCTCGGCGCCTTGAACGACAAGATCGTTGACGCACATCGCGACGAGATCGATTCCGATCGTGTCATGGAGGCCGGATTCGATCGCGATTTTCACCTTGGTGCCGACGCCGTCATTGGCCGCGACGAGCACGGGGTCGGAAAAACCAGCCGCCTTAAGGTCGAACACGCCGCCAAAGCCGCCGATTTCGCCGTCGGCGCCGGACCGCCGCGTCGAACGGACGGCGGGTCGGATCATGTCGACAAGCCGATTGCCGGCGTCGATGTCGACGCCGGCTTCGGCGTAGGTCAGGCCCGACATTCGCTGTTGCATCTCATCCTTCGCGCAGGAGGCGTTGGCGGTTAGATGGGCGCAAGCGGCGGGTGCTGTCAAATCCGCCGGGAAGGGCTACGCTGTTGTGCGTTTGCACAAAGTTTCTTGTGCCGCGTCATGTTGAATGGCGCCGCAAAGGAGCAGCGCCATGAAGGTCCGTTACACCATCGATGATATCGCCGCCGCCCGCGACGCGGGCGCGATCGACGCCGCGACATTCGAGCGGCTGTCGCAATTCCTGGCGTCGGGACGCGCGGCGGCGGCGGAGGCGACGTCCCAGGCGCCGCGCTATGACGTCGTCAATGTGCTCTGGTACGCCGGCGCGCTGATCGTGCTCGGCGCCATGGGCATGTTCTCGACGACGGCCTTCGGCCTCTGGGGCGACAAGGCGCTTCTCGTCACGGCGCTCGTCTATGGCGTCCTGTTCGCCTCTGCCGGCGCCTATCTATGGAAGAAGCGCGATCTGCGCACGCCGGGCGGTTTGCTTATCGCCTGCGCGGTCGGCATGGCGCCGCTGGCGATTTTCGCGCTGCAATCGATGTTCGGCGTCAGCCCGGCCGGAGAGGCGCGTCCCTACGGCGATTTTTACGTCTGGGTCAAATCGAGCTGGCTTCTGATGGAGCTGGGGACGATCGGCGCAGCCGGCCTGGCGCTGCTCGCCTTTCCTTTCCCGTTCCTCGTGATGATCATCGCCTTCTCGCTCTGGTTCATGTCGATGGACCTCACGCCGTTGCTGATGGGCGTTCAGGAGTTTTCATGGGATCAGCGGGCGAGCGTGAGCATGTATTTCGGCCTTGCCGTGCTCGCCGTCGCCTGGCTCGTCGACCTCAAACGCTGGCGCGGGGGCGATTTCGCCTTCTGGCTGCATCTATTCGGTTTGATGGCCTTCTGGGGCGGGTTGACGGCGCAGCACAGCGGCGACGAACTCGGCAAGGCGCTCTACTGCGTCATCAACGTCGCGCTGATTTTCCTGTCGGTGTTCCTGATGCGGCGGGCCTATGCGGTGTTTGGCGCGGTGGGGGTTACGACCTATCTCGGCTATCTCGCCAGCAGCGTCTTTCAGGATTCGATCCTCTTCCCCTTCGCGCTTTCGGGGATCGGCGTTCTGCTGATCGTCTTCGGGCTCATGTTCCATCGCTATGGCGCGGCCTTTGGCGCAACCATCGGCGAACTTCTGCCGGCGCATTTGCGCGGATTGCGCCCGGCTCATGCCCGCGAACGAGAGTAAAGCTGGGCTGCAGCCCAGACGCCAGGGGATTGATTGCGCTTTAGGCGGATGCGGATTATATAGGCGGCATCCCAACATGGACGGTCGTTCTGTGGGTCGCTGGCGCCGGGAGGCGCGGCGCCGGACGCCGCCTTTATGTCTCGATCGAGGAGTTTCCGAGATGAGCAACGCCCCGCTGATGCCGAAGGCCACGGCCGTCTGGCTCGTCGAAAATACGTCGCTGTCGTTCGATCAGATCGCCGATTTCTGCAAATTGCATCCGCTCGAGGTGAAGGGCATCGCCGACGGCGAAGTCGCCGCCGGCATCCGCGGGCATGATCCGATCACGTCGGGGCAGCTGACCCGCGAGGAAATCGAGAAGGGCGAGAAAAACTCCGACCATCGTCTTCATCTCTCCGTTTCGAAGGTGGTCGTGCCCGAGGTCAAGAAGGCGCGCGGTCCCCGCTACACCCCGCTTTCGCGCCGCCAGGATCGCCCGAACGCCATTCTGTGGCTCGTGCGCAATCACCCCGAGCTGAAGGACGCCCAGATCATGCGTCTGGTCGGCACCACGAAGACGACGCTGAAGGCGATCCGCGAGCGCACGCACTGGAATTCCGCGGCGTTGACGCCGATGGACCCGGTCACGCTCGGACTGTGCTCGCAGATCGAACTCGACTTTGAGGTCAACCGCGCGGCGAAGGACAAACCGCCGGTCGAGGATCACGGCCAGACGCTGGTGCCGGCGAGCGTCACCACCAGTCCGCGGGCCACGCCGACGACGACTGAAGACGTCTTCGGCAAGGCCAAACCGGCGGCGCCCTCGGATGAAGAAGACAATTTCGACGCCGACCGGGTGTTCAGCCGGCTGAAAGACGTCGATTTCGGCGAATAGCGCCGGACGGAAGGTCGGGCCGATTGATCAACCTCATTCTCGCGCGTATCTTTCGCCTGTGACGTCTTCCGCGCTCACTTAAAATCGCGCTCGCGGGTTTTGTCTTCGCGGCGATTAAATTCGCTCGCTAAGCGGCGCGCGGCGCCCTTTCGGATCATGGACTCGCCGGATGACCGACTCGCCTTATGATCGCGATCTCGAACGTAACCCCGCGAATTTCCAGCCGCTGACGCCGATCACCTTCCTGGAGCGGGCGGCAGCCGTCTTCCCCGAACGCATCGCCATCGTTCACGGCTCGCTGCGGCGCAATTATCGCGAATTTTACGCGCGCAGCCGGCGGCTCGCCAGCGCGCTCGAAAAGGCCGGCCTTGGGCGCGGCGACACGATTTCCGTCATGCTCGCCAACACGCCGGCGATGCTCGAATGCCATTACGGCGTGCCGATGATGGGCGGCGTGCTGAATACGCTGAATACAAGGCTCGACGCCGCGATCCTCGCCTTCACCCTCGATCATGCCGAGACCAAGGCGCTGATCGTCGATCGCGAATTTTCCGGAATCATTCTCGAGGCGCTGGCGTTCGCCAAGACGAAACCCCTGATCATCGACTATGTCGATCCGGAATATGACGGTCCCGGCGAGCGGCTGGCCTCCCTCGACTATGAGGAATTCCTGCTTTCGGGCGACGCCGAATATCAATGGTCGCCGCCCCGCGACGAATGGGACGCGATCTCGCTCAATTACACGTCCGGCACGACGGGCGATCCGAAAGGCGTCGTCTATCATCATCGCGGCGCCTATCTGACCGCGCTCGGCAATGTGCTGACCGGGGACATGGGCCGCCACCCGGTCTATCTGTGGACGCTGCCGATGTTCCATTGCAACGGCTGGTGCTTCCCCTGGTCGATTTCGGTCAACGCCGGCATACATGTCTGCCTGCGGCAGGTGCGCGCGAGCCACATCTACGAGCTGATGTCCGAACATGGGGTCACGCATCTTTGCGGCGCGCCCATCGTCATGTCGACGCTGCTCAACGCCAGCGAATCGGAAAAACGGCCGCTGACGCGAATCGCGCGCTTCTTCACCGCCGCGGCGCCGCCGCCTCAAGCGGTGCTCGCCGGCATGAAGGCGGCCGGCTTCGAAGTCACCCATCTTTACGGATTGACCGAGACTTACGGTCCCGCCGCCGTCAACGAATGGCAGGACGACTGGGATTCGCTCGAGGGCGGCGCGCAGGCCCAGCTGAAGGCGCGTCAGGGCGTGCGCTATCTCGTCCTCGAAAATCTCGACGTGATCGACCCCGACACGATGCGGCCCGTGCCGCGCGACGGCGCCACGATGGGCGAGGTCATGTTTCGCGGCAATGTGGTGATGAAAGGCTATCTGAAAAACAAGGGCGCCTCGGAAAAGGCCTTCCACGGCGGCTGGTTTCATTCAGGCGATTTGGGCGTGCGCCATCCCGACGGCTATATCCAGCTGAAGGATCGCTCGAAGGACATCATCATCTCAGGCGGCGAGAATATCTCCTCGATCGAGGTCGAGGATGCGCTGTTTCGCCATCCCAAGGTGCGCGCCGCGGCGGTTGTCGCCGCCCCCGACGACAAATGGGGCGAAACGCCTTGCGCCTTCGTCGAATTGAAGGACGGCGAAGAGGCGACGGCGGCGGAGCTGATCGACTGGACGCGTCAGCATTTGGCGCATTTCAAATGCCCGCGGCACGTGGTCTTTTGCGAGCTGCCGAAGACCTCGACGGGCAAGATACGCAAATATGTTCTGCGGGAGCGCGCTCGAGAAATCTGGCCGGCGAGCGCGACCACGGCGTCCCTCTGATTGGCCCTCAATGATTTACGCCAAATGTCAAAAGTCAGCGTCAAAAGCTGAGAAGCCGGCAGTCATTGAGACTGCCGGCTTCGCGTCGAGGGCGGAAGGCCGAAACTTTCCGCGCCTCGCGATTCGCCCTAAATTAGAAGAACAGGCCGAGGCAGCCGCCCGCGAGACCGCCGACGACAGCCGCCGCGATCGTGTTCGCCAAGCCGCCAAGCGCGACAGAGGCGAGACCGCCGAGAATGACCGCGCCGATGCCGGCGAAAACGTAGGTGTTGGTGGTGATTTCGAGTTCTTTAGCCATTGCTCTTATCTCCTCTTATTTTCGTTCCCTGAGTCGCGCCTTGTTCGCCCGGCGAGTTCTCGCCCCAACGGGGCGCGTCATTTCGACGCAGGCAGAGGTTAGCATAAGATGGCGCTGAGTCAATCATCGATCGCACAGGATTTTGCGTATCTAATTATATGATAGATAAAAGGAATCGATGAGCGAAGGCTCTTTCTCAACTCCCTGGCGAAACGCATGTCTCGTTTTCCACGCGCTTTCGTGATCCCCCTTAGGATCGCGAACCGTTCACCCAAATTCGTTTTCGTCGAAGACGGACGCTATACCCGCTGCCGATGACCAAGAAGAACGCTGACGTTAACGCCGCCGCCCCTGCGGCTCGCAAGGGTGATCGCGGTTTCAAGGCTGCTCTCGCGCCGCTTCGGCCCCTGCTGCCATATGCGCTGCGCTACAAGCGAACGATCATTCTCGCCTTTGTCGCGCTACTCGTGGCCGCGGGCGCGACTCTCACCCTGCCGTTTGCTGTGCGCGGCATGATCGATCACGGCTTTTCCGCCGATAGCGCCGGCGCGGTGAACGCCTATTTCGGGGCGATGATCGCGGTCGCCGCGACGCTCGCGATGGCTTCCGGCACCCGCTACTATTTCGTCATGACGCTCGGCGAGCGCGTCGTCGCCGATCTGCGCGCCGATCTCTTCAAGCATCTCACGACTCTTGACGCCGCCTTCTACGACACGGCGAAGACCGGCGAACTGCTCTCGCGGCTCACCGCGGATACGACGCAGCTGAAATCCGCCTTCGGCTCGTCGGCGTCGGTCGCGCTGCGCAATCTCTTCATGTTCTTTGGCGCGATCGTGATGATGGTCGCGACCAGCCCCAAGCTTGCCGGCCTGGCGCTCGCGGCGATCCCGATCATCGTTCTGCCGCTCATCGGCTCCGGCCGGGCGGTGCGCCGGCGCTCGCGTCACGCGCAGGACACGCTGGCGCAGGCCTCGGCCTATGCCGGCGAAAATCTCTCCGCCGTGCGCGCGATGCAGGCCAATGGCGCGCAAGCCTATACGACTGGCCGATTCACCCGCGAAGTCGAGGCCGCCTATGACGCCGCCCAGTCGGCGACGCTGCTGCGCGCCTTGGTGACCGCCGGCGCCATTCTCGTCGTGTTCACCAGCGTCGTCGGCGTGCTCTGGCTTGGGGCGCAGGACGTGCTCGAGGGGCGCATGACGTCCGGCGTTCTGTCGCAGTTCGTCCTTTACGCGGTGCTCGGCGCCAGTTCATTGGGCGAGCTCTCGCAGACCTGGAGCGAACTCTCCGCCGCCGCCGGAGCCGCCGGACGCATCGCCGACATTCTCGCCATAGAGCCGCGCATCGTCGCGCCGCCGCGGCCGGTTCATCCGCCGGCGCGCTGGAAAGGCCGCATCGCCTTCGACCATGTGCGCTTCGCCTATCCGACCGCGCCCGACCGGCCCGCCTTGCAGAATTTCTCGCTCGTCGTCGAGCCCGGCGAGCGCGTCGCGCTTGTCGGACCGTCGGGAGCGGGCAAGTCGACGACCTTTGCGCTGCTCCTTCGATTCTATGATGTCGACTCCGGCGCGGTTACCCTTGACGGCGTCGACCTGCGCGACCTCGATCCGGCGGCGCTGCGCAAAGCGATCGCGCTTGCGCCCCAGGATCCGGTGATTTTCGGTCTTTCAGTAGCTGAAAATATCGCCTACGGCCGCGAACAGGCGTCGAACGAAAAAATCGTCGCCGCGGCCAAACGCGCCCAGGCGCATGACTTCATCATGGCGCTGCCGCTGGGCTACGACACGCTGCTCGGCGAGCGCGGCATCACGCTGTCGGGCGGCCAGCGCCAGCGTCTCGCCATTGCGCGCGCGATATTGGCCGACGCGCCGGTGCTGCTCCTCGACGAGGCGACCTCGGCGCTCGACGCCGAGAATGAAGCGCTGGTGCAGGCGGCGCTGCATGACGTGATGCAGGGGCGCACGAGCCTCGTCATCGCACATCGTCTCGCGACCGTGCTTGAAGCCGATCGCATCGTCGTCATCGATGACGGACGCCTGGTGGAGCAGGGGACGCATGCGAGCCTGATCGCCGCCGGCGGTCTTTATGCGCGACTGGCGAAACTGCAGTTCGACACCGACCGCGCCGGCGCCGCCGCCTGAGGAGGCTGATCGGATCGGCGGAGGCGCTGCCTCGCGGCCTGATTCAGCGTCGGTCAGAGCGCTGGAGTGGGTCGACGAACTGTCCTGAAGCTCAGCGGAGATCGCTTGCAGTCGAAGCGAAGCTGTGACGAAGCTGCGGCGGCGGCTCCGAATCGTCAAAGTCCCTCATGACTTTGGTGCGCAATAACGAGCCGAGATATTTCACATATTCCTTACCGATGAAGCGCGCGACGCGGAGATTGCTGACCCAATCCGAGACGTCGATATGCTCGCTGACGACCGGAAACGGAAAGAGTTCGACATCCGGCAGGGCGGCCGAGATTTCGACCAAAGCGCGCGGCATATGGTAATTTGAGGTGACGACGATGAGCGTGCGGGTAATGTTGTGCTGGCGAGCCCAATCGCGCGTTTCTTTGGCGTTTCCAGCCGTATCGAGCGCCTGGTAGCCGAGATCGACGCAACACTCGAAAAGCTCGCGCGACACCGGCAGTATTTTCGCGATGACGGCGCTGCGGGTGGCGCGATTGACGCCGGTGATGAGCATGCGGCGCGCCTGTCCGCTCGCCAGCAGGGTCGCGGCGTCGAGCACCCGATCCGAACCGCCGGTTAGCGCGACAACCCCCTCCGCCGGCGCCGGTACGGCGAATTCCTCTCGCGGCAGCGACAGCGCGAAGCTCGCAAAACCAAAGAGAAACGCCGCGCCGACAAAACCGGCGCCTGCCAAGATCGCGCAGGCGATCTTTCGGACCGCGCTCGACCCGTTGCTCGCTCCCTGGCGCAGGGGCATCGTCAAATTCTGGAGTCCTTCGCCCATGCCCTTAAACGCGCGAAATGCGATTCTGACGCGACTATAGTCTGATTTTGGCGCCGATGTTATTGGCGCCAGCTTAACCGAGGCGCCACAAATGACGCAGCACGATAACTCGCGACAAATAGCCGGTCAGCGCCGCGACCCCGCCCGCAAGTAGCACGATCGCAAGGAAGCCGCTGGGACTAAGCGAAAATTCGCCGAACATCGCTTCGATCTGTTCGCCGCCGCCGGTCACGCGCCATTGCTGGGCGAGAAACTGCGCCAGGACGAAAAAGGCGATCGCGCCCCCTCCGCCGATCAGCGCGCCGCGCAAGCCCAACGCCATGAAGCGGCGCTGAAATTCCCTGGCGATGAAAGCATCGGCGGCGCCAACCAAATGCAGCACTTCGACGATCTCGCGATTGGTGGCGACCGCCGCCCGGGTCGCCGACGCCACCGCGACGGCCATGGCCGCGAGGATAAGAATTAAGATGAACGCGGCGGTCGCCACGGCGGCGCGCGCCATGTCGCCAAGCCGCTCAATAAATACATGGTGATCGTCGAGCACGGCGCTGGGGACGACGCGCTCGAGCTCCGTGCGCAACCTCTCGAAATCCGGGCGATTTTCGGTCTCGAACTTTAACACGATCATGCGGGGCGTCGGGAGTTCCGAAAGGTCCAGTCCCTCGCCGAGCCAAGGCGTCAGCAGCGCCTCTGATTCGGACTGGGCGTAGACACGCGCCTCCCGCACGCCGGGCGTCCGCCGCATCGCCTCCGCCGCAGCCGCGACGTCAGCCTCGATTTCGCGGCCGGGCGCCGGGCGCACCTGCACGGTCGCCTCGCGCGCGATGTCGCCGCGCCAGTCCACGCTGGCGTCGGCGACGAGAATGGCGACATTGGCGGCAAGCGCGGCAAGAAACGTCATGATCGCAATGACGATGACGAGCGAACGGCCGGGCACCGAATCTGCCGGCACCAGCGCGCTTTGCGCCGGAAATTCTTCGGCGTCGGCGTCGATGTCGGACGCTTCATGGCGGGTCGGGGACGAAAATCGCATCACGGCCATCTTCCGCCTATTCGAAAATGTGAAGCCGGCCGTCGGCGAGCACGAGACGCCGCGCTTCCTCATACTGATCCATCAAGGTCAAGTCATGGGTTGCGATGATGACGGCGGTGCCAGCTTTGTGAAGCTCGACGAACAGGCGCAGGATCCGCCGCGCAAGCGTCGGGTCGACGTTGCCGGTCGGTTCGTCTGCAAGCAGCAGTTTAGGCTGAGAAATCAGTGCGCGGGCGATCGCGGCGCGCTGCTTTTCGCCGCCCGAAAGGATCGTCGGGCACGCATGCGCGCGTTCGCCGAGGCCGACCCAGCGCAGGAGTTCGGTCACTTCGGCGCGATAGCTCGATTCTTCGCGGCCGAGCACCCGCAAGGGCAGGGCGACGTTTTCGTAAAGCGTCAAATGGTCCAGCAGCCGGAAATCCTGGAAGACGACGCCGAGCCCGCGGCGCGTCTCGGCGACCTCCTCATTACTGAGCGCAGCCGTGTCCTTGCCAAAAATGTTGATCAGTCCGCGCGTCGGCCGAAGGGCCATAATGATCAGGCGCATCAAAGTGGTCTTGCCTGCGCCGGACGGGCCGGTGAGGAACTGGAAGGAGCGCGGCGCGATCTGAAAATTGATGTCGCGAAGGGTTTCGGCGCCGACGCCATAACGCAGGCCGACGTTCTCGAAGCTCAGCACGAAGCCCTCTCTCCAAAAAAATCCAATGACGCTCGAGACGCTGGCGCGCCGCGAAACAATAGCAGTTCCTCCCTTCTTATCCACATCCGCATCGCCGAATGCTGACGCCGCAACCTCACTGCGCAGTTAACGATCGGCGCGAAACATCTGGTTGCGCTAGGCGTCGGCATTATTTCAGTGATTGCGGGACCGGCCGCGCCGTCAATCATCCGCCAGCGGCAACACGAAGCTGAAGACCGTGCCGCCGCCCGGGTTGGGCTCCGCCCAGATTTTCCCGCTATGCGCTTCGATGATCGAACGCGATATCGAGAGCCCGACGCCAAGGCCATGCGGTTTCGTCGTCGTGAATTGCGCGAAGAGCCTGGTTTTGACTTCCTCGGGCAGGCCTGGACCGGTGTCGGCGACATCGGTCCGAATGAGATTGCCTTCGAGCAGGCGAGTCGAGACTCGCATCTCGCGCCGTTCGCCGTGCTGCATCGCTTCGACGGCGTTTCGCTTCAGATTGACGACGACCTGCTGAATCTGAACCTTATTGATCACGACCAGGTCCGGCGAGGCGGCGAGGTCGATCGTCGTCTTGACATTGTGTTGCTTGGCGAGCGCATCGGTGAACTCGCAGGCGGTCCGGACGACGGCGTTCAAATTTTGCGGGGATTTCCCCGTCTCGCCACGAGCGATGAACTGGCGAAGATTGTCCATGATTTCGGAGACGCGGAAGACCTGCGCATCGGCGTTGTCCAGCATTTCGGCAATTTTCGCGACCGAAGGGTCCTTTTCCTTAAGATGGCGGCGGGCGAAATTGAGATAGGCGCCAATCGCCGTCAAAGGCTGCTTGAGTTCATGCGCCAGCCCAGCCGCCATGTTTTCAATCAGATCAAGGCGGTTCGCCTGAAGCTCGTGAACACCGTCTTCGAAGCGGCCGCATCGGCTGAGATCGCGGATCAGCCCGATAAGGAGGCGCTCGCCGTCGCAGGCTATTTCGCTGAAGCCAAGCTCTATCGGGAAGATCGACCCATTCTTGCGCAAGCCGTCGATACGCCGGCGAAACATTGGCGCCTCGGGACGCAGATCATCGCGATAGGAGCGATCCGATTCAGGCGTCAGCATCCCGAAGTCTCGGCCGATCAGGTCTTCGGGACGATAGCCGAATAAGGTCGCCGCTTCGGCGTTCATCAAGCGAATCGCCCCGCGCTCGTCGAGCGCGAAGATTCCGTCAAAGGCGGCCGCCATCGTCGCAGCGAAATCGGGGCGTCGTCCGCCTTCGGCCGCGTTCGGCGCTAAAGGGGACTCGGAACGGCTGAGGGAACGCATCGTTTGCCCCCGGGCGCGGTCCGCGCTTCACGCTCCCGTCTCGCAGTAGCTAGGCGCAGGGGAAAGGAGGTCAAGCCCTCTCGCCAGCGGGCGCATTTGCAACCCCCGACAAATGGCCTAAGCAAGCGCTATGTCGCCACCCCAATCTCCAGCGCCGCTGCTTCTTTTCAACGCCCGGCTGATCGATCCGGCCTCGGGACGGGATTGGCGCGGCGGCCTCATGACCCAAAACGGCGTCATCGCGGAACTCGGCGAGTCCGTGCGGCCGGACGACGCGCCAGAGGGCGCGCGCCTCATCGACTGCGCCGGCGAGGTCGTCGCGCCCGGCCTCATCGACATGCAGGCCTTCGTCGGCGAGCCGGGCGCCGAGCATCGCGAAACCATCGCGAGCGCGACACTCGCCGCCGCGGCGGGCGGGGTCACGACGCTGGTCGCGACCGCGGCGACGCTGCCGCCCGTGGACGATCCGGCCGTGGTCGATTTCGTCCTGCGTCGCGCGCGTGACACCGGCCTTGTGCGCGTCGCGCCGATGGCGGCGCTCACCAGGGGCCGCGAGGGGAGGGAGATCGCCGAGCTTGGTCTGCTCCAGCAGGCCGGCGCCGTGGCGTTCTGCGATGGCGTGCGCTCGGTGAAAAATGCGCTGGCGATGCGCCGGGCGCTGACCTATGGGCGCGACTTTGACGCGCTGGTCGTCCATTTCGCCGAAGACCCGGATCTCGGCGCCGGCGTCATGAATGAAGGCGAATTCGCGCATCGGCTTGGCCTCTCCGGCGCGCCGCGCGAAGCCGAGGCGATCATGCTCGATCGCGACCTAAGGCTCGTCGCCCTGACGGGCGCCCGTTACCATTCGGCGATCGTGACGACGACCCTGTCGCTCGACGCCCTGCGACGGGCCAAGGACGAGGGCTTGCCCGTCACCTGCGGGACCTCGATCAACCATCTGACGCTCAACGAGAACGACATCGGCGACTACCGGACGTTTCTCAAGCTGAAGCCGCCGCTTCGCCATGAGGACGAGCGCAAGGCGCTTGTCGCGGCGCTGAGCGAAGGCCTTATCGACGTCATCGTCTCCGACCATGATCCTCAAGACGTGGAGACGAAGCGACTGCCTTTCGCCGAAGCCGAATATGGGGCGATCGGCGTCGAGACGATGCTCGCCGCCGGCCTGCGTCTCGTACACTCGGGCGAGGTGACGCTTCTCCGCCTGCTCGACGCGATGACGTCCCGCCCGGCGAAAATTTTGGGACTGCCGCAGGGCAGGCTGCAAAGAGGCGCGCCCGCCGACATCATTTGCTTCGACCCGGACGCGCCCTTCGTCGTCGATCCGGCGAAGCTCCATTCGCGCTGCAAGAACACGCCTTTCGACGGCGCGCTGCTGCAGGGCGTGGTCAGAACGACCGTCGTCGGCGGCGAAATCGTTTACGAAGAATAATCGTCGCGCGCCGCTTTGGCCGAGCGACGCCGCGCCGCGACATGTCTTGAAGATGTCCTCACGCCGGCACGGTCGCGAATCTGTGACGCGCCTTCAGCGCCTCCATGCTGAGCCAGACGGAGGCTCCAGCCCCAATGAAATGAGCAACAAGCAAGTTAAAGTTCGCCATTAAGATGAAGACGTCGAGCGCGCGTACGATCCTGTCCGGATCGGTGATCGCGATCCCCGGCGGCTGGGAGACGGTTTTGGCGACAAGGAGGGCGACGCTCAAACCGACTCCGGTGAACGACACGACCGCGCCAACAATGTTAACGAGCGAACCGACCCCGAGAAACCATAAGGCCGCTGGCTGGTCGGCGGCGAGCATGCGCGCAGGATCGCTGACCAGCCGGTCCGACGCGACGGTCGAAAAAAAGTCGAGGAACAGCGACGCGAACAACAGGCCGAGCCCGAAATATCCCCAATGGATCGGATCGCTGACCCAGATGGTCGAGCTGATCGACTGGCCGACCGCGCCAAAAGCGAGGAGCGGCGCGGTCAGGAACGCAAGAACGAAATCGACCCAGAACCCGATCCAGCCCGTGAGGCGGATGCGGCGCGCAAGATCCCGCCCGATCAACGCCAAACGCGGCGAAAGCGGCGCCTTGTCCGCGGGTGGCGCGGTGGCGACAAGCGCCGTGGACGTCGCGCGCCGCGCCGGTCCGGCCAGCGCGACGAAGCCGAGATAGGCGATCAATCCGGCCGGGAGCGCGAAGGCGGCGATCTGGTTTGTCGCGCGCGCGACATCGGCGAAGGATTGATCCGCCAGAGCTGGCGATCCGGCCGAAATCCCCATTACGTCAAACGCGGCGCCACTGAAAATCGCTTCGAATCCGCCGCTGACGATAAGCATCCCCGCAGCCGCATAGATGAACTGACGCAGGGGATAGGCGGCAAGGCGCCGCCAGGCGGCTCCGTCGCCGAACGGGTAATTCGGAAAACCCGCCCGCCACAGATATTGCGCGCCAAGCAGGATGGCGACGAGCGCGGCGAAGTTCAACGAGAGATTGGTCAGCGGCCCGCCGATCGACGGCTCCCAAAGCCGCAACGCCCAGGCGCCGAACGCGAGCATGGCGAAGAGCGCGGCGAACGCCCAGTCGACCGGATCATCGAAGAAATCATACGTCACTGGTGAAGCCGCATTTAACGCCCCGCCACACAACCAGTTGGCGCGGTGGGCGGGGTTTTCAACGTGCGGCGCTTTAGATTTGACCGCGCCGCCGCGTCCGGTCGGGCTGATTGAAATCTCGGAGAAGCGCTTGTCCGCGCCACTTGCCCATTGCACGACGGACGCTTATCAATTTGCGGTTATTTCCATATTGGGAGTGATTTTGATGAAAGCGCTTTTCGCCGCGATCGCCGTTATTGTCATGATGTCCTTGTGCTCCAGCGCCTTCGCTCAGGTCCCGAGCTTTCCCAAGGACGAGCCCTACGCCAGGGCGCGCAAGCTTCTGGTGAAAAAGGGCTGGAAGCCTGTCCACGAGCCGGAGGCGGGCTTCGTTTGCCAGAAGGACGATCCGCGCTGCAAGGGACGGCCGGAAACGGTCAATTGCGCCCGAACGGGATTGGCCAATTGCATCTTCCGATGGAAACGCAAGGGCGTCGTGATCGACGTGCTCACAGTGGGCGAAACAAATCCGGTAATCACGGAAGTGACCTGTCGCTCCGGATGCAGCTAAATCCGGCGTCTGTTCGAGCGGCCTATGTCTGGTCGAGCCCTCGCCTCGCCGCCTTCTGGCCGCCTGTTTTTTTGGGAAGCTCTATTGTATCGGTTGCGAAGTGCGGGAAGGCGCTGCATCATTTCGAAATGGCAAAAAGCTCCAAAAAAACTCTCAGTGCCCGCGAAGTCCGCAAACTTGCGGGTTGTTCGCTCGTGAACGCCCCCAAGGTACTTGGCAAGACTAAGGATGGCGTTCGCATTCTGAAACCCAAAGGCAAGGCCACTCATTTCTCGGAGAAAGAAATCCGAGACGCCATTTCCACGGTTCGCGCCGCTAAGCGAGCCTGATGAGCGATAAGGACGTTTTTATCAATTGTCCGTTTTCGCCGGACTATGAAGAGTTTTTTCAGGCCATCGTCTTCACCGTCGTGAGATCGGGCTATACGCCGCGTTGCGCTAGAGAAAACGACGATGGCGGCGAGGCGCGGATCGAGAAGATTTGCCGCATTATTGGCGAATGCCGATATGGCGTCCATGATATTTCCAATACGGAACTGGACGCGGCGTCGGGTTTACCGCGATTCAACATGCCCCTTGAACTGGGCCTTTTCCTGGGCGCGCGCAATTTCGGGCCTAAGCGTTCGAGAAAGAAGGCGCTCATCTTCGACCGACAGAAGTATCGCTATCAGCAATTCATCTCGGACATCGCCGGGCAGGATATTCATGCGCATGAGGGAAAAATCGACCGGCTTGTCGAGGAGATCGCGACTTGGTTTCGGGACGAGGCCGGGGATGCGCGCGTCCCGGGCGGTCGGGCGATAGCAGCCGAATTCAAAAGATTTCAAGTGGATTTGCCGGACATATTGCGGGTCCGGAAGCTGGAGCCGCAGGAATTGACGTTCAAGGACTTTCATATGGTCGCCGCGAACTGGATCGTGGCGGACAACGGCGATCCGTGACCGGAGAGCCGCGACCCCCTTGCCCTTAGCCGCCAATGCCCTTAAACCCCCGCCGCACGCGGGGAAGGCCCTGCCAAAGCCGGAACAAGAACGATGGCCAAGGAAAAGTTTTCACGCACGAAGCCGCACTGCAACATTGGGACGATCGGACACGTCGACCATGGCAAGACGTCTTTGACGGCGGCGATCACCAAGGTTCTGGCGGAGACGGGCGGGGCGACGTTTACGGCCTATGACCAGATCGACAAGGCGCCGGAAGAGAAGGCGCGCGGCATCACGATTTCGACGGCGCATGTCGAATATGAGACGAAGAACCGTCACTATGCGCACGTCGACTGCCCCGGCCATGCCGACTATGTGAAGAACATGATCACCGGCGCGGCGCAGATGGACGGCGCGATCCTGGTGGTCTCGGCCGCCGACGGTCCGATGCCGCAGACCCGCGAGCATATTCTTCTGGCCCGCCAGGTCGGCGTGCCGGCGCTCGTCGTGTTCTTGAACAAGGTCGACATGGTCGACGATCCGGAGCTTCTCGAACTCGTCGAACTCGAAGTTCGCGAGCTGCTCAGCAAATATGAGTTCCCCGGCGACGACATTCCGATCGTCAAGGGTTCGGCGCTGTGCGCGCTCGAGGGCAAGAACCCCGAGCTCGGCCATGACGCGATCCTGAAGCTGATGGAGGAAGTCGACAAATATATTCCGCAGCCCGAGCGCCCGAAGGATCAGCCCTTCCTGATGCCGGTCGAGGACGTGTTCTCGATTTCGGGCCGCGGCACGGTGGTGACCGGGCGCATCGAGCGCGGCGTGGTGAAGGTCGGCGAGGAAGTCGAGATCGTCGGCATCCGGCCGACGACCAAGACGACGGTGACCGGCGTCGAGATGTTCAGGAAGCTGCTCGATCAGGGCGAGGCCGGCGACAATGTCGGCTGCCTGCTGCGCGGCACCAAGCGCGAGGACGTCGAGCGCGGCCAGGTTCTGTGCAAGCCGGGTTCGGTGAAGCCGCATACCAAGTTCAAGGCCGAGGCGTATATCCTGACCAAGGAAGAGGGCGGCCGGCACACGCCGTTCTTCACCAACTACCGCCCGCAATTCTATTTCCGCACGACGGACGTGACCGGGATCGTCACGCTTCCCGACGGGGTGGAGATGGTGATGCCGGGCGACAATGTGACGATGGACGTGGTGCTGATCGTTCCGATCGCGATGGAGGAGAAGCTGCGCTTCGCCATCCGCGAAGGCGGCAGGACGGTTGGAGCTGGAGTGGTCGCATCGATCATCGAGTGATCGATGCGACGACGGAATGCGATCAACCGCATTCCTATGCTGCGCCGGCGTCGTCGCCAGCCTTATCGAGTGATGTGAGGACGTCGGGGAGGGGCCGGGCGGCATCCTCCCGGCTACTGGACAGCGGCCCTTAAAGGATGGAGCTAGACCGCCTTAAAAAATTCGACGCGGCCTTTCAAATTGTTGGAAGCGCTTCGAGACATCAGCCTCGCAGCCAATTCTCCACGCGCAGCCCCGGCGCGCGCTGGAAGGCCGCGTCATTGGTCACGAGAGTCAGTCCCAAGGACCGTGCATGCGCGGCGATGAAGAGATCGTTCGCGCCGAGCGGGGATCCCAGCCTTTCGAGTTCGGCGCGCAACTGCCCATAATGCGCCGCCGCCGCTTCGTCGTAGGTGGCCACCCCAATGCAGGCGGCAAAGTCCCGCAACGCGGCGTCGAGCGCCGCGTTTCGCTTTTTTTCGGCGCCAAACAGCAGTTCGCTCAACGTAATCGCCGAGATGCACATCCGTCCCGCCTCGGCGTCAAACTTGTCCAGCACATGCGCGTCGCGGCGCTTGATGACGGCGCTGCAAATATTCGTGTCGAGCATATAGCGCATTCAAAAAATGGCTTCGTCGTCGAGCGGGGGCTGCGAGGGACGTTCGAAATCCGGGAAGCGCGGATGCCGTTTCGCCCACTCGGAAAATCTCTTGCCCGCAGGCGACACGATGCGCGAGTCGCCGACGACGACGATTTCCACTTCCTTGACCGTATCAGGAAAGGCGACGGCTTTCGGCAAGCGCACGGCCTGTGTCCGATTGTTTTGAAATATGGTCGTGGCGACGGTGGTCATTTTCGTCTCGCAGGCAAGTATATCCAAAAAGGATATACGGCGCATCGACGCAGCGTCAAGATATGCATCGTCGCCAGCATCATCGAGTGATCGACGCCGACACGCGGCGAAATTAAAAGGGGCGGGAGCCGCGCTCTCGCCCCTTCGTTTCGGACCCGCGCCCATGAAACCGGTCGTCACAAAACTCGAACATATGCATAAGCGCTGGGCGACCATGTCCATCGCCACCATCCGCATGCCCGACGGAATAACTGTCCTGCGCGACGTCGAGGACCATGGCTGCGCCGCCGCCGTGCTGCCCTACGATCCTCTGCGCAGGACGGCGCTGCTCGTTGAGCAACTGCGCGCCCCGCAACTCGTGTCGGTCGGCGCGACGCATTCGCTCGAAGCGATCGCCGGATGCGTCGAGGGCGAGGACGACCCCGCCGCGACGGCGCGACGCGAAGCGCTGGAAGAAGGCGGATTGCGGCTCGGCGCGCTCGAACATGTGGCCTCGGCCTGGTCGATGCCGGGCGTATCGACCGAGCGCATGACGCTTTATCTCGCCGAATATCGGCCCGAGGATCGCATCGCCGACGGCGGCGGCGTCGCGCATGAAGATGAACAAATTCGCGTCGTCGAAATGGGCCTCGCCAAACTCGCCACGCTGATGGCGGCGGGGGACCTCGTCGACATGAAGACGCTCGTTCTGGTTCAGGCGCTGCGTCTTCGCCGCCCCGAGCTTTTCAACTAGATCGCGCCGTCTCTGGGCGCTGGATTCAGCAGCCCGAGGTCGTGACGCCGGGCGCAAGCCGCAACGCGTCGCACAGGCTGCGCGATTGCATGTCGTCCATCATCTTGCGGGTGATGACGGTCGCCGAACCCGGAACTTCCATGATGGGCGTCCGGGTTCCCGCCGGTCCGGTCACATAGTTGGAGAAATAGCCGTCGTCGGAATAGGCCGGCGGCGCCGAGCGATGAATCGGGGCGCGGAAGCCTCGGACGCGCGGATCGGCGGCGGCGGGCGCCGTCAGACCAGCGATGGCGACTGCGATGGGCAGGAATAGCGCGATAGCCTTGCGCATGGCTTTGTCCTCCTGGCCATAGCATATAGCCGCCGGAGCGCATTCGCCAAGCTTGTCGCGAAGCAGGTTAGGCGGCGAGTTCTTCGCCGAGGAGAACGGCCGGCACGCGGCGATCCTCCAGACGCTCAATCACGGCCGCGGATCGTTGGGCGATTTGCTCGACCTCCAGCGCCGCGGCGACGGCGGAAATTCCGATCTCGCGGTAAAGACGCGCGAGAAGATCGTGAGGATGGCCGCCGGACTGGGGCTCGTTGAACTCGATCGAATATTTGTCCAACATGGGTGAGCTCGACGCTTGGAGGGGACTCAATGGGCGTGAGTCATAGGATTGTCCTCATCAAGTTAACGATCCGCTAAGGAATTGAACCGCTGACAAATCCGGCGCGAATTTTTTTGAGATTTTCGAGAGCCATTGCATTCGCTATAAAATTGCGAAAAATGCTGCGCAGCCGCGTAGGCGGTCCCATGAGCTTCTGATCCGATGCGAAGTCATCTTCCCCCCGAGCCCTGGTCCAAAGTCGCGCTATGGAGCCGACGCTTTGCAATTTTCGCCGCGACTGTGGCGATTTTGGCGATCCTATTGGGGCGACTTGGCGCCATCGACCCGCCCTCAGCTCTAGCGTCGCTTGGCGGGGCCATGGCCTTGGCGTTGATCGCGCTGCTGCTGTTTTGCGCCGCCTGCCGGGTGATCTGGCGGGAGGGACGGCGCGGCGCGGGCGCGGCGACGGCGGCGTTTTTCCTCGCTGGGCTGACTCTTGCCTATCCCGCTTATCTCGCCTTCGAGGCGGTGCGCCTCCCGGTGCTGTCCGACATTTCGACGGATGTCGCCAATCCGCCGCATTTTTCCTTCTCCAAAGCCGCCGTCGAAGCGCGCAGCGGCTTCCAGCCGCCGGGCCTGCCGGCGCGCACGCGAGCGACGCAACGTCTGGCCTATCCGGACGTCGAGCCGATCGTCGTCGATCTAGATACCGATGAAGCTTTTGCGCTGGTGCTGAAAACCGCCAGTGCGCGCGGCTGGACGCTGGTCGACAAACGGTCGCCCGGCGGGCGCAGCGGCGACGGCCATATCGATTTCATCGACAAGACCCTGGTCATGGGATTTGACGACGACATCACCGTCCGCTTCAAGCCGCTGCCCGGCCAGACGCGCATCGATCTGCGGTCGGCGTCGCGCTACGGACGCCATGACTTCGGCGCCAACGCCAAGAGAATCACCGCCTTCGCCGAAGAGTTGCAGTCGCAGCTCGACACGCGCTGACCCGCTCCCCAAATTGAACTGCAGGGCAAGCTGCAGGGCGAGACGCTCGTTTTTCGTGGCGTCTTCGATTATTCTGCACGGCGAAGCTTGGCGACGGGAGCGGTGAAATGGTCGAGGAAAGCGGCGGCGTCACGAAAGGCGCGCCAACGGTCCCGCCCTTTACCCGCGACCAGGAACTCACCGCCTTTCGCGACATGCTGCTGATCCGGCGCTTCGAGGAGAAGGCCGGCCAGCTCTACGGCATGGGCGTCATCGGCGGATTCTGCCACCTCTACATCGGTCAGGAAGCCGTCGTCGTCGGCGTCAAGATGGCGGCGCAGGAGGGCGATCAGTTCACCACCAGCTACCGCGACCACGGGCATATGCTCGCCTCGGGCATGGAGCCCAGACGCGTCATGGCGGAGCTCGCCGGCAAGCGCGGCGGCTACTCCAAGGGCAAGGGCGGCTCGATGCACATGTTTTCGCGCGCCGCCAATTTTTATGGCGGGCATGGCATCGTCGGCGCGCCGGTGCCGATCGGCGCGGGGGTGGCCTTCGCCAACGCCTATCGCGGCGATAAGCGCGTGTCGCTGACGTTTTTCGGAGAAGGCGCCTCCAATCAGGGGCAGGTCTATGAGGCCTTCAACATGGCGGCGCTGTGGAAGCTGCCGGTCGTGTTCATCGTCGAGAACAACCGCTATGCGATGGGCACGGAAATCTCCCGCGCTTCCGCGCAGACCGACTTCTCGAAGCGCGGCGCGGCTTTTGCGATTCCCGGCCAGCAGATCGACGGCATGGACGTGCGCATTGTGAAAGCGACTGCGGATGAGGCGATCGACTGGTGCCGCAAGGGCAATGGCCCCTATCTCATAGAGGCGCAGACCTACCGCTACCGCGGCCACTCGATGTCGGATCCGGCGAAATATCGCTCGAAGGAAGAAGTGCAGAAGATGCGCGAAGAGCATGATCCGATCGAGCAGGTCCGCCTTCGGCTGATCGCCGACGGCGTCGGCGAGGACGAACTCAAGAAGATCGACGCCAATGCGCGCAAGATCGTCGCCGAGGCCGCCGATTTCGCGATGAGCGACAAGGAGCCGGACCCGGCCGAATTGTGGACGGATGTGCTGGCGTGAGGATTGATTGAATGACCGTCGACGTCCTCATGCCCGCGCTGTCGCCGACGATGGAGCAGGGCAAGCTCGCCAAATGGCTGAAAAACGAAGGCGACGCGGTGAAGGCCGGCGACGTCATCGCCGAAATCGAGACGGACAAGGCGACGATGGAGGTCGAAGCCGTCGACGAGGGCGTCTTGGCGCGCATCCTCGTTCCGGGCGGGACCGAGAATGTCGCGGTCAATACGCCGATCGCGGTAATCGCCGAGGAAGGCGAGGAGGTTCCCGACGCGCCTGCGCCGACTCCCGCGCCCGGCGACGGCGCTGCCGCGCCCGAGAAGGCTGAAATCCAAACCACCGCGCCGCCGTCTCCCGCGCCGGTCAGCGTCGCGCCGCCGCCCAGCGTCGCGCAAAAAACCGCCCCGGAGGTTCCCGAAGGGACCGCGATGGTGGCGATGACCATGCGTGAAGCCCTGCGCGACGCCATGGCCGAAGAGATGCGGCGCGACCCGAGCGTCTTCGTGATCGGCGAGGAGGTCGCCGAATATCAGGGCGCCTATAAGGTCACGCAGGGTCTTCTGCAGGAATTCGGCGCGAGGCGCGTCGTCGACACGCCGATCACCGAATATGGCTTCGCCGGCGTCGGCGTCGGCGCGGCGTTTGCGGGGCTGCGGCCGATCGTCGAATTCATGACCTTCAATTTTTCGATGCAGGCCATCGACCACATCGTCAATTCGGCGGCGAAGACGCTGTATATGTCCGGCGGGCAGATCAATTGCCCGATCGTGTTCCGAGGGCCGAACGGCGCGGCGGCGCGCGTCGCCGCCCAGCACAGCCAGGACTATACCGCCTGGTATGCGCAAGTGCCGGGGCTGATCGTGATTTCGCCGTCAAACGCCAGCGACGCGAAGGGCCTCTTAAAGGCGGCGATCCGCAATAACAATCCGGTCGTGTTTCTCGAAAATGAGATTCTCTACGGCAAGACGTCGGAAGTGCCGGCGCTGGAGGATTTCGTCCTGCCGATCGGCAAGGCCCGCATCGCCAGGCCGGGCAAGGATTTGACGCTCGTCTCCTTCTCGATCGGCATGACCTATGCGCTGCAGGCCGCCGAGCAACTCGCCAAGGAGGGGATCGACGCCGAGGTGATCGATTTGCGCACGCTACGTCCGATGGATAGCGCGACGGTGATCGAATCGGTGAAGAAGACCGGCCGCTGCGTCGCCATCGAAGAGGGCTGGCCGCAGTGCGGCGTCTCGGCCGAAATCGCGATGCGCGTGCAGAGCGAGGCCTTCGACTATCTCGACGCGCCGGTGCTGCGCGTCACCGGCAAGGACACGCCGATGCCCTACGCCGCCAATCTGGAAAAGCTCGCGCTGCCGAGCGTGGCGGAGGTGGTCACGGCGGCGAAGGCGGTGATGTATCGGTGATTGATTGCGCAAGGACCGACGCATAGCGGACTGTCATATGTGGACGGCCCCGCTTGGCAAGCGGTTTTTTCTCGGCGCGGAGAACCTGGGTGGCGGGTTTCGGTCATATGTCCGGCCTTTTGGCGCGGCGCTTATGTCCGCTGGCCCTGATGAAGTTCGACTG
>Ga0194120_10001035_pt1 | contig 51787 bp, 33 predicted proteins | sample TA2MahCa65mmetaG_FD_148642 | JGI IMG/M metagenome (GOLD analysis project Ga0194120, IMG submission 148642) | Freshwater microbial communities from Lake Tanganyika, Tanzania - TA2015019 Mahale Deep Cast 65m | ecosystem: Environmental > Aquatic > Freshwater > Lake | place: Tanzania: Lake... | reverse complement strand
CGTGGAGGCGAAAAAAGGCACCGGCACCGCCGCTCCGCGGCTGGCCGGCGCGGGGCGGTGGATTCTGGAGAACGCGGTCCCTTGCCCCCGCCCTCTGCTGGACCCTATACTTTCTGACCGAAGTCCGGGTTCACCTGGACTTCGGTCAGATTCACGCTGTTTCGTGGGTCGCCAAGCTCGCGTCCGAGGCGGCCGACTGGCGGCCACGGGCCGAACATGATCTTGTTTTTCGGTCGGTCTGTATAGCATCCGGCCACGACCGCCGGCCGGTCGCGGAGTTCACCATGCGTTGGTTGCCCCTCGCCCTGCTGGTCGGCGTGGCCCTCGCGCCATGCGCCACACCCGTCCACGCGGTTCCGCAGACTGTCACCGTGCAGGGCGCCCTGTCGGCCTCGGGCGGGCCGGTCGCCGATGGCGCCTATGTGCTGCAGGTCAGCATCTACAAGGACGCCACCGCGCCGACGCCCCTGTGGACCGAAGGACCGTTGCTTGCGGTCACCAAGGGCGGCCAGTTCGCCGTGACGCTTGGCGACAAGGCCGCGCTTGCGGCGGAGGTGGTGGCGCAGATGGGCGCGACGCCATTCATTGGCGTCAAGGTCGAGCCCGATCCCGAGTTGGCGCGGGTGGCACTGCGCAGCGTGCCGTTCGCCCTGCGCGCAGGCGTCGCCGAATCCGTGGACTGCAGCGGGTGTGTCGGCGCAAAGGCCCTTGACCCCGCGGCGCTCGCTCCGTTTGCCAAGGCGGGGGACCTGGCGGCCGTGGCCAAGTCGGGTGCGTTTGCCGACCTCAAGGACGCCCCAGACCTTGCCAGTTACGCGAAGGCGGCCGACCTGCACAAGGTCGCCAAATCGGGGGCGTACGGCGATCTCGCCGGTGTGCCGGACCTGGACCAGTTCGTCAAGGCCGCATCGTTGGCAAAGGTCGCGGGTTCGGGCGAGTACGCCGACCTCAAGGGCGCCCCGGACCTGAACCTGTATGCCAAGACGGCCAAGCTCGCCGATGTGGCGCTGACTGGCAAGTACCTGGACTTGCAAGGTCTTCCGGTGCTCGCCAAGGTCGGTGCCTCGTGTGGTACCGGGCTCGTGCTCAAGGGATTCAAGGCCGACGGCAGTTTTGACTGCGTGCCCGGCTTCGATCCATCCGCGCTGCCCAAGGACGCCCTGGACGAAGTCAGCAATGGCCTGCTGACCAACCAGTTCACCGAGGTCATCGCCAGCGCCAAGACGCCGATTGACCTGCTCGACGCCGCGCCCGCCGGCGTCTCTGACGCGATCGACGTGCCCGACCTTGGCCTCATCCAGGGAGTCAAGGTGTACGCCAAGATCGCCAACTCTGGCATCAGCAAGGTGCGCGTGTTGCTCTACGACCCCAACGGCGCCGAATACGTGCTGTACGACCAGGGCAGCACCGGCAGCACGCTCGAGGGCACTTGGCCCAAACCCAATGCGCTGGTCAAGGGCGACCTCTCGGGTTGGGCCGGCAAGTCCCCCAAGGGCATCTGGGCCCTCAAGGTCGCCGACCTCGAAGGCACGGCCGGCGGCAAGGATGGCAAGTTGCTGGCCTGGTCGGTCGGCTTCGACGTGGTGTCAGCCCAGAAGGTCGGCGCCAAAGGCGCGCTGGTGCTGGGCCAATTCTCGGACGCGCCGGTGCCATGCAGCGTTGCCAACGCGGGGGCGATGTGGTTCAACACCAAGGACAGCACGGTGCAGATCTGCAATGGTGTCCAGTACTTCCCATTATCGCTCGCCTACTGGGGCACCCAGACCAATCCGGCACTGACCTGCAAGGACTTGCTTGCCAAGCTGCCCTCGACCCAGAGCGGCCTGTACTGGATCGACCCAGACGGGCTGGGTGGCGTCGCGCCGTTTCAGGTGCAGTGCGACATGACCACGAGCGGCGGCGGCTGGACGCGCGTCGACGAAACCACCGACTTTGCCTACAAGATCTACACCGAGAGTGCGGCGGAGCAGCCGTACAAATACAACCTGACGGACGCGCAGATCGACGCCGTCAAGGCCAAGTCCACCGAGGGCCGTCAGGCGTGGCAGTGTCACACCGTGGGCGTCGGCAACGCGTACAACCTGCGGTGGTGGCCCAAACAGACCACCGCGACCTATGCCGGTTGCTGGGCCACGAACAACGCCGACGAGAAGTCGGCCTCGGGCACCGAGACCAGTTTCAGCAACTTGCCGCAGCGGTCGTGGTTTTCCGAGGATTGCGGCGACAACGGCGAGGCGTGTCAGCACAACGTCGATCATGCGTGGTTTCGGTAGGTGTCCTGCCGGGCCTCCTCCGTGTGCAGGTTTCGCGCAGTCCAGGCCGCAGCCTCGCCCATGCCCTTGGGCCGGCGGCCGACCTCCAGCCCACGTGCAGGCCACCGCGTCGAAGGTCTGACAACGTGTCGATGAAGGATTGCCGTAGCGAGCGGAAGCCGGCGCGCGACAGGAGCGGCGGACCTCGTCAGGCGGCCGACAGGTCAGGCGCAGGCCGTCACGCGACCGCGGCGCAGTCCCAAGCTACGCCGCAGGGAGCCCCGCGGCCGCCAACGAAGCATGTCGGACTGCGTGGCTACGCGCGGCAGGCGTCGCACTCAGCAACACCCTGCAGGCGCGGTCGTCGTGGACCCGTGGGTGTCGGCGACGATTGCGCGGTTCGGGGGGCGAACCCAGCCGGCAACCGCCGCTTTTGCACCCGCGCTACAACGCCCGCACGCAGCGAAACCCGATGAACTCGACACGGTTGTCCGGACCTATGGCACTTCTGGCACCGAACGTGGCCTCGAAATCGCTGTAGCGCCACGACCCGCCGCGGTACACCCGGTTCTCGCCGCCTTTGGGTCCGGTCGGGTCCACCTGCGCGGTCGTCGGGTAGGCCGCGTACCAGTCCCATACCCACTCGGCCACGTTGCCGAGCATGTCGTACAGGCCCCACGCGTTCGGCTGTTTGCGCTGGACGGAGTGGATGCGGAGGTTGGCGTTTTCGTCGTACCAACTGACGGCGTTGGCGTCACCGTGGCGCATGCCTGGGTGGCCGGCGCGCGCGGCGTATTCCCACTCGGCCTCGGTCGGCAGCCGAAAGCCCTTGCAGCCCGGGCCCCCGTTCCACACCACCGCAGGGCCGTTGAGGGTGTAGCAACGCGGCAGCCCGTGTTTCTCGCTCAGGCGGTTGCAGTAGTCCACCGCCTGCAACCACGAGACGTGCGCCGCTGGGCAATCGTCGATGCCTTGGCAGGTGGCGTCCAGCTCTGGGTTGGCGCCGGACACGCTGCGAAACTGCCGCGCCGTGGTCTCGGTGGCCTGTATCTCGAAGGCCCGGACCAGGGTGACCTCGTGCTGGCCCGCCTCGTTGGGCGTTCCGTCCCCCTTGTCCGGCGCCCCCATGGTAAAGCGGCCGGCGGGGATGAGCACGAATCCAGGCGTGCGCGGTCCCGCCGCTGCGCTCGCCTTCTCTGCGCTCTGTTGGGCGATGACCGCCTCAAGGCGATCGGCGCCGGCGGCGCTCTGGGTCGGCGCGGTCGGCAAGGGCGCGCTGGCGGCGACGTCCTTGGCGAGATCGGGCGGCCGGGGGGCCGGTGCCTTGCAACCCACCGCGCACGCGGCGGCCCATGCCGCGACCGCGACGTGCGGCAGTCGCCAGACGCAGCGGCTGCGCTGCACCGACGAGCCGCTAATGGGCCACCGCGTAGGTCATCGCCGAGGCCACCCGTTGCGCAAACTTCGCAGGGTTCTTGATGGGTGCACCTTCGGCCAACAGCGCCTGGTCAAACAGCATTTCGGCGAACTCTTGCAACCGGTCGTCGCCGCTGTCCTTGGCCGCGAGATCGCGCATGGCCTGGATGAGGGTGTGGTCCGGGTTCAGTTCGAGGATGCGCTTTTGCGTCGGCATCGACTGGCCCATGGCCATCATCATGCGCTCCATCTGCGGCGACATGCCGGCGCTGTCCGACACCAGGCACACGGCGCTGTCGGTCAGCCGGTCCGAAATGCGCACTTGCTTGCACGACTCGTCGAGCAACTTGCCCAGGCGGTCGGTCAGCACCGCGAACTCCTCGCTGCGCGCCTGCTTGGCCTTGGCCTCGTCTTCGGTCTCGGGCAGGCCGTCGAGTTCCCCCTTGGCTGCCGACTTGAGCTCCAGGTCCTGGTACTTGTCCAGCGCGCCGACCATGATCTCGTCCACCGCCTCGGGCAACAGGATGACCTCGATGTTGCGCTTGCGGAAAACTTCCAACTGCGGCGCGCTCTGCAAGGTCTCCAGCTTCTCGCCGGTCAGGTAGTAAAGCGCGGTCTGCCCCGCCTGCTTGCGTTCGACCACCTCGCCGAGCGTGCTCCAGCCGTCGCCGTGGGTGGTCCGCACCAGCACGATGTCGGCCAGCTTGTCCTTGCCGGCCGGCTCGTAGTGGAAGCCCTCTTTGAGGCAGGTGCCGAACTCATCCCACAGTTGGACGTAGGCGTCGCGGCGCTGCGCAAGCATATCCTTGAAGTGGGCGACGACCTTGTTGGTCACCCGCTTCTTGATGGCGCCCACCAGCCGGTCCTGCTGCACCGTCTCGCGGGACATGTTGAGCGGCAGGTCCGCGGAGTCCACCAGGCCCTTGAGGAAACGCAAATGCTCAGGGATCAGTTCCTTGACATCCTCGGCGATGAACACCCGCTTGATGTAGAGCTGCAGGCCGCGGCGCGGTTCGCGCGAGAACAGGTCGAACGGCGCCTTTTCGGGCACGTAGAGCAACGCCGTCCACTCTTGCGAGCCCTCGATGTGGAAGTGGATGGTCTCGGCCGGGTCGTTCCAGTCGCGCGACAGGTGCTTGTAGAACGCCTTGTGCTCGTCGGCCTCGATGGTCGTCGCGGGCCGCGTCCACAGCGCCTTGGTCGAGTTGAGGGTCTCCTCGACGATCTTCTCCTTGCGCTCGGCACCTTCGACCGCCTCGCCGTCCTCGTCGACCTCGCTCTCGTACTTCTTGGTGTCCATCACGATCGGGAAGGCGATGAAGTCGCTGTACTTCTTGATCGTGCGGCGGATCGTCCACGCGTCGGTCCAGTTGTCGGCGTTGAACACCGTGTCGCCATCGTCGCCGCCGTCGCCCTCAGCCCCGTCGGCGGTCATGGCGGCGTCGTCCTTGGGCGCGTCCTTGTCGCGCAAGAAAAGCGTGATCCGCGTGCCGCGCCGGGTCTTGTCGAGGCGCTCAATCGTGTAGGTGCCGTCGCCCGCCGACTCCCAGCGCACGGCGTGGTCGGCTTTGGCCTTGCAGGTCTCCAGGAGCACGCGCTTGGCGACCATGAAGGCGCTGTAGAAGCCGACCCCGAACTGGCCGATGAGGTCGGGCGTGGCGGCGTCGGCGGCGGTGCCCTTGGTCCGCTCGGCGAACGTCTCGGCCCCGGATCGCGCGATCGTGCCGATGTGATCGATGACTTCGTCGTAGGTCATGCCGATGCCGTTGTCGAGGATGGTCAGCGTGTGCTTGTCGGCGTCGGCGATGATCTTGATCTTGAACTCGCCGTCGCCCTCGAGCAGCTCGCTGTCGGTCAGCGCCAGGAAGCGCACCTTGTCGATGGCGTCGGAGGCGTTGCTGACCAGTTCGCGCAGAAAAACGTCCTTGTGGGCGTAGATGCTGTGGATCATCAGGTCCAGCAGCTTGTTGGTTTGGGCCTGGAAGGAGCGGGTCTCGGCCATGGTGTCCTCGTGCATGGGAAAGGGGCTTGTCCTCGTGGGTTCGAAGGGCGACCGGTGCGCGCCGTCGATCCGGGCAAAACGTTGTCGTTGCGAGTTGTTTGCCCGTGCGTCGCCGACTGGCCAGCCGTGCGCGGCGCAAAGCAAGGCCGGAATCGCCGGCTGTCAAGGCGTGGCGCGGTGCCAACGGAGCGCGCCCATTGTCGCAATCGTGTCAGGGGCTGATTGCCCTGCGCCCGCGATTGCGCTACACCGCTGCATCCCGCTCGGCCGCGTCGCCGGGGGGCCGGCTCTCCAAATCCGAGGAAAACCATGGCGATCACAGCAGAAATCCGCGTCGGCGAAACCAAACTCGAACTACCGGTCGTGGTCGGCACCGAGGCCGAGGTCGGCGTCGACATCGGCGCCTTGCGCGACAAGACCGGCGCGATCACGCTCGACCCCGGCTACGGCAACACGGGCGCGTGCGAGAGCGCGATCACCTTCCTGGACGGCGAGCGCGGCATCCTGCGCTACCGCGGTTACCCGATCGAGCAGTTGGCGGGTCCGGCGTCGTTCCTGGAGGTCGCCTGGCTCCTGCTCAAGGGTGAGTTGCCCAACGCCGCGGAACTTGCGGCGCTGGTGGCCGCGGAAAAAGCCAACCGCGCGCTGCCCGCGCACGTGGAACGCCTCCTCGCCGCCCTGCCACAGCAGACCCATCCGATGGCCATGCTGTCGTCGGCGGTCGTGACCCTTTCGGCCGCGTACGGCGAGGGCGACGGAGCGATCGCCGGGCTGCCGGCCAACCAGTTGCGCCTCCTCGCGCAGTTGCCGACGCTGGCCGCTTGCATCTACCGCCGCAGCCAGGGCCTGGACTTCGTGCCGCCGGACGCCAACCGCGGCTACGCAGCGAACTTCCTGCACATGATGTTCGCCGGCACGGCCAAGGCGACCGACGACGCGGCGATCGCCACCGCGATGGACCTGCTGTTCATCCTGCACGCCGACCACGAGCAAAACTGCTCGACCTCCACGGTGCGCTTGGTGGGTTCGTCGCAGGCCGACTACTTCGCGTCGATTGCGTCGGGCGTCTGCGCGCTGTGGGGTCCGCTGCACGGCGGCGCGAACCAGGCGGTCATCGAGATGCTCGACGAGGTGGTGCGCCACGGCGGCAACGTGCAGTGGGCAGTCGGCCAAGCCAAGGAGAAGGGGTCGCATTTCCGGCTCATGGGCTTTGGCCACCGCGTCTACAAGAACTTCGACCCGCGCGCCAAGATCATCAAGGTGCAGGCCGATCTGGTGCTCGGCAAGCTCGGCCAGGACGACGCCCAACTCGACCTGGCCAAGGGGCTGGAGCAGGCCGCGCTCGCCGACGACTACTTCGTGCAGCGCAAGCTCTACCCCAACGTCGATTTCTACTCGGGCATCATCTACCGGGCGATGGGCTTTCCGCAGGAGATGTTCACGGTGCTCTTCGCCATCGGCCGCCTGCCCGGCTGGACCGCGCACTGGAACGAGCACAACGCCGGCAAGGCGCGCATCGGCCGGCCGCGGCAGATCTACACCGGAAAGAACGCCCGCGATTTCGTGGCGTTGGCCGACCGCTAGCGCTCAACCCCGGCGCGCGATCGGCAGGTGACGCCTTCGCGTTGCAGTGCTACACTCTCCAGCCATGGTTGGCTGTCCGTTCCGCTTCGTACTTTCGGTTGTTGTCTGCACGGCCTTTGCTGGCTGCGGCCTGTCCGGCGTTGGCCCTGACCTCGACGCCTGGCAGGCACACCAAGCGGCCAAGGCCGCGCACGACGGCGACGGGGCAGGGCAGGGCGGCGGCGATGCTGGCGCGGACACGCTTGCGCCAGACAGTGGCGGTCCGGGCGACGCCGCCGACGACGAGGCCGCAGGTTCCGACCTGGACGGCGACGACGGTGGGCCCGCGGACGACGCCGACGCGGCGGCGGACGACCTGGACGACGCGACCCCGGGAAGCGAGGACCTGGACGAGGTGGGCGACGATGCCGTCGACGTGGCTGAGGTAGCGACTGCACCGCCTTGCAAGACCGAGAGCGATTGTCCGCCGCCGCCCGACCTGTGCCAGATTCGCGAGTGCGCGCAAGGCTTCTGCAAATTCTCGCCCAAGCAGTGCCCGCCGGGCGCCGACGCCTGCGACCTGAGCGCATGTGCCACCGCAACTGGAGACTGCGTGTTCGGCTCCGCACCGGCCGGCACCAATTGCGACGACGGCTCACCTTGCAGCAAGGCGTCCGCGTGCGACGGCGGTGGGGCATGTGTGTCTTCGGACATGGCCGGCTGCGACGACGGCAACCCGTGTACCTCGGACCAGTGCATTGCCGGCACCGGCGGACTCAAGTGCAGTTCCGACCCACCCGACAAGAAGAAGTGCGACGACGGCAACTCCTGCACTGCAGACAGTTGTGGTGTCGGCACCTGCACCCACGACCCCCTGCCGAACGCGACCGATTGCAGCGACGGCAACGCGTGCACGACGGGCGACCTGTGCGCCGCAGGCAAATGCAATGCCGGCGCGCCGCTAGTGTGCGGTACAGGCACCACCTGCAAGCCGGTGACCTGTGAGCCAACGGCGGGATGTTCGAGCCCGGTCGACGGCACCCCCGACGGCACGCCGTGCAAGCAGCCCGGCGGGGTGTGCAGTTCGGGCACATGCATCCAGGGCTGGGCGCCGGCCATGGCCACCGGGCCGGTGCACGCTTGCGCTTGGGCCGTCCAGGACACGGTGGCGTGTTGGGGGTCCAACAAGTCGCTGGCGCTGGGCGTGCCAGACATCGCGGACTCCGTGACGCCAACCTTCTGGTCGAAGACCGACGTCCAGCCCAAATCGGTGGCCGTCGGCGGTGGCTTCGTCTGCCGGGCAAACCAGGGCATGGGCAAGCTCTTTTGTCGCGGCGAGAACGACCACGGACAGCTCGGACAGGCGCCCGGACCGCCGTCGGCCACGGAAGTCTCGATTCCACTCCCACAGTTTGTCGAATGGGCCCAGGTTGTGGCCGGGGACGACCACGCGTGCGCCCTCGACATCAATGGCAAGGCGCGCTGCTGGGGCGCCGGTGCGGCGGGGCAGCTCGGCAAGCTCGGCCTGGTCGGCGACGAGTCGAATCCGGTCGAGGTCTCGTTTGCCGGCAAGTTCTCCTTGCTCGCCGCCGGCGGCAACAACACCTGCGGCCTGGTCGAGGGCGAAGCGTATTGCTGGGGCAGCAACGGCGTGTCCTGGGCGGACGGGACCACCAAGCCCAAGGTCGGCGTGCCGGCGAAGGTCAAGACCTTGCAGTCCTTCGTCGCGCTTGCTGTCGGCGAAAACCACGCCTGCGGCCTGACCCAGATCGGCGGCGAGGTGTGGTGCTGGGGCAAGAACGACGCCTACCAGTTGGGCGCCCAGGACAACATGGCGTCCGTCGCCAAGTTGCCGCTGCCCAACCTGCAGAGCGTGGCGGTCGGCATCAGCCACACTTGCGTCGTTTCTACCGCCGGCGCCGTCTCGTGTTTCGGGTCCAATTCGAAGCAGCAGAAGGGTCCCGGAGCCAATGCTGTCCCCGACAATCCGAATCTGGAATTCCTCAAGAAAGCCAAGGCTGTGTCTGCCGCTGGCGACGCTACATGCGTGCTGATGGCCAACATGAGCATCCAGTGCTTCGGCGTCGGCCCCGACGGCAACCCGACGCCGCCCTACATCGTGCCAGGTTCCGTCGGCCTCAAGCTCGAATGAAGCCGGCCGGTACTCCCGCACCCCACGGCAATGACTGTGCCATGATGCGCGCGCCGCCACCACCTTGACGCACCGCGTCGAAAACGGCACCGTGCGCGCGCGTTGCCGCGGATTGGGCTGGCGGCGCTTCGCCCTGTCCACTGACCTGTTTCCGACCCGCCTGTCCTCCGCTACGCTGTTCTCGCCCTCAACCCCGAGCGCACCGCCGCCCATGCAGCGACGCGGGCGCAACCGGCCGAGCACAAGGAATCCGCCATGAGCGACAACGTCTACCTCGACAACGACGACCTGCGGTTCTGGATCGAGCACGCCATCGAATGGGAGCCGCTCATCGACCTGTGCGAACACGGCGCCAAGGCCGAGGACCGGCCCGCGACGGTGCGCGACGCCCGCGACACCTACGAGGACATCCTCAAGGAACTCGGAAAGTTCGTCGCCAAGCAGGTCGAACCGGTCGCCCGCCGCATGGACACCGAAGGCACCCGCATGGAGAACGGTGAAGTCATCGCGTCGCCGACCATGGACAAGGTGTTCAAGGGTCTCAAGAAAATGGAAGTGTTCGGCCTTCCGATGCCGCGCGAACTCGGCGGCCTGAATGCCCCGGTCGCCGTGTATCTGGCGGCCGCGGAACTGCTGGCGCGCGCGGACGTGTCGTGCATGACCCACTTCGGCTTCCACACCGGCATCGCGGTGTCGCTGATGATGTACGCGCTGCGCGATCCCCGCAGCAAACTCGAGGGCGGTCGCCTGGTTTCGACGCCCTACGACGATGTCATCGCCGACATCCTGCAGAACGGCGCCTGGGGCTGCATGGTGCTGACCGAGGCTGGCGCGGGCTCGGACCTCGCGCAAATCAAGACCACCGCCAAGGACGTCGGCGACGGCGTGTGGCTGCTCAACGGCGAGAAGATCTTCATCACCAGCGGCCACGGCCAGTACCAGTTGGTGCTCGCGCGCACCGAAGACACCGAAAAGGCCCCGGGCCTCAAGGGTCTGTCGCTGTTTCTGTGCCGCCAGAAGATCGACGGCAAGGTCAACGTCAAGATCAGCAAGGTCGAGCACAAGATCGGCCACCACGGCTCGCCGACCGCGGTGCTGGTCTACGAGGACAGCAAGGGCGAGCTCATCGGCCGGCGCGGCGAAGGCTTCGAGTTGATGCTGCTGCTGATGAACTCGGCCCGGCTGGCCGTCGGCTTCGAGAGCCTGGGCATCTGCGAGGCGGCGATGCGCTCGGTCAAGGACTACGCGGCGCAGCGCGTGACCATGGGCAAGACCATCGACCGCCACGAGATGATCGCCGACTACGTCGAGGACATGGGGCTCTACGCCCGCGGCCTGCGCGCCCTGTGCTTCGAGGCCGCGCAGAAGGTCGAGAAATCGGTCAAGCTCGAACAGATCCTCAAGCACGACCCGCCCAAAGACGAGGCCGAGCGGGCGTCGCTCGAGCGCAAGGTGGCGCGGCTCAAACGCCAGGCCCGCGACATGACGCCGCTGGTCAAGTACATCGGCTCCGAGCAAGCGGTCTATCAGGCGCGCATGGCCATGCAGATCCTCGGTGGCGTCGGCTACACCACCGAGTTTCTGCCCGAGAAACTTCTGCGCGACGCGCTCGTGCTGCCCATCTACGAGGGCACGAGCCAGATCCAATCGCTGATGATCCTCAAGGATCAGTTGATGCAGGGCCTGCGCGACCCGCGGCGCTTCCTGGTCAAGATGGCGCGCGCCAACTGGAAGCGGGTGGCCGAAAACGACCCGCTCGAGAAGCAGCTCGCCAAGCTTTTCGCCTGCAAGTACAAGGCGCTGCAGACGATCCTCTTGCGCATCGCCCGCAACAAGCTGCGCAGCACCTATGACCTGCCGATCGGCGACTGGACTGAGGCGCTGTTTTCGCAGTGGGATGCCAAGGTCGATTTCGCGCCGGGCCTGCTGCACGCCGAGCGCCTGACGCGCATCCTGGCCGACGTCTCCATCGCCCGCGTGATGGTCAAGTACGCCAACCGCCACGGCAAGAAGTTCCCGCAGCGGGTGACCGATGCCGAGCGCTTCATGAAGCGCGCCGAACTGCGCTGCCGCTACTGGCTGAGCGAGATCGAGGAGCACGGCGCCGAGTTGCTGGCCGACCTCGCCGCGCTCGATGCGCCTCCGGCGGTGCAGTCCAAGGCGGCCTAGGAGCCTGTCGGACTATCGTCCGACAGGCTCCGTGGTGGTTGCGATCGAGGCAGCGACCAAGAACTGCCTGAAGTAAATTCAGGCAGTTTCGGTCGCTGGCAGGCCGCAGCCCGGGCCTGCCTAGGAGCCTGCCGGCCAGAATCTGCCGATTCTGGCATTTCGCCGACAGGCTCCTAGTCGTCAAAGGTCGAAGATCTTCCCCGGGTTCAACAGATTGCCGGGGTCGAGCGCGCGCTTGACCGCCCGCATCGCGGCGAGTTCGGCCGCCGGTCGGGTGATGCTGAGGTAAGGCTTCTTGAGCAGGCCGATGCCGTGTTCGGCAGACAGGCTGCCGCCGCGCGCCGCCACCAGCCCGTACAGCGCCTGGTCCGCTTGTTCGCAGGCCAGCCGCCAGTCCTTCTGGGCCAGGTCCGACGGCGCGAGCGCATTGACGTGCAGGTTGCCGTCGCCGACGTGGCCGAAAAGCGCCACCTGCCAGCCTGGCCGGTGCGTCGCAAACCACTGGGCCACCTCGGCGGCCAAACCGGCCATGCTGCTCACGGGCACCGACACGTCGTTCTTGTGCGGGCGCCGCGGCTGCAGGCTCTCTGTGATGCGTTCGCGGTACGACCACAGCTTGTCGGCCTGGGTGCGGTCGGTGGCCAGGGCAGCGTCCTGCACCAAGCCGGCTTGGCCCGCCAGCCACTCGGCCAGGTCCGCGCCGCGCGGGTTCTCCACATCGAAAAGCGCATAGGTCGCACACGGTTGCAATGGCCGCGCCATGCCGGTGTGGGCAATCACCTGCTCCAGGCACAGGTCGGTCAGGGCCTCGAAGGCGTTGACGACGACCGGCAACTGGCGAAGGGCGCCAAAAAGCGCAACCGCGGCGCCGAGATCGCGGACACCGACCAGCGCCACTTCGCTCGGACCGGGCAACGGTGCCAGCGCCAACGTCGCGGCGGTCAAGATGCCGAGCGTGCCCTCGCCGCCGACCAGCAACTGCTGCAACGCATAGCCGCTGTTGTCCTTGTGCAGCGCCCCGCCCAACTGCGTGATCTCGCCCGAGGCCCAGACCACCTGCACGCCCAATACCCAGTTGCGCGCGTGGCCATAACGCAGCACCCGCAGCCCGCCAGCGTTGGTGGCCAGGTTGCCGCCGACCGTCGCCGAGCCCTTCGACGCGAGGTCCACCGGCCACCACAGACCGTGCGGCACCAGCGCCGTTTGCAGCACGGAATTGGGCACGCCTGCCCCGACCGTCACGCTGCGGTTCAGCCCATCGACCGGGCCGATGTCGCGCAGCCGGTCCAGCGACAGCACGACCTCTCCGTGCGCCGCGACAGCACCGCCGGCCAGACCCGTTCGACCGCCCGAGGGCACGATGGCCGTGCCCGCCGCCGCGCACGCCCGCACCACGGCGGCGACCTCGGCGGTGTCGCGCGGCCAGACCACGGCCAGCGGATCGGGCGCGAGCGACCGGGTCCAGTCGCGGCCCCAATGGGTGAGGTCGCTTGGGTCGGTGCTGAGGCCGTCGGGGCCGAGGGTGGCGCGCAACGCAGCGAGGAAGTCAGAGCGGTTCATGCGAGGCTCGCGACCGGCGCGTCGGCGGCGCCCGAAGGGCGTGGAATGCGCAAGGGTGTCACAGCTTGCGCAACCAGCCTTTTTTGCCCTCGACGATGGGTGTGTCGTATTCGTCAATCAGAATCAGCACCTGTCGGCCATGAGCACGCGAAAGCCAGATCGACAAGAGTTGCAGCGCCTTGTGCATCTCGGCGTCGCTGGCCTCGCCGGACCGCAGGCGTTCGTACCGCCCAAGCTCTGCGGGCGCGAGACGGGCATGCGCTGTCGCCTCGTCCAACTGGCCGCAGAGCAGGCTGAGCTCCTCCGCGATGGCGGCGCGGCACGCCGACCAGGTGCGCGCCTTGACGTCCTTGAAACTCAGAAAGATCACTGGGTGACTGCCGCAGGTGGCGCGCACGTCGTCGCCGGCCTGCCACACCGCAAGGTCGCCGAAAAGCGCCATGTGGTCTTGGCCGGGCGCGAACCACGCCCGCAGCATGGTCAGTGCCAAGGTCTTGCCGAATCGTCGCGGTCGAGGCAGCAACACGACCTGGTCGGCGTTGTGGACGACGTCAGCGATGAGCAGCGACTTGTCGACAAAGTGGCAGCCCTCGCCGCGCAGGCTCGGGAACGAGGAGTTGCCGATGGCGAAGCGGGGCCGCATGGCGGGCCAGTGTACGCCAGAACGGGCGGGGCGGCGAGGTTGCGGGGTGGAAGGTGGAAGGGCGGGATTGGTTTGGGGGCGACCCGCCAATCGGTCGACCCGCCAATGGGACGACCTGCCAATGGGACGACCCGCCAATGGGACGACCCGCCAATGGGGCGACCCGCCAATGAATTGGCGGGCTCGCGATAAGTACGCCCGCCTCCGCGGGCTGAACCTCACATGGGCGCTTGGTCCCTGCTGCGTTCCCAATGCGGGTGCAGACTGCCGACCGCGTGGCGTGCGGCCTGGTCGCGCACATACCAGGCGACCGCGTTGACCTCGTCGCCGACGCACGGACAACGTCGGTCAATACCGGCGCGCGGTCCCACGTGGACCAAACCAAATGGACGAACAAGTGGTGGAGTGCGTGCGGCATCCAAACCCCAGCCCGCGGAGGCAGGCGTCGATACCGCGAGCCCGCCTTTCCATTGGCGTGTCACTCATTGGCGGGGGTCACGCTTCAAAACGGCGCATACACCGGCCCGCCCACGGTGAATCCCTTGGGCACGCACAGGGCCACCGCCGACCCGGCAAAGAACTGGCACGGGCTGTCGGCCGGACACGGCGGGTGGCCAAACCCGCACTGTTGCAGGCACATCGGCATCGGCGCGCCCTTGACGCACAGGGTCCCGGGGTCGCAGTCATTGGGTTGTTGCAGGCACACGCTGCCATGCGGCAGCTTGCCGGTCTTGACGCACCACGCCTGGCCGTTGCCGTAGTACTGGCACTTGGCGCCGGGGCCGCAGACGTCGGCGAAACCGCTGCACGCCTTGGCGCACACGGCGCCGGGGTTCTCGGTCGGATTGCCGATGCACGCAAGGCCCTTTTGGCATTGCCAGGGCTTGGCGTAGCAGACCTCGTAGGCGCCGAGCGGTCCGTCGGGCACGCACCAGCCACCCCAGTTGCCGGTGGCGCAATAGAGCTTGGGGTCTGCGCAATCGGCGTCGGCCTTGCACGACTTGGAACACATGGCGGCTTCGGTGCCCGCCGACAGGCACGCGAACCCAGGGGCACATGGTTTTGCGGTGTTGGAGCACGCCTCGCCCTGCTTGCCGCCGCCGGCCGGTTGGCAGTAGCTGCCGGCCTGGCCGTAGTCCTTGCAGTCGGTGCCGGCGGGGCATGCCTTGCTGGTGCCGCACGGGGCGATGCACACGGCTTCGTTGCCCTGGCCCCAGTTCTGGCAGAAGCTCTGCGCCGCGCAGCCGAACGGGTTGCCTTTGCAGGGTTTGCCGACCGCGATGCCGCCCGCGGGGATGCAACTGCCGGACTCGCCGTTGCCCCAAGGGCTGCACCACGCACCCGACGGGCAGGCGTCGGGGCTGCCGGTCGCCGCGGCCGGCTTGCAGATTTTCGAGCAGACTTCGCCACCTTGCGGGCCGATGCAGAAGTGGCCGGCCTTGCAGGAGGTTGCGGCGCCCGCGCAGGACTCGCCGTGGCCCTTGCCGCCGTCGGGCTGGCAGCCGCTGTAGTTCGGGGCGTATTTGACACACACGGCGCCCGCGGGGCATTTGCCGTCGCTGTTCTCGCCGCACGGTTTCTGGCAGTAGGCATCGGGGTTGTAGGTGTCGTTGCCGCCGATGCACCACGATCCCGCGGCGCAGCTGCCTGGGTTCTTGGCGCAGTTTTCGCCGTTCTGCTTGTCGCCTTTGGGCAGGCATGCGCTCCACGGGCCGTTGGGCGATTTCCAGCAGTACGCCGATTGATTCAGGCCTTTGCCGTAGGCTGCGCAGTCGGCGTCGGTCGCGCAACTGGGCGAACACACGGCGCTGGCCGTGCCCTGGCTGGCGCAAAACAGCCCCTTTTTGCAGGCAAAGCGATCACCTGCGCAGCTTTGGCCGGCGGTGGCGTTGCCGTGCTTCTGGCAGATGCCGTTGGGGGCGCCAAAGCTCGTGCAGTCGAACCCCTTGGCGCATGCCGCGTCGTCTTTGCACAGCGTGGCGCAGTAGGCCAGCGGGTCGCCTGGAAAGGCTTCGATGCACCAAGCCCCCGCGCCGCAGCCGCCGATGGTCTTGCCGGCACATGGGGTCGCGTCCGCCTTGTCGGGGGTGTAGGGGATGCAGCCGCCGTTGCCGTTCTCGAACACCACGCATTTGGTGCCGGCCGGGCAGTTCTGGTTGTTGGCGCTGCACCCGGCCACGCACTGCGCGGCGCTCTGGGTTTGCAGGCAGAAGGCGCCGCCGCCCGGGTCGCAGTCGCTCTGGCCGCCAGCCTTGCAATCGGCGCCGACCGGTTTGTTTTGGGTGCCACAGGTGGTGGCGAGACCGTACTGTTTGGTGCAGTACGACTGGATGCCGTATTTGACGCAGCACATCGGCTCTTTGGCGGTCGAGGCGCACTCTGCGTTGCCCAGGCACCCGACCTTGCCGCAATACGCCTGCGGCGTGCCGGCCGCGAAACAGGTCAACCCCGGTTCGCACGATTTGGGCGGCGCGCACGAACCGCCGAGCGTGCCGGGCGTGGGGCCGGGGCTCGCGGAGTCGCCGGGTGAGCCGTTGTCGGTGGCGACCAGGGCATCGGCGACGACGGGGGCGCCGTCGGGCTGGACGACTGCGCCATCCGGCAAGGCATAGGCGCCGTCGCCCACCGCCACTGCACCGTCGGGCAGGCCGCTCGTGGCCGCATCGGCCGCGCTGTCACCGAGCGCGGCATCCCCAACGGCAGCGATGTCTGGGCCAACCCAACGTTTGGCGTCGTCGCTCCACACCCAGGCATCGCTCGGCGGCGCGGCGTCGGCGCGAAACTGCCAGCCGTCGCCCAGCGCGCCCCCTGAGGCGTCCGACGTGGCACCGGCAGCGCCAGCGCCACCCGCTACCGTCGCGGTCTGCTCGCCGCAGGACGCCAGTGCGAGCGCGAGAAACAGAAAGTGCTTCATGGCATCCCCTTTGGACACGGGATGGCCAGCGGCCCGGCGGTGCCAGGGTTCGGCCAGCCGTCGATGACGCAATCGCCGTCGAGGTCGACCTTGCGCTCGCGCACGTCGTGGCTGCACCCCTTCTTGTCCAGGCCGACCCAGTGGACCTCGCCGCAGCCCTGGTCGTTGCCGTTCTTCTTGTCCTTGTTGGTGGTCTCGTCGGCAAATGGGTCGAAGCGCGCCACGATGCGGTCGCCGTTGACGTCCACAAGTTCGAGCAGGCGCTGATTGCCCGGGAATTCTTCGCTGTCGGTCCAGCCCTGCGCCGGCTTGCCGTAGGTGAACTTGTAGGCGATGCGCACCGGCGGGACGCCCTCGGCGGGTTCGATGTAGGGCAGTTCCAGGGCCAACGTCCAGGTGCCGTCGCCCGCCGCGGCGTCGCCGTGGGTGCCGTCGTCGTACATGCGCACCTGGTTTGGCATCCAGTTGCCGAGCGCGGCGTTGGCGGTGTCGACCTGGGCCTGGGTGAGGCAGGTGGCCGCTGCGGCCCCTGGGCACATCTGGCTATCCTTGTGGATGCCGCCGGTCACGAACACCGCTTTGCCATCGGCCTTGCTGGTCCACAGGTACGGGTCGAAGGTGGCGTCGCAGTTGGCGTTCTTGCCGCCGGACGCGACAAACCGTGTCTGCAACACCACGCGAATGCGGTCCGGCACGTAGCAGGCCTTGAAAGTGAACGCGCCCAACGCAGCCGCGATCAGCGCGTCGAATTTGGCCGTCGTCGGATCAGCGGCACCGTCGCCGTCGAGGTCGATCGGGTGGCCCGCCACCAGACCGGCCCGCAGCAAGGACCCGGCGCCGCCCGGATCCCAACTGCCCTCGGTCGCTGCGCCCGAGGCCGGCGCCTGGCTGCGCACGCGCGCGACCGCCGCGACGACCTGCAACAACGCCGGATCGGCGTCGGCGGCCAGGATCTTCTTGTGCAGCTCGATGAGGGTGTCGGTCACACCCGAGCCCGCCGCACCCGGCAGACCCTGGCCCATCGAACGCAGCTTGGCGACGACCAGCAGCGCCATGGCTGTGGTCACGTCGTCCACGTGCAGCGCCCCCGGGCTCAGCTCGTCGATGTGCACCAGCCTCGGAGGGGCCAGGACGCTGGACTGCGGCGACAGCGACGGCACCAGGGCCAGCCACTGCTTGCCGCCCAATCGGGCCGACACCAGCGCGTTGGCGAGCCCCACGTCGCCGGGCAGTGTGAGCGCGAAAACGCCCTTGGACGCCGCCGTCGCCTGGACCCCAGCCAGGGCCTTGCCGTCGGCGCCGAGCACCCCCACGCTGGCGCCCTCGCCACCGGTGACGTCGCCCGTCACGGTTTGCGGCGCCGGATCGGGCATCGGGCGGTGGTTGCCGCGCGACAGTTCGGTCAGCAACAAGCCGTCGACATTGCAGGCGCACGACAGCAAAAGCGCAAAGAGAATCGAAGGCTTGTGGACGATCATCGCCGGCCGGACCCACGCGCGCAGTGCGCTGGCGGCATTGTGCCACGCCCCACAAGCCTTGGCCACGCGGATTTGACGCCCGCTCCCGCCCTGCTACTTTGCGCGCCCAGGCGGGACCGCGGGGAGTTCGATTGTCCAACTGGCTGGCCATACTGGCGGTTTTCGTTGGCGTGCCGATCGTCGCCTGGGCCGCGCCGGCCCCGTCGCAACCTGCGCGCGTGCAGTTGAACCATGTGCGCCGGTTCGTCCTCGACCCGGGCCATGGCGGCGACAACCTCGGCGCGCTCGGCACCGGAGGAATCCGCGAGAAGGCCTTGACGTTGGCGGCGTCGTTGCGCATCGCCCACTGGTTGCGCCAGAACTGCGACGTGCAAGTGCTGCTGACCCGTGAGCGCGACGACGCCGTGGAGCTGCGCCAGCGGCCGCGCCTCGCCAACGACTGGAAGGCCGACGCCCTGGTCAGCGTCCATGCCAACGCGCACGATCAAGGCGAGGCGGCGGGCATGGAGGTGTTCTTTCTCGCCGCCGACGCCAGCGCCGAGGCCTCCCGCCAACTGGTCGAGCGCGAAGAGGGCACGGCCGCTGGGGCCCCGAATGCCGGCAAGCCGTGGTCGGTCGGCGGCATCAAGAACGACCTGGCGCTCGCCGCCGCGCACGCCCGCTCGCAGGCCTTTGCCTACGCGCTCGGCGACGCGCTGCAGGCGGGCCGCAAGAAGGTGCGGTTCCGCGGCGTGCGCCAGGCGGCGTTCGGCGTCCTCAAGGAGGCGCAGATGCCGGCGCTGGTGCTCGAACTCGGCTACATCACCCATCCTGTCGAGGGGCCGCAACTTTTCGACCCTGCAGTTCAGGACGAGTTCGCGCGCGCCCTGCTGCGGGCCCTGGTGGCGCTGGACAAGCGCCTGGGGCAGGAGCGCAAGGCCGAGGCCCGCCAGGCTGCGCAGAAGAAGTAGCGGTCAGCCAGCGCGCTGGACGACAAACCGTCCCAACTGGTCCGCCAGGGCACGCAAGCCGTCGTCCCCCGCACCGCCAGGCAGTTCTGCGACCACGGCGCCCTGCCGGTCCACGACCAGACCGCGGCGCAGCCCGGCCCGGTGATCGCGGATGTCGTTGGCGAACACCGCATCGGCGCCGCTGCGCTGGGCAAGGTGCGCGGCGGCCCGCACCAACGTCTCGCGATCGGCGCCCGCAAGCAGCTTGAACCCCAGCAACCAGGTGCGCGGCGCTTCGCGCTTGACGCGGTCGATGGCCTTGGCCGTCGGGGCCAGTTCGAGGGTGAGCGATTCCGGTGTGCCGTCAGCGCCGCCTCCGAGCGAATCCTTGCGCGACATGAGCTTGCCGGCGACCGGCCGCGGCGCGAAGTCGGCCACCGCCATGGCGCACACCACCGCGTCGGGTTGCAGCTCGCGGCACAGCCGGGCCAGCGCGTCGCCCGCCTCGGCCGCGGTGCCCACCGGATGCACGACCATGCGGCCGCTGGCCAGGGCGTCGAGCCGCGAACGGACCAGATGCTCCACGTGGGCAAGGACGGAAGAAAAGGTTGCGCCTTGCAGGGGCACGTCCAGTTGCCCACGATCAGGTCGCTGCGCCCCTGGCCCGCACACGTAGTGGACGCGCCAGCCTTCCGCGACCAGGCGCAACGCAAGTGCACACGGCAGGGCGCCACTGGCAGTGTTGGCGATGGCGCGCACCTCATCGATGGGCTCGCGCGTCCCGCCAGCGGTCACGACGCACACCCGGGCTTGCGTCACAGCAGCACCCGCCACACCACCAGGGCGGCGACCAACCGGTACACGCCAAACGGCCACAGGCCGATGCGGCCCAGCGCACGGATGAAGAGCGCAATCGACGCCCATCCGGTCAGGAACGACGCGATAAGGCCGACCGCGATCGCCTCAGGGCCGATGCCGTCGACGATGACCCGCCACTCTTTGATCGCCTCGTAGGCGGTCGCTGCACCGAGCACCGGGATGGCCAGCAGGAAGGCAAAGTCCGCGGCAGCGCGGCGATCCAGACCCGCCAGCAAACCGCCGACCATCGTCGCCATCGACCGCGAGGTGCCTGGCACCAGCGACAGGCACTGGAAAAGCCCAACAACGATCGCGGTCCGCGGGCTCAGCTCTTCGAGCGTTGCGTCGCGCGGCGTCCGCGATCGCTGGAGCCACAAGTCCACTGCGATCATCGCCACGCCGCCGACCGCCAGCGCGACCGCCACCGGCGCCGGACCGAAAAGCAACCGCTTGATGGGCTTGCGCAATGTCAGCCCCGCCACCACCACCGGAACGAACGCGACGGCGAGGCCCGCCAGCAGGCGCTGCCCTTGCTGTTTCGCGACCGGGTCGTCGCCGCGCAAGCCCTGAACGCGCTGGATCAAAAGTGGCGCGTAGTACCAGATGCACGCCAAGAGCGCGCCCGCCTGGATGACGATGTCGAACGCATCCACCGCGGCCTTGCGCGCAGGGTCGGCGTCGAGCCCCAGCCACGCACCGGCCAGGATCAGGTGCCCGGTCGACGACACCGGGATGAACTCGGTCAGCCCTTCGACCAGACCCAGGATGACGGCGTGCAGCAGTTCCATGGCGGCGCGGTGTACGCCGTCGGCGGCCGGCCGTCAAAAATCTGGCGCGCGGACCGTCCGGCGCTACCCTGCGCCCGATGCCCGACCCGTCGCCACCGCCCGCCCTCTCGACCGCCGCCGGCATTCGCGCCGCCGCGTTGCTGCTCGCCGCGAGCACGCTGTTGTCGCGCATCCTCGGCTACGGTCGCGACTGGCTGATCGGTTTTGAGTTCGGGGCCACCGGCCAGACCGACATGTACCAGGCCAGTTTTACCGTACCTGACCTCATCAACCACCTGCTGGCCGGGGGCGCCCTGTCGGTGTCGCTGCTGCCGCGCATGGCCGAACTCTACGCGCGCCAGGATCGCGGCGAGGGCGACCCCGGGCACGCCGATCGCGCGTTCTCGACGGTGTGCTCGGCGATGATGGTCGCAGCGGTGGTGCTGGTCGGCGTGGCGTGGCTGGCGGCCGACGCACTGGTCGCCGTGTGGTTCCCGGGGTTCGACCAGGCCAAACGCGATCAGACGGCGCACCTGACCCGCATCGTCCTGCCCGCGCAGTTGTTCTTTCTGGTCGGCGGTCTGTTCCAAGCGGCGCTGTTGGCCCGCCAGCGCTTTGCGGCGATGGCGCTCACGCCCTTGCTGTACAACGCCGGCATCCTTGTCGGTGGTCTGATCGGCGGCCGCGTCGGCCAAATCGAAGGGTTCTCGTGGGGCGCGCTGGCGGGAGCACTCGCGGGCGGCCTTGCCGTGCCGGTGTGGTCAGCGCGGCACACACTGCGGTTCCGATTCAAGTTTGCACCGGCGGACCCCGAAATCCGCCGCTTTCTGTGGGTCGCGGCGCCCTTGATGATCGGCGTCAGCCTGACCACGGTGGACGAGTGGCTGGTCAAGCACTTCGGGTCGTCGCTGCAGGCCGGGGCGATCTCGTGGTTGATGACGGCGCGCCGGGTGATGCTGGTGCCCATCGGCATCTTGGGCAGCGCGGCGGGCCAGGCGACGGGCAGCTACCTCGCCCGCTTGCACGCGGAGGGGCAGCGCGACGAATTGGCCCGGGTGCTCACGCGCGCCGTGGCCGCAGTGACCGCCCTGTCGCTGGTCGCTGCGGCGGTCTTGTGGGCGCTGGCGCTGCCGGTAGTCGAGTTCCTGTTTCAGTACGGGCGTTTCACGCCACACGACGCGGCGCGGACCGCCGAAGCGCTGCGGCCGTTGGCGTGGGCGATCCCGGCTTGGGGTGCCCAGCAGGTGCTGGCGCGGGCGTTCTACGCGACCGGCGACACCTGGCGGCCGATGGCGGTGACCACCGCGATCTTGGTCGCCGCAGTGCCCCTGTACGCGTGGGCCGGCGCCGCGGGTTCCGGGGCGCTGGTCGGTCTGTGCATTGCGGGCGCGGTCGGCATGTGGTTGCAGGCCGCCGGGCTCGCCGTGCTGGCGTGGCGGCGATTGGGGTTTCGCCTGGCCGCGTACGCAGGCGAGCTCGGCAAGGCGGCACTCGCCGCCAGCGCCGGCGGCCTGTGTGCTTGGGCGCTGGCCGGTTCGACCGTCCGGTCCTTGTGCACGACCTGCCCGGCACCCGTGGAGCGGGCGATCGGCCTGGCGATCGCCGCGGTGCCCGCGGCCGCGGTGGCCGTCTTCGTCGCGGTCGCCGTCGGCATGGCCGGCGTTCCGGGGCGGCTTGCGCGGCTGCGGCGGTGGGGGCGCACGTAATCGGCTGTCCTGCAAACAGAATCGCTGACGTCGATTCGCCTTGCGCCCGCGGCCGGCATCCGCTACGGTGGCAGCGCGCCTGGGCGTGAATCGAGTCCGGGCCGCGACGTTTGATCCTGCGACCGCCGCCGGGCCACCAAGGCACGGTGGGCATTGACAGCGTATCCCGGCATCCTTGCTTTCGACACGTCCTTCACCCCTGACCCACTGGAGCAGACGATGAACACCAAGATCCACCCGATGGCAAGCGCGGCGCTGGCGGCGCTGGGCGCCCTGGCGTTGGCCGCCGGCTGCAACAACACAGCAGACGCGTGCCGCGACGCAGACGGTGTGCGCGTCTGCGGCGAAATCGGCGCCAGCCTCTACACGGTCGACATGTCGTCGACGCCAATCGAATGGCCGCCGGTCGCTGTGCAAGACGGCAGCCTCATCGTGGCGCGCGGCGATCAGTTGCTGCGCATCAGCAAGTCTGGCGCCGTGACGCCGATGGGCAACGCGGGCCAGGACCTGACCGTGCCGTCGGCCGACGAGAGCGGCAACCTGTACCTGATGGGCGGTGGCCAGTCCGGCGCTCAGGTCAAGGCACTCGACGGCCAGTCGATGGGCAACGCGCGCTGGCAGCAGAACCTCGCGGGCGCACCGGTGGGCACCCCGGCCAGCGTCGGCAAGGACAACGTGTACGCCGCCACCACCGACTGGACCGACCAGTCGACGCTCTTCGTGCTCGACCGCAAGACGGGCCAAGTCGTCGGCAGCCGCAAGGGCGCTTCGCCGGCCGCCGTGCTGCCCGACGGATCGATCCGCTACCTGTCGGGCCTGATGCCGTCCGAGCCGGTGTTCAACACCGACAACGCCACGGTCACGCGCTACAAGAACCTCGTCGCCGAGGACGCCAACGGCAAGGTACTGTGGACCGCGCCGTCGACGACCGGCTACGTCGACTTTGCGCCTGGCCCCAAGGGTGAGACCTACGCGGTGACCGGCGGCGATCACGTGTTGCAGCGCGTCGACGCCGACGGCAAGGTCAAGTGGACGTTCTCCCCGGACTGCAACAATTGCACCGTGGCCGCCGCGCCGACGGTGACCCGCGACACCGTGTACTTCCCGGTGTGGGAGAAGAAAGTCGAACCCATCGACCCACTGTACGCCATCGACGTCGAGACCGGCAAGAAGAACTGGGTCTACAACGGTTTCGGCACGACCAAGAGCAGCTACAACGGCGGCAAGCTGCTGACCCCGGGCGGTTCTGCCGGCACGCCAGTCGACAAGTTCAAGACCCAGCACCACCCGGCCGGCCGTCCGGTGGTCGCGCAAGACGGCACGCTTTTTGTCGCCACCGATGGCGCCCTGTCGGCGTTGGACAAGAACGGCCAGGTCACCGGTCTGGCCATCTACGATTCGTCCGCCGGCGAGGTTTCGCTCGCGACCGGCTTCATGGCGCAGCCCGCTACGTGGATCAATCCGGGCGTCCGGCCCTCGCCGGTCCTCGCACCCGACGGCACGTTGTATGTGTGGGACGGGGCCCAACTGCGCGCGTTCGCGGCCGGCAAGCCTGCGATCGAAAGCGCCTGGGTAGCTCCGTTCGGTTCGACCCGCAACGACGGTCGCATTCCACAGTAGCGTCAAGCTGTTGCTGATGGCCGGCGGCTGCGCTTGACGTCAGCGAACCCACTCTTGCGGCGAGTCGTCGGTCCTGCGCAGACAGTGCGCACGGGCCGGTGGCTCGCCGCAGGTGCTTTTGCGTTCGTTGCGCTTCGGTGTTCGGCCCCGCAAACGCTGCCGGCGCCGGTCGACACGGACGATTTCGCGGGCGTCGCCTACCCGGCGCCTCAGGGGGCGCAGCCCGGCCCGGCCCAGCCGCCGCCGCACCCGCAGCGCGACCTGCCCTATCCGTCCGGGCTGCCGCCAACCCAGCCGGTCGAAAAGGACGTATTTTCAGAGTCCTTGCGCAACGCTGCCTTGCGCGATGACGCTCAGCTGCGCCTGGCCCGCGACTACCACCGGGTCGTTGAGCTGCTGTTGCGCGCCTCGCCCGGCAAAGGCGGTTCAGCCGAGGCCTACGACAGCGTCCCGGTGTATCGGCTGCACGACGAGATGGCGGTCGAGTGGCACGCGCTGTCGGTGCGGGCTGCGGCGCTCGAGGCCCGCTGGGTTGCGTTGGCCGAGGGGTTTGGTGTGGACCTTTCCGGTGGGTTCGAGGCCACGGATCGCGACAGCCGGCTGCGGCTGCACCAGCGGTTCGCGCGGTGTGTCGACTCCGATGCTCGTGCACGCACCGAACACGCCTCCACCTGGAACAAGCTGCGCGCTGAAGGGAAAAGCGCGGCCGAGGTCGCCGCGAGTCCGCCGCCGGCCGTGCAGTATGCGCGCGATGTGCAGATGATGGCGCGGGCGATGCAGTGTGCGCGCTTTGCGCTGCAAGTGATCCGCGCGATGTGAGGCGCCCAAAGGGATGGACTCCATCGTCTCGTCGCCTGCCAGCAACGCCTCGACGTCTACGGCCGCCTGGGCGACGCATGCCACCGGTGTCTTGGGCCGAGCGAAAGCCGGGTAGCCCGGACTGCGTTGGGCCAGCGCGCCACGTATCGGTGCCCGACCTGCCAGCGGTGAACTACTTCTTCTTTGTGTCGATGTTTTTCTTGTAGTGCTCGTTGGTCTCGGAGCCGGTGCCAGCCGACGTCGAGTGGCCCATCTCTCCGATCGTCTTTGCCTTTTCGCTCGCGCCTTCGAACGACTCGTTGGCCTTGTTCATGACGGCGTTTTTGGCGGCCTTGACCTTGTCCATGGTGACGACGTCGGTCAGCAGCCCGACGCCGAACACCGCGCCGACCAGGAAGACCAGCCCAAAAAGCAAGTGCTTGGTGGCCTTGATCACGAAGTAGCCGGCGCCGATCGCGATGAAAAACATCAGGATTGCGCGCCCGTTGAGCGCTTCGAGGTTGAGGTATTCCGTCATGGTCTGGCCCACCGCGCAGAGCGCTCACGCCACTGGCAGTCTACGCCGGCTGCGGCGGACCCGCCAGAAAACCGCGGGTGCAGCGCCAACCGTGCGCCGCTGCGGCGGAAAGCCAAGCCACGGCGGCGGCGTCCTCGACCTCGCCATGGACAGCGACCGCGAGCCCCTGTGCGCCCGCGGCCAGCGGACCCACCGTCGCGGTCGGCCACCGGTCGAGGCCGGTCACGACGACGGCCGCCGGTGTCGCGCGCCCCAAGGCGTCGAGGAGGGCCTGCAACCGCTGTTGCGTTTCCGGTGTCGCAGGCCACGCAACGGACACCGCCAAACGGTCGCCCGCGCCCAGGCCGTGCAACTGAGCCGACAGCGCGTCGGGCAACTCGGCCATCGACGCGAGCGACATTTCCGTGGGCGTCGTCGTTGCGAGGACGTCGCGAGCCTGGCCTTGCGCGGCAAACGGGTTGCACCGATCGAGGTGGCCCCAGGCTGCCATGGCAAACTGCCAGCGGACGGCCTCCGCCCACCAGTCGGAGACTTCGGGCAACACGAAGGCCTCGTCCGGCACGCCGGCCGCGCGCGCCGCCTCGGCCACCGGATCGTCCGGGTGCGCGAACGTGCTGACCGCGAGGAGCGCCCCGTGCGGTGCACGCTCGGCCCATTGACCGGCCCCTGCGGCAAGGCGCGAAACGGGCACGGGCCACAGGGTCCGCGCGCCCGGAACCGCCGCGATGTGCGCGACCCATGTGGAAAACCACCGGCAATCCTTCGAGAAGCTCAGCCACAAGTGGCGGCGCTCGTGCCCCATCGCCCACAGCCACGCGCCAAGGCGCACGCCCGGGTTCAGCGCGGGTTCGGGGTCGCGGCCTTGGTCGAACAGATCCTCTGCCCTGGCCAGCGCATCGTGCAGCACCACCCCGGCCAGGGCGGCGGGCACCAGGGTCGCAAGCGACAGCGCCGCAAACCGGGCGCCGACATCGGCGGGCAGCGGGAATACGTCGCGGAACGCCTCGGTAGCCGCAAGCCGCTGCAGCGCGCTGCCGGCAGGCGCAATGGCCACGCAGTCGTCCGGTCGAACCCCGTGCGAACGCAGCGCGGCGTATCCGCGACAAGCGTCCGTGGGCGCATCCGCGGTCGCGACCAGGACCCAGAGCGGCTTGTTGGCACGGCCGCCGTCCAGCGCAGCGCCCAGATCGACCGGGCGCGTGCCCCACAGCGCGACCAGCGGCAACCCGCGCTTGCCCTTGAGGTGACGGCCCACGGCGTCGCACCATGCGGCGATCGGCGCTGGCGCCACGACGACCACGCGGTCGTAGCGCTGCCGCTCGACCACGCGCGCCAGCACGGCCAGACCGTCCACCGCGTCGCGCAAGGCCTGGGTTCCGTACAGCCAGCCCATGCCGTCGCGGGCTGCGCGCGCCGTGGCCAGGTCGCCGTCGGCGTGCGCAAACAGCGTTCCGTCCCGCTGCCACAGGCGCTCGACAAATCGGTTCTTGGCCAGGGCGCGCAGTGCGGCGTCAAAATCGGTCGGCGAATCGGTCGGTTCAGGCATGGTCGGCACCCAGGCAGGGCCGGCACGGTAGCACGCACAGCCGGCGCCGTCATCGCGTTGTCGCGGCGGCAAAACTCGCATACCCTTCGGCGCGGTTCGCGGGGGTTCAGATGGCATCGGGTGACAACGGCAAGGGCGGCGGCAACGACACGCGGTTGGCGAGGCGCGGTTTCCTGGTCCTCGCTGGCGGCGTGGCCCTGGCGGCATGCGCACGGCGCAAGCCAAAGACCGACGAGGCAAACGCAAGGCATGCCCCTGGCGGCGAGCCCAGCGCGCAAGCGGCACCTGCGGCGGGCGGCGGGCGCGTCAAGATCGTGTCGAGCCTGCCGCGCACCGGCAGTGCCAACGCCCAGACCACGACCACGGTCAACGGCATCAAGATGGCCATCGCCGAGGTGCAGGGCAAGGTTGGCCCCTTTGAGGTCGTATACGAAGACTGGGACGACGCCAGCGCCAAGAAGGGCGACTGGGACCCCGAGGTCGAGGCCGCCAACGCCGACAAGGCCGTCAAGGACGGCGACGTGATGTTCTACATCGGCACCTACAACTCGGGCGCGGCCAAGATCTCGATGCCCGTGCTCAACAAGGCGAATCTGGTGATGGTTTCGCCGGCCAATACCTACATGGGTCTGACCAAGCCGGGCCTGGGCGAGGCCAACGAGCCGGGCGTGTACCGGCCGACCGGAAAGACCAACTACTTTCGAGTGGTTCCGGCCGATGATATCCAGGGACAGGCGGCAGCGGAGTGGATGGCCAAACTGGGCGCGAAGTCGGTGTATGTGCTCGACGACCGCGGACTCTACGGCAAGGGCATCGCCGACGTGCTGGTGCAGAAGGCCCCGGAAAAAGGCGTGCAAGTGCTCGGTCGCGAAGGCGTGGACCCCAAGGCGCAGGAATATCGGTCGCTGATGACCAAGATCAAGGCGCTCAACCCCGATTTCGTGTTCTACGGCGGCACCACCCAGACCAATGCAGGGCAACTGGCCAAGGACATGGTCGCTGTCGGCTTGGCGGCCAAGTTGATGGTGCCCGACGGCTGTTACGAGAAGGCGTTCATCGAGGCCGCGGGGGCTGAAAACGTCAACGGCCGGGTCTACGTGACCTTTGGCGGCGCGCCGCCCGACAAGCTGACCGGCAAGGGCGCCGAGTTTGTCAAGGCGTATCGGGCGCGCTTCAACGCCGAACCCGAGGGCTACGCGGTGTATGGCTACGTGGCGGCCAAGACGGCGCTCGAGGTGCTCGCCAAGGTCGCCAAGAAGGACCGCGAGGCTCTGCGCGCGGCCATGGTGACCTACAACCAGACCGACGGCGCGCTCGGCGATTGGTCGTTCGACAAAAACGGCGACACCAGCCTCGTGCAGATTTCGGGAAGCGAGATCAGGGGCGGCGCCTTCGAGTTCGCGATGATGCTCGGTGCGCCGGAAGCGGTGCCGCCTGCATCGACCGCCACGCCGGCCGCTGCGCCCCCAGCCGCGTCGCCCGCCACACCCTAGCCCGGACCGGAAAGCCCAGCGTGTTCGAGACCATCGCCCAGCAACTGCTGCTCGGCCTGACCAATGGCATGGTATTCGCCTTGGTCGCGCTCGGGTACACGATGGTGTACGGGATCTTGGAGTTCATCAACTTCGCGCACGGCGATGTGTTCATGCTGTCGGCGTTTTTCGCGCTGACGCTGGTGGGCGCCTGGGGCGTGCCCGGCCTGGATGGCGCGACGTTGGCCGGTGTGCTGTTGGCGATCGTGGCGCTGACGACCGTGTTTGGCGCCGGCGTCAACTGGTCGGTGGATCGCTTGGTATACAAGCCTTTGCGCAAGGCCCCCAAGCTCGCGCCATTGGTGTCGGCGATCGGCGTCAGTTTCGTCTTGCAAAATGTGGGTTTGGTGTGGGGAGCGGCCAAGATGGAGGTGTTTGGTGGCGGCGGGCAGCCCGCGGCGCCCAAGTCGTTTCCGGCGCTCCTGCCCACGACCAACCTGCTCGGCGGCAGCAGCCTGACGCTGCAGGTCAAGGACGTGCTGGTCATTGCCGCGTCGCTGACGGTGATGGCCGGGCTGTACGTTTTGGTGACGCGCACCAAACTTGGCAAGGCGATGCGCGCCACCGCACAGGACCCGCAGACGGCGCGGCTGATGGGCATCGACGTCGATGCGGTGATTGGCGCCACCTTCCTCATCGGAGGCGGCCTTGCCGGGTTTGCGGCCGTTGTGTACGCACTCTACATCAACACCGTCTACTACCAGATGGGCTACCAGAACGGCCTGTATGCCTTCACCGCGGCCGTGGTCGGCGGCATCGGCAACATCCCGGGTGCGGTGCTGGGCGGGCTGTTGCTCGGGCTGGTGCGCGCGCTGTCGGACCAGTTCATTGGCGCGCAGTGGCAGCCAGCGGTGCTCTTCGGGATCCTGATCCTCATCTTGGTGTTCCGGCCGGCGGGCCTGCTCGGCAGCACTGCGCGCGAGAAGGTGTAGGCGATGACCGTCGCGGGCTCCTGGCGCAAATGGCTGTCGCTCGAGGCGGGGCTGCTGCTTTTCGCGGTGCTGTACCCGCTCGTGCCGTTTGTGGACCTGGCGGCCGACGCCGCGGATCTCTCCGTGCACCTCGATCAGCGCCTGGTGACCATCTTCATCTACGGCCTGCTGGTCGTCGCCCTCAACGTGCAGGTCGGTTACGCCGGGCTGCTGCAACTGGGCGTTGCGGCGTTTTTCGGCATTGGCGCCATGACTACCGGGGTTGTCACGGTCGACAAGTATCCGTTCCACTTTGGGTTCTGGGGTGCCCTGCTGGCGGCGCCAGCGGTCGCGGCCCTGGCTGGCCTGTTCATCGGTGCGCCCACCCTGCGGTTGCGCGGCGACTACCTCGCCATCGTGACCTTGGGGTTTGGCGAGGTGCTGCGCACTGTGCTGGTGAACCTGGAGAGCATCACCGACGGCCCGCGCGGCCTCAACCCGGTCGCCGAGGTGTGGGTGCCCGGATTCGTGCGCGAGCTGGCCGGGGCCGGCGACGACAACGAGGCGCGGCTGCTGGTCATGTACTACGTGGCGCTGCTGCTCCTGGTCGCGGCGGTGGTCCTGCTGCACGTGCTCGAACGCACGCGAATCGGCCGGGCGTTCGTGGCGCTGCGCGAAGACGAGCTGGCGGCGGCGTGCATGGGCCTGGATCCCGGACGCATCAAGCTGGCGGCGTTCGCGGGTGGCGCGGCACTGGCCGGGTTGGCCGGTGCGCTCTATGCCACCAACCTGACCACCACCGCCGATCCGACGAACTACGATTTCAATAATGCCATCATGGTCTTGTGCTGCCTCATCTTGGGGGGCCTCGGCAGCCTGCGCGGGGCGCTCTTGGGGGCCGCCCTGCTGATCGGCTTTGACAACGTCTTGTCGCCGCTGCTCGACAAGGCCATCGCAGCTCTCGCCGGAGACGCCCAGCACCCGCTGGCCAAGTACAGCGCGTGGCGCTGGTTCGTGTTTGGGTCGGCGCTGATTGCGATGATGCGCTATCGGCCCGAAGGTCTGTTTCCGGCGCGGCGCGTGGCGCAAGAACTGCACGAACCACCGGCAGGGTCGACCGCCGCGGTGGAGCCGTCATGAGCGCACCGCTGCTCGACGTCCGCAAACTGACCCTGCGCTTTGGCGGACTGGTGGCCGTCAACAGCGTGGATTTGCAGGTGCGGCCGGGCGAGATTGCCGCGGTCATCGGACCCAACGGGGCGGGCAAAACCAGCCTTTTCAACGCAATTACCGGCATCTACGAACCGACCAGTGGCGAGGTGTGGCTGCACGGCCGCGACGTGCGAGCACCGCTGACTGCGCGGGTGTATGCCGGATGGGCTGCCGCCGGTCTGTTGGTCGCCGCCCTTGCCCTGGTCAGCGTCGCCAACGTCGACGGCCTTTGGGCTGCGGTCGTCAAGGCGCACAACCCTTGGGAGTTCACGCTGACCGGCGCCCTCGTCGACGGCTGGCGGTACCTGGGCGCAGAGCCGCGCGTCGAGGCGCGGTTCTCAAAGTTCTCCGTCGTGTCGTTCGACGGCCTGCAGGTGCGCGGATCACACGCAGACCGCAGCGCGGCCGAGCACCAGCGCAACCAGTTGGCTGGCCAGCGCGCTGACGCCGCGACCCAAAAGGCCCTCTGGCTGCGCTGGCTCGCGGCCCTGGGCGGACTCGCCGTCGGCGTGCTCGGCGCGCGGGCCATGTGGTACCGCAACCGGCGCAGTCCGCAGCGCGTTGCGTTGCAGGGCGTGGCGCGCACCTTTCAGAACATCCGGCTTTTCCACCACATGACCGTGATCGAGAACGTGCTTGTCGGCATGGACCGCCACCTGCACCTGGGTAGCGTCGGTCGCGGCGCAACCGCCAACGCCGCTCTGGCCGGCAAGGTGCCGCGGCGCGGGGCACTCGACTTTGCGCTGCCACTTGCGGCCGTTGGCGCACTGACCGGATTGGGCTGGTTCACCGGCGACGGCGTGGACGACCAGGGGGCGCCGACCGTCTTGCTGGCGGTCTTCGTGCTGGCGGCGCTCGCCTGGATGGTGCGCATCTTCCGCAACAAGGCGCTCAGCTCCGCCGGTCGGGTCGTCGAGGCCGTGGCACGGCAAGAGGCCATGGAACTATTGCGCTTCGTCGGCCTGGATGCGCGCGCTGGCGACCTCGCCAAGAACCTGCCCTACGGCGAACAGCGGCGGCTGGAGATTGCCCGCGCGCTGGCGACGCGGCCGACGCTCTTGCTGCTCGACGAACCGGCCGCGGGCATGAACCCCGCAGAATCCGTGGAACTCATGCACCTCATCCGCAGGATTCGCGATGACGGGCGCACCGTCCTGCTCATCGAACACCACATGCGGGTGGTGATGGGAATCAGCGACCACATCACCGTCCTGGTTCATGGCACGCCCATCGCCCATGGCACGCCCGAGGAAATCCGTAGCAATCCCAAAGTCATCGAGGCGTACCTTGGCACCGAGGACGCGGAGGCGCACGGCTAGATGCTGGTCGTCGACTCCGTCAGCGCCCACTACGGCGCCATCGCCGCCTTGCACGACGTGTCACTGCAGGTCGACGCTGGCGAGATCGTTACGCTTATCGGTGCGAACGGCGCTGGCAAGACCACCACGCTCGCCTGCATCAGCGGGTTGCACAAGCCCAGGACTGGTCGCGTCACCTTCGAGGGCAAGGACCTCGGCCCGGTACCGGCCCACGACATCGTGCGGCTGGGCATCGCGCACTGCCCCGAGGGCCGCAGGGTGTTTCCGCGGCTGACCGTCGCCGAGAACCTGGACCTCGGTGCCTACATCCGCAGCGACAAGGACGGCATCGCTGCGGATTTCCAGCGCGTATACGACCTGTTTCCGGTGCTCGGCCAGCGCAAGACCCAGTTGGCCGGCACGCTGTCCGGCGGCGAGCAGCAGATGCTGGCGGTCGGTCGGGCGTTGATGGCGCGGCCGCGGTTGCTGCTGCTCGACGAACCTTCCCTGGGTCTCGCGCCGCTCATCGTCGAGACCATCTTCAAGGTGGTGGTGGCGCTCAACCAGCAAGGGACCACCGTGTTGCTGGTCGAGCAGAATGCCCGCATGGCGCTCAAGCACGCGCACCGCGGCTACGTGCTCGAAACCGGCAGTGTGACCATGCAGGGCAGTGGGGCCCAGTTGTTGGCCGACCCGCGCGTGCAGGCCGCGTACCTGGGCGAATAGCCACACCGCGATCTCAAGGAAATCCATGGATATCGAAGTCTTCCGCGCGCGGCGCCAACGGCTGGCCGAGGCCTACGGCGTGGGCACTGTCCTGGCCGTGCAAAGTGCCCGCCACGCCCTGCGCAACCACGACGTCGAGCACGAGTGGCGCCAGGACAGCGATTTCTGGTACCTGACCGGCTTCGATGAACCCGAGTGCATCCTCGTGCTCGTGCCGGGCCGCGCCGAGGGCGACGCCGTCGTGTTCGTGCGGCCGCGCGACCCCACCATGGAGACCTGGAACGGGCGCCGTGCCGGCGTCGAGCGCGCCGCGCAGTGGATCGGAGTCGCTCAGGCGTTCGACGTCGGACTTTTCGACGAGGAATTCTCCAAGCTGTGTGCGGGGGCGCGCCAGGTGGCCTGGGCGCTCGGTCGCGACCCGGTGTTCGACGGGCGAATCCTCAAGGCTGCCCGCAAGCACCGCACACAGCCGCGCCTGTACCTCGACGGCCCCGACCACTTCACCGACCTGGCGCTGGTCCTGAGCGAGCAGCGCCTGCACAAGTCCGCGCAGGAGTTGGATCATCTGCGCAGGGCGGCAGCCATCACCAGCGAGGCGCACCACGAAGCCATGCGGCTCTGCGCGCCGGGCTCCAACGAACGGCAGTTGCAGGCCGCTGTTGAATACGTGTTCCGGGCTTCCGGTTCGGACCGCGTGGGCTACGGCAGCATCGTCGCGCGCGGCGACAACGCCACCATCCTGCATTATCGCGAGAACAACGCCACGGTGCGCCCCGGCGACCTCGTGCTCATCGACGCGGGCGCGGAGTTTGGCTACGTCACAGCAGACGTCACCCGCACCTTTCCGGTCGATGGACAGTTTTCCGCTGCCCAACGCGCCGTGTACGAAATCGTGCTCGATGCGGAGAAGCGGGCTATCGAACTGTGCCGGCCGGGGCAGACGGTCGCCGATGTCCACGACTGCGCCCTTCGGGTGTTGACCGCGGGACTGGTGCGCCTGGGCGTGCTGCAGGGCGACGACGTCGGTCAACTGGTCCAGGACGAGGCCTACAAGGCTTGGTACATGCACCGAACCTCGCACTGGCTGGGCATGGACGTGCACGACACCGGTCGCTACCACGACCCAGGCAGCGCGCCTGAGACCGGCAAACCCAATCGAGCCCGCACGTTGGCGCCGGGCATGGTCCTGACCGTGGAGCCCGGGCTGTATTTCGCGGCCGACGACGAAAAAGTGCCCCAGGCCTACCGCGGCATCGGCGTGCGCATCGAAGACGACGTGCTGGTCACCGACGGCGCGCCTGAGGTGCTGACGGCGCAGTGCGTCAAGGAAATCGCCGATGTCGAGGCGATGGTGGGCACGGGGGGCCGGTACGTCCTGCGCGTCGCGTAGGCGCTCTCGGCGGGCCGACGGCGTCCTCAACGGCCTTGCACACCTTCACCCGATACCGCATGCTGGATTCCCCATCGGCGGGACGCCGGGATTTCCAAGGGAATCATGCAAAGATCCAGATCCGGTCGTATCCTGGGAGCCATCGCTGCCGCATGCTCGCTCGCTGCGCCAGTCCACGCGGCGCCGGGCACGTCGCTGGTCGAGGGCGTTTTGCAATCGGGCAGCGGCCCGGTCGCCGACGGCATCTACAACGCCACGTTTGCGGTGTACGCCGACGAAACCGCGGCCACAGCGCTGTGGAGCGAAGGGCCGGTGGCACTCAACGTCAAGGCCGGTCAGTGGCAGTGGGCTTTGGGCGCCAAGACACCGCTCGACCTTGCCAAGCTCGGCGGCCAGAAGCCCTGGCTCGGCTTGCAGATCGGCGGCGACCCGGAGATGCCGCGCGCCAAGATCCACAGCGTGCTCTACGCCGCCCGGGCTCTGCTCGCGGAAGGGCTGGACTGCAGCGGGTGCATCACCGCGGCGGCTCTCAGCCCCAACGTCTTGCAGCCCTACGCCAAGTCCGCGGATCTTGCCGTGGTTGGAAAATCGGGTAACTACGCGGACTTGAAGGGAGTCCCCGACCTCACGGCCTATGCAAAGGCCGCCGACCTCTCGTTGTACGCAAAGACTGCAGCATTGGCCGACGTGGCCAAAACCGGGGCATTCGGAGACCTCAAGGACGTCCCCGTGCTCGCCAAGGTCGGCGCCGGCTGTGGCAGTGGCCTCGTGGTCAAGGGCCTCAAGGCCGACGGCAGCCTCGATTGCGTCTCCGGCGTCGACCCGTTGGTGGCGACCCTGTTCTCGAGCACCATCAATCAGCCGTTCGTGCAACAGGTTGGCGCCGAATTGCTCGACGGGCAGCCTGCGTTCTACGTGTCTGGCGAACTGACCGTTCCGGCGCTCGGCAGCACCGAGCTGGTCGAAATCGACGTGGACATCGACAACAGCGATGTGTCGCAGCTCAAGATTGAGGCCACCGACCCCGCCGGCAACCTGCTGACGCTCTACAATGGCGGCGTGACCGGCACGTCGCTCAAGACCACGTTTCCGACCAAAACGCCGATCGCCGAAGGTTCGCTCGACGGCTGGAAAGGCAAGGACCCCAAGGGTACTTGGATGCTGATCGTGCGCGACAAGGTCAAGATGGCCAACTCCAATGGCAAGGACGGAATCTTCAAGAGCTTTGCGGTGCGCGTGCAGTACAAGGCCCAGGGCAAGATGCAGGTCAAAAGCGACCTGGTCGGCCCGGATGCCATGCCCTACACCCGCATGCGCTCGGCTGTCGACGACGCGCTCGCCGACGGCAAATCACTGACGGTCAAGACCAACGGCGGCGCGCCGCTGGTGGCGCAGGGTTGGCTGTGGGACAAGTCGCTCAACACCTGGATCGAGGCCAACACCGGGGCATCGTCCACGGGCGGGTGCCCGGCGTGCGGCACCGGCAAGGATGGCGACTACAACGCAACCGGCAACGCCAACCTGGCGGGCGGGACCTATGAGTTCAAGTCGTTCACCATCAAGGAAGGCGTGACGGTCACGGTCACCGGCAGTACGCCCTTGCAGATCAAGGTACAAGGCACCGCTGTCGTCGACGGCACGCTGCACCTCGGTGGCGGCGACGCGCCCAGTGTCAATGCTTGCTGCCCCGATGCACCTCCTGGTGCCGGAACCGCCGGTGGCGCCGCTGGCGGCTTGGGGCCTGGCGGTGGCGGCTCCAATAGCGGCCTTGGTCCGGGGGGCGGTGGCGGCGGCTGTGCGGCAGGCTACGGCGCAGGCGGTGGCGGCGCTGGACATGCAACTTCGGGGCAGTCGGGCACGACCACTGGCAACAGTTGCGGCACGCCCGGCGGCGGCGGCGGCACCTACGGCGACGCCAAGCTGAGCAATGGCCTGGAACCTGGTTCTGGCGGCGGATCGGGCGGCTACGGCAGCGCCGCGAATTCTGCGGGCAGCGGTGGCGGCGGTGGCGGTGGCGCAGTGCTCATCGTCGCCAGCAAAGTGCTGGTCGGCGCCAAGGGTCAGATCGTGGCCGATGGCGGCAAGGGCGGCGATGTCGTCAACGACCGTGACGGCGGCGCCGGTGGCGGCGGCTCCGGCGGTTCCATCTGGCTGCGGGCCTCGACAGTCTCGATCGCCGGCAAGGTAAGTGCTGTTGGCGGGGCCGGCGGAAAGTCCGACAAGGTCAACGGCTACGGCGGCGACGGCGGCAACGGCGGCAACGGCCGCATCGTCGTAGACTCGGTTCAGGCGGCGACCGGAACGACCACGCCGAGTTTCGCTACCGCTGGCACCACGGGCCTCGATTTGATCGGGACCAACAAGTTTTCGCTCCAAAACAACGGCTCAGGCGTCGTCAGCCTCATCAACCAGTCTGGTGCAACCCAGAAGGTGATGCTGGTCGTGACCCACTACTGATCGGGAGCCTGGCCCCGACCGCGCGGGCCCTGCTGCAAACGCCGCCTTCGAGCCACCGGCGAGCGACCGTCCTCAGTGGCTCAGTACTCCTTGCCGGTCAGAGCCAGCCAGACCTTGCGGCGAATCAGGTCGTGCCCCGGGTTCGTCGGGTGCACGCAGTCCTTGTCGATCCAGGACGCGCTGCCTGAGTTCACGCCGTGGCCTTGGAAGGCCGCCTGCAGGTCAACGAATTCCGCGCCTTGCGCGAACGCCTCGGCCTTGAGGCCTGCATTGACCGTTCCCAGGTTGGCGAGCACCGTGTCCTTGACCATGGGCAAGGCGGGGTTGTTTAGCGCCTTGCAGAAGCCGGCCGTATAGTTGGGCGGCACCGTACCCTTGCCGTCGGTCGGGTCGTGCACGCCGTTGACCACTGCCATCACGCGCTTGGCTGGCAGGGCCTCGTACTGCTTGCGTACCAACTGCACCATGTCCGCGACGTTCTTGCGCAGCGCCTGCACCATGGTCGCCGTTTTGGCTGACGAGATCATGGTCGTCGGACTGTCGTTGAAGTCGTTGCCTCCGACGTTGATGAGCAAGAGTACGTCGCCATTGACACTTTTCGGCAAGCTCGCCCCGATGGCACCCTTGATCAGCGACAGCGCCTCGCCACTCTGTGCCCCGCTCTTGGCGACAGAGACGAGCACCGCCTTTGGATGCGTGCTCACGACGTCGTGCCCGGTGTAGTTTGGCCACGCAGCGTGGTTCTTGTAGACCATCTTGGCGTAGCCCTGGCCGCCTGTGCCATTGCCCGACGATGCGTTGAAGCCCGCCGCCACCGAGTCGCCCGCGATGATGACCAGCGAGACGTTGTCCAGCGCCTGCCACGGCGCAGCGAGGGCGGTGTCAGCTGCTTGCGGTGCGTCCGTGCCAGGCATGGGCGCATCTGCAACCGGCAATTCGGCGGCACTGGTGTCCGCCACATCCGGCACTTCGGGCTCGTGTGCGTCGGCCGCGACGTCCTTGGGCACGAAGGTCGGCAAGTCTGCCGCGAGCGCATCTCCAGCTTGGCCTGCGTCGGACGCCACCATTCCATCGCCGACGTCGGCGACCTCAGCGTACCGCGCGACCTCGCTCTTTGCGACAGGCCCTTCGTCGACCCCCGCGGCGGCGTCGGCGGTTGCCGCACCGACGCCCGTTGCGCCAGTGGTCCCGGTGGAGCACGCTGCAAACAGGACACAGCAGCCCGCCATTCCGAGGATGCGGACGGATCGGCCGGGCGGCAGAACCCGTTTTCGATGTGGCATGTTGGCCTCCCAGTTCAAGGGGGGCGGCGGGTATGGCGCCGGGGATGGTCGGGCAAGGGTCGGGCGGTGCCAGGGTTCTGGCAGTGGTGCGCGCAGACCCCGCGCCGACGAGCCCCGGTACCGATCGCAGACCCTACCCTAGTACCTCAGGCCCGAAATTCGCGCCGGGTTCCGGCGCGCAACAGGGCTGAGGTACTTCCGGCCGCGGCTGCGGCCGGCCGCGGGGGTGAGCGCGCATGAGCCCGCGAGGGGGCTGCGAGCCCCCTTCACGAAACAAGCAGCACGGAGCCTGTCGGCCAGAATCTCGCGATTCTGGCGTTTCACCGACTGGCTCCTAGTAGGCGAAACCGATTGAGGATTTGTTGCGGCATTACGGCCCGTATCCCGGCGCGAATTTGGGGCTTCGCCTACTAGTTCAGATCCCGCTGCGCAATGGAGGATTCAATGTGATCATGCAGTTGAACGAAGCCCCCCTTCACGGCGGCAACTCGTCGGGAGGGAGCACAAGGGACTGTGCCCGCTGGACCAACTTTGCCCAGTCGTGTCTGGCCTTGGCAAGCGTCACCAACTGCGGGGGCGGCTCGCCTCCTGTTGCGCCGGGCACCAATGCGACCGCACTTCCGGCCTTCTCGTACACCGGCGATAGGTTCCATCCCAGTCGGTAGGCAAGTTCCAGGGCCACGGCACGAACCGTTCCATCGTTGACGAATCGGGCATCAAACTCCTCAACAGGGACGGTCATCGGCGCGTCGGCCCACGACTTGAGTTGCGCGACGAAGCCGGCAGAGTCCATCCGGCCCGCGTTGCGCAGCACGCGCAAGCCGACCAGCTCGACCGGGGCGAACGCGTTGTCGTAGTGATCGTTCATGCGCCGGAGCATGTCGTTCTGAGCTCCGTAGGCTGAGCGAATTGCGTAGATTTCCCGCAGGCGGGCCTCAAGGACCACGGATTCGGTGGCGGTCAGCGCCTCCGCCAGCACCGCACATTCGAGAAACCACAACGCCAAAGTCTCCACACCGCGCGGGTACTTGTTGGCGCCGCACGCCCCGGGTGGATCCCAGGCTGCTTCGTAGTGCATGAGCCTGGACATCGCCTGGCCGCCTGCGATCGCAACGAAGCGGTCCGGCAAGTCGAGGTCTGCCCGTACATAGCGCACGGTCATCGCATCGAATCCGACAATCTTGGCGGCCTCGTCGCTGTCAAGTTCCGCGATGGCAGGGTCGTACCGCGCGGCTTCCGGATGGCCATCGACGGCGACTGCGCCAGCCGGCAGGAATGGATACCCCAGCAGATACGCCCGCATTGGCTTGCCGGACACGGTGGTAGGCACGAGCACGACCGGCAAGTCGTGCAGGTGGTATCCGGGCCAAAGGGCGTTGGCGCTCTTCGGAAACGTCGTGCCCACCGAACCCAGCGACCCCTTTCGTGCGATGGCGACGTACTCCATGGCGCGCAAGTCGTCGCCCTCGGTGGGCGCGCCAGCGAGCGACACTTCCGCCTTTTTCGCCGCATCGGGTAGCGCTGTGCTCGCCTTCGCCTCCTGGGCGCTGTCGATTGGGGCTGAATCGGCGACGGCCCCCGCGAATTCATCAGCCGGCGCGCTCGTCGCGGGGGCCGAGCAAGCGACGGACTGAAGCGCCCATATGACCGCAATGCAACAGTGCAGCGCCGCTCGTGGGCGTGGCGACCGACGGTCGAGTTTCAGTGGGTCTTGTGAAAATAGCTCGAATGAAAACATGGCTCTGAACAAAGCCCCCCTTTGTTCCACTCACCTTGGGCCGGCCGGGACGGCCGCCGCGAACCCCCGTGCGTCGTCGCCGAGCAGCCGGGCGAGCAGGAGGCCACCCGCGTCATACACCTCGACCACCGGAAGCGATCCTGCGCCGCCCAGGCGCACGTCAAACTGCGCCGCAGTCCATTCTCCGACATCGACGCGCACGACCGCCACGTCGGACCGACCAGCCGCAAAGCCAGCGAGGTCCCGCTCGAGCTGTGCGCACGCGCCGCACCAGACGGCCCAATAGTCGACCACCGTGATCTTGCCGGGTACCAGCAAAGGCGTGACCGACCAATGGTCCGCGGAGGGCGCCGGTCTGAGCACCGCGGCGGGTGCGGCTGGTTGCCAGGTGCCCTGCAAGCCCACGATCACTGTCAGGCGCTGCACGGCCTGCACGCCCTCTACGGCTCGCCATAACGGAAACCTGGCGCTCGCAGTCACCGCCAGTCCATCGGTCGCCTGGACGCGAAGCATGGGCACCGCATCGAGCCAGCGGCCCCCGGTGTTGACCGCCGGCACCCGCTCGCCGAGGAAGTCCACCTCCGTGCTGATCCCGCGCCACTGGTGCTCGACGTTGGCGGCCGCAATCAACCGGCCTGCGAGCAACTGGGCAGTCAGCCCGCCGGCGGAGCGTACCTCGGTCGCCCAGCCAAAGCCGTCGCGCGCGTCGCTGACCGCCAAGCGCCCGTACACCGCCGCCAGGAATCCGAGGCGCGCCCCGATGCGCCCCGCCAGCTCCATCTCGCCGATGGACCACCAAGCATCGCGACCGAGGGACATCGTCTGGCCGAGGCCGCCGGCAGACGCCACCAGCTCCTTGCGCGAGACATAGGCCCCGCTGGGCGCGACCACCCCGAGCGTCATGCTCAGTCGCGGCCAGGAGTCCCGCAGGCCGGCAAGCGCCGTCACGTCCTGACGCAGCCTCAGCTCCGCATCGCCAAGGCCGCTGTCGCCTACGTTGCCGGAATCCGATGTCGTGGCAATCCGGCCAGCCGGCAGCATCAGCGACGCGCCAAAGCCAACCGGCCCATCCGCACCCGCCTGCAAAGCCAGCAGCCACGCCTGCTGGCGAAAATGGCCGACGTCGGCAGCAGGCAACTCTTCTTGCTGGGCAAACACCTGATCCGACAGGGATACGCCGGCCATCAAGCCTGCGCGCACCCGTAGGCCGCTCAGCGCACCGCCCTGCATCACACGGCCGATGTCCGCATCTCCCGCCGGGAGCGCCGAGGCTGCTCAGGTCGTGCACTGGCCCCAGGCGATAACGGGCGCCAGGACCCACGCAATGCACAGAAGTCCGATGAAATACTTCACGATTTACCTCGTCTCCCTGGCGCTCATTCGGGCAGCCCGTCCAACTCCTTGAGCGCGCTGGCGACGTTGGGTCCCTTGTACAGCACCTTCATCGTCGCCCGCTCCAAGATGTAGGCCGTCTCCCGCGGGCCGAGTTCTTTCTTGAGCGCAAACGGCGTGTCCGGCATATCGCAGCCGATCGTGAAAGGCACCTTGAGCTGCGAGGCCCAAGTTTGCAGGTTCGATTTGGTCGCCGGTTTGCTCGGGGTGTCGCCCTCGACCAGCAGGTTGATGAATGCGGCTTTCTTCCCGTACTGGCCAAGCTTGGAGACCACGAGCCCAGTGGCGGCGCGGCACTTGCCGCACCACCAGGCTCCGAGCATCACGATCGCGTACTTCTGGGTGGTCTTGGCTATCGCTTCGGCGAGCACGAAGCTCGGCAAGTACGGCGCTTCCGTCGCGAGGCCGGTGGTCTCGTCGCGGATGTAGCCCTGGCCTTCGAGGTTGCACAGGACCTTGCCGACCTGCTGTGCGCACGGCTCGGGCGGGGCCGCGTCCTCGGGCGCGCGGGTGGTGTCGGCCGCTGCGGCGATTTCGGGTGATGCGGCGTCTGTGCTGACCGGTGCATCGGCGCTGGCAGTTTCGGCGGCGCCCGTGGTCTCGGACGCGGCCACGTGGACGTCGATGGTGGCAGTGGCCGTGCTTCCGCCGCTTCCAGAGGTGGCACAACTGCTGGCCAGCAGCACGGCGACGATAGGTGAAAGGGTGCGCATGGGGTTGGCTCGCGTGCCGCGCGAGGCGGCGGTGGACCCGACGACACGTCAGGTGTTGGACAATCCTCGGCGACCGCCTTGCGTGGGCGCCGGACAGACCCCCCCTTTGTTCAGATCCATGAAAACACAGCGGTACTAGTGGGCGGCGCGATCGTGGCCGCCAAGGCGACGCCTCGAACAGTATCGGCGCCGGACAGACCCCCCCTTTGTTCAGATCCGTGATTTCGTTGCTGCAAAACGCGGCATGCAGCGGACCGCCGGCGTGGACACCCGCGCGCACGGCCTGCTCCAGGCGGTTCAGGCTGGCCGTCGGCGGCTGCACCCAAGGGTCCACCAGCCCGTCGAGTTGCTGACACGAAAGCTGTCTTCAAGGCGACCAAAGGCGATTCCGCTCGCCATGCCGCCGCGCGCCGCTCTACGGCCACGTCGACGGGCAGTATGCCCCCTTGGGCGTGACCTCTGCACACGGATACCACTGGCACGTATTGGGGTTGCAGAACGCCCACGACTTGGTCGGCTTGGTGCCGCAGCACTTGCCAGTGAGTCCCTGGTTCCACAGGCACGCGGCGCCCGACTTGAGCTTGCACCCGCCCCACTGGCAGCTTGTGGTGCAGGTGTCGATGGCGCAAGGGTCGCTGCACGACTTGGTGGTGCCCGCGGCGCACGGGCCACTGCCGCTGCAGGTCGTCCAACTGCCCCAAGCGCCCCACTGGCAGCCCGAACTGCAGGTGCGCGTCCGGCTCTGGGTGCCGCAGTTGCCGCAGTCCTGGGTCTGCTTGTCGGTAGCGTTGGGGGTGCAGGTAAAGCCGCCGCAGTCCTTGGCGCAGGTGACGCACGTCTCGCCGCCCGCACATTTGCCGTCGCCGCAGCCGCACTTGCTCTGGTAGTCGGTGCAGCAGTCGCCATAGCCGGTGCAGCCACTGTCGCACTGGCACGGTGCGAACTGGTCGTAGGGCGTCCCGCACTTGCCCGTACACGAGGTCGAATAGACCTTGCACACCCCGCCCACGCACTTGTTGGCGCCCCCACAAGCGGTGCCGTCGGCCTTTGCTTTCTTGACGCAACCGCCTCCCGAGCAACTGGCCGTGTTGCAGGCGTCCGCCAATGAACTGCAGTCCTTGGGCCCGCCGGATTGGCAGCTCCCGCCGCTACAGAAATCGCCGACCGTGCATCCGTTGCCGTCGTCGCAACTGCCGCTCTTGGGCTGGGTGGTGCAGTTGCCGCCCTGGCATACGCCGGAGTTGCAGGTATTGCCGAAACCGCTGCAATCTTTGGGTCCACCGCCTTGGCAACTGCCGTTGGCGCAGGCGTCGTTGACGGTGCACGGGTCGCCGTCGCTGCACGAGCCAGACTTGGGCTGCTTCTGGCAGTTGCCGGCCTGGCACACGCCGTTGTTGCAGGTATCGGCCCAGGCACTGCAGTCCTTGGGGGTGCCGCCGCTGCAGCCGCCGCCCACACACTGATCGTTGAGCGTGCACGGGTTGCCATCGTCGCAGGGCCCCGCAACTGGCGCGGTCGTGCAGCCGGCTTGGGGGTTGCAACTGTCCGCGGTGCACGGGTTGCCGTCGGTGCACACCTTTGGCGCACCGGGGGCGCACTGGCCGACCTGGCACGCATCGCCGGTGGTACACGCGTTGCCATCGTTGCACGGGGCGCTGTTGTGGACGAACGCGCAACCGCTCGCCGGCTTGCAGGTGTCGTCGGTACAGGCATTGCCATCGGTGCACGCCTTGGCGCCGCCAGCGACACAGGCCTTGGCCGCACAGGCGTCGTCATCGGTGCACAAGTTCCCGTCATCGCACGGTTTGCTGTTGGCGGTGTGGGTGCAGCCGGTGCCGCTTGGGTCGCAGTTGTCGTCGGTGCAGACGTTGCCGTCGTTGCAGTCGATTCCGCCCGTGCCCACGCATTGGCCGGCCTGGCAAGTGTCGGTCTTGGTACACACGTTGCCGTCGTCGCAGGCACCTGGCTTGGCGGCGTTCTGGCAGCCGACCTTGGGGTCGCAACTGTCGTCCGTGCAGCTCTGCCCGTCGTCGCATCCCTTGGCTTTGCCGGGTTGGCACGCTTTGGCGGCGCAGGCGTCGTTGGCGGTGCAGGCGTTGCCGTCGTCGCAGGGGGCCGTGTTGGCGGCATTCTGGCAGCCGACCTTGGGGTCGCAACTGTCCGTGGTGCACGGGTTGGCATCGTTGCAGTCGGGCGGTCCCGTTGGCACGCACGCGCCGGCCTTGCAGCCCTCACCCTTGGTGCAGGCGTTGTTGTCATCACACACGGCCGCGTTGGCGACATGCTGGCAGCCCCCCTTGGCGTCGCTGCAGCTGTCGTCCGTGCACGGGTTGTTGTCGCTGCACGCCTTGGGCAAGCCGGGCTGGCACGCTCCGTTCTTGCACGCGTCGGCCTCGGTGCAGACCTTGCCGTCGTCGCATGCGGCCGCGTTGTTGGCGGCGGCGCACCCGGTCTTGGGGTCGCAACTGTCGGTGGTGCAGGGGTTGCCGTCGTTGCAGTCCTTGGCCTCGCCCTTGGCGCACAGGCCAGCCGCGCAGGCGTCGTTTTGGGTGCAGACGCTGCCGTCCGCGTCACAGGGCTTGCCGTCGACCAGCTTGGTGAACACGCACTTGCCGCTCTTGAGGTCGCATTGGTTCTTCTCGCAAGCGCTGTCGGCGCCAGCATCGCATTGGACCACGGTCTTGGGGTCGACCTGGCAGGCGAAGCCGGTGCCCTTGACCAGGCACGCCATGCTGCCGTTGCACGGATTGCCGTCGTCGAGCTTGTCGCACGTCTTGGGGTCGGTCGGTACGCAGTTGCAGGCGCTGGCGTCGAAGGTGTGGGTGCAGCCTTTGACCTTGGTGCACGCGTCGATCGTGCAGCCGTCGCCGTCGTCGCAGTCGGTGGGGCCACCACCCTGGCACTTGCCCTCCTTGCAGGCCTCGCCACTGGTGCACGGGTCGCCGTCATCGCACGGCTTGGTGATGGCCTTGTGCAGGCAACCTTGCGACGGGTCGCAACTGTCGATGGTGCACGCGCTGCCGTCGTCGCACGGGTCCTTGTTGGGACCGGCTGCGCACGCGCCGCCCTTGCACACATCGCCGATGGTGCACACGTTGCCGTCGTCGCAGGCGCTGCCCTCGGCCTTGTCCTTGGTTGCGCACTGGCCGCTGGCGGGGTCGCAGGCACTGGTCTGGCACGGGCTCGCCGCAGGCTTGCAAGCCTTGGCCTTGCCCTGACATTGGTCTGCGCTGCACACGTCGCTGGCGGTGCATGCGTCGCCGTCGTCGCATGGCGCGCCATTGTCGGCCGTGTGCAGGCAGCCGGCCTTGACGTCGCAGGTGTCCACGGTGCACGGGTTGCCGTCGTCGCAGTTCTTGGCCTTGCCGGGCACGCACACGCCGGCCAGGCAGGCGTCGCCCATGGTGCACGGCGTGCCGTCTGCGTCACAGTCGGCGCCCTCGGGCAAGAACGTGTGGACGCAACCGTCCGAACCAGCCTCCGGCGAAAACGGGGCGCAACTGTCGGTGGTGCAGCTCGACTTGTCGTTGCAGGTGCCGTCGTCGGCGCTGCCGTTGCAGTCGTTGTCCTTGCCGTCGCAGATCTCGGCGGCCGGCGCCTCGGCGCTGCACGGACCAAGGCCGCCGGAGCCGCACGCACGGTTGCCGGGGCACTTGGCGGTGCCTGCGCCCGCGAGATAGCACGTCGTCTGCAACTTCTTGGCAATGGCGCGTGGCGAGCACGGGCACGTGCCCAAACCGCCCTGGCCGGCCGAAGGCAGCTTGACGCAGCCCTTGAACTGGGCCCCTTCGGCGCTTTGCGCAGCCTCGCAGCCGTATCCGGTGGGGCAGTCGTCGGCACTGGCACACGCCGTGCCGCAAAAGTTGCCCGCCGCGCCATAGGCGATGCACGCGAAATCGGGGCCGAGCGTGTCGCAGTCGCCCGACTTGTCGCACGGATCGCACAGCCGGCCCCACTTGGGCACGCAGATCGACGCGACGTCCGCCGCCTCTTTCTTGAGCTTGCACACAAAGCCCTCAGGGCAGTTGTCGGTGCAGTTCTGCGCGCACAGGCTGCCCTGCGGGGTGTCGATGCAGCTGGAGTTGTCGCAATCGCTGGCTTTGTCACACGGGCACCCGGCGCCGCCCGGACAGACCTTGGCGGAGTTGGCGGCGTCGGTCGCTCCGAGGTCGCTGCTGCCGGCCGCGCCGTCGGCGACTGGAAGGGTGCCGCCGTCGAAGGCGAGGCCGCCCGTGCCGTCGGCCTGGGCCGTTCCGGCGTTAGCGCCATCGCCGGACGCGGGCTCGCTGCAGCCGGCGGCTGCGAGCGCGAGGACCACTGCGAGGAGGGGCCGGGCAACGCCGGCGGTGTGCTGGATCACGTTGGCCTCGGTGCGGTGCGGCCGCTTGGCGCTGCAAGAATAGCGGAGGGCGGGGCCGATGGCCACGGCGATGGGATGCACAGGGTGTGGTTCCTGAAATGGGGGCCAGCCAACCCCGTAGTGCGGCGAACGCGCGGCCGGGTGAAACCGGCGCCGGCTGACCCTGAGAGCCAGGCGAGGCACAATCCTGCATGGCAGGGGCGGAACTTCGGAGTCGGGCGCCCGGCTGCGGCCCATCTCCAACACCGCGGACACTGCGACCGTGCAGAGCGCTCAGGGTCAGCCGGCTGCGCCGGACAGGTGCAGGCTCAGGCACAGGGACAGTGTCGGATGTGGGCGTTCGCACGATGGATTCGGTCAGGTCCTGACCCTGTACCTGTTCCTGTCCCTGTCCGGCGCCATTGCCGGGGACCACCGCTATCGCGGATTCGGCGCCGGCTGACCCTGAGAGCCAGGCGAGGCACAATCCTGCATGGCAAGGGCGGAACTTCGGAGTCGGGCGCCCGGCTGCGGTCCATCTCCAACACCACGGACACTGCGACCGTGCAGAGCGCTCACGGTCAGCCGGCTGCGCCGGACAGCCGCAGGCCCAGGCCCTGGCCCCGTCCGATTTACCGTCTCGCCCGCCAGGGCGCCGTGGCGTGGCCGCGGCCTCGCAAGACGGCGACCTCCGCCCGTCGGAGCCAGACTCCATTTTGCGGTCCTCACCCCCCGCCTGCACCTTCGATTGCCACTTTCGCTCGCGCTGGTATCCTGCCCGCCCGGGCCGTTTCAACCGCTGGCCCAGCGTGGGAGCCATGACACCGCTTTCGCGCGGGCGCGCCCGCAACCCCCGCGGACCCTCTTGCAACTGGATGTGCCTGGGCTGGGCCGGGCTCGTCGCCTCGTGCCTGTGCGCGCCGACCCTGGCCAGCGCCGCCGAGCGCCCGCAACTGGTCTTGCAGAGCGGCCACACCGGCCACATCGAGGCTGTGGCCTTCCACCCCGACGGGGCCCGACTCGCCTCGGTCGCTGGCGACAGCACCCTGCGGCTGTGGGACGTGCAAGCCGGTCAGGAACTGCGCACACTCGCCGGCCACCGCCAGCCGGCCCCGGCGGTCGCGTTCGACGCCAGTGGCTCGCGGGTCTTGACCGGAAGTTGGGACCAGACGGCGCGGCTGTGGGATCCGGCGACGGGACGGTCCATCCAGACCTTCACCGGGCATACCGACTGTGTGGTGGCCGTGGCGCTCGGTCCCGACGGCCAGCGCGCCGCGACCGGCAGTTGGGACAACACGGTGCGCCTGCACGACACAGCGTCGGGCCGGTTGGTGGCCGCTGCGGGCGGATTCGACGGCTGGGTCCGCCTGTTGACCTTTTCGGCAGACGGCCGCTGGCTCGCGGCGAGCGACGGGGCCGGCCACATCGCAATCCTCGACGGCCGGTCGGGCAAACGCCTCGCCTGGCAGGCGCCGCCCCCGGACGAACGGCCCAAGCCCGCAGCCCTGCGCTTTGCGCCCGATGGCAAGGAACTGTGGACGTTTGGCGCCGCCGGCTGGCGCCGACTGGCGGTGCCCACGTTCGCGTCGCGGCCGGTGCCGGCGATGGCTGCCCCGCCCAGCGGCCCATACGGCGTCGAGGCGGCGTTCTCGAGCGACGCGCGGTGGCTGGCGTTCGCACGGTCCAAAGGCACGATCGTCCTGCACGACACCCGCAGCGGTGCCTCGCCAGCCGCTCTGACCGGCCTGGACGACGAAGTCACCGGACTGGCCTTCAGCCGCGACGGCCGGCAACTGGCTGCGTGCACCCGCAAGCGCATCGCGGTGTGGGACCTGCACAGCGGCGAGTGGATCGCCGACCTCGGCCCGCACACCGAGACGGTCCTCAACGCGGCGATCGCCGACGACGGCGGGTTGATTGCCGTGGCGCAGTACGACGACTTCGTGCGCATCTGGGATGCGCGCCAGGGCAGGGAAGTGCGGCGCATTGCCGGCGGCGGCAAGCTCGCTTTCGGCCCGGGCGGCGCGTGGCTGGCAATGGGCGCCGGTCGCAAGGGCCGCTTCGTCGACCCGCGCTCCGGAAAGGACGTCGGTCAGTTGCCAGGGGGGCTGCCGGCCAGTGCCGTGCAGTGGACTGATCCGGCCGGTCGCTGGCTCATCGCCGACCGCGGAAAGGGCCTGTCCCTGTGGGATGCGCGGGCCGCCGCGCCTGGACCCGTACGACCCACGGCCGCGCTCGCCACCAAGGGCCTCGTGGCCATCGACAGCGCCGCCGAGCGCGCCATTGTGGTCGGCCGCAACACGCTGGAGGCGCTCGACATGCGCGGTGGACCGGCCGTCGCCCTGCCCGAAACCTGCACCGCGTGCACCTGGGTCGTAGCCATGCAACCCGGCGGGCCCCTGGTGGCGTCCAAGCTGCAAGAGGCACGCGCCGCCGTGTTCGATGCCCGCACGGGCGCCGTGCAGTGGCGGATGGAGGCCCACGCCGACGACCTGGGCGGGCTGGCCTGGTCGAGCGACGGCAAGCTCCTGGTCAGCTCCGGCTACGACAAGTCGGTGCGGCTGTGGCAGGGCGCGACCGGCAAGCCGCTGGCCACCTGGACCGGCCATCGCGGCTGGATCCAACCCGTCGCCTTCGGCCCGCGCGACGCGGTGGTGCTGTCCGGCAGCGGCGACGGCACGGTGCGCCTGTGGGATGTCGCCGGCAAGGGCGAGCTGTGCAGCCTGATGTCGCTGGACACCAAGGACTGGGCCGTCGTGGACCCTGTCGGGCGGTTCGACGCCTCGCCGGGCGGCAGCAAGCGCATGCAGTGGCTGGTCGGCAGCGAGTTCGTGGCATTCGAGCAGCTCAAGCAGCGCTACTACGACCCCGGCTTGCTGGCCAAGGTCCTCGGCCTGCGCACGGATGCGCCACGCGAGGTGCCTGTGTTGGGTGACGTCGGGCTTTTTCCAAGCGTCGAGTTCCTGGGGCCCATCGATGACCGCGGTCGGCTCAAGGTCCGGGTGACCGACCGTGGTGGCGGCATCGGGCGCATCCAGGTGTTCCTCAACGGCAAGGAACTGCTGGCCGATGCGCGCGGCCCCGCCTTCGTGGTGCGCAAGGACGGCAGCGGCACGGTCGAGGTCGCGCTGCAAGGTCTGGCGGCGCGCCGCGGCGCCCCGAACCCCGTCCGCATCGTGGCATGGAACCGGGACGGCTACCTGTCGAGCCGCGGGGTGGTGGCGCTGTGGACGCCCGACGACCTCGCGCCACCGACCCCGCCGAGCCTGTACGGCATCGTCATCGGGGTTTCGCAATACGCGTCGCCACGCCTCGAGCTCGGCTTCGCCGCCAAAGACGCTGCCGACTTCGCCCGAGCCCTGGAGCTCGGAGGCCAGCGGCTTTTCGGCGCCGACCGCACCCATGTGACCCTGCTCACCACCGATGCCGAATCCAAGGATGGCCACCCGACCAAGGCCAACATCGCCAAGGCGTTTGCTGCCGCGCGAACCGCCCGGCCCGAAGACGTACTGGTCGTGTACCTCGCTGGCCACGGCGCCGCGCACCGCGATGTGTACGCCTACGCTACCCGCGACGCGCACAGCCTGGAATTCGCCGACCCGGCGGTGCGCGCGACCGCGGCAGTGACCAGCGACGAACTGATCGAGTGGATCCGCGCGGTGCCGGCTGTGCACCAGGCGTTGGTGCTCGACACCTGCGCGGCTGGCGCGGCCGCCAAGAAGATGGTCGAGAAGCGCGATGTGCCGTCGGACCAGATCCGCGCCATCGAGACGCTCAAGGACCGCACCGGCTTCTTTGTGCTGATGGGCGCGGCCGCCGACGCGGTGAGCTACGAGGCCAGCCAATACGGGCAAGGGTTGCTGACCTACGCGCTATTGCAGGGGTTGCGCGGCGCCGCCCTGCCCGACACCGGCTCCATCGACGTGGCGCGCCTTTTCGGATACGCCGCCGACCGTGTGCCCGAGCTCGCCCGCCACGTGGGCGGCATCCAGACGCCGCTGGTGGCAAGTCCGGGCGGCGCCAGCTTTCCGATCGGCCAACTGTTGACCGAGGACCGCAAGGCCATTCCTTTGGCCAACGAAAAGCCGCTGGTGCTGGCCCCTGCGCTGACCAACCGCGACGCCGACTGGGACGACCTCGAACTCGGCAATCTGCTGCGCGGGCGCCTGCGCGACCTCGGCGGCCCGCGCGGCCGCGGCACCGGACCCGACCTGGTCTTCGTGGACGCGGCCGAGATGGTCGGCGCCGTCCGGCCGCAGGGTGCCTACACCGTGGCCGGCGACAAGGTGAACCTGCGCGTCCATTTGATCCGCGACAAGGTCAGCGTGGGGACGGTCGCCGTCGAGGGCAGCAAGGCTGATCTTGCGGGCCTCGCGGAGAAGGCCGCGGCAGCGGTCGTGGCTGGGTTGGTGCGGCGATAGCAGCCCGGTGCAGGCGTCCCTGCACGCTTTCCCGGGTGCGCTCGCTGGCCGGTCCGGGCGCACACGCCCTGCACGGTTCACGGCCCCCACATCGCCCGCGCGAACACCAACCCCGCCCCATCGGTGCCGCCGCCCGTCTCGGGCAAGCTGGCGGCGAATTGCTCGATCCGCGGGTCATCGTCGGTCACCACCGGCCCTGGACCCAGGCGCATGCGCAACTGTTCGCCCGCAACCGTGGGCAGTGCGGTCGGGTCGGGCACGCCGATTTCGGCCAATTGCGCGGCCACGGCGGGTACCGCGAGGCGGCGCACGACCTCCTCGGCATCCGCGCCTGGTCCGTGGGTGGCCAGCAACGCGCCTTCGACGTCGACCAGGCGACCAGAAAGCTCGCAGCCAGCTGCGTCGCCACCAACCAGCGCAGCGGATCGCCCCCGCGCGACATCACCCGCGCCGCCGCCGCCGCGCCCATGGCCAGGCCGAGCAGCAAGACCGCCAAGATCGCCGCGAACGCGTACGTCGACGCATTGAACTGGGCAGTCAGCGCCCGGGTCCACAACACCTCCTCGGCCAGACTTGCCAAGCCGGTGAGGCACGCAGTCAGGAGCCAGGCGGCAGCCGGACGGTCGCGCGACGCGGGCGCCGAGGGCTACGCAGCGATCGCCAGCGGGTCCTGTGGCAGCACCATGGCCCCCAAACCGACGAGGCCGCCAAGTGCGGCTACGGCGAAGCCGGCGCCGGACAACCCCAGAGCGCCGATGGCGACGAGACCCGTGGCGAGGACGCCAACGACCGCCCCAAAACTGTTCAGGGCGTACAACCGGCCCAGGGCGAACCCGCCGCGCTCGCGTGCGGCCGCGACCAACAGCGACAGAGTCGCCCCCGCCAGCACCGTGCACGGCAAGATCAGTGCGGCGCTCGCGGCGTAGGCGAGGACGGCCGGCCAGTCCGCGGGCACGGCTGGCACCAGCGCGACCGCCCCGGCACCCCACGCGGCCAACTCCAATTCACATCGCCCGTAGGCCCTGATCGGGTGTCGCGCCTGCGACGCCCATCGTCCGCCGAGGCCGTAGCCGATCGCCATGCCGCCCATGAACAACGCGACCACCAGCGCCACAGCCGCCGTGGTGCCTCCGAGCAAGACGGAGAGTTGCTTGGACCACACCAACTCCAGTCCCAGCGCCGTGGCACCCGAGGCAAAGAACAGCGCGCCAACCGCCCGTGGGCTTGGGCGCGGATGGGATTGGGGCGCGGTCGGCATCGCCACCGAGCATTGGGCGGCGTGCACGGTCAGGCAACGGTCTTGCGCTGTGCATGTCGCGCGCGGCCAACGGGCCCTCGGAGCCTGTCGGACTATCGTCCGACAGGCTCCGTGGTGGTTGCGATCGAGGCAGCGACCAAGAACTGCCTGAAGTAAATTCAGGCAGTTTCGGTCGCTGGCAGGCCGCAGCCGCGGCCTGCCTAGGA
>Ga0194120_10001034_pt1 | contig 51818 bp, 54 predicted proteins | sample TA2MahCa65mmetaG_FD_148642 | JGI IMG/M metagenome (GOLD analysis project Ga0194120, IMG submission 148642) | Freshwater microbial communities from Lake Tanganyika, Tanzania - TA2015019 Mahale Deep Cast 65m | ecosystem: Environmental > Aquatic > Freshwater > Lake | place: Tanzania: Lake... | reverse complement strand
TGTCGGGGGTGAATGACACAGGTCGGCTCGGGTTTTTCCATAAACTCTTCAATACCCACCCCCCTCTCGCCGATCGCATTGCGCTCCTGCGGGAGATCTGAGTCAAAGGAGACCCAATGTCGAAAGCATCCCGCCGTGCCATCTGGGCCGGCAGCCTTGCTTCGGTTCTCTTCGTCGCGGCCTGTGGCGGCGGCGGAGAAACCGCCACCGAGCCGGAATCGCTAGACACTGTGGCCCCGGCGACGACCGTCGCACCCGAGCCGACGACCACGACGACCACGATTCCGCCGATTCTCGCCCCGCTCACCAATCTGCCGGTGGAGGCGGAGGTCACCCGCCCGGCGATGGTCGTGAAAATCGACAACCACCCGAAGGCACGCCCGCAATGGGGATTGAACCAAGCCGACATCGTCTTCGAAGAAAACGTGGAGATGCTGACGCGCTTCGCGGCCGTGTTCCACACCAACGGCAGCGACCCGGTCGGCCCGATTCGTAGCGGTCGCAGGCAAGACATCGACCTGCTGGAGCCACTGAACAAGCCGCTCTTTGTGTGGAGCGGTGGCAACGCCGAGGTCACGAAGTTGATTCGCGCGTCGACGATGATCGACCTGAGCCACTCGGCTGCCAACAAGGCGGGTGGCTACCGTCGCGAAAGTTCGCGCTCGGCCCCACACAACCTGCTCGCCGACACCTCGAAGTTGTGGACGCTCGCCCCCGAGGGCGCTCAGCCACCGCCCCCGCAGTTCGAATTCCGCGCTGCGTCAGCGGTGATTCCCTCCACCGCGCGCGAAACCGGCGGTGCGAAGCTGTCGATGGATGGCGTGAAGGTGCTGTGGGAATGGAGCAGCGACTTCAGCCGCTTCCTGCGTTCGCAAGACGACAAGCCCCACGTGGATACGGAGAACGTTCGAATCAGCGCAGCGAACGTCGTGGTGCTCTTCGTGCAGTACAGCAAGAGCGGTTACAGCCCCGTCGCCAAGACCAAGGGTTCGGGCGAGGCGTGGGTGTTCACCGCCGGCAAGTTGTTCCAGGGCACCTGGGAGCGCGACGATGCCGGCAAGCCGTTCACCCTCAAAGACACGGCGGGCAACATCATCAAACTGACCCCTGGTAACACGTGGGTTGAGTTGCCGCGGGTCGGCAAGGGCGTCTCGTACCTCCCAGGCACCCCGCCGGATTCGTTCAAGTATCCGTGACCGGCGTCGCCTAGCGAGGTTGCGCACCCGGCGCCAGAGCCCCAATCGGTACGCTTGAAAACACCATGAACGAGCGCGCATCTTCAGCGGCTGGTAGGGCGACTGACAAGTCGGCCGGCGAGTCGGCTGGCAAGACCGTCGGCTCGATGCGCGTGCAGCGCGGCCTGGCCGAGATGCTGAAGGGCGGCGTGATCATGGATGTCGTCACGCCGGGTCAGGCCAAAGTCGCCGAAGATGCCGGTGCGGTTGCCGTCATGGCCCTCGAGCGGGTGCCCGCCGACATCCGCCGCGACGGTGGTGTCGCGCGCATGAGCGACCCCGAGATGATCGAGGGCATCAAGGCGGCGGTGTCGATCCCCGTGATGGCCAAGGCCCGCATCGGCCACTTCGTCGAGGCACAAGTGCTGGAGGCGCTCGGAGTCGACTTCATCGACGAGAGCGAAGTGCTGACGCCCGCCGACGAAGCGCACCACATCGACAAGTTGAAGTTCACCGTGCCATTCGTGTGCGGTGCGACAAATCTCGGCGAAGCGTTGCGTCGCATCTCCGAAGGTGCGGCACTCATTCGCTCGAAGGGCGAGGCCGGCACGGGCAACATCGTCGAAGCCGTGCGCCACCTGCGTTCGATCATCGGTGACATTCGCAAGATCACGCAGGCGGATTCGGCGGAGTTGTTCGGCTGGGCAAAGCAGCTCAACGCGCCGCTGCCGCTAGTGCAGGAGATCGCCGAAACCGGCTGGTTGCAGGTGCCGCTGTTCTGCGCGGGCGGCATCGCGACGCCGGCCGACGCGGCACTCGCCATGCAACTCGGCGCTGAGTCGGTGTTCGTCGGCTCGGGCATCTTCAAGAGCGATGATCCTGCACCGCGTGCCAAAGCCATCGTCGAGGCCACCACGCACTTCCGTGATGCGCACATCATCGCCAAGGTGAGCCGCAAACTCGGCGCGCCGATGACCGGCATCTCGATGGACGAGATCAACCAGCGCTACGCCGAACGCGGCTGGTAGGGGCCCCGTTCGGGGAATCATGTCGGCGCGCACCCGCATCGGAGTGCTCGCATTGCAGGGTGCCTTCGCCGCCCATGTTGCGGCCTTGACGCGGCTCGGTGCCGAATCGCGCGAAGTGCGTGTGCCCGGCGACCTTGATGAGTGTGATGCGCTGGTCATGCCGGGCGGCGAATCGACCACGATGTCGAAACTGCTGGAAACCTCGGCGCTCTTCGACCCGATCGCAAAGCGCATCACCGATGGCATGCCCGTGTTCGGGACGTGCGCCGGGATGATTCTGCTGGCGCGCGATGTGGCGGACGGGCGCCCCGGCCAGCGGTCCTTCGGCGCGATCGACATCGACGTGCAACGCAACGCCTACGGTCGCCAGGTCGACAGTTTCGAGACCGACATCGCGTTGCGCGGGGATGCCGAGCCGTTCCACGCGGTCTTCATTCGTGCACCCCGTATTACGCGTTGCGGTGGTGCGGTCGAAGTGCTCGCCGAGTACGCGGGCGCCGCGGTGCTCGTACGCTCCAACGCCGTCATGGCGGCGTCGTTCCATCCCGAATTGGCGAACGACGACCGCGTGCACCGCATGTTTCTTGGCACATTTTTCGATGCGTCTCTCGACACGGTTCGCGACAAGCATCGCGACACGGCTACGGAATAGGGGAATTCCATGTCAGGCCACTCCAAATGGGCGACGATCAAGCGCAAGAAGGCAGTGATCGACCAGAAGAAGGGCAAGACCTTCGCCAAGTTGGCGCGACAGATCGATGTCGCAGCGCGACAGGGCGGTGGAGACCCGACCTCGAACGCGGCGCTACGCACCATCATCCAAAAGGCGAAAGCTGCCTCGATGACGAACGACGCCATCGACCGCGCCATCAAACGCGCCACCGGCGAAGCGCAGGGTTCTGACTACGAGGCGATCACGTACGAGGCCTACGCGCCCGGCGGCGTGGCGCTGCTGATCGACATCCTCACCGACAATCGCAACCGCACGGCATCTGACATACGCGCCATCTTCAGCAAGATCGGTGGCTCGATGGCGGCACCAGGGGCAGTCGCCTGGCAGTTCAGGCGCAAAGGAGTGATTCTCGTCGATCGCGCGGCGAAGGAAGACGACGTGATGAACGCCGTGCTCGAACACGGTGCAGACGACATGAACGAGGACGGCTCGGTGTGGCGAGTCACGTGTGATGCCACGAAGGTGTGGGAGTTGAAGACGGCCCTCGAAGCCGCCAAGCTGCCCGTGCAGTCGGCCGAGAGCACGATGGTGTCCGCGCAGACGGTGCCGATCACCGACGCCGCCGATGCCAAGGCCATCCTGAAGATCATCGACGAACTCGAAGAGCACGACGACGTGCAAGACGTGTATTCGAACTTCGATATCTCCGAGGACTTGCTCGAGGCGGCCGCGACGTGAGACCGGTTGCGGCAGCGCCCGTCCCGTCAGGCACGGCGTCGTGCTCCGTGTCAGGTACGGTGGCGCAATGACGGTTGGCATCGGCGATACCGCACCCGAATTTTCTCTGCCTGGTACGGGCGGCAAGTCCTACTCGCTTGCTCAGTTTCGCGGGGCACCCGTCGTGCTGGTGTTCTACCCGGGCGACAACACCCCGGTGTGCACGAAGCAACTCTGCAAATACAACGACGAGCTCGGGCAATTCACCGGACTGTCGGCGCAGGTGCTCGGCATCTCGACACAGTCAGTGGAGAGTCACGAGAAATTCGCCGCACGGCACGGCTTCAAGTTTCCGTTGCTTGCCGACGGCGACAAATCGGTTCACCGCGCCTACGGCGTGCTCGGGCTGATGGACATGCCGCGACGCAGCGTGTTCGTGATTGACGGCTCGGGTGTGGTTCGGTACGCGCACCGCGCACTCGTCGGGGTGACGTACCGACCGGTGGATGAGTTGGTGGGGGCAATCAACGCCGCTCGCTAGCCCCTCCACTAGCATCAAACATATGTTCGCATCCCGCACACGGTCGAGTGACGCCCCCGTGGTGCTCGGCATCGACCCCGGTCTCACCCGTTGTGGCTATGCGGTCGTGCGGGCCGACAAGGCGCCCGAGCTGGTGGCCATGGGGGTCATCACCACCCCGACCACCGACGACCTACCGCACCGTTTGGCCCGCTTGCAGGTCGACTTGACCGAGATCTTCGACCAATATGCGCCGACCGCGGTTGCCGTCGAGCGGGTGTTCTTCCAACACAACACGCGCACCGCGATGATCGTGGGGCAGGCGAGTGGCATCGTGTTGGCGATGGCCGCGGCGCGCGGCTGCGAGGTCGCCCAGTACACGCCGAGCCAAGTGAAGGACGCCGTCGCTGGGGATGGTGCGGCCGACAAATCGGCGATGCAACGCATGGTGCAGTTGCGCTTCGGATTGAAGACCCTGCCCACCCCAGCCGACGCCGCAGATGCAGCGGCGCTCGCGGCGTGCCATATCGCAGTCGCACCGTTTGCGCGCAGCGTCGCGAGAGCGATGGCGAGATGATCTGGGGCAACGTGCGATGATCGGCTCCCTGCGTGGTCGGGTGCTCGAACGCATCAGCGACTCGACTGCGCTGCTCGAGGTCGCGGGCGTCGGATACGTCGTGCACGTCACCCCGCGCACGCTCGCCGAGCTCGAGCCGACCACCGAGGCATTCCTCCATGTGCATCATCACGTGCGCGAAGACGCTCAAGCATTGTTCGGTTTTCTCGAGCGCGACGAACGACGCACGTTCCAGGTGCTGATCGAGACCAACGGCATCGGCCCCACATTGGCGATGTCGATCCTCGCCACGCACTCGCCGCGCGCACTCGTCGACATCGTGCTCGGTGGCGACGTCGCAGGGCTTACCGCGGTGCCAGGTGTCGGCAAGAAGACCGCCGAGCGTTTGCTGCTCGAATTGAAGGATCGCCTCAACCTGCCGACCATCGACGAGCCGCGACCAGCGGGAGAACGTGGTGGCGGCATGAGCGACGTGCGCGATGCTCTTGCCGGGCTCGGCTACGACGAGGCCGAGATCCGCAACGTGTTGCGGGAAGTCACGGTCAGCAACGATGCAGCCGCGATGCTGCGCGAGGCACTCAGCCTGTTGGGGGCCCGCCGTGCGTGAGGAATTCGTCGACCCGATCGCACGCGACGATGCCGACATGCGCGCCGACGGCGACTTGCGCCCGCGGCGCATCGGTGACTTCGTCGGTCAGGAAGAATTGAAGAAGCACTTGGGAATCGTGCTCGAGGCTGCACGACAGCGAAATGAAGCCGCAGATCACCTGTTGCTTGCCGGCCCGCCGGGCCTGGGTAAGACCACCATGGCGGGCATCGTCGCCAATGAGATGGGGGCCAAGATCCGCATCACTTCGGGCCCGGCGCTCGAGCGTGCCGGTGACCTCGCGGCAATTCTCACCAAGCTCGAAGACCGCGACGTGCTCTTCATCGATGAAGTGCATCGCTTGTCGCGCGTCGTCGAAGAAATCCTGTATCCGGCGATGGAGGATTTTCAGATCGACATCGTTGTCGGTAAGGGCCCAGCGGCATCGTCGATTCGTCTCACGTTGCCGAGGTTCACGCTGATCGGGGCCACGACGCGCACCGGCATGATCACCGGGCCGTTGCGCGACCGCTTCGGGCTCGTCGCGCGCCTCGAGTACTACGAGGCGGATGAACTACGCCAGATCGTGCAGCGCGCGGCAGGCATCCTCGGCGTCACCATCGAGCAAGGTGCCGCTGCGGAAATTGCGTCACGCTCGCGTGGCACGCCGCGCATCGCCAACCGCCTACTGCGTCGCGTGCGCGACTTTGCGCAAGTACGCAGCGGTGCGCAAGTGCGCAGCAGTGGCCGGATCACCGCTGCGGTCGCTGACGAAGCGTTGCGCGTCTTCGGTGTTGACAAACTCGGCCTCGACAAGGTCGACCGCTCGGTGCTGCAGGTGATCTGCGAACGCTTCAACGGGGGACCCGTCGGTCTTTCGACGCTCGCGATTGCCGTCAGCGAACAGACGGAGACCATCGAAGACGTCTACGAGCCATTCCTCATTCGCGAGGGCCTGCTTGCTCGCACCCCGCGCGGGCGCGTCGCGACCCCGGCAGCGTACGTGCATCTCGGGTTGACACCGCCCGAACGCTCGCCCGAGCTCTTCTAGATTCACGAGGGCGTCGAAGATTCGTGCGCCTCTCCGACATCGACTATGAACTTCCCGAGCGGCTAATCGCGCAAGTTCCCGTCGAGCCGCGCGACTCAGCCCGCTTGTTGGTGGACCAGGGTTCTGAGCCGCCGCGTGATGCAGTGGTGCGCGACTTGCCGCAGTTTCTCCGCGCAGGTGACGTACTCGTGGTGAACGACACGAAGGTGGTGCCGGCGCGACTGCATCTCTCGCGTTCGAGCGGTGGCGCAGTGGAGGTGCTGCTGCTCGAGCCGCTCGACGACGCGCACCGCGTGTGGGAGGCACTCGTCAAGCCCGGGCGCAAGATGAAACGGGGCGAAGTGCTCTGCGCAACCGATGGCACCGCTGTCGTCACCGTGCAGGGTCGTGGCGCGCACGGTGACACGTTCCAGGTCGAGTTCTCGCACCACGACCCGAACTCGCTCATCGACCGACTTGGGGAGATGCCGCTGCCGCCGTACATCACGCGGCGACTCGACGACAAGAGCCGTTATCAAACCGTGTACGCGCGCGAGGCAAAATCAGCCGCTGCCCCGACTGCCGGGTTGCACTTCACGCCCGAACTCATCGCCCAGATTCGCGCCATGGGGGTGCCGACGATGTCGGTCGAACTCGTCGTCGGGCTCGACACGTTTGCGCCGGTGACCACCGACGACCCCCGTGATCATGTGATTCACACCGAGTCGTACCACGTGCCTGTTGAGACGCTCGCCGCAGTCGAATCCGCACAGCGGGTCGTTACCGTCGGTACCACGGCGACACGAGCAATCGAATCGGTGGCCGCCACCGGAAGCCGCTCTGGTCGCACGAATCTCTTCATCACTCCGGGCTTCTCGTTCCAGCACGTTGATGTGATGCTGACGAACTTCCACATGCCGCGCACGACCTTGCTATTGATGGTCGGCGCATTCGTCGGCGAGCGATGGCGGCGACTGTACGAGCATGCGGTGCGCAGCGAGTACCGTCTCTTGTCGTTCGGCGACGCGATGCTGCTCGATCGTTCGCGGAATTGACGCCGGCTCGCGCGCTGCGCACCATGCGGGGTTGGCACTCGTAGCCTGACGAGAGTGTTCAGGGCGACTGCCTCGATCAGCGCGACCGACGGCGCGGCTCGTGCGGGAATCGTCACACTTGCGCGCGGCACCTATGTGACTCCGACGTTCATGCCCGTTGGCACGCGCGGGGCAGTGAAGTACCTGAGTGCCGCCGACTACGAACAACTCGGCGCACAGATCGTGCTCGCCAATACGTATCACCTGATGCTGCGCCCGGGTGCCGACACCGTCGCACGCCTTGGTGGCGTCGCCGAATTCGCCGGATGGAAGGGGCTCACGCTCACCGACTCGGGTGGCTACCAAGTGTTCTCGCTCGAACCAGACGTCGATGACGACGGCGTCACGTTCACCAGCACCTACGACGGCTCGAAGCATCGGCTGACGCCGGAGAGTGCCGTCGAGACGCAGGAGAAACTCGGCGCCGACATTCAGATGGCGCTCGACGTGTGCCCACCACTGCCGTCATCGGACGATGTCGTGCGCGAAGCGATGCGCCGCACCGAACTGTGGGCGCGCCGCGCACGCGCCGCGCATCGTCGAGAAGATCAATCGCTGTTCGGAATCGTGCAGGGCGGCATCGATGAAGCGATGAGACGCGAGAGCGCCGAACGGATGAGTGCACTGGACTTCGACGGGTACGGCATCGGCGGATTATCGGTGGGGGAAACGCGCGAGCAGATGTTGCCCGCTCTCGCCGCCGCCATCGCCGAACTGCCGGCTGATCAACCGCGCTACCTCATGGGTGTCGGCGATCCGGCGTCGATGATCGAGGCGATTGCGCTCGGTGTCGACCAATTCGATTGCGTCTTGCAGACTCGGCTCGGGCGTCATGGTACGGCCCTCACTTCGCGCGGACGAGTCAACGTGAAACGGGTCGAGTTCACCGACAACGATGGTCCGATCGACCCGGCGTGCTCGTGCGATGTGTGCAAGCGACACACGCTCGGTTACATCCGGCATCTCTTCCAGGTGGGGGAGCCGACCGCGTCTCGGTTGGTGTCGTGGCACAACCTCGCCTGGACGCTCGATCTCATGCAGGGTGCGCGCAGCGCGATCATCGCCGGGTCGTTCGCCCAGTTGCGCAAGAGCGTGCTCGATGTGTGGGCTTGAGCAAGGAGACCCGACGGTAGCGTGAGTCGCCATGCTCAGTCTCATTGTGGCCCACGAAGAACCCACGCAATCCTCGGGGGGCGGCATCCTGTCGCTGCTGCCGCTCATCCTCATCTTCGTGGTGATGTACTTCTTGCTGCTACGCCCGCAGCGCAAGCGTCAGAAGGAGGCAGCCGCGCTGCAGTCGGCCATCCAAATCAACGACTCGGTGTTGCTGACCAACGGCATCATCGGCGTGGTGACCGGCATCGAGGACCGCTACCTGTGGGTGGAGATCGCCGAGGGTGTGCAGGTGCAGGTGATGAAGGGCTCGGTCGGTAGTCGCGTGAATATGGACGGCAGTCCGATCGTGGGCCCGAAGCCGGAGAAGAGGTCGAAGAAGGCGGCGAAACAAGACGACGCCGACAAAGACAAGAAGTAGTCGTCGACCATCTTGTTGGTTGACACGGAAGTCACTCACAGTTCATGAATCGACGCCTGCTTGCCTCGCTGATCTTCATCGTGGTCGCGGCAATTGCGGCAGTCGGTGCCACCGTCGGCACCGGCAACACTCCATCCCTCGGTCTCGACCTGCAGGGCGGTGCCTCGGTCACGCTGCAGCCAGAAGGCGAGTACGAGGCAGACGCTCTCGACGTAGCGGTGGAGATCATCCGCTCGCGGGTCGACTCGGTCGGTGTTGCTGAACCAGAGATCATCCGCCAAGGCGACACGGTGGTCGTCAACTTGCCCGGCGTGAAGGATCAGCAGCGGGCGCTCGACATCATCGGGCGAACCGGTGACTTGCAGTTGCGCCCCGTGCTGCAGAGCGGGCAGATCGATCCGAACACTGGTCCACCAGCGGGCGGCACCACGACGACGGTGCCCGCACAGACGACCGTGCCCTCGCCAACCACGGTGCCAACCGAGACGAGTGTGCCAGCCGAAGGCGGCCCCGGCGAATCGCGTGGCGCACGCCCGATGACCGACACGACGGTGCCCACCGAGACCACGGTGCCCACCGAGACCACGGTGCCCACCGAGACGACGGTGCCCACCGAGACCACGGTCGTTGGGGAGGAAGAAGTCGCACCGATCGCAACGACCACCGCAACGCCGCCCGCCGGCTCGGAAGTGCTGCTCGGCAAAGACGGGTTCGCCTACCTCGTCGGCCCCGTCGCCGCGACCGGTCTCGTGTTCGAGAACACGGCATCAGCGACGATCCAGGGTTCGGGTTGGTCGGTCGTCGTGCAGCTGCGTCGCGGGGCCGAAGGTGAAGACGTGTGGAATGCGCTCACCTCGCGCTGCTTCTCGCGCGATGCGACGTGCCCCACCGCCCAAGTGGCGATCGTGCTGGACGGCGAAGTGATCTCTGCACCGGTGGTGCAAGAGGCCGTGTTCACCGGTGGGGAAGTGCAGATCACGGGTGACTTCACCGAACAAGAAGCCCGCGACCTGGCGAAAGTCCTCGAGTTCGGTGCCGTGCCCGTCAAGTTCGTCGTCTCCCAAGTGCAGACGGTCTCGCCGACACTCGGCGGCGACTCGCTGAGCGCCGCAATATTCTCCGGTCTGGTTGGTCTCGCGCTCGTCTTTCTCTTGATGCTCGCGTATTACCGATTCGTGGCCATCGTGGTGTTCTTCGGTCTCGCCGTGTCAATTGGTCTGCAATTCTCGATCATCACCTATCTGTCGAAGACGAACGGTTTGGCGCTGTCACTGGCGGGTATTGCCGGCATCATCGTGTCGATCGGCATCGCGGTCGACTCGTACATCGTGTTCTTCGAGCGTCTGAAGGACGAACTCTCATCGGGTCGTACGCTGCGCAACTCCGCACAGCGAAGCTTCGAAGGGGCGTGGCGAACGGTGTTGGCGGCCGACACGGTGTCGTTCCTTGCCGCAGCGGTGTTGTGGTGGTTGACGGTCGGTTCGGTGCGCGGGTTTGCGTTCTTCCTCGGGCTGGCAACGCTGGCCGACGTGACCATCGTGTGGTTCTTCACGCGACCCGCAATGTTGTTGTTGGCGCGCAGCAAGTTCATGTCCACTCGCTCGATGCTCGGCATCAAGCAGCCCAAACCGGCGGAGGTTGCATCGTGAACGTGATGAGCGGGTTCGGTCGTCTGTACCGCGGCGAAACCACCGTCGACTACTACTCCAAGCGCAAGCCGGCATTCATCATTTCGGGTGCCTTCATGCTCGTGAGTGTGATCGTGCTCGTGTCCGGTGGTTTGAACCTCGGCATCGACTTCCGCGGCGGTGTCGCGTGGGAAGCGCCAGCAACGGCGACGCTCGACAACGAGGCCGTGCGCGGAGTGCTCGCGGCCAAGGGTGTCGACACCATGAACGCGAAGTTGCAGACATTGCAAGGTGCAGACGGTGAACGCATTCGTGTGCAGGTCGGCGATCAACCCGACGAAGTGCGTTCTACGGTGCAGGTGGCACTCGCTGAAAAGGCCGGGCTTGAAACCGAAGAAGTCAGCGTCGCCGCGGTCAGTTCGTCATGGGGTCGCAGCATCACCGTGAAGGCGATCCGCGCGCTGCTCGTCTTCTTCGTCTTGGTGTCCTTGTTCATCGCCTGGCGATTCGAGTGGAAGATGGCCGCCTCGGCAATCATCGCGATGGTCCACGACGTGTTGGTGTCGGTGGGCGTCTATGCCATCTTCCGCTTCGAGGTCACGCCAGCCACGGTCGTTGCCTTCCTCACGATCCTCGGCTACTCGTTGTACGACACCGTCGTGGTCTTCGACAGAGTGAATGAGAACATCGTTCGTTTCAACACGTCGCGGATGTCGATGGCCAACATCGTGAACGTGTCGAGCAACCAGGTGTTGGCCCGCTCACTGAACACGACATTGTCGTCGGCGCTGCCGGTGATCTCGTTGCTGGTGGTCGGCTCGTTCATCATGGGGGCGACCAGCCTGCAAGAGTTCGCCATCGCGTTGTTGGTCGGCATGTTGACCGGCACGTATTCCTCGATCTTCGTGGCGACCCCGCTGTTGGCGATTTTCAAGAACCCCGAGCCGAAGTATGCGGCCGTTGCCAACCAGATTGCCAAGGGTGCAGAGATGGCCGCGTTGTTCGAGCATTCCACCACCCGTGCCGCTCAGAAGGCTGCCGCCAGCGAAATGGGGGCTACTCGTGAGGCATCGGTGTTGAGGAACACATCGAGCAACGTGTTGACGCACCCGCCGCGCCCGCGCAAACGCAAGCGCCGCTAGTCGCAGCCCCGAGAATCCAAACGCCGCTCGTTAGCGCACCGGCAATCAACTCGCCAGCGCGCAGCCGAGCCCGGTAATCATGTTGGGTCGTCGTTCCTAGACTTTTTCCATGGCAACCGGCTCACGGGTGCTGCCATGGCGGCGCCAACAGTCAGCAACCGCGCATGAACTTGCCCCGCTGCTGGCCGCCTACAAGCGCCGCCACCCGAAGGGCTCGGTCAGCGCGATCAACCGCGCCTACGACACCTCGCGTGAGGCGCACCGGTACCAAACGCGCGCTACGGGCGAGTCGTACATCACGCACCCTGTCGCCGTTGCCAGCGTCATCGCCGACATCGGGCTTGATGAAGCATCGATCGTCGCTGCGCTGTTGCACGACGTCGTCGAAGACACCGCGTTGACGCTCGCCGACATCAGTCAGGCGTTTGGTGACGAGGTGGCCGGCATCGTGGACGGTGTCACCAAACTCGATCGCCTGCAGTTTGATTCGCTCGAGGCTCAGCAGGCCGCCACGATGCGCAAGATGTTCGTCGCGATGGCCCGCGACCTCCGCGTGCTGATCATCAAACTGGCCGACCGCTTGCACAACATGCGCACGCTCGCCTCGAGCACGCCCGAGAAGCAGCAGCGTGTCGCGCAGGAGACGCTCGACATCTACGCGCCGCTCGCGCATCGTCTCGGCATGCAGGAGATCAAGCAGCAACTCGAGGACTTGTCGTTTGCAGCCCTGTACCCGAAGCGCTATGCCGAGGTCGAACATCTCGTGTCGACGCGCGCTCCCGAGCGCAACGTGTATCTCGCTCGTGTGCTCGGCCAGGTGGGAAAGATGCTCGAAGGCGTGAAGATCAAGGCCGAGCTCACTTCACGGGGCAAGCACTTGTGGAGCATCTACGAAAAAATGGTGCAAAAGGGTCGCGAGTTCGACGACATCTTCGACCTGATGGCGGTTCGCATCGTGGTGGAGAGCGTGCGCGACTGTTATGCGGCGCTCGGTGTCATCCACGGTCATTGGAAGCCGGTTGTGGGTCGCTTCAAGGACTACATCGCGATGCCCAAGTTCAATCTGTATCAGTCGCTGCACACCACGGTGATCGGACCCGACGGCAAGACCATCGAGGTGCAGATTCGCACGCGCGACATGCACCAGCGCGCCGAGTGGGGTGTGGCGTCGCACTGGGCGTACAAGGACACACCGAGCGCGCAGGAAGCCGAGTGGCTCAACCGCATCATCGATTGGCAGGGCGAGGTTTCGGATCCGCACCAGTTCTTGGAGGGTCTGAAGACCGACCTCGAGCAGGACGAACTCTTCGTCTTCACCCCGAAGGGTCGTGTGGTGTCGCTGCCGCTCAGGTCGACGCCGGTCGACTTCGCATACGCGGTGCACACCGAGGTGGGTCATTCGTGTGTCGGGGCGCGCGTGAACGGCCGACTCGTCGCGCTCGACTACCAACTCGCCTCCGGCGACACTTGCGAAGTGCTCACGTCGAAGGCCGAAGGCACCGGCCCGTCGCGAGGCTGGCTCGAATTTGTCGCGTCGACGAAGGCGAAGAACAAGATCAAACAGTGGTGGACGCGCGAACACCTGGAAGACATGGTCGACGAGGGCCACGACGAATTCGTAGAGGAACTGCGCCGCGCCGGGCTGTCGCTGCGTCGTGTGGAAGCGTCGCCGGAGTTGGCGAAGGAAATCTCCTCGCTCGGTTACGCCGATCTGAACGGTCTGCTGGCGGCCATCGGGCAAAAGAAGGTCGTAGCGCGACCACTCGTCGGTCGACTCGTCGAGGCCCTGCGCTCGCCTGATGCGGCAGACGAAGTGCCCGTCATGCCGACGATGCGGGCGCGCAGCAATCCGACGCGGGCCAAGAACTCGGTCTTCGTCGAGGGTCTCGACGACGTGCTCGTGCGGCTATCGAAATGTTGCACGCCGGTGCCAGGCGACGAGATCATGGGCTTCATCACCCGCGGTCGCGGTGTTACCGTGCACCGGGTCGATTGTGCCAACGCCATGGCGCTTACCAGCGACCAAGGTCAGCGCGTGATCGATGTCGAGTGGGCCGGTGTCGACTCGGCAGACACCTTCGTTGCGGCGGTCGAGGTGGTGGCGCTCGATCGCACACGACTGTTGCGTGACGTCGCGAATGCGCTGTCGGATCAACGAGTCAACATCGTTTCGTGCACGACGCACACCGGCAGTGATCGTGTGGCGCGAATGCGCTTTGAGTTCGAATTCTCCGACCCTGGGCACTTGCAATCGATGTTGACGGCGATCAAGAACATCGACGGCGTGTACGACGCGTACCGGTTGATGCCGGGCAAACCAGATGCGGCCGCCGCCGCCGACGACATCGCCAGCACGCATCCGTCGGCGAATTAGCCTTGCGGCGTGCCAAAGTTCGCGACTAGCCCCGGCACACGCGACATCCTCGCCCCCCATTCGGCGCGCTGGCGGCGCTTTCAGCAGGTGTTTTCCGACGTCGTCGAGCCGGCTGGATATGCGCACATCATCCCCCCGATGTTCGAGGACCTCGGCGTCTTTCTGCGGGTGGGTGAGACGACCGAGATCGTCACGAAGGAGATGTACGACTTCGAGGACAAGGGTGGTCGTCGCATCGCGTTGCGCCCCGAGCAGACGGCCAGCGTTTGCCGGGCCTTCGTCGAACACCGACCGGTGACTCCGTGGAAGGTGTGGTACGGCGGGCCGAACTTCCGCTACGAAAAGCCCCAGCAAGGTCGTTACCGACAGTTCGATCAGGTTGGCGTCGAAGCGCTCGGGCCCGACGACCCGCAACTCGACGCCGAAGTAATCGCACTCGCGATGCAGTTCTATGTGCAGCTCGGGCTTCGGCAGGTTCGTTTGTCCCTCAACTCGGTTGGTGACTCGGGTGATCGCGATCGCTACTCGACGGCGCTTAGCGCACACTTCTCGGCACACCTCGACGCGCTGTCGGCGGAGAGTCGGGCGACGCTCGGGCGAAACCCGCTGCGGGTGCTCGACTCGAAGCGGCCCGAAGACGCCGCACTCATCGCCGCCGCACCGAAAATGGTCGACCACCTGAGTGCGGCCGCTGCAACCCACTTCGCGCAGGTGCAGGCAGCGCTGCGGTCAGCGTCGATCGATTTCGTCGTCGAAGATCGATTGGTGCGCGGGCTCGACTACTACCGCCGCACCACGTTTGAATTCGTCTCGACGGCACTTGCCGCCGCGCACACTGCCATCGGCGGTGGCGGCCGTTACGACGGGCTCGTCGCCGACCTCGGCGGCCCCGAGACGCCGGGCATTGGTTTTGCGCTCGGGCTCGACCGCACGCTGCTGGCGTGCGATGCCGAGGGGGTGTTCGCGCCACCTGCATCACGAGTCGAGGTCTTCGTCGTCGACGTGACCGGCGGGGCAGAGGCGACCAGCATCTGCTCGGCATTGCGAGCGGCAGGCATCGGCGCCGACCGGGCGTACGAAGCCAGGAGCATGAAGTCGCAGATGAAGGCCGCCGATCGTTCGGGTGCGCGGGTCGCCATCATCGTCGGTGACGACGAACGCACCGCGAATACCGCGATCATCCGTACGATGGATGACGGCACGCAGCAATCGGCGCAGCGCGACAACCTCGTCGCCAGCGTGCGCCAAGCGCTCGGCCGCTAGCACCCCATGACAACTTCCACCACACTGCGCACGCACGCCTGCGGCGAGCTCAGCGCATCCAACATCGGCAACAAGGTGCGCCTCGCCGGCTGGGTCGCTCGGCGGCGCGAGCACGGTGAGAAACTGGCCTTCGTCGACTTGCGCGATTATTCGGGCGTCATGCAGTGCGTGATCGACGACGGCGCCGACGCCCGCAGCGAATGGGTGGTGCAGATTGAAGGCACCGTCACCGCGCGACCAGCCGGAACCGTCAACGCCAACCTCCCGACTGGCGAAGTCGAACTCACCAACTGCACGCTCACGGTGCTGAACGCCGCAGAGCCGCCGCCGTTCCCGATCGACCAACGCGCCGACGAAGTCGACGAGAACATCCGCCTCAAGTATCGCTACCTCGACATCCGGCGCGAACGGATGCAGCGCAACCTACGGCTGCGGGCCGGTGTGAACGCGGCGATTCGCTCGGCGATGGACGAGCAGGGATTCGTCGAGGTCGAGACCCCGCTCTTGATGCCGTCGACCCCCGAGGGTGCGCGCGAGTTCCTCGTGCCGTCGCGCAAGGAGCCGGGCTCGTTCTACGCGCTGCCACAGTCACCGCAGTTGTGGAAGCAGTTGCTGATGGTCGCGGGCCTCGATCGCTACTACCAAATCGCCCGCTGTTTGCGCGACGAAGACTTGCGCGCCGATCGTCAGTACGAGTTCACGCAGCTCGACGCGGAGATGAGTTTCGTCGGCAAGGACGACGTGCTCGACGCCATCTCGCGGGCCGTGATGGCTGCGACGAAGTCGGCCACCGGCGAGGCGCCACCGCCGATCGAGCGCATCACTTGGCACGACGCCATGAACCGCTTCGGCACCGACAAACCCGACGTTCGCTTCGGGCTGGAACTGGTCGAACTCACTGCGGTGTTCTCCGGCACGGGTTTCAAGGCGTTCGCTGCGGCTGCGTCGATCAAAGGGCTGCGCGTCGACGCGGCGACGTATCCCGAGGCTGTCGCGATGGGTCGCAACAAGCTCGACCAACTCACGGACCGGGCCAAACAACTCGGCGCCAAAGGTCTCGTGTGGATGAGGGTTGGCGACGCCGGTGCACTCGACTCGCCGGTCGCGAAGTTCCTCTCCAATGGGGAGAAGTCGGCACTCGTCTCGGCACTCGGGGCCACTGCCGGGGACCTGCTGTTGCTCGTCGCCGACGAGTGGAGCACCACCTGCACCGTGCTCGGACAGCTGCGCAACGACATCGCGCGACCGCCGGTGCACGAGGGGCCGTATCGATACGTGTGGGTCGTCGACTTCCCGTTGTTCGTCGGTGTGAATCCGACGACGAAGAAGCCGCAGCCCGGCCACCATCCGTTCTGCCACCCGCACCCCGACGACCTCGCAAAGTTGGAGACCGACCCGCTCAACGTGCGCGCGCTCGCGTACGACCTCGTGCTCAACGGGTGGGAACTCGGCTCGGGCTCGATTCGTATCCACGAGTCAGAGTTGCAGCGCCGCGTCTTCCAACTGCTCGGCATCGACGGCGAGACTGCCGACAAGAAGTTCGGTTTCTTTCTGCAGCCCTTCAAGTACGGCGCACCGCCGCACGGCGGTTTTGCCTTCGGAGTCGATCGTCTCGTCGCGATTCTCGCGGGCGAAGAGAACATCCGTGAAGTCATTGCCTTCCCCAAGACGCAGTCGGGGCTCGACCCGATGACCAACGCACCGGGCCCGGTCGAAGCGGCGCAGCTCGGCGAACTCGGTCTGCGCACGCTGCCCAAGCCAGCGAACTGACCTATCGTCGGGTGGCGCACCGAGCGCGACACCATGGCTGAACCTCGCGAGGATCTCTTCACTCAGTCAGCACTGCAAACGTTGCGCGAGCAGGCACCGCTCGCGGCCCGTCTGCAACCGCGTTCGATCGACGACATCGTTGGCCAGCGGCATCTGCTCGGGCCGACGGGGCCGTTGCGTCGGTTGATCGAATCCGACCGCTTGTCGTCGATGATCCTGTGGGGGCCGCCGGGCACGGGGAAAACGACCATTGCCGAGGTCATCGCCGTGACGACGCGGCGCGAGTTCGTGCGACTCTCCGCAGTCACAGCGGGAGTCAAGGACGTGCGGGAAGTGATCGAGGCAGCGCAGCGACGCCTCGGCGAGCGGCAGCGGCGCACGATCGTGTTCGTCGACGAGATTCATCGCTTCAATGCCGCCCAACAAGACTCGCTGTTGCTCGCGGTCGAGGTCGGTCTCATCACGTTGATCGGGGCGACGACGGAGAACCCGTTCTTCGAGGTCAATGCACCGCTGCGCAGTCGCTCCACCTTGTTGCGTCTCGAGCCGCTGAGCAATGAAGAGATCGGCGAATTGCTCGATCGCGGTGTCACGGTCGAACACGCCACGCTCGACGCCGCCGCACGGGCGCTCATCGTCAAGCGAAGCGGGGGAGACGGGCGGCAGGCGCTCACTTCGCTGGAGGTCGCGATCGCCCTGGCACCCGAAAAGGCGGTTTCCCTCGCGCATGCCGAGGCGGCGTTGTCGACGCGCGCCCTGCGTTACGGTCGCGACGACCACTACGACGTCGTCTCGGCGCTGATCAAGAGCATGCGGGCATCCGACGAGAAGTCGGCGTTGTTCTGGTTGGTGCGGTTGCTCGAGGCAGGGGATGATCCACGGTTCATTGCCCGCCGACTCGTCATCTTCGCCAGCGAAGATGTGGGTCTCGCCGACAACTCGGCGCTCACCGTGGCCGTCGCCGCGGCTCACGCGGTGGAGACCGTCGGGTTGCCCGAGGCTCGCTACAACCTGGCGCATGCCGTGATGCATCTCGCGGGCGCACCAAAGAGCCGGGCAGTGACCGACGCGGTCGGGGCAGCGCGCGACTCGCTGCTCGGTGGTGCTTCGATCGAAGTGCCGGAGCATCTGCGTGACACGAATTCGCCGCACGGCTCCGTGATTCCGCCCCGACGGTACGATTGAGCAGGTCATGTTTCGCCGACTCTTTTGGTTCGTTCTCGGTGCTCTCGCAGCACTCTTCGGTTACGGATGGTTGCGCCGCCAGGCCGACCAGGCCGCCACCAAGGAGTCGGTCGACCAATTCATTGACGGTCTCGTCGACCGCGTGACCGCCGTGAAAGAGAAAGTCTCCGACACGGTGGGCGGCGCGACGAGCGGCAAGCGCGACTCGGCGAGCGACGACCTCTTCGAGTAGCGCGATGGCCCGCGCCACGATTCAGACGGCCGACGACCTGCGTCGCGCCTTCGTTGGTTTCTTCGCCGACCGACGGCACACGGTGGTGCCGTCGGCGAGCCTCATCCCGTTCGACCCGACGATCATGTTCACGGTCGCCGGCATGGTGCCGTTCAAGCCCTACTTCGTCGGCGAAGAAACCCCGCCGTACGACCGGGCGGTCAGCGTGCAGAAGTGCCTGCGCGTCGACGGCAAGCACAACGACCTTGACGACGTCGGCCGCACCAAGCGACACCTCGTCTTTTTCGAGATGCTCGGTAACTTCAGTTTCGGCGACTACTTCAAGGAGAAGGCCATCCCGTGGGGATGGGAACTCGCCACCGAAGTGTTCGGGTTCGACGGCGACCACCTGTGGATCACCGTGCACGAGAGTGACGACGAAGCAGAACAAATCTGGCACGAAGTCGTCGGTGTGCCGATGGACCGCATTCAGCGACTCGGCGACAAGGACAACTTCTGGCAGATGGGCGACGTCGGCCCGTGCGGACCATGCTCGGAGATTCACATCGACCGTGGCAGCGCGTTCGGACCCGACGGTGGGCCGCTCAACGATCCGGCAGGCGAACGGTTCCTTGAGTTTTGGAACCTCGTCTTCATGCAGTACGACCAGGCCAAGGATGGCTCGCGCACTCGTTTGCCCCGCCCGTCGATCGACACCGGTGCGGGTTTCGAGCGCATTCTCGCGTTGGTGCAGGGCGTCGATTCGATTTGGGAGACCGACTTGTTGTCGCCGCTCATCGACATCGGCCGCCGCCTGACCGGGGCGGAGTACCGCGTCGGCGACTACGGGCACCGCCCGAGTTTTGGTTTGCGTGTGCTCGCCGAACACGCGCGCTCGTCGATGATGATGATCAACGACGGCGTCTTCCCGTCGAACGAAGGACGCGGCTATGTGTTGCGACGCATCATCCGGCGCGCAGTGCGACACGCGTACCTGCTCGGGTGCGAGAAACTGGTCATGCCGTCGCTCGTCGAAACGTCGCTGTCGATCATGAACAGTGCGTACCCCGAACTCTCAACAAACAGTGACTTCATCCTCGGCGTCATCGCGCGCGAAGAAGAGAAGTTCCGCGCCACGTTGCGCAACGGCTTGTCGATTCTCGAAAGCGAGATGGTGGCATCGTCAAAGACCATCAGTGGCACCGCCGCATTCACGCTGCACGACACGTACGGGTTCCCGCTTGAGTTGACGCAGGAGATTGCCGCCGAACGCGGCGTTGGTGTAGATACCGAGGGTTTCGAGCGCGAGATGGACCAGCAACGCGAGCGAGCCAAGAGTGCCCGCAAGAACGAAGCCGCCGACCCGCAGCGGGTTGGGGCGTATAGGGCACTCGTCGACCAGCACGGTGCGACGGACTTCGTCGGCTACGAACGCGACAGCGCAGACGCCAAGGTGCTTGCGGTGCTCGGGCCGTTTGATCACGAAGACGGCTCGAGCGTGCACGAGATCTTCCTCGATGTGACTCCGTTCTATGCCGAGAGTGGCGGTCAGGTGGGGGACACCGGCTCGATCGTGTCAGCGAGCGCGAAAGAGGGTCAGGCGGCCGCTGCTGCGCAGGTCATCGACACCACGTTCGCCGCCCCTGGCTTGCGGCGTCACATAGTGCGCATCATGCGCGGTTCGTTCGCCGTCGGTACGTCAGTGACCGCCAGCATCGACTCGGCTGCGCGAGCATCGACACGCCGCAACCACACCGCCACACACGTGCTGCATTGGGCGCTGCGAGAGGTGCTGGGCGACCACGTGAAGCAAGCGGGCTCGCTCGTCGCGCCTGATCGTCTGCGGTTCGACTTCAGTCACTATGACGCGGTGACCCCGGCTGAGATTCGCCGCATCGAGCAACTGGCGAATGCAGAAGTGCTCGCAAACAGTCGCGTCTCGGCAACGGAGATGTCGAAGCAGGCGGCGACCGACAAGGGAGCAATCGGGTTCTTCGGCGACAAGTACGGCGACACGGTGCGCGTGCTGGAGGCCGGTCATTCGCTCGAACTGTGCGGCGGCACGCACGTGTCGGCGACCGGCGACATCGGCCCGGTCAAGATCGTGAGCGAGGGGCCGATCGGCTCGAACCTGCGCCGTGTCGAAGCGCTCACAGGCGAACACGCCGTGCGGTACATGCTCGATGTCACTGCGACGCTGGCAAGCGCGGCCGAAGTGCTCGGTGCCAAACCCGACGAGATCGTGGCTGCTGCTCAACGCGCGGTCGACCATTCGAAGACACTTGCCGATGAGGTGAAGAAGTTGCGTCAAGCTCAACTCGGCTCGCAGGCTCGCGACCTCGCCGCACGCGCCAAGGACGGCGCGCTCGTCATGCGCGTCGATGGGCTGGCACCGTCTGACTTGCGCGATCTCGCGATTGCGATTCGCGCCAAGCAAGGTATCGAGGCAGTGGTACTCGGCGGAGTCTCCGATTCGGGCGGCGTCGCCCTCGTTGCGGCGGTGACTCCAGTGAGCGGCATCAAGGCTGGCGAGCTGATCAAGGATGCAGCGAAGCAAGTTGGTGGTGGCGGTGGCGGCAAGGGCGACATCGCCACGGCCGGCGGCAACAATGCGGCAGCCCTTGATGATGCGCTCGTCGCAGCGACGAAAGCGGTCGAGGCCGCACGCCGCGCGAAGTGATGCGCTGTCTCGGGCTCGACCTCGGTTCCAAGCGCATCGGTGTCGCACTGTGCGACCCCGACGAACGTGTCGCGACTCCGCTCACCGTGGTGCAGCGCGGCAAGTCGCGCCAAGACGATCACGCACAGGTCGCATCGCTCGTCATGGAGTACGAGGCACAAGCCGTCGTCGTCGGGCTGCCACTCAACCTGAGCAGCAAGGTGACGGCTGCGGCGCAATCAGTAATCGAGGAGACCGAGCAACTGAGGCTTGCCCTGCTAGTGCCCGTGCATCTCTACGACGAGCGACTGACCACCGTGGCAGCCAATCGGTCGTTGATTGAGATGGAGATGAAGGCCGATGCACGTCGGCGCGTCGTCGACAAGGTCGCAGCAGCGGTGATGCTGCAGTCGTTTCTCGACCATCGTCGCAACCTGCGCGACGCGGCGGGTGATGCACGTTGACGACGGATGCGAATCGCACTGGTGAAGCCGGCCGCAGTGGGCCGAACCGCCCCGACGACGCCGCCGGGATCGAGCGGCCGTGGAACGACGACCCGTGGGACCCCGCCCTGCCCACCGACGACGCCGACACGGACGGCATGCTTCCCGACTTGCGGGCGTACTCGAAGCAGATTCTCATCGGGTTGGCCGTCGTCGCAGTCGTCTTCATCGCATGGGCCGGGCTGCAGGCGCGGCGCATCGCCACGCAAGTCGGTGCAGGGGATTCGGTGTCGCAGCCGGCCGACAATGAAGTCATCGAGGTGGAGGTCGTCTTCCCCGAGGGTTTCACCGTTCGTCAAATCGCACAGCGGCTGGAGCGTGACGCACCCGGGTTCAGCGCTGCCGACATCGATGCGGTGCTGGCAGAAAACACGTTGCCGGCACCATTCCGACCTGAAGGCGTGACCTCGTACGAGGGACTGTTGTTTCCGGCGTTGTACCGCGTGGCTGCCTATGAAACCGAGGCCGACGTGCTCGCCCGCATGATCGAAGAGATGCGCACACGCGCAGTCGCCAACGACATCGAAGTCGCAGCGCAGCGCCTGGGGCGCACGCCATACGAAATCATCATCATTGCATCACTGATCGAGAAAGAAGTGAGGATCGCCGAAGAACGCGCCCTCGTCTCGCGAGTCATCCACAATCGCTTGGAGCTCGACTTGGAACTACAGATCGACTCCGCCCTCTACTACGGGGCGCCCGACGGGGTGAGCTTTGCTGAACTCAAGGGTGCCGACACGCCGTACAACATGTATCTGCGCAAGGGTCTGCCGCCGACGCCGATTGCTAGCCCCGGCGAAGCGGCGCTCATCGCCGCCATGAGCCCCGCCGATGACCCGACCGAAGACGACGCACTGTGCACCGCGCGCAACCGGCGCGAGAAGCGGGATGAGTGTCGCCTGTTGTTCTTCGTGTTGAGCGAGACCGAGGGTCGTCACGCATTCGCCACGACGTATCGCCTGCACGAACAGAATGTCGCCGCCGCCAAGGCCGCGGGGATTCTGCCGTGACGCCGACCAGCCGCACGAGGATGGCCGCGGTCATCGGCAGCCCGGTGCGACACAGCCTGTCGCCAGTCATTCATAACGCCGCATTCAAGGCCTACGGCGACGATTGGACGTACGGCGCTTTCGAGGTGCGGCCCGAACATGCCGCCGCTGCGATTGACGCCATGAGAATCTTGGGAATCGCGGGGTTGTCGGTGACGATGCCGCACAAGGAAATGGTGATGGCCGCGCTCGACGAGGTGTCGCCCGGTGCCGCACTCGTGCGCGCGGTGAACACCGTCGTGCGTCGCGACGATGGTCGCCTTGTCGGTCACAATACCGATGGCGTCGGCTGTCTCGATTCGCTGGTGCAAGCCGGTGCCGACATGTCGAGCGTCGCGGTGATTGGTGCGGGTGCGACGGCCCGTGCCGTGGTGGCGGCACTGGCGGCGCACGGCGCACGGGTGCATGTCGCAAACCGCACGGCGGCGCGCCGCGACGATGCGGTGCGAATCGGTAACGCAGCCCGCGCAGGTTCAACCAACGATGTCGAACTCGCAGCAGTGGGCGAGTGTGCGACGATCATCAACACAACACCACAGGGCATGCATGATGTTTCGCCTGACACCCTGCCAATCGATGTCGCGGCATTGCGCAGTAGCCACACCGTGCTGGATGCCGTGTATCACCCGCTCGAGACTCGGCTGCTGCGAGAGGCACGCGCGCGCGGCTGCCGGGTCATCGATGGTCTCGACATGCTGTGTGCGCAGGCGGCCCGTCAGCAGGAGTTGTGGCTCGGTCGTCTGCCCGATGTCGTGCTGATGCGAGTCGCCGCGCTCGGCGAGCTCGCGAAATCACAACGGTAGAATTCAAGGCGCATGTTGCGCTACTTGACCGCCGGCGAGAGTCACGGTCAGGCGCTGATGGTGATCGTCGAAGGATTGCCCTCCAATCTGCCCGTCACCACTGCTGATTTGGCCGCCGAGTTGGCGCGTCGGCGCCTCGGTTTTGGGCGCGGACCCCGCCAGAAGTTCGAACAAGACGAATTCGAGCTGATCGGCGGCATCCGCCACGGTCGCACGCTCGGTTCGCCGGTCGCCGTGCTGGTCAAGAACACCGAGTGGTTCCGCAGCGATGTCTGGCACGAGGAGATGTCGCCGCACCCGGGTGCCACGAAGAAGCCGCTCACCCAACCACGACCTGGTCATGCCGATCTCGCCGGCATGCAGAAGTACGACTTCGTTGACGCGCGCGACGTGCTCGAGCGGGCGAGTGCGCGCGAGACGAGTGCGCGGGTCGTGGCCGGGGCGCTCGCCAAGTTGTTGCTGAAACAGATTGGTGTCGACATCGTGTCGCACGTCGTGGCGATGGGTTCGGTGGCGAGCGACTCGGGTGCGCGCCCGCTGCCCAGCGACCTCGCCCGCGTCGATGATTCGCCGGTGCGTTGCTTCGACAAGTCGGTGGAGGCCAGGATGATCGCCGCGATCGAGGCGGCGGCAAAAGACGGCGACAGTCTCGGCGGCATCGTCGAAGTGCTCGCCTACGGCCTGCCCGTCGGTCTCGGCAGCCACGTGCACTGGGATCGCAAGATCGACGGCATGCTCGCGCAGGCGGTGATGAGCATCCAGGCAGTGAAGGGTGTGGAGATCGGCGACGGCTTCTCCGGCGCGGCGCGCCGGGGCAGCGAGGCGCACGATGCAATCGCGTGGGATGAGGCAAGCGGCGCCTACCGTCGCGAATCGACGAAGGCCGGCGGCACGGAAGGCGGCATGACGACGGGTGAATTGCTCGTGGTGCGTGCCGCAATGAAGCCGCTCTCCACGTTGAATCGTCCGACGCTGAAGACCGTTGACGTGTTGTCGAAGGAAGAGACCGTGAGTTTCAAGGAACGCACCGACGTGACGGCGGTGCCGGCGATGGGTGTGGTGGCCGAGACGATGGTGGCACTCGTGTTGGCCGCGGAAGCACAGCGCAAGTTCGGTGGCGACTCGGTGGGTGAATTCAAGCGAAACGCGGCGTCGTTCGCAGAATCGCTTCGCCACTAGCGATGGCGCGCATCGTCGTGCTCGTCGGCATGATGGGCTCGGGCAAGACCACCGTCGGCAAGCGCCTTGCAGCAAAGCTTGGCGCGTCGTTCGTTGATACCGACGACCTCGTGGCTGCTCTGGCGGGTAAGTCCGTGCGGGAGATCTTCGAACACGACGGTGAAGCCGTGTTTCGCCGGATGGAAGCCGACGCGTTACGCACGGCACTGACCTCTGCTGACGATCTCGTGGTTGCAGCCGCAGGGGGCTGCGTGCTCGCGGCCAACAATCGCGCCGCGATGCACGAACATGCCACGTGCGTGCTGTGGCTTGATGCCGACGTCGCCACACTCGGCGAGCGAACCAGCCGCGGCGTGCATCGTCCGCTGCTCGACGGCGACCCCGCAACTCGACTCGCCACGCTCGATGGCGAACGACGCGCGTTGTACGAATCGGTCGCCGATGCGCGCATCGATACCAGCGGTCGCACGATTGACGATGTCGTAACCGATGCATTCGCCGCCCTCGGCCAGGCGTACAGCTCATGACGCAGCGCGTACGGGTCGAACTGGGCGAACGCTCGTACGACGTCGTGGTCGGCAGTGGCGCGACGAGCGCGCTCGGCTCGCTCATCCCGCGCGGTGTGCGGCGCGTGGCCGTCGTGACGCAGGCCAGCGTTCCGGTGGATGTGGCTGCGCATCTCCCTGCATCAGTGGTTGCCACGCGACATCTCATCGGTGCCGGGGAAGCACACAAGTCGTTCGCAACGATCGAGCGTTTGTGCGACGAGTTCGCCGAGTCAGGGCTCACCCGCAACGATCTCGTGATCGGCGTCGGTGGCGGCATGGTCACGGACGTCGCCGGTTTCGCCGCAGCGTCATGGCATCGCGGCCTGCCCGTGGTGCATGTCTCGACGACGCTCGTCGGGATGGTCGACGCTGCAATCGGCGGCAAAACGGGTGTCAATATCGCCGCCGGCAAGAACCTCGTCGGTGCGTTCTGGCAACCGAGCGGCGTCATCTGCGACACCGACCATCTGCGCACGCTTCCGCAGCGCGAGGTGCGGTGTGGTCATGGCGAGATGGCGAAGTACCACTTCCTCACCGGCGACAACCTGCTGGCGCTCGACCTCGACGCACGAATCGCGCGATGCGTGGCAATCAAGGCGGAGATCGTCGGCGACGATGAGCGCGAGTCGGGTCGGCGAGTGGTGCTGAACTACGGTCACACCCTGGGTCATGCGCTGGAGGCTGCGACCGACTTTGCGCTCGCGCACGGAGAGTCGGTGGCCGTCGGCATGATGTTCGCCGCACAGCTCGCGGCGGTGCTCGGTCGCATCGATGCTGCTCGCGTCGCCGAACACCGCCAGGTGATCGTCGGCGAGTACGGCCTCTCGGTGGAGATTCCGCGCACGGTGTCACGGCACCGACTCATTGAATTGATGCACCACGACAAGAAAGCCGTCGATGGTCTGACCTTCGTGCTCGACGGCGCGAACGGCATCGCGCCGGTGCGCGGTGTCAGCGAGCAGGCAATTCATCGGGCATTCGACGCCCTCTCAGTACCCTGAATTCATGCCCGCAACGAAAGGTCGGTTGCTCTTGTTGCACGGGCCGAATCTCAACCTGCTCGGTACGCGCGAACCGGCGGTTTACGGCTCTCTCACCCTCGCCGACCACGTCGCCCGCGCCACGAAGGCTGCTGCGGCGCACGGCTATGACGTCGACAGCGAGCAGTCGAACGACCTTGCCGTCTTGATCGCACACGTGCAATCGGCGGCGCTGAAGTACCAAGGCATCGTCATGAACGCGGGTGCCTTCACCCACTTCGCGTGGAGCCTGCACGACGCCCTAAGGAGCGCAGGGCTGCCCGTGGTGGAGGTGCACATCTCGAACCCCGCGGCGCGCGAGCCCTGGCGTCACGAGAGCGTGATCGCGCCGGTATCGATCGGCACGGTTGCTGGTTTCGGTGGCGAATCGTACGCACTCGGTGTCGAGGCGCTCGTGCGCTACCTGGAGTCACGATGACCGCGACGTACACCAAACTCGATCTCGTTTCGGCATTGCCGCCGTTGTCGGTCGCGGGCCGTGACCGGCTCGTGCGTGAAGAGTCGGCGCGCCGCGCCGACTCGGGCGCCGCAGATGGTGGTGTGCAACCCGACACGCTCGTCGTCTTCGACCTCAACAACATTCGTTGGCTGACGGGTTTCACCGGTTCGGCGGGCACGCTGATCGTGCGGCCCGACGAGATGGTGCTCGTCACCGACGGTCGGTACGGCGAGCAGTCGCGTGCCCAGATTCAGGCGTCGGGTGCCGCGGCACGGGTCGTGGTTGGCACAAGTGCGGCCGCCATGCGCGAGGGTATGGAGCAGGCACTCGGGCGCGCCCGCGCGGTGGCGGTCGATCCGACGGAAGTGACGCACGCGCAGTTCGAAACTCTCCGCGGGCAAACCTCGGCAGCGTTGGTTGCGCTTGTCGGTGTGGTGCAGCATCTGCGGCGTCGTAAGTCGCCGGCAGAAATTGCGCGCATGCGCCGTGCTGCCGCGTGCACCGACGCCGCATTGGCCGAATGTGTGGAGATGATGAGCAACCGACCGACGGAACGCGACGTGCGCGACGAGTTGGAATATCGGATGCGCCGCCACGGTGCGGACGGCCCGAGTTACGACACGATCGTGGCAACGGGCCCGAATGGTGCGCGACCGCATCATCGTCCGACATCGATGGTGATCGAAGAGGGTCATCTCGTGGTCATCGATGTCGGCGGCTTGGTCGACGGCTACCACTCCGATATGACCCGCACGTACTTGATCGGTGAGGTCGACCCCGTGCTGCGTCGCATGCACGATGTGGTGCGCGAGTCGCAACTGGCCGGTCTTGCTGCGGTACGCGCTGGTGTGAGCGCAGGTGATGTCGACAAGACGTGTCGAGACATCATCGTCGACGCCGGCTTCGGTGGCGAATTCATTCACTCCACCGGCCATGGTGTCGGTTTGCAGATTCACGAACAGCCGTGGGTGCGCACGGGCATGCCCGAGCCGCTGCAACCAGGCGAGGTAGTCACCGTTGAGCCCGGCGTCTATCGTGAAGGGCTCGGCGGTGTGCGAATCGAGGACCTCGTGGTCGTCACCGACACCGGCTGCGACATACTCACCGCAACACCAAAGGACTTGTCTTGCCAGCAATTAGCACCAACGAGCTAAAGAACGGTCTCACCCTCGAACTCGACAAGGGGTTGTTCAGCATCGTCGAGTTTCAGCACGTCAAACCGGGCAAGGGCGGGGCGTTCGTGCGCACCAAGTTGCGCAACATGCGCACCGGTGCGGTCATCGAGCGCACGTTCAACGCCGGTGTGCGGGTCGAGCAGGCGATCATCGATCGTCGTGACATGCAGTTCCTGTACAAGGACCGCGGCGACTACGTCTTCATGGACACCGACACCTACGAGCAGATCAACGTGAGCCCGGTCGCGCTCGGAGACGCCGCCGATTATCTCGTCGAGTCGGCGACCGCGCAGATCGCGATGTATGGCACCGAGATCGTCGCGGTGGAGATCCCGGCGTCGGTGGAACTCACCATCGCCCAGACCGAGCCCGGTATCCAGGGCGATCGTGTGTCTGGTGCGCGCAAACCCGCCACGTTGCAGACCGGCAAGGTCATCCAGGTACCGCTCTTTGTCAACATCGGTGACAGGGTGAAGGTTGACACCCGCTCGGGTGACTACGTCACGCGAGTCTGACGGGAACACGCGAGTGTCGGACGACTGGAACGAGGACTTCGACCCGCGCTCTGACGCGCGCGAGCGGGCGCTCAACGTGTTGTTCGAAGCCGATGTGCGCGGCAACCAGCCAGCCGAGGTCGTCGCGCGAATTCAAGTACCGCTCGACGACCTCACCACGCTGCTCGTCAACGGCGTCGCCGAACATCGCGCAAGGATCGACTCCCTGATCACGACGCACAGTCACGCCTGGACTCTCGACCGCATGGCCACCACCGACCGCAACGTGCTGCGCATCGGCACGTTCGAATTGTTGGCGCGCAGCGACGTGCCGACTGCGGTGGTGTTGAACGAGGCGGTCGGACTCGCCAAGCGTTACGGCACCGACGACTCGGGTCGCTTCGTCAACGGCGTGTTGTCGGCCATCTCGCGTGCCGTGCGCGGGGGCGAGCCAGCCACCCCGGGCGTCCCCGACTAGAACGGGGTCATGGCCGTCGAACCACTCCAGACCATCGCGGTCGTGGTGCGGCGCCTGCGGGCGCTCACGGTGTGGCATTCGATCGCCATCTCGTTGACGTTGCTCTACACCGTTTGGCTGGCGATACGCACGACCCGTGATCACTTCGGGCTCGGCACATCGGCGTACGACTTCGGTCTCTACGACCAAGGCATCTGGTTGCTGTCGCAGGGCAAGGCGCCGTTCGTCACCCTGATGGGTCGCAACTTGTTCGGCGATCACACGTCGTTCATCTTGCTGCCGCTCGTGCCGCTGTACTGGTTCGTCGGCTCGACCGGTCTGCTCTTCGTCGTGCAAGCGATCGCCCTCGGTATCGGTGCGTTACCGATTTGGAAGTTGACGCGCCTGTTGCTCGACTCGCTGCCGATGGGTTGCGTGGCCGTCGTCGCCTACCTGTTGCACCCGGCCCTCACCTTCACGGGCATGGAGAACTTTCACCCGGACGCAGCGCTCGCTCCACTCATCGCGTGGGCCATCTATGCGGCGGTCGCATATCGCTGGGTGCAGTATGTGGCGGCCGTCGTGCTCATCCTCATGGTGAAGGAGGACACTGCGCTCTTCGTGGTGGCGCTCGGCGCCTGGGTGGCGATTCGGCGCGACCGCCGAGTGGGCATCGTCACCATCATCGGTTCGCTGTGGGTTGCGCTGCTCTTCGTCTTCGCGGTGATGCGGGGCATCATCGGGGTGCCGTATCGCAACGAGTGGCGCCTGCCGTTCGGTGGGCTCGGTGGGTTCATCCGCACCCTTTTTACGCGCCCCGACAAATTCATTCGGTATCTCGTGTCGGGTGAGCGCCCGCTGTACCTGTTGCAACTGTTGGCGCCGGTCGGTCTTGTCGCCCTCTTGCGGCCGGAGATCGCGTTGCTGGGCACGCTGCCGTTGTTGTCGAACCTCGTCAGCACGTTCTGGTACCAAAGCCAGATCGAGTATCACTACGCCGTGCAGTTCGTGCCGATCCTCGTGGTTGGCGCGATGTTCGGTATCTCGCGACTTGCCGAACACCTGCGCCTGTGGTTCGCCTCGGTGGTGCTCGTCGCCAGTCTGGTCTGCGCGTACGTCTGGACGCCGCTGCCGTTCATGCGCACGGAGATGCCGCGCTGGTCGCCGTCACACCCGGCAGTCGACGCCGCACACGAAGCAATCAATCGGGTGCCCGACGACGCCGTCGTGTCGGCGTACCACACGTTGACCGCGCACATGGCCCGCCGCGAACGCATCTATGTGTTCCCCACGCCGTATCGGCGGGTGCTGTACGGGGCTGATGTCTTTGCCAATGGTGACCGCCTGCCCTTCGCCGAGGAGGTGCAGTACGTGATTCTGCCGCGCGAATTGGAGGGGGAGACCGCCGTCGACTGGCAGACCGAGCGGTTGTTCTTCGATGTCGTCTACGGCAATGACTGGTGGACGGTGTACGAGCGAGTACGATAGGGCGACCGTCAAACGAGTCCCGTGAGGCTCGAACGGCAGGAGATCAACGTGAGCAACAACGTGATGTCGGCCGACGACGTCAGGCGCGCAATCACCCGCATCGCCCACGAAATTCTTGAACGCCAACACGGCGGTGAGCGACTCGCCATCGTTGGTCTGCAGCGAGGTGGAGCGTGGCTCGCCGATGCGATCGGTGCGGCGATCAACGCCATCGAACCTGCGGCGAAGGTGCCGGTCGGCTACATCGACGTGAGCATGCACCGAGACGACATCGGTTTGCGACCGGTGGTGCCGGGGGCGATCAGCAACATCAGCTTCGGGGTTGACGGCACGACGGTGGTGCTCGTCGATGACGTGCTCTTCACGGGTCGCACCGTGCGCGCGGCGCTCGAGGGCATCAACATGTACGGTCGGCCGCGCGCCGTGCAACTTGCCGTGCTCGTCGACCGCGGTCATCGCGAACTGCCGATCCGCCCCGACTATGTCGGCAAGAACCTGCCGACTCGGCTGAACGAGGACGTACGTGCCACGGCAGAAGGCGTCGTCATCAGCGCAGGCGGCGCGCAATGAAACATCTGCGCAGCATCGACGAGCTCGGACGCGACGGCCTGCTGCGGTTGTTGGAGCTGACCAATCACATGGTGGAGGTCAACCGGCGACCAGTACCGAAGGTGCCGGCCTTGCGCGGCCGCACCGTCGTGAGCCTCTTCTTTGAAGACTCGACCCGCACGCGTCTGTCGTTCGAGACCGCCGCCAAGCGATTGTCGGCGGACACGATGACCTTCAGCGTCTCGACATCCAGCGTGAACAAGGGCGAAAGTTTGCGCGACACGGTGGAGACGATCACCGACATGGGTGTGGATGCGTTCGTGGTGCGGCACAAGTCGACGGGCATCCCGTGGCAGATCAGCGACTGGACCTCCGCATCGGTGGTGAACGCCGGCGATGGTTGGCACCAGCACCCCACGCAGGCATTGGTCGACTGCTTCACGGTGCGCGAGGCAATCGGAAGGGAGCGCTTCGACGGTCTCACCATCACCATCGTCGGCGACATCGAGCACAGCCGTGTCGCACGCAGCAACATGTCCGCGTTCAGCATGCTCGGCGCCAACGTGGTGCTGGTTGCGCCACCGACGCTCTTGCCGCCCGATGTATCGCATTGGCCGGTGGAAGTGTCGTACCGACTCGACGATGTGCTGGCGCGCACCGACATCCTGTACATGTTGCGCCTGCAGAGCGAGCGCATGTCGCAGGGGCACGTGCCCAATCTGCGGGAGTACGCAGAAACGTACGGTCTTGATGCGCTGCGTGTCGCGAAGTTGCCGCCGCACGCGGTGATCATGCATCCGGGGCCGATGAATCGTGGCGTCGAGATGTTGATCGACCCATCCGCGTTGCCGAACTCGCTCATCCACAAACAGGTGGCCAACGGTGTCTCCGTGCGAATGGCGGTGCTGTTCGACCTTCTGGCGGGGGAGTCGTCGGCGGCGAATCTGCAGCAGGTGGCGTCATGACGCGCATCGTGCTGAAGGGCGGCACCGTCGTCGACTCGCGCGGTGAGCGAGACGGCGATGTCGCCATCGAGGACGGTCACGTTGTGGAAGTCGGCAGTTCGTTGCAAGGTGGCGACGTCGTCGATGCGGCGGGTTGCGTCGTTGCGCCGGGCTTCGTGGACCTGCATGCGCACCTGCGCGAGCCCGGCAAGGAGGAAGCAGAGACGATCGAGACCGGCAGTCGTGCGGGGGCCAAGGGTGGCTACACCGCGTTGGTCGCGATGCCCAACACGGATCCGCCGCAAGACAGCGTGGCGGTGATCGACTTCGTGCGCGAACAGGGCAGGCGCGCCGGGCTCGTGGACGTGGTGCCGAGCGGGTGCATCACGCTCGGGCGCAAGGGTGAGGCATTGGCGCCGATGGCGGAACTTGCCGCTGCGGGCGTGCGCATCTTCACCGATGACGGCAGCGGTGTGCAGGACGAATTGTTGATGCGCCGCGCGATGGAATACGGCAAGGGTCTCGGCGTCACGCTGGCACAACACTGCGAAGTCGCCAGCCTCACCAAGGGTGCGGTGATGAACGAGTGTCAATGCTGCACGTCGCTCGGTTTGCCGGGTTGGCCGTCGATCGCCGAAGAACTGATGGTGTACCGGGACATCGAGTTGGCACGGCTCACCGGCGCGCGCGTGCACTTCTTGCATCTCTCGACGGCGCGCAGCGTGGAACTCGTGCGGGCCGCCAAGCGCGACGGTCTGCCGGTGACCGCCGAGGTGACGCCGCACCACCTCTCGCTGGACGAAACCCGGCTCACCACGTTCGACACCGTGTTCAAGGTGAACCCGCCCCTGCGCTCGCCGCGCGACATCGCGGCACTGCGTGCGGGCGTGCTTGATGGCACGATCGACGCGCTGGCCACCGACCACGCGCCGCACCCACGCCGCGACAAGGAACTCGCACTCGACCAGGCCCCGCCGGGGATGCTCGGCCTGGAGACCGCGCTCGGCGTTGTGCTCGGCGTGCTGCAGATCGACCTTGCGCACCTGGTGCGCGTGATGTCGGTCAATCCGGCGCGCATTGCCGGTATCGATGACCGGCACGGCTGCGACGTTTTGTCGGGCGCACCAGCGAACCTTGTCGTGTTCGACCCGCAGGCGGCGTGGCAAGTAGCGCCGGAGTCGTTGGCGAGCAAGAGTCGCAACACGCCGTATGTCGGCATCGCACTGCGGGGGCGCGTGCGACACACGATGTTCAACGGGGCATTCACGGTGCGTGATGGCGAGGCCCAGCGATGATGCGCAGCGGGGTTTGGGCGCGGTGATGACGATTCGTGAATCGCACCTGTTGCTCGCCGACGGCAGCGTCTTCACGGGCGAAGCCATCGGCGCCAACGTGCCGATTGCGTCGGGGGAAGTGGTCTTCCACACGGGACTGAGCGGCTACCAAGAGGTGCTCACCGACCCGAGTTATGCCGGACAGATCATCACCTTCACCACGCCACACATCGGCAACTACGGGATCTCACGTCACGACAACCAAGCCAACAAGGTGCACGCGCGGGGTGTCGTCATCCGCGAGATGGCACGTCGGCGCAGCAACTGGCGCAGCGACGAACCGCTGGAGGTGTTCTTGCGCGAACGTAATCTCGCGGGCATCGCCGGTATCGACACGCGACGACTCACCCGCGTGTTGCGCGACACGGGGGCGATGGTTGGTGTGTTCGGCACCGCGGATGAATCCGACCTGCGTGCCGCACTCGCCAAAGAAAAGGGGACCGCCGGCAAGAATCTCGTCGCCCAGGTGACCACGGTGGCGCCGTACGACGTGAAGTCGACGGCCCCGCAGGGCGCGAAGCCGTTCCGTGTGGTGGCATACGACTTCGGCATCAAGTCGACGATCCTGCGCTGCCTGGCCGAGATCGCCGACGTGCGCGTGGTGCCAGCGCGCACCCCAGCGGCCGACGTGTTGGCCCTCGCCCCCGACGGCGTGTTTCTTTCCAACGGGCCCGGCGACCCAGAGATGGTGCTGCACGTGCCGCAGACGATTCGCCAACTGCTCGATGCAGGTGTGCCGCTCTTTGGCATCTGCCTGGGTCACCAATTGCTCAGCCTGGCGCTCGGCGGGCGCACCTACAAGTTGCCGTTCGGTCACCACGGCGCCAATCACCCGGTGCGCGATGAAGTGACCCGCAAGGTGGAGATCACGAGCCAGAACCACAACTTCTGCGTCGACCCCGAGTCGCTCGCGGGTCAGATCACCGTCACACACGTCAACTTGAACGACCAAACGAATGAGGGCATGCAGGTGCGCGGCAAGCGGGCGTTCAGCGTGCAGTATCACCCTGAGGCAGGGCCCGGGCCACACGATTCGCGCTATCTGTTCGCGCGGTTTGCAGAAGTGATGCGAGGGGCGAAGTAGTCATGCCACGTCGCAACGACCTGCACAGCATCCTCGTGATTGGCTCGGGGCCGATCGTTATCGGGCAAGCGTGCGAGTTCGACTACTCGGGCACGCAGGCCTGTCGCGTGCTGCGCGCCGAGGGGTACCGCGTCATTCTCACCAACTCGAACCCGGCCACGATCATGACCGACCCCGACTTCGCGGACCGCACCTACATCGAACCGCTCACTCCTGACGTGCTGGCTGCCATCATCGAGCGCGAACGACCCGATGCCGTATTGCCGACACTGGGCGGGCAGACGGCGCTCAACCTGGCCATGGCGTTGTTTGAGCGCGGGCTCGTTGGCGTGCCCGGCACACCCGAGTTGATCGGCGCAAACGCCGAGGCGATTGCCACCGCGGAGGATCGCGAGAAGTTCAAGGAAGCGATGATCGAGATCGGGTTGAAGGTGCCCAAGAGCGGTATCGCGCGCTCCTACAGCGAGGCCGAAGCCGTGCTGCGAAAAGTGAAGCTGCCGGCGATCATCCGTCCGGCGTACATCCTCGGGGGTCGCGGCACGGGCATCGCCAACGACATGACGGAATTCAGGCGGATCGTCAAGGCGGGTTTGGCGGTGAGCCCGATCAACGAGGTGCTCATCGAGACATCGATCAAGGGCTGGAAGGAGTACGAGCTCGAGGTCATGCGTGACCGCGCCGACAACTGCGTGATCATCTGCTCCATCGAGAACGTCGACGCGATGGGTGTGCACACCGGCGACTCGATCACGGTCGCGCCAGCGATGACGCTGTCCGACGTGGAGTACCAGGAGATGCGCAACGCCGCCTTTGCCTGCATTCGCCGCGTCGGTGTGGAGACCGGCGGCTCGAACGTGCAGTTCGCCGTGAACCCCAAGACGGGGGAGCAGGTGGTGATCGAGATGAACCCGCGCGTCTCGCGATCGTCGGCGCTCGCATCCAAGGCGACCGGCTTCCCGATCGCCAAGATCGCCGCAAAACTTGCCGTCGGCTACACGCTCGATGAAATTCCCAACGACATCACGCAGAAGACCCCCGCCAGTTTCGAACCGACGATCGACTACGTGGTCACCAAGGTGCCGCGCTGGGCGTTCGAGAAGTTCGAGGGTGCGAGCAACGTGCTCGGCACGCAGATGCGCAGCGTCGGCGAAGCGATGGCGATCGGCCGCACGTTCCCCGAAAGTTTGCAGAAGGCGTTGCGTTCGTTGGAGATCGGTCGTGCAGGGCTCAACTGTGACGCCGCCGAACAAGACTTGGCGACACTTGACGACCGTGCGTTGCTCGAGGCAATCGAGATTCCGACGCCCGACCGCATCTTCCAGGTGGGTGAGTGCATTCGTCGTGGCTTTGACCTGGAGAAGATTCACAAGGCGTCCGGCATCGACGTGTGGTTCCTGGATCAGATGAAGGCCATCTACGAGGAGCGCGAGTCGCTCGTCGGCGCGTCGGTCGACAGCCTTGATGTGCGCGGCTGGCGGCGTGCAAAGCGACTCGGCTTCAGCGACGCCCAACTTGCCTGGCTGTGGGGTATCGACGAGCCGCGGGTGCGCGCGGCGCGCGAGGCGGCTGGTGTCGTGCCGACGTACAAGTCGGTCGACACGTGCAGTGCCGAGTTCGCCGCTGAGACGCCGTACTTCTACTCCACCTATGAGGACGAGTCGGAAGTTCGCGCCTCGGCGAAGGACCGCGTGATCATCCTCGGCAGCGGGCCGAATCGCATCGGTCAAGGCATCGAGTTCGACTACTGCTGCGTGCACGCGAGTTTTGCTCTGCGCGCCGCCGGCTACGAGACCGTCATGTTGAACTGCAACCCAGAGACCGTGTCGACCGACTACGACACCTCCGATCGGTTGTACTTCGAGCCGCTCACGACAGAAGACGTGTTGAACGTGATTGCCGCCGAGACCAGAGCGGCCGGCAAGTTGCCGAATGTCATCGTGTCGTTGGGTGGTCAGACGCCGCTCAAACTGGCGGGCACGATTCCGGCTGAACTGATCGCCGGCACTTCGCCAGCGTCGATCGATGCCGCCGAGGACCGTGAGCAGTGGAACGCGCTGTGCAGCCGGCTCGGTGTCGCGCAGCCACCGGGCGCAACGGCGACCAATCTCGTCGAAGCGCGTGCGGTGACCGCGCAAACCGGCTACCCGGTGCTCGTGCGACCGAGTTATGTGCTGGGCGGTCGCGCGATGCGCATCGTGCACGACGACGCGCAACTCGTCGACGCAATGGCGGAGATGGAACGTTTCGGCACGCTCGGTCGCGAGGGCGGGCTGTCCGCGACGCGCCCCGTGTTGATCGATTGCTTCCTGCAGGATGCCACCGAGGTCGACGTCGACGCGATTCGCGATTCGAGTGGCGAAGTGATGATCGGCGGGGTGATGGAGCACGTCGAAGAAGCAGGCATTCACTCGGGTGACTCGGCCTGTGCGCTGCCGCCGCAAAACCTCTCGGCTGCCTCACTCGCCACCATTGAGGCCTACGTTCGCAGGATTGCCGATGCGCTGGATGTGCGCGGGTTGATCAACGTGCAATTCGCCGTCGCCGATGGGCAGGTGTACGTGATCGAGGCCAACCCGCGGGCCAGCCGCACGGTGCCGTTCGTCGCCAAGGCCACTGGCGTGCCGCTCGCGATGATCGCCAGTCGAGTGATGCTCGGCGCCACCCTTGCCGAATTGCGCACCGAGGGTCTCGTGCGGCCACCAGCGGCCGGTCATGTGAGCGTGAAGGAGGCCGTGTTGCCGTTCAACCGGTTCCCCGAAGTTGACACGGCACTTGGGCCAGAGATGCGCTCGACCGGCGAAGTGATGGGCATCGATGACACCTTCGGGCGGGCGTTCATCAAGGCGGAGTCGGCTGCCGGCACCGAACTGCCATTGAGCGGTCGCGTATTTCTCACGCTGAATGATCGCGACAAGGCGTTCGCGGTGGAGCTTGGTCGCGCACTCGTTGACATCGGCTGCAGCGTGGTGGCCACCGAAGGGACGGCGCAGGTGCTCATCACCGGTGGTGTGACGGTGGAACGTGTCGTCGGCAAGGTGTCAGAACGTGCCGCCACACAACCGGGCACTGGTCGCACCACAAGGGGCGATCACGACGCCGTCGGGCTCATCGAGCGTGGAGAGATCGCCTTCGTCATCAACACCCCGCAGGATTCCGGCACGCATCGCGACGGCGAGGCAATTCGCAAGGCGGCGAACGTGAAGGGGATTGCGCTCGTCACCACGGTGCGCGCGGCGCGCGCGGCCGTGCAGGGTATGCGTGAGCGCAGGGCAAGCCCGCTCGGTATTCGTTCTCTGCAGGAGTATCACGGGAAACCATCGTGATTGCGGCTCGCGTCGGCAACGTGACGTTGAACAGCCCGGTGCTCACCGCCTCCGGCACGGCCGGGCACTCCGACGAACTGGCGGCCTACGTCGACCTCGCATCGATCGGCGCGGTGGTGGTGAAGTCGATGGCGTCGTTTGCGTGGCAGGGCAATGCGCCGCCGCGCCTGCACTCAGTTGGGGGCGGCATGATCAACGCGGTCGGCTTGCAGGGGCTCGGTTGTGCGCACTGGATCCGAAGCGACTTGCCGCGTCTACGCGCGCACGGTGCCAGCGTCGTGGCCAGCATCTGGGGTTTTCGGGAGAGCGAATACGAATCGGCGGCGCACGAGCTTGCTGCCGTCGCCGATCAACTCACCGCAGTGGAAGTGAATCTCTCGTGCCCGAACCTCGATCACGCACGACAGATGTTCGCCCATGATGCTGCGCAGTCCGCCCGAGTGATGTCGGCCGTACGGCGGGCGCTGCCGGGTTCGGTGGCGGTGTGGGCCAAGCTCAGCCCGAACACCGATCGTCTCGTGGAGATCGCCGGTGTGGTGGTGTCTGCCGGTGCGGATGCAGTGGTGCTCGTGAACACCGTGCTCGGTATGCGCATCGATACGGAGTCGCGTCGCCCGTCGCTCGGCAACGTTGGCGGCGGATTGAGTGGGGCAGCGATTCACGCCGTCGCGGTGCGCAGCGTGTTCGACGTACGGGCCGCACATCGCACGGTGCCGATCGTCGGTGTCGGTGGCGTTTCGCGGGCCGAGCACGCAATTGAACTGATGATGGCCGGCGCCAACGCCGTACAGGTTGGCACAGCGACCTTTGCGGATCCGCGTGCAGTGGCGAAGGTGCAGCGTGGCATGGGTCGATGGGCGAGCCGTCACGGCGTTCGTTCGTGGGATGAGGTCATCGGGGCTGCGCACTAGCCTTTCTTTATGGCAGTGTCGCCAGTAACGACGCGACAAGAAGAGCCGGTGCTCACGCGCCTCGCACGCCTGCGACACGAACTCGAAGCGCTGGTTGCATCGGTGCAAAGTGGGGCATTGACACTCGCCGAGGTGTTTGCCCGCGAGTCAGCTGTCCGCACCGAACCTGCCGACGCAGCCACCGATGCGCGAGAAGTTTCGGTGTATGGATTCGTCTATCTCGTGAAACTGGCCGAGTCGGTGCCGGGCATCGGCAAGGTGCGAGCCCGCCGCGTGCTCGAAGAACACGGGCTCGGTGAACGCACGCGGGTGCGCGACGTTCCTGCTGCGACGAGGGCGGTGCTGTCGCGGGTGTTGGCATGAACGGGATGTCGTGAGGTTGCCGTCGTGAGCGGTCTCATCTTCGTGGTGTCGGGCCCCGGCGGTGTCGGCAAGAGCACGGTCGTTGCTGAGCTGATGAAGCGCGATCCACTGCTGTGGCTGAGTCGCTCGTGGACGACCCGCGAACAGCGACACGGGGAATCCGCCGACGCGTACCACTACGTCACCAGGGACGAGTTCGAGGCGCGCATTGATGCCGGTGGCTTCCTCGAGTGGACGAACTTCCTCGGCAACTACTACGGCACCCCGCAACCGCAACCACCCGCCGGCAGAGACATCGTGCTGGAAATCGAGGTCGACGGAGCGAGCCAGGTCAAGCAACAGCACCCCGAGGCGGTGCTCATCTTCGTGTTGCCACCTTCGCGCGAAGAGCAGCGGGCGCGACTGAACTCCCGCGGCGACGACGAGCGCAAGGTCGACCAACGCCTGCGCAAAGCCGAAGAAGAAGAGCCAGTTGGCATCGCGCTCGCCGACCACGTGATCGTGAACAACCAGTTGGAAGAGACCATCACCCAGATGCTCGGTGTCATTGGCAAGGCGCGCCGAACCGCTAGCATGTAGCGTCCCCGAATCGCCGTTCGGACCCACCCACCCCCATAGTCAGTTGACATAGTCAGTTCACCTCGCGTTAAGGAGCCTTGTGACCACGAACCCCGACAGCACGATGATGTCCCCGCCGATCGAGACCTTGCTCGAGCGCACCAAGTCGAAGTTCAGTCTCGTTACCTTGGCCGCCAAGCGCGCCCGCGAAATCACCGAGTACTCCGGCAACCTGCGCATGAGCGAAGTCGTCGGCCCGACCGTGGAGACCGTCAGCACGAAACACCTCTCAGTGGCGTTCGAAGAGATCGCCGCCGACAAGGTGCGTTTCGTGCCAAAGACGCTCGAGGAGATTCGCGCGGAGATCGCCGAGCTGCAGCGTCAGGAAGACGAAGCCAACGCGCTCGCTGCTTCGGAAGAGACCGAAGCGCAGCCCGAGTAGTCGGCTGCCGTGACGCGCAAGTCCACCTTCACCTCGGAGAGTGTCACCGAGGGCCATCCCGACAAGATGGCCGACCAGATAAGCGACTCGGTGCTCGACGCAATTCTCGCCGAGGACCCCAACGGGCGTGTCGCCTGCGAGACGCTACTCACCACCGGGTTGTGCGTCGTGGCCGGCGAAATTACCACATCGGCATACGTCGACATCCCGAAGCTTGCGCGCAACACGATCACAGAAATCGGGTACGACAACGCCGCCCATGGCTTCGACGGCAATACCTGTGGTGTCATCATCAGCATCGACGAGCAGTCGAGGGACATCGCGATGGGCGTTGACAGGAGCGAGGAGTTGCGAGGCGGCAAGGGCGGCGAAGACCGCCTGAACGCACAGGGCGCCGGCGACCAGGGCATGATGTTCGGTTACGCGTGTGACGAAACCGCGGAGTTGATGCCGTTGCCGATCTTCCTCGCGCATCGTTTGGCGGAGCAGCTCACCGAGGTGCGCAAGTCGGGCGCGATTCCGTATCTGCGTCCGGACGGCAAGACCCAGGTCACCTTCGACTACGCAGAAGGTGTGCCGGTGCGTTTGCGCACCGTGCTGATTAGCGCGCAACATGCTGATGGCATTTCGCGCGACACCGTGATTCGCCCCGACCTGATCGAGCAAGTGATTCGTCCGGTCATCCCCGCGAAGTTTGCGAAAGATGATTACGCGGTCTACATCAACCCGACTGGCGAGTTCGTGAAGGGTGGACCCCACGCCGACACCGGTCTCACCGGACGAAAGATCATCGTCGACACCTACGGCGGCATGGGTCGCCACGGTGGCGGCGCGTTCAGCGGGAAGGATCCTTCGAAGGTCGACCGTTCTGCGGCCTATGCGGCGCGGTGGGTCGCCAAGCACGTTGTTGCCGCCGGTGCGGCGCGTCGCTGCGAAGTGCAGGTGGCCTACGCGATTGGGATGGCGCAGCCGATCAGCATCCTCGTGGAGACATTCGGCACGAACACGATTGACGAAACGAAGATCGAGCAGGCCGTGCGCGACACGTTCGACCTGCGCCCCGCGGCAATCGTGCGCGACCTCGATCTGAAGCGTCCGATCTATCGCAAGACGGCTGCCTATGGGCATTTCGGGCGCAACGATCCGGCGTTCACGTGGGAGAAGTTGTCGCGCCTGGACGCGTTCAAGAAGGCCGCGAAGCTCTAAGCCCGCGTCCTTGGTGTCGGCCGACGATTCATCCGACACCGTGCGCCTACTCTCGGGGGTGCTGTGTCGCGCATTGCCCGGGTCGTTGTCGACGTCACCGGGGTCGACAAGCCGTTTGACTATCTGATTCCCGACGCGCTGGCGGCGCAGGCGGTCGTTGGCGCGCGTGTGCGGGTGCCGTTGCATCGCCGGGAGGTTCCGGGCTGGGTGATGAGCGTGCTTGACGCGCCAGCCAGTGATGTCGATACAGAGAAGCTCTTGCCACTCGCGAAGGTGACATCGATTGGCCCGTCGACGGAAATCGTGGAGCTCGCCGAATGGGCCGCCGAACGATGGGCGTCGCGTCGACGACCGTTCTTCGTGTCGGCATCGCCGGAGAGGCGCATCCCACGTCTCGTGGCGCCGCGCCGCACGAGTTCATCAACCGCCGCCGAACCATTGTTGGGTACAGGAGGCGGCCTCGTGCGGGTCGGGCCGGCGTCATCGGCGATGCATGTGGTCGAAAACGCGATGTCGTGCGGCCCGGTGCTCGTCGTTGTGCCGACGCTCGCTCGTGCGCGACGCGTGGCGGCCGAGTGCCGACGGCGCGGCAGGACTACCGCGTTGTACCCCGATGATTGGGCTTCGGCAGCCTCGGGTGTGGATGTGGTGGTGGGCGCACGATCCGCCGTGTGGTCGAGCGCACCACAACTTGGTGCAATCGTCGTGATCGACGAACACGACGACACCTTGCAAGAAGAGCGAGCTCCCACGTGGCATGCCCGCGATGTGGCGATCGAGCGGGCGCGGCGACTCGGGGTACCGTGCTTGCTTGCCTCCGCGGTGCCGACGATCGCCGCACGTGCATGGGCGGGTACGCGAGTGACGGATGCGCCGGATGCGAATCAGTGGCCCCCAGTTCGCGTGATCGATCGCAACGCAGACGAGCGATGGGCGTCGTCGCTCGTAACCTCCGCACTCATTGAGTTGTTGCGCGATCACTCGAAGCGCGTGGTGTGCGTGCTGAACGTGAAGGGTCGGGCGCGATCTGTCGCCTGCGACGCGTGTCGCACCGTCGCACGCTGCGAGGTGTGCGATGCCGGGATGACCGAGCCTGATGCCGGGCGGCTGGTGTGCGCGCGTTGTGCGGCCGAACGCCCGGTGGTCTGCCTGGCCTGTGGTTCGCAGCGGATGCGTTCGATTCGCATCGGCATCTCCCGCCTGCGCGACGAGTTGGAAGCTGCCGCCGGGCGGCCCGTGCAAGAAGTGAAGCCGACTACCGGTGCGCTCGACCCACGGGTCTCCGTGTTCGTCGGTACCGAGGCGGTGCTGCATCGGGTCGATCGGGCGGATGCGGTGGTGTTTCTTGATCTTGATTCGGAGTTGCTCGCCCCGCGATTTCGTGCCAGCGAGCAGGCCCTCGATCTTGTGGCGCACGGGGCGCGACTGGTGGCGCCCAGTGCATCGGTCGCTGGGGGAGAGCTCGTCATCCAGACCACCGTGCCCGACCATGAACTGATCAGCGGACTCGCCAGCGGGGACCTCACGGCGTACGTCGTGGCTGAGACGGCGCGTCGTCAGCGACTTCGCCTTCCGCCGTTTGGGGCGCTGGCCGAAGTGAGTGGTGCCGGAGCGGCGGAAGCCGCAGCGCATCTACGTGGCTCGCTGCTCGTCGAGGTTGCCGGTGACGAGGATCGGTTGCTGGTGCGAGCGGCCTCGTGGCATGCACTCAGCGAGGCTCTGCGTTCGCTGCCAAAGAGCAGGCAGCGCGTGCGAATCGCCGTCGACCCAGCCCGCGCCTGAATGGCCCCTCTCGTCGTGCGCACGCCGGGCACCCTTGGTCCAGTTCCCCAACGTCTACAACTCACGTTGCCGTGTTCCGACCCTCGTGCACACAAGTTCTTGAAGCGTCGTGCACCATTCGCCCCGATTGGCATGTGCTTGACAACTTCAGAAAGCTAGGGGATGCTCCTCATGGTTATGACTGAAGATCGCCCAGCGGATGCCGGCACGACGCATGAGTTGCTGCCGCCGACGTACGGCGTGCTCGACTTCAATGCTCCGGCGACGATTGGCATCGTGTTGTACGAGTCGCAGTTGACGCGCGGTCAGTTGCGCAATGAATTCACGGAGATGGGGCAGGCGATTCGTGCGGACATGGCGGCGATGGAGAAGTCGCTTCGTGCGGATATGGCGGCGATGGAGAAGTCGCTCCGTGAAGAGATCACCAAGAGCAGCAGGAACATCATCACCATCATCGTCACCCTGCACAGCATCACTGTGTCGGCAGTAGTCGCTGCGGTTGCGCTGTTCTAGCTGCGGGTCACGTGCAGGATGCGATAGCCCTGTTTGCTGGCACGTCGTTCGACGGTGTAGCCCTCGGCAGCCAGCCATTTCGCCAGCGAGTCAGAACCGAGGTTCTTGTGCACGACGAGGTCGGCAGCCCCGTTGCTTCGCAATCGGCCCAGCCACTCGCCCAGTAGTGCACGGAGCTGCATCTTGCCAACGCGAATCGGCGGGTTCGACCAGATTGCGTCAAACATCAGATCGCTCGGCACGTCGGCAGGAGTTGCCACCCGCACATTGTCGAGTGAGTTCAGCTCGACGCTGCGGCGCGTGACGTCAAGCGCACGTTCGTTGATGTCGACCGCCCACACGATTGCATCGGGGCGTAGTTTGGCGAGCGCCACGGCGATGGCACCACCACCGCACCCGAGATCGAGCAGCACGGCACCAGGCGGAACATCCGCGTTCTCAATGAGTACGCGCGTACCCCAATCCAACTCGCCTTGATTGAACACACCACGGTCGCCGGCGAGCACGAGATCCAACTTGCGTACCTGCACATGGTGCATCGTCGGCGACGACGACGACGTTGGCTGCGATGCAAAGTAGTGATCAGACGTCGGCATGCCAATCGGTAGCCTTGCACAGCGTGACATACGAAATTCGCACCTTCGGCGACCCCGTGTTGAAGGCAGTAGCGGAGCCCGTCACCAACATCGACGACAAGCTCGTGCGGCTGACCGACGAGATGTTCGAGGTGATGTACAAGGCGCCCGGTCTCGGGCTTGCCGCGCCGCAAATTGGGGTGCAGCGACGGGTCTTCGTCTACGACATCGACGAAGAACGCAAGGTGATCCTGAATCCGCAGATCGTTGAGGCGAGCGGGGAGTGGGTGTACGACGAAGGTTGCCTCTCGATTCCTGGTTTGTATGTGGAGATGTTGCGCCCGAAGCGCGTCTTGGTGCGCGGTATCAACCTCGACGGCAACCAGGTGGAGTTCGAAGCCGACGAGTTGCTGGCGCGGCTCCTTCAACACGAAGTCGACCATCTCAACGGCGTGCTGCTATTCGACCGGATGACGGCAGACCAACGCCGCGAGGCAGTGACGCTCTATCGCGCCCGAGAGGGCCAACCCAAGGATGCCGAGCCGTATCACTTGAAGTTGGTGTGACGCAGACGCTCGCACCCCAACCACGCCGAACTCGGCATCCGCGATGACGTCGCTTGCCCCGATGCCGGCGGGTGGTGTGCAGCGCATCGTATACCTCGGCACGCCCGAGATGGCGGTCGCACCACTGCGTGCCTTGGTCGCCGCCGGGGTTGAGGTCGCGCTCGTGATTACACGAGTCGACAAGCGCCGTGGCCGTGGTTCCGCATTGTCGCCGAGCCCCGTGAAGGCGGCCGCACTCGAACTCGGGCTGCCGGTCAGCCACGAACTCGCCGATGCGACAAAGGTGGGTGCCGCACTCGGTGTAGTGGTTGCGTACGGCCGCATCATTCCCCCCACCGTGCTGTCGAGGGTGCCGATGATCAACGTGCACTTTTCGCTGCTGCCGCGCTGGCGCGGGGCGGCACCAGTCGAACGTGCGCTGCTGGCGGGCGACAGTGAAACCGGCATCTGCATCATGCGAGTGGAAGAAGGTCTCGACACCGGTGTGGTCTACGAACGAGTGGTGGTGCCGATCCGACAACGACACACGTTGAGTTCGCTACGCACTGACTTGGTCGATGCATCGCTCGCACCGCTGGTACGGGCAGTCACGCAGGGGTGCGGTAGTGGCGAAGCCCAGCACGGTGAGGCCACGCATGCCGCCAAGATCGACCCGAGTGAATTGCGGGTCAGGTGGTCGGCGAGCGCGCGTCACATTGCGGCACTCGCGCGACTTGAGGCTGCATGGTTCATGCATGCGGGGAAGCGAGTGCGGCTGTCGGCGGCACAAGTCGCCACGCTCGGCGCGGTGGACCCGGTGGCGTCGGAGAAGAGGTCGCGGGGATCAACGGTGGGCACGGTGCTACAGGTCGGCACCGACGGCGTCGTCGTCGCCTGTGGTGAAGGTGCGGTGCTCATCACCACGGTGCAGCCGGCCGGCAAGAACTCGATGTCGGCCTCGGCGTGGGCGAACGGTGCGCGACTGGCAGGCTCGTCGGAATCCGTCTCGTTAGCCTGAATATTTCATGTTGCGACTCGTGCTACCCAAGGGCTCGCTGGAAGCCGCGACATTCGAGTTGTTCGACGCCGCCGACCTCACGGTGAAGCGCTCGTCGCAGGTCGATTATCGCGCGTCGGTTGCCGACCCGCGCATTGACGAAGTGCGCATCCTGCGTCCGCAGGAGATTCCGGTCTATGTCGCCGAGGGGCTGTTTGACATCGGCATCACCGGACGTGATTGGATCGAAGAGACCGGTGCCGCGGTCGAGTCGCTCGGCAGGTTGAACTACTCGAAGGCGACCAACGACCCCGTGCGCATCGTGGTGGCGGTGGCGAACGACTCGAAGTTTCAACAGGTGTCTGACCTGCCCGAAGGCGTGCGCGTGACGAGTGAGTATCCGCGGCTCACCAAGCAGTTCTTCCTCGATCGTGGGATTGACGCCGACGTGCGGCTCTCGTACGGGGCGAGTGAAGCGAAGATTCCCGATATCGCCGACTGCGTCGTCGATCTCACCGAAACGGGTCGTGCTCTGCGGGCAGCCGGCTTGCGGATCATCGACACCATCATCACGAGCCACACGGAACTGATCGCCAACCCTGCCTCGTTTGCCGACCTGAAGAAGCGTCACGCGATGCAGCAGTTGCTGACACTGCTGGAAGGTGCGCTCGAAGCACGTGGCAAAGTGCTCGTGAAGTTGAACGTGAGCGATGCCTCGTATGCCGCAGTGTTGAAGGTGCTGCCCGCGGCGAAGTCGCCGACGGTCTCGAGGTTGGCGTCGGGCGATTGGGCCGTGGAGTCCGTCGTCGAGAAGCGGCTCGTCAACGAGGTGATTCCGGAGCTGAAGGATGCCGGGGCGACCGACATCCTCGAGTTGCCGATTTCCAAGATCATCCACTGAGGGCAGGCGTGCTGCGCACCACCGACCGTACTGCGATTGTCGCGGCACCGAAGTCGTTGCTGCATGACCACCTCGACGGCGGGTTGCGCGTCGACACGATCCTCGACATCAGCGCCGAAATCGGGCACACGCCGAAACTGCCGCACACCGACAAGGCGGCACTGCAGGCGTGGTTCACGGCCGGTGCCGAGGCGCGCGACCTGCTGAAGTACCTGGCGACGTTCGAGCACACGCTCGCCTGCCTGCAAACCGAGGCGCACATCGAGCGAGTCGCCTACGAAGCGGTCACCGATCTGGCGGATGACGGTGTCGTCTATGCCGAAATTCGCTACGCCCCCGAACTGCATGCCATGCCGTTCACGGTGAGCGCCGCGGCGGTTGCGAGTGGTTTCCGGCGTGCCGAGCGGGATGCGGCGGCGCGCGGCAAGTTCATCTCTGCGCACCTCATCGTGTGTGCGATGCGCACCGCGCAGCGATCGATGGAGGTCGCACAGTTCGTCGCGAAGGAACGCAATCGTGAACCGAAGATCGTCGCCTTCGATCTCGCCGGGGCCGAGACCGGGTGGCCGCCGAGCCTGCACGCCGGTGCGCTGGAGTTTGCGCGCCGCGAGCACCTCAACATCACCATCCACGCGAGTGAACCACCCGACTTGGAGTTGATCAGCGACGCTCTCGCGCACGGCGCGCATCGAATCGGCCACGGCGTGCGGTTGAACCGCGACACGCAGACGGCGAACGACGGCAAGTTGCGACTCGGTTCACTGGCGCAGTTCGTGCTCGACCGCCAGATTCATCTCGAGATGGCACCAACGTGCAACACCCAGATCGGGGCGGTCAGCTCGGTGGCCGAGCATCCGATTGGACGGTTTCTTCGTCACGGCTTCAGCGTGAGCGTGAACACCGACAATCGCCTGATGAGCAAGGTGTCGCCCTCGAGTGAGATGCTGGCGGTGGCGACGGCGTTCAATCTGTCGTGGAGCGAGATCGGCCGACTCGTTGAAAATGCGGTATCAGCCGGGTTTGCCTCGTTCGCCGAGCGTCAGCGCATCCTGCGCGAGGTCGTGCGACCGTGGTACGCCGCCGCCGGCTGATGCACACAGGGGATGCCCCATGACGATGAGCCTCGACCCCACTCGTGCAACGCACGATGACGACACACCGTCAGCGGGCGCCGCGCGAGCCGGGATGATTGAACGGATCCAGGGTTTGCGCACCGAGACCTACGAGTTGGCGAGTCGGCAGACCTTGCAGATTCTCGGCATCATGATCACGCTGCCAACGGGGCAGACGACTCCACTGTTGGCGCTGCTGTAACGGCGCGCGCCGAAGCGTCTAGTTCGGCAGTCGAACCTCGACGGCGATACCGGGGAACTGCAACGTCACCGCTCCGAGTATCAGTTCGTTCTCATGCGTCACGGGGGCGTGTGACGCGACCACCGTCAACGAAGCAAGGTCGCCATTCGCCACGTGATGCGGCCGCCGCGCACAGCGCAACTCATATACGTGCGGCGCAATTTCGGCAACGTCGACCCACTCCGTATCGGCGCGGGTTCGCACACCGAGAAACCCGTCACGGGAGAACATCGCAAACGGGGCGTATTGGTCGAGTGCAGAACGCGAACGACGACCGTGTTCCCAACCCACCACCATGTCGGGCTGCACGATCGACGTGGCCACGGCGTCGCCGAATCGCTGGATGTGTCGGCGCGGGACGGTAACCCCCTGCAACGACAGGTGGTTTCGCAACCTGCCGCAGATGCGGCGGAAGATCGGGAGGAAGTACAAGTCGTGCACATGCGTGGTGGCGTTGTTGAGGTGCGTCGGCCCCGCAGCACGCACATCGATTGCGGTCATCAACACCGACATGAGCGATACATAGAGTCGCGGGTCGAGCCCGTAGGCGCGCGAATACGGTCCGGCTTGCACGCCCAACTCCGGGTGCCACAGCAACGACAATCGCGCGCAGACGCGGTCGATGACGAGTGAGCCCAGATCCCGCAGTGCCGCTGCGCTGGAGTAGTCGGCGAGCAAGCACGCCGCGAGGAGCGAAATCGCGTCGTAGGTGGGGGAGTTGTACTCCGCAATGTCGCCGTCGCTGCGCACCTGGGCGGCGACGGCGTTACTCAACTCGGTGGGTGCATCAGCCAGCCAGGCGTGCAGCAGCGCGATGTTGGAGTAGCGGGAAGTGATGCGGCCAGTGGGTTCGCCGCGCAACGCGTCGGCGATGGCGCGCGACATTGCACCACGCAGGTCGGCATCCAGCACGTGCCCGTAGAGCCGCTCGGTCACCCACAGAATCATCGCGAGAAACTGGCGCCAGTTCGGGTCGTAGTCGCGCCACTCCGTGTCGCGGATTCGGCCGTCGTCTTCCACGGTGCCGGCAGCCGGCTGTGCGGCGTGCGTCTTGAACGCGCCGGCCCAGCGCGGGTCGGCCGTGACCGGGTACTGATGCCGCAACACTTCGCGCAGCGCGCGCGTGGCCCGCTCGACGCGGCCGCGTTCGAGATCCAAGAACGCTCCGAGCGCGGTCTCGCGCACGAGATGCAGACCGTAGAGACGCACCATGCTGCGTTCGTCGTCCCACAGTTGTTCGTGCATCTGCAGGAGGGCTTGGTCGAGCGCCGCCACGCCCTGCGACCCTAACGCCGCCGCGTGAGTGGTTCGTCGGTACGCTCGGGTTCGTGAGCCGTCGCAGAGTGCGTGCAGCAGTCGGTGGTGTCGTAATCGTTGCGCTGCTGGTCGGGTTTACAGGTTGCGGCAGCGGCGGCGCGGTGCCAGCGACAGACCGCGAGTGCCCGGCAGCCGACGACGCCGATCTCACCGAAGTGTCGCAGGCTCGCGCCGAACTCTTGCTCGGCTACAGCGAGGCTGATGCGCAACGTTGTGCAGAGGCGCTTGGTTGGGGGTTTCGGGTAGCCGAACGTGACGGTGAGCCGTTCGCCCTGACGATGGATTACCGCTTCAACCGCGTGAACGTGGTGGTGAACGACGACGTCGTGACGGCAATCAGCGTCGGCTGAGCGAATTCAGCGCGGGCCGAAGCGCTTCAGGATTTCGGCCTTGATGTCGCGCTGGTGGGGCGACGGACGCCACTCGAAGGTCCAGTACGACACACCGTGTTGGCCAGCGGTCGCACGGTTGAGAAAGCTCACCCCGTGCACGAACCACAGGGTTTGCGCAAAGAGGGCGGCCACGGAGTCGGGCTGGCAGCCTTCCGCCTCGCGCATGATCACCCAGTTGCAGAACTCTTCCCCAAGTTCGAACGGGGCGTGGAAGCCGAGATTGCGCAATAACCGGTGCTGCACGTCGGTGTAGGGCGACTCGCGGTAGCCGTCGCCTTGCGTCTCGATTTGGAGTCGCAGGTCGTTGCGCCAGGCGAACTGCACGAACGGTGGATTGTCGCCCACATCATGGCCATCCGCCGGATGTTCGTGCGCGAGCAAGACGAAGTAGTCGTGTCCGGCCTCGACGGCCTTGGCAATTCGGGTGCGGATACGGCGTTCGACTGCGCAGCGTTCGACCGTAATGCGTTCGATCGCGCTGCCGTCGTCGTGCGGTGCGTTCACCAGAGGATGAACGCCAGGAGGAGAACGGGCACCATGATCGCAATCAGAATCGCAATGGGGAACAGGAATACGACGAAGAGCCCCAGCAAAGAGATGATCCAGCACCACCAGAGGAATGCGGTGAACCGACTCACGCGCACACCGTGGTGGCGATGCGTCGGGTGACGTCGAGCAAGGTGGCAATCTCGGCGGTGATGTCGTCGTCGCTCAACTCGTCGTAGATGTCGAAACGCATCGCGGCCATCACCGGCGCACCCGGCGCATCTTCGGTGATGTCGATCTCGATGGTGTCGGGCACTACCGCGTTCAGCGAATCGACGAGGTCAGAGTGGCTATCGAACGGGCTCACCGACGTGATCACGATGAGCAGTTCGACATCGTCTTGCTCGTCGAAGCGGCGGGCGAAGATGTCGTGCGATTCCCACCGCCACTCAGCGGTGTTGTCGAAGGTGACTCCGGCCGCCTCGGCATCGGGCCATTCGCCGCGTTGATCGTCGGGGATGTGCGGCCCGACGAGCGAATCGGTCACCCTGATGACTTGTCGGAAGCGGTCGTTGATGTTCATCTTGGGCCCGTCATGTCGGCGAAGATTTCGGCGACCGCTAGCTCGAGACGCTCGACGAGGGGACCAGCCGACTCGTCGGTGCCCAGCCTTTCGCGGAAGATGCCGGCTAGTGAGGTGTAGTACTTCATCTGGGCAGGGGCCTTCGCATTGAACCAGGGTTTGGTGTAGAACTCCGTGGCGGTCGTACCTCCGCGAATCACGACCAACGTGACCTCGCTGTTGTGCACCTTGTCGGCCAGCGACACGAGCAATGCTGGATCTCCCGCAGCTTTGGCGCGCAACTTGTTGAGGTAGTCGTGTTTGCGCGGGTGCCAGGTGTTCTCGTTCCGTGGCTGGCCGAACTTGCCGTCGGTGTTGACTTCAACGATGTCGACCACGTGTCGCGCAACGGCGTCATCGACGCCAGCAGCGGTCAGACGACTCTGCAGCGCCGGTGCATCGATCGGCGTGTCTTCGATGATGTCGTGCAACAGACCGGCGGCCGCTTGCACTTCGCTGCCGCCGTGCTCCATCACCAGTGCCGACACGGCGAAGAGGTGCGAGAGGTACGGAGTGCCGCTACCTTTGCGCAGCTTGCGCGCGAACTGTTCGACGGCGATCTTGAGCGCCGCGTGGGTGAGCGGCCCGGCCGTCCAGCGGGACTCTTTGTCGCTGATTTTCGGCAACGGTGCCACATGGGTGTTACGCACGTTCGCCGTCAATTCGTGACTCGCGAGCCCGACAACGTGCTCAGTCAAAGAAGACCCTGCCCGACAAATCGACCGGCCGAGGTGCCGAAACCGCTTTGATGATCTTGCCACCGGATGGACCGACGCCGCCAGGGCGCCGCGCTTCGTCTTGCAGATCGTGTGCGGTGTACTTGGTATCGAAGGCAATCGAGCGGTCCCACACGACGTGAAAGTGGTTCTCATCGGAGAAATAGAACGCGACGACCTGCCAGTGGCAGCGCCCGCCGTGCGGTGCGCCATGCGCGCCGTTCAACTCATCGGGTGTGATGCGAATGCCCGCTTTGTCGAACAGGCGAATCAAGCCGCCGAGCGTCCAGCCGGGGTAGAACTCGGCCAGGAATTGTTGGGTGAAGCCGCGCCCGATCGGAATCCAGTGCGTGTAGTGCACCACGAGGTCGACGTGCGCCCGGGTGAGTTGCCAGAGGTACTGGTTCGGGTCGACGCCGCCCGGCGCGGGGGATTGCGGTGGATTGGTGGTCATGGTTGTCTCCTCATCGCTTCCGGCGTTACCACCGACTTGAGATCGGTTGGTGACCTTCAACGGGCCGGGCCCCTCTGGTCGTCTGGATGAAGTTCGCGCCCCTGTGGGGC